>Ga0207674_10000724_pt1 | contig 43177 bp, 34 predicted proteins | sample KBSCornC72_FD_184303 | JGI IMG/M metagenome (GOLD analysis project Ga0207674, IMG submission 184303) | Corn rhizosphere microbial communities from Kellogg Biological Station, Michigan, USA - KBS Corn C7-2 (SPAdes) (version 2) | ecosystem: Host-associated > Plants > Roots > Rhizosphere > Soil ... | reverse complement strand
CCTCTGGGATCCGACCGCGGGCGCCTGAACGCTACAATCAAATAACACGAAGGCCTAAGCGAAAGTTCCGTATTGCAATCTCTTGGCTCGAAACCGTCGCAGTGGTCAATGTAAACGGTTACAATATTCCGGCGATAGAGGGCATGTGGTATGACGTTAGCCTCCCAAACCTGTTGAGTCCGGTGGCAACGATCAAGGATGTTGCTCGCGAGGCGAAGGTGTCGGTGGCGACGGTCTCGCGCGCGTTCAACGACAGCGGACCCGTGAGCGAAGAGACCCGGCGGCGGATCCGGGATGTCGCGGAGCGGCTGCGGTATTCCCCTCACGGCGTTGCTCGGAGCCTGATAACGAGCACGACTCATACGATCGGTACGCTGTTGCCGGAGTTGTACGGTGAGTTTTATGCCGAGCTGATCCGTGGGATGGATCAGGCGGCCCGGCGGAGTGGCTACTATCTGCTCGTTTCGAGCTCGCGCGATGCGCAAGACGAATTCGAGGCTGCGTTGCGTGCCATGCGCGGGCGGGTCGATGGGCTGATCGCGATGTCACCGCATCTGGATGCCGCATCGGTCCTGGCCAACGTGCCGCCGGCGTTGCCGACGGTGCTGCTCAACTGCGCGGTCTCGGGTGATGGATACGACGCGTTCACGATCGAGAATCGTCGCGGCGCGTACGACATGGTCCGGCATCTCCTTGGCGTGGGCCATCGGGCGATCGCGATGATCACCGGCGCGGCGGGGACGTACGACGCGTCGGAGCGGTTGCGGGGCTATCGGAAGGCGATGCGTGAGGCGGGGATCGACGTGCCTAACGAGTGGGAGCTGGCGGGAGATTTCTCCGAGGCCTCTGGCCATCGCGCGGTGGAGTTGCTGCTCGCGCTCGACCCACGTCCGACGGCGATCTTCGCCGCGAACGACTCCATGGCGATCGGCGCGATGAGCGCGTTGCGTGAGGCCGGCCTTCGCATCCCGGAAGACATGGCCGTCGCCGGGTTCGACGACATCCCGATCGCGCGATACACGAGTCCGCCGTTGACGTCGGTGCACGTGTCGATTGCCGAGCTCGGTGGGCGCGCCGTCGAGACGCTGCTCCATGCGATGGTCCACAAGGGAGCGCACACGCGGCGTCACCAGCGTCTGGCCACGACGCTCGTCGTTCGACAGTCGTGTGGTTCACCGACAACCGACAAACTCGGGGCGCATCGCTCGGAATAGCGCGCGCCTCACGACGTGTCGGCGCGCCCTATGCAGAAAATTCTTCTCCGTCGCAGGCCTGTGCCCTCTCGATGCCTAACGAGTAGAGTCCGGGCCTGCGCTTGCGACGCCCTGCCGCGCGCTGGCGTCTGCGACCACAACACGGAGGGGATCCATGACCAGCGGTGTGAGAATCGCGTCACCCCGGCGCTCACCAAATCACGCCGCCAGGCGTGCGTTCCTCATCGGAGCCGTCGCTGCCCTCGCGGCGATCGCGCCGCCCACACAGGCTCAGACGACCACGGGTAACATCCGCGGCTATGTCCGCGGCCCGAATAACACCGCCGTTCCGGACGCACAGGTCGCGGCGCGCGACCCGGCCATGGGCACCAACCGAGGAACGGTTTCCAACACCAGCGGATTCTACTCGCTCGCCGGCCTTCGGCCCGGCAACTATGAGCTGACGGTCAGACGCATCGGATTCACACCGCAGACGCGGACCGTCACCGTCGGGATCGGTCAAACGTTGACGGTCGACTTCTCCATCCAGCAGGCCGCCGCGCAAATCGCGGCCGTGCAGGTCGTCGCCACGCCCACCGAAACGGCGCGCACGTCGGAAGTCGGAACGAATGTGAGTGAAGAGCAGATCCAGCGACTGCCGAACTTCGAGCGGAACTTCCTCGACCTCGCGCGTCTCGCGCCGGGCATCACGCCGACCGCGGTGAACAGCACCGACAAGTTCATCTCCGCCGGAGGCCAGCCGGCCGAGGCGGTGAACGTCTTCGTCGACGGTGCAACGTACAAGAACGACGTGCTGCTCGGTGGCGTCGTCGGGCAGGACGCCAGCAAGGGCAACCCGTTCCCGCAGGGTGCCGTGCAGGAATTCCGGATCATCACGCAGAACTACAAGGCTGAATACCAGAAGGCGGCAAGCGCCATTATCACCGCAACAACACGCAGCGGCACGAATCAATGGGAAGCGGACGCCTTCGCGTTCGGCGTCGGCAAGTCCTACGTCGCGCGCGACGCGTTCTCCGCGTCGCGCGGCGACCCGCGGCCTGACTACCAGCGCCTGCAGGCAGGCGGGAGCATCGGCGGGCCGCTCGTCCAGAACAAGCTGTTCCTTTTCGGGACCTACGAGTTCAATGGCCGCAACGAACCGGAATACGTGCGGTTAGGCGGCGACACGCTGTTCGCTCCCCCATCCCTCGTCAGTTCGCTCCAGCCACTCACCGGACAGTCGACGAGTGAGTTCCGCGAGCACCTGGGATTTGGAAAGCTCACGTGGGCAAAGTCGGACCGCAGCACCGTGGATCTCAGCGGAAGCCTTCGCAAAGACACGGATTTCCGTGGCTTCGGCGGTACGACGACGTTCCAGGGCGCCGAGAATCTGGACGTCAACGTCTACACCGGCGTCGCCAACTGGCGATACGCCGCTGATCGCTGGATCAACGAGGCGCAGGTCAATGTCCAGCACTTCACGTGGGGATCGATTCCCAAGTCCACGACACCCATCGTGCAGGACTATCAGAACCTGCTGAGAGTCGGCGGAAAGGATGCGAGCCAGGACTTCACGCAGAACCGCATCTCGCTGCGAAACGACGTCACGAGAACGGCGGCACACTGGGGAGGCGACCACACGATCAAGGGTGGTGTCTATATCGACTTCCTCACGTACGAGGCGATCAAGAACCAGCAGGCAACGCCGGTCTATCGCTATCGAAAGGATGAAGACTTCGCGCGCCCGTTCGAGGCCGTGTACGGGTTCGGCGATCCGAAGGTGAGCACGAACAACCGACAGTTCGGCGCGTACCTCCAGGACGACTGGTCGGTGACGCCTCGCCTCGTGTTGAATCTCGGTCTTCGCTGGGACGCCGAGACCAACATGATCAACAACAACTACGTCACGCCGACGCCGCTGGCCGATTCGCTCAGGGGCCCCCTCAATGGCCAGCTTTACGTGAACCGCCCGGTGCTGAGATCGAACGGCGTGTGCTGCGACACGACACAGGTCCGAGTGATCGACGAGCTCGGTGGGCTGAATCGGTTCATCACGACTGGCAAGAGCGACCGACCGATCTATCTCGGCGCGTGGCAGCCGCGTGTGGGTGCTTCGTACGACCTCACAGGCAACAACCGCACGGTGCTCTTCGGCGGCGTCGGCATCTACTACGATCGAAACTACTGGAACTCGCTGTTCGATGAGCGATTCCGCCGGCAGTACAGCATCCCCATCATCGAATTCCGCGATGCCTGCCCGGCGGGCAGCCCGGTGAACTGTGTCGTGTGGGACCCGAAGTACCTCGATCCGAACCAGCTCAAGCAGCTCTCGGGCACCGCCGGTCTCCCGGAAGTGTTCCTCGTTGGGAACGACCTCAAGCCACCCAAGACCTACCAGTTCAGCGGCGGCGTTAGGCAGGGCTGGGGACGGTCGCTCGTCACGCTGTCGTACAACGGCGTTCGCGGGTACAACGGCATGAACTTCGTGCAGGCCTCGCCGAGTGGCGGCCTGGGCCCGAACTACGCGCAGGCGTTCGTCACGGATGACCGTGTGAAGACCTGGTACGACGCAATGCAGCTGCAGATCGACCGCCCAATCCTGGCGGACACCCGATGGGGTGGAGCGATCGCATACACGCTCGCGCGATCACAGGAGCAAGGGCAGTCTACTGACTTGTTCTGGGGCTTCGACAACAGGTATCCGACGGTGGGCGACCTGCCGCAGCGCCGCGCGCCCGGCAATCAGGTGCACACGATCACGGCGAACGCCATTGTCAGGATTCCCTGGCAGGTCTACTTCAGCACGATCATCAACCTGGGGTCCGGCCAGACCGTGAATGCCCTCGACAACACGAATGGCAGCGCGTACGGTCAGCAGATCAGCTACGTCTACGCGCCGCCCACGAAACCGTTCCTCGGCATCGGCCACGTGTTCGCCTACCAGAACGTCGACCTTCGACTCGAGAAGGCATTCACACTCGCGAGCGCGCAGCGGATCAGCGTCGTCGCCGATCTGTTCAACGCGTTCAACAACGGGAACTACGGCTGCTTCAACACCACCATCGAGAATCCGCCGAATCCGAACTACAATACGCCCGGGTGCGCCGGCCTTGGCCGTCGGCTCCAGCTCGGCCTGCGGTACGGATTGCAGCCCATCCATCAGGCGGGAACACAGACCAGATGAACGCGCGAGCGCTTTCCCTGAGCTCACGCACATGGCACTCGGCGGCGCGCTTACGCGCCGCCGTTGTCTTGGCAGTCGTCACGACAGGGTCCGCGTTAGGGTGCGGCCGGCCGGTCACCGCGCCGGTCGCGCCGCGCCCGACGGGGGTCGCGCCGCAACGGGCGGACGCGTTTCTCGACACGCTCCAGCGGCGAACGTTCCAGTGGTTCTGGGACACCACCGACCCTCGCACGGGCCTAACGCCGGACCGTTGGCCGGCCCGCACGTTCTCGAGCGTGGCCGCGATCGGCTTCGCGCTCACCGCGTACCCCATTGGCGCGGAACGCGGGTACGTGAGCCGCCCCGCGGCGGCCGAGCGAACGCTCACGACGCTCCGGTTCCTGTGGCAGCTGCCGCAGGGTGAGACGGCAACCGGCGTTGCCGGGTACAGGGGTTTCTTCTACCATTTTCTCGACTTCGAGAACGGCTACCGTTACGAGAAGGTCGAGCTCTCCACCATCGACACCTCGCTGCTGCTGGCCGGCGCGCTGTTCTGCCAGTCGTACTTCGCCGACACCGCTCGGGCCGAGGTGGCCATTCGCGCCTACGCTGACTCGCTGTACCGTCGTGTGGAGTGGACATGGCCCCGGAACCGCCCGCCGGCGGTGAACATGGGGTGGCGGCCCGAAGCGGGGTTCGAGCCGTTCGACTGGCGCGGCTACGATGAGGCGATGATCCTGTACGTGCTCGCGTTAGGCTCGCCGACCCATGCCATCGAGCCATCAGCATGGAACGAATGGACGAAGAACTACCAGTGGCACGAGTTCTACGGCCAGCAGCAGGTGAACTTCGCGCCGCTGTTCGGGCATCAGTACTCGCACGTGTGGGTCGACTTTCGCGGCATCCGTGACGCGTACATGCGGGGCAAGGGGATCGACTACTTCGAGAACTCGCGGCGCGCGACCATCTCGCAGCGCGAGTACGCGATCGACAATCCGTACAAGTGGGTCGGGTACGGCGCGAACCAGTGGGGACTCACCGCATCAGATGGTCCGCGCGACGGACCGATCACGGTGGACGGGATTCCGCGCGTGTTCTTCACCTACGCGGCTCGCGGCGCCGCGTGGAACGAGATTCGGGATGACGGGACCATCGCGCCAACGGGGGTCGGCGGGTCGGTCCCGTTTGCGCCGGAGATCACGATCCCCGCGCTCATCGCCATGCGCGAGAAGTACGGCGACGGCCTCTTCACGAAGTACGGCTTCCTCGACGCGTTCAATGCCACGTTCCCCAAAACCGGCCTAACGCCGCAGGCAGGCACGGTCGCGCCGGGCATTGCGTGGTTCGACAGTGACTACCTGGGGATCGACCAGGGCCCGATCCTCGCGATGATCGAGAATCACCGGTCCGGTCTCGTCTGGCGTGTCATGCGGACGAACCCGTACATCAAGGCCGGCCTGAAGCGCGCTGGATTCACCGGGGGTTGGCTCGACCAGTAGCATGTCACCCGGAGCGGCATACTTTGAAATGACTTCATGTGCCCGCGCATCGTCCTGAGCGATGAAGCGCGTGACAGCAGCGCTACTATATCCAGGATGACATGGTCGGGAGCGTGACGGGATGAGATGGGTCGCCGCCGGGCTGCTGCTGGCGGGCACAATGGGTCGCGCGCACACCGCCTCGGCCCAGCAGAAGCCGGCGCTGCTCGACGCGTTCGAGTCGGTGAAGGACTGGCGCGCGACCCCGTCCGATGGCGTATCGCTCCAGGTTTCGAGCGACTCGGGCTTCCGCGGGCGCGGCATGCGGCTCGACTTCGATTTCCACGGTGGCGGCGGGTACGCGGTCGTGCACCGCGCCTTCAACTTCACGGTTCCCGCCAACTACGAGTTCTCGTTTCGCATACGTGGCGAGGCGCCGCCTAACACGCTCGAGTTCAAGCTCATCGACCCGAGCGGCGACGACGTGTGGTGGTCCAACCAGCCGGGCTTCGAGTTTCCGCGCGCCTGGACCGAGGTCGTTCGGAAGAAACGTCAGATCACGTTCGCGTGGGGCCCCAAGGGTGGCGGAGAGCTCACGCGTGTCGCCGCCATTGAGTTCTCGATCACGGCCGGCACGGGTGGAAAGGGAACGGTCTGGATCGATGAGCTGCAGCTGCGGCCGCGCGAGCCCGACCAACCGTACGCGCTGACCCCGGCCGTGACCGCAACGTCGGAAGCCGCCGGCTTCGAGGCCCGCCGCGCGCTGGACAGCGACACGTCGACGCCCTGGCGTTCTTCCGCGGCGCCCGTTCCAGCCGCGCCTCCGCCGCCTGCCAAAAAGGGCGCCCCGCCGCCGGTCGTGCTGCCGCCTAACGCGCGGCAGGCCGTGCAGGTCGACTTCCTGCAGAGCCGGGAGTTCGGCGGTCTCGAGGTCGAGTGGGAACCCGGCCATCAGGCATCCGACTACTCCGTCGACTTCTCGCCCGACGGCAGGACGTGGGAGACCCGCTATCACGTCGCCGGTGGAAACGGTGGAAGGGACTACATCTACCTGCCAGAGAGCGATACGCGGTTCGTCAGGCTCGCCCTCGAGCGTGGGCCGTCCGACACGTTCGGGTTGCGCGAGATCACGGTCGAGCCCCTCGCATGGTCGGACTCGAAGAACGCGTTTTTGGCCGCGGTCGCGAAGGACGCGCCACCCGGCAGCTATCCCAAGTATCTGAGTGGCGTCCAGTCATACTGGACCATCGCCGGCGCGGATGGCGATCGGGCGGAGGTGCTCGTCAACGAAGAAGGGATGGTGGAGGCCCGTAACGGCGGCTTCTCCGTGGAGCCCTTCGTGTTCGTTGGCGGCAAGCTCTCCACCTGGCACGATGTGAAAACCACGCAGTCGCTCGCGGGATCGCACTTTCCCGAGCCGAGCGTCGCGTGGACGGCCGACGACTGGCAGCTCACGCTCGCACCGGTCGCTGTGCTCGGAGGACAGGACTCCTCCATCGCCTACCTGCAGTATCGGCTCGCCAATACGGGCCGCACGAGACAGACCATGCGGCTGTACCTCGCGATACGGCCGTTTCAGGTGAATCCGCCATGGCAGTTCCTCAATACTCCTGGCGGAGTGGCCACCATCCGTCAGCTGGCGGCCGAGGGGCAGGTGGTCCGCGTGAATGGGGAGGCGGTGGCAATGTCGCTGACACCGCCTAACGGGTTCGGCGCGGCGACGTTCGACCAGGGTAACATCGTGGACTTTCTCCGCGATGGCTCGCTGCCACCCGCCGGCAGCGTGCAGGACCCGTTCGGCCAGGCCTCCGGCGCCCTGGCATACACCGCCGACGTCGACAGTGGCGCCGCGGCGGTCGTCGAGCTCGCGCTGCCGCTGCACGAGGCGTCCATCTCGCAGCTCGAACGCGAGCGCGTGCTCGGCGCCCGCGCACCGCGCGATCGCGTGGCCGACGCGCGCCGGGTGTGGCGGGACGTGATCGAACGCGTGACGATCGAGCTGCCACCATCTGCCTCGCGCGTCGTGAACACGCTGTACGCCAATCTCGGGTACATGCTCGTCAACCGCGACCACGCCGGGTTGCAGCCCGGCTCGCGAGCCTACGCTCGGTCGTGGATCCGCGACGGCTCGCTCGAGGCGACAGCGCTCCTGCGGATGGGCCGACCCGATGTCGCGCGCGAGTTTCTGGAGTGGTACGCAGGCTTCCAATACGCCAACGGCAAAGTTCCATGCTGCGTCGACTCGCGAGGAGCTGACCCCGTCCCCGAGCACGACAGCAACGGGGAATTCATCTACCTCGCGGCGGAGTACTGGCGGCACACCCACGACCGCGGTGTGGCGGATCGCGTCTGGCCTAACGTGTTACGGGCCGCCCTGTACATCGACTCACTTCGCCAGCAGCGTCGCAAGCCGGAGTTTCAGTCCGGCGACAAGCGTGCGTTCTACGGCATCCTCCCGCCCTCCATCAGCCACGAGGGCTACTCGGCCAAGCCGATGCACTCGTACTGGGACGACTTCTTCGCGCTGCGCGGACTCAAGGACGCGGTGGAGCTCGCGCACGCGCTGAGTCGACCGGAGGAGCCGCAGCTGATGTCGATGCGCGACGAGTTCAGGCGCGACCTCTACGCGTCCATTCAGTTCGCGATGGCGCAGCACCACACCGATTACATCCCGGGCGCAGCGGACCTCGGCGATTTCGACGCGACGTCGACGACGATAGCGGTGACGCCGGTCGGCGAGATGGGTCGCATGCCCGACAGCGTCGCGCATGCGCTCGACCGCACGTTCGACCGGTACTGGAGTGAGTTCGTCGCGCGGCGCGACGGCACGAAGCCGTGGGACAGCTACACGCCGTACGAGCTTCGGACCGTCGGAACGATGGTGCGGTTAGGCAAGCGCGACCGGGCACACGAGCTGCTCGACTGGTTCTTCAAGGGCCAGCGGCCACCCGAGTGGTATCAGTGGGCCGAAGTCGTGTGGCGCGATCCCGCGACGCCGAAGTTCATCGGCGACATGCCGCACACGTGGGTTGGCTCCGACTACATCCGCTCGCTGCTCGACATGTTCGCGTACGAACGCGAGGCCGACTCGTCGCTCGTGATTGGCGCCGGGATCCCCGAGGCGTGGGTGATGGAGAAGCCGGGCGTGACAATCCGGCGACTCTCGACGCATTACGGGCCGCTCAGCTACACGATCCGCAACGAGAACGGCAAGGCCCGCGTGTCGATGTCCGCGGGCCTAACGATTCCTCCTGGCGGGATCGTCGTGTATTCACCGTTCGCGAAGCCTGTCAGCGAAGCGCGCGTGAACGGCGTGCCGAGTACGGTGGGGCCATCGGGTGGGGTACTCGTGCGGTCCCTCCCGGCTGAGGTGGTGTTCCGGCCGTAAGGAAAACGGGGTCCGAGTCGCATGGAATGCGACTCAGACCCGGTTTACCGGTCTTTCTTGACCTTGAACTTGCTCCACATGACGATCGTCGTGCACGAGGAGCTGCCCGCCTGCTGGAACTCGGCAGGCGTGGAGGAACCCGTGTACACCTCGATGGCTGCGAGGTCGGAAGGCGGCATGAGTCGATCGACGTCGCCGGGATAGAGCGACTTGTACGGCGCCCCGTCGACGACGTAGTTCACGCAGCCGCCGGTGGCGTCCCGGGCGCTCTCGACGATGTAGTCATTCCCTGACGGTGTGACGCGCAGCGATGGGATCGAGCGGAAGAGATCCGTCATACGCGTTGCCTGACGATCATTGATCTCATCCGGGGTCATGAAGTAGCCAAACCCGGTCTTCTTTCGCTGCGCGAACCCGACCTGGTCGAGCCCGTCCTTCGAGCTCGTGGCGGTCACGGCAACCGGGTCGAGCACACGTGCCGGCTTCGCCAGCGTCACCGTCACCTGCTTCGGCGCCTTGCCCGAAAGCTCGACGGCCACCTCCACCGGCTCGAAGCCGAGCTGTCGAACGACGAGGGCCTGCGTGCCGCTGGGGAGGTCGGAGAACCCGAACGTGCCGTCCTCGCGGCTCAGCGTCGCGGCGCCAGTACCGCTCACGTCAACGCGCGCGTTGCCGACCGGTGCCCCGGCGGCGTTGATGACTCTTCCTGTTAGGCGCGCGGGACCTCGCAGGCGCTTGGCGGTGTCGCCCTGGGCAAGGCCTTTCTTCACGCCTCCCGTCGTGTCAGCTGGTGCCTCCTCGACCACGGTGGTGCCGATGCGCAGGCTCTGGAAGCCAAGCGGGTTCGCTTCGTCCATCTTCACGTGAACTTCGGCGGTCTTTCTGCCGTTGAAGTCGGCCTGGACATTTCCGTCGACGTCGCCAGGGAGCCCGCAGATGCGATACATGCCGTCAGCCCCGACGGTCCCTTTCCGGACGACATCTCTTTTCCGGAGGTTCGTTAGGTCCAGCTCCTTCCAGGTGAGTGACACCGAGGCGCCGGCGAGGGGCGTGTCGTTGTCGGCGTCGAGCACCCTTCCTACAAGGGCAGACGGGCCGCGGCGGCGCCACGCGGGCGCGCATGACATCGAGAGAACTGTCTCGACCGATGGAACCGCCAACTCCACCGCCAACGGCGGCCCGGCCTGAAACGGCACCGCCTTCGTATTGATGGCGACCCCCAGCGTGTCGAGCAGCGGATGGATCAGTGAAAGACTGTGTTCTCCGGGCGGAATGCTGTCGATCTGAAAGTGCCCGTTCTTATCGGTCGTGCCCTGGAGCTTCGTCTCATTGATCCGGATGACGGCCCCGGCAAGGGGTACTCCGCCGTGGATGCTGTCGATGACGCTCCCGGTGACGCTGGCCATGGTGCCCTGCTGAGCGGCGGCAGCGCGAGGGGCGCCAGCAACGCCAACGAGGCCGATGACGGCAAGACAGATTACGATCGAGGAGCGCATGCAGCGGTGTTCGAAGAGGTTACCGGATCAGGGGTTGAGCCTCCATAGTATGCCGTGCTGCACACACCCATGGAAGCCGTTGAGAGCCAGTCACCATACACCTGGGCAGGGGCTCGGTGCCCGATAATCGCGCCAGATCACTCGCGGTCGGGGAGCCGCGCGTATGACGACATTGCTGTTGGCGGCCGTTTTACTACAAATCACACCGGCGCAAGCGGAACGGCTTCGATGGGTGCCGAATCCCAGGGTGACGAACGGTGCATGGGTGGCCGATCCGTCCCATCACCTCGCGCCGGCAACGGTGGACTCTCTCAACTCGCTCCTGTCCCGGCTGTCCCGGGAAACGGGGACGGAGATCACCGTGGTCGCGATCGACTCGACATCCGGGTTCGAGCCGTTCGACGTTGCCTTGGCATTGCATCGCATGTGGGGCGTGGGACAGAAAGGCCGTGACAACGGCATCGTGGTACTCTGGGTTCCGACCCGGCGCGCGGTGCAGGTCAGTGTAGGGTACGGCCTCGAGGGTGTGCTGCCGGATTCACGCGTCGGCCGCATTCGGGACCAGACGATCTTTCCGGCGTTCCGGCGCAAGGAGTTCGACGCCGGAATGCTGGCGGGCGTCGAGGCGATCTCGGCCGCGGCGCGCGAGGAGAAGAATGCCCGCGGTTCGACGATGTCGACCGCCAACCCGCCGCCTAACGGCCGGTCGCTGGTCGAACGCGAGCCGGGTCGCGCGGCAGGGCGACGAACGGGCATCGTGTTCGGCGCAATGGGCGGGCTCCTGGCGCTGGCAGGCGGCGTGGGTGGCGTCGCGGCGTACCGTCGGCGTCGGTCGCGGCGGTGCCCGAACGGCCACGGCAAGATGGTTCGTCTCGACGAGCAGGCTGACGACGCCCGCCTCGACGCCGGCCAACAGCTCGAGGAGCGGCTCAAGAGCGTGAACTACGATGTGTGCGTGTGCCCCACGTGTCAGCACGTGTCGATCGTCCCGCACAAGCCCTGGTTCAGCCGCTACTCGAAATGCCAGTCGTGCCAGCGCCGCACGCTGGAAACAAAGACACGAACACTGGTCCGCGCGACGACGAGCCACGAGGGTAGGGAGGAAGTCACCGAGCATTGCGAGAACTGTGGCTGGGGTCGCACGTACATGCGGACGATTCCACGCGTGCAGGTCAGCTCGGGGGGCTCCGGCGGTTCGGGGGGCGGCGGGGGAGGCGGAGGCGGGAGCAGCTTTGGCGGTGGGTCAGCTGGTGGCGGCGGCGCGGGCGGACATTACTGATGGCGATGGATTCGCGAGACGACAGCGCCGTGCGCATTGCGCTCCCACCGGACTTCGACTTCGACTGGGTGCTCGGGTTCCTCGCCGCACGGACCGTCGCGTCGCTCGAAACGGTTCGCGAGCGCGCGTATCACCGATCGGTTCGTGTGAACGGCAAGCCGGTCACGTTAGTGCTGACCGAGGTCGTTCACGGTGCGTCCGTCGCTGGAGGCCGCGCGCGGCGCGCGCTGGTCGCCACCTCGCGTCCCCGGCTGCCGGCGGACGCACTGGAAGCAGCCGTTAGGCGCATGCTGGATCTGGATGTCGACCTCGGGCACTTCCACCGTCTAGCGCGACGCGACCCGATTCTCGCGCCAATGGTTCGCCGGCGATCCGGGATCCGGCTTCCGCAACTCCTCGACCCGTTCGAGGGACTGACCCGCGCGATCCTCGGCCAGCAGGTGAGCGTCGCCGGCGCGAGCACGATCACCGATCGGCTGGTGCGCCTCGTTTCGCGCCCTGTGCCCGGCGCGAAACGCTCGGGCTTTCTCGCGTTCCCGACTCCCGCCGACGTGACCGAGGCGGGTGCGGGTCGTCTGCGTGAGATTGGCCTAACGAGAGTGCGTGCGGCGACGTTGCACGGTGCCGCTCAGCGCATCGCCGATGGAGCGCTGGATCTCGAGCGGCTTCGCAGCCTCCCTGCTGACGAAGCGCAAGCGGCGCTCGAGCAGCTCCCCGGTATTGGCCCGTGGACGGCGTCGTACGTGCGCATGCGGGCGTTAGGCGATCGCGACGCGTTTCCGAGCGCGGACCTCGGCGTGATCAAGCGCATGCAGGCGGCCGGCGTTGCCCGTCAATCGATCCTCGAGGTCGCCGAACGATGGCGCCCCTGGCGCGGTTACGTCACGCTGCATCTCTGGGCCTCGGCGGCCGACGGCGGCTGAGTCCAAAAAGATAACAGCTGTTAGCTCACAGCTAGTAGCTGGAGGCTAGATAGATTCGGCATGAACGCCGAGCAGCCACGACGATGTTCAGTTCTTCCGATGAGCTGCGTACTCGTAACGCTGGCCATCGGCTGCGCGACCATTCGTGGCAACGCCGTGCTCCCTCGCGGCATCGCTGGCGAGTGGGTACGCCGGGCTGGTGACGAACATGGGCCGGTTCGCCCGGTGGCGTTGAGCTTCCTTCGTCATGCGTCTCGCAATACAGACGTCGCATCGACGCCCAGCGCGCGACGTGCAGGTATATAGGTTGCGGCGAGCGACACAGCGCCGACGAGAAATGCCGCGCTGGCAAAGAACCGTGGGTCGGTCGTGCTCATGTCGAACAACAGGCTTCGCAGCACGCGGGTGAGCGCAAACGCGCCCGCCAACCCGATCACGACCCCGAGAAGCGTCACGCGCATGCCTTCGCCGAGCACCAACGCGAGCACATCGCGCGGTTGCGCGCCGAGCGCCATGCGGACGCCGATCTCGCGACGGCGTTGACCGACGCTGAGCGCAATCACGCCGTACAACCCAACGAGCGCGAGCAGCAGTGCCAGCGTGGCGAACACCCCCAACACTGCCATGCTGAATCGCTGCCGCGCGATCGAATCGGCAAACACGCTCGAGAGCGGACGGACGTTGGACAGGGCGAGCGTGCCGTCCAGGCGCGCGAGCTCGCGCCGAACCGACGGCAGGATCACCGTGGGATCGCACGTGGTCTGGCCGGCGGCGCATTTGGCGCGGACGACGATCGACATGAACGGATACGCCATCTGCGTCTCCGGCACGTACGCTGCCGGATTCGTCTGCGCGTCGAGCGCCGTCTGCTTCACGTCGTCGACGACGCCGATGATCTCGCGGGGCGAGGCACCATTCGAGAAATCGAATCCGGTGCGAAGCCGCTGCCCGATCGGCGACATCCCTGGAAAGTGGCGGCGTGCGAGCTCGCGGTTCACGATCACCACGCCCGGTGCGTCACTCCTGTCGCGACCGTCGAACGTTCGCCCCGCGAGCACGCGGATCCGCATCGCGGCGAAATAATCACCACTGACGACCGAATAATCCGCCGTGGGCGACTCACCCGGTGCCGGTCGCGGGCGTCCGTCGATGGTAAACCCGCCGGACTCCACTGCCCCGGAGAGCGGCAGTGAGCTGACGGCGCCCGCGTCACTGACGCCCGGAAGCGCGTCGAGGCGCGCCGTGAGCTCATCGAAGAACTGACGCCAGGCTGGCCCGTCGCGCACCGGGTCGAAGCGAGCCCCGACGGGCAGGAGAACGTTTCCGGTTAACACATCGTTGGGGTCGAACCCGGGCGTGACGTGCTGGAGGCGAGCAAAGCTCCCGGCGAGAAGTCCGGCGCCGACGAGCAGCACAACGGACAGCGCCACCTCCGCCGCGACGATCAGCCGGCGACCGAAGCGCTGGCGCGTGTTGCCGGTGAGCCGTGTCCCGCCGCTCTGGAGGGTGGCGGCGACGCTTCGTCGCGCGATGTGGAGCGCGCTCGCGATCCCGAACGCAACACCGGCAACGATGCCGACGGCGCATGTGAACGCAACGACGCGCGCGTCCACGGCGACGTCCTCGGCGCGGGGTAGGCTTCCCGGCACGAGCGACAGCATGACCCGTGAGCCCCAGATGGCGATCGTCACGCCGACGACCGCGCCACCTAACGCGAGAACGATGTTCTCGGTCACGAGCTGGCGTACGATGCGGAGTCGCCCGGCGCCGAGCGCGGCACGGACCGCGAACTCGCGTTCGCGCGCGGCCGTTCGTGCGATGAGCAGATTGGCGACGTTCGTGCACGCGATGAGGAGAACGAACCCCACCGCCCCGAGGAGCACGAGCAGCCCGCGGCGGACCGTGCGCGACGCCTGGTCCTCCAGGCCGACGATCGCGTAGCCAAACCGTCCGGGCGGGAATCCGATCTCCTTGAATACCCTGGTCGCGAGCGCGTCCACCTCAGCCTGCGCCGCCGCTCGCGTGACGCCGGGCGCGAGTCGGGCAACGGCCGAGAGGTTCATTGTCCCGTAGTTGCGGCGATCCTCCTCCGTGAACGCGAGCGGTGCCCAGACGTCCGTGCGCGGGCCGAATTGCAGCCCCGCCGGCAGCTCAGCACCTCGCGGAAACCCGAATCCCCGCGGCATGACGCCAATGATGGAATACCGCTCGCCGCTGAGCGTCACCATCCGGCCGAGGACATCGCGAGCGCCGCCGAACCGCCGTTGCCAGAGCGAGTAGGAGATCAGCACGACCCGAGTGGCACCGGGCCGCGTCTCGTCCGGCGTGAACGTGCGTCCGAGCACGGGCCGGACGCCTAACGCGTCGAAGAGCGTTGGCTCGGTGCGTGCACCGGCGATCTGTTCTGGCTCCGCGTTCGACTCGCCGCTCAGCACGAACGGCCATGAACGGAAGGCCGCCATTGTCGAGAGGTCCTTCACGGCATCTCGAGCCTCGACATACAGGCCGCTGGACAGCGGAAGCTCGCCTCCGCCCTGGCTCGCCGCGCTGGAGATCCACAGCATCGCGAGCCGCGACGGGTCCGCGTACGGCAGCGGCCGGAGCAACACGCCATCCACGACGGTGAATACGGCGGCCGCCGCGCCGATTCCGAGGCCGAGCGTGAGCACGGCCGCGAGCGTGAACCCGGCGTTCGTGCGCAGGGACCGCAACGCGTAGCGGAGATCCATGGAGAGACCACGCCACGACTCGCGGCGGCCGCGCTCGCGTGTTCGCGCACGGCGCTCATCGCGGCACTCGGCCTCGATGGCCGCGACGTCGCCGAACTGGCGCTGGGCTTCTCGAAGGGCCTCGTCTGCTGGCATGCCCTGCTCGATCAGCTCCTGCGTCCGCATGTCGAGGTGGAACCGGATCTCGTCGCTGACGTCGCGGCGCGCGTCCGGGCGTGTTTCGCTGAGTCGAAACGTATGCTTCATGATCGCTCCTCGTTAGGCGGAGCTGACGGCGAGCGCGCGGGTGACCGCGCGCGAATAGGCTGTCCAGCGAGCCGACTCCGCCCGCAGATGCGCGCGTCCAGCCGCGGTGAGCGTGTAGTATTTCGCCTGTCGACCGGTATCCGTTTCGCCCCACGCTTCGGAGATCACGCCGCGCCGCTCGAGGCGATGCAGAGCGGGATAGAGCGCGCCTTCCTGGACCGCGAGGACCTCCTCGGTGGTCTCGCGAATCCAGCGCCCGATCGCGTACCCGTGTCGCGGCCCCCAGGTGAGGGCCTTGAGGATCAGAATGTCGAGCGTTCCGGTGAACAGATCGGAACCGGCCATGGTCGCTCCCGCGAGGAGAGGTGCACCCCTAAGTGAACAGAGTATAGGGTGGCGACCATGCCTAAGTCAACAAGGGGTACGCAAGCTCATCCGACCGTGGTCATCGGGTTCAAAAAAATTCGTCGAGCAACTGATAATAGGCGAGCTTGTCCTCATCGACGCGGTCGAGGCCATATCGCTCGAACAGCGGCTGCACCCATTCGGCCCCCAAGTTGTCCGCGACGCTTCGGGCGCAGAGCGCGAGGTCCTGGTAGCGGTCGGCAACGCCGGCGTTTGCACAGTCCACGAAGCCGCTCACCCTGAATCCACCGGCCCTGTCCTCCGTCAGGATGACGTTAGGCAGGCAGTAGTCGCCGTGCGTGAAGGTGCGGTCCTCCGACGACGGCGACCGGCCAACGAGCTCCGAGTAGAGATCGACGGCGGTTCGTCCCTGACGCGTCGTGTCGAAGTCCTCCTCCCGCACCAGCCCGGCTCGTACGTGGGACTCGGCCGCCGCTACCCGGACACGACGCGACTGGTCGAATGGGCACGCGCTGATGTTCGTCGCGTGCAGCGAACGGAGTCCGGCAGCGAGAGCCGCCACGATCGCGCCATGCTGTTCGGGCGGGCGCGATACCGACGCGTCCGACCCCGGGACCGCCGTGAGCAGCAGGTATTCACCCCCCTTCCACTCGTGATACTGCAGCACGGCGGGCACCGGCAACCCGACGGCATGCATCCAACTGAGGCGCTCTGCCTCATCGAAGAGCTGCCGGCCACCCGGTGAAGTCCCGAAAGCGCGAGACTTGAGATACACCGACGAGCCGCCGGATCGTTCGAACCGGATGACCCGCGACCCCGATTCACCCGTGGTGACCTCGGCTCGGGAATGCTTCCCGAGATCGGCAGCGAGAGGCGGTGGAAGGAGCAGAGAGGTTGCGGTCGCGGTTTGCACGTCGCGGCGCCTCGCGAAAGAGGGGTCTCCGAATAGGACAGACGGCAACGCGGGCGGGTTGCTTCCAGGCGGTCTTGTGGCCACCCGCACGCGGTTTGATGTCCCTACGGCGCAAATCGTTGGCGGTGTCCGCGTAACACTGGCCTCGTCTCGCGGCACCGACGCAACTTTGCGCGATGAACAACCCCATTCGTCCCGGCGCGACCATCCAAGGCAGACTGCGCCACGTTGCTTCGACCGCCCTGCTGGCCTGCGGGCTGTTCGTCCCGGCGATGCGTCCACTCGCCGCTCAGGGTGCGCCGGCCGACCTCCTCATTCGAAACGGTCGAGTCATCGACGGAACCGGCGCGCCAGCCCGCAGCGCGGACATAGCCGTCACCGGGGACCGGATCACCTTCGTTGGCGATGCCGCACGCGCGAACGTCCAGGCCAAACGGACGATCGACGCGCGAGGCCTCATCGTCGCCCCGGGTTTCATCGATCCACACACGCACACGCTCGAGGATCTGTCGAGCGACGACCCGAAGCGGCGTGCGAACACCGACTACCTGATGCAGGGCGTCACCACCGTGATCACGGGCAATGATGGTGGTGGTCCGTACGACGTCGCTCGCACGCTCGCGAAGTGGAAAGCCAACGGGATCGGGTCTAACGGCGCACTGCTGGTGGGGTACGGGACCGTTCGCCAGGCCGTGATGGGGATGTCGGACGCGAGGGCTCACGGGGCGCAGCTGGACTCAATGCGGGCGCTCGTGGCCAAGGGGATGCGTGAAGGTGCACTCGGGATGTCGACCGGGCTGTACTACGCGCCACAGAGCTACGCGACAACGGACGAAGTGATCGCGATGGCGAACGTGGCAGCGAAGTACGGTGGCATCTACGACACGCACCTGCGCGACGAGAGCTCGTACACGGTTGGTTTGCTGGCGGCGATCCGCGAGGCGATCCGCATCGGGCACGAGGCCGGCATGCCGTCGCACATTTCACATATCAAGGCGTTAGGCACTGACGTGTGGGGCCGCTCCGACTCGGCGATCGCGATCATCGACGCCGCACGGAAGGCCGGCGACAAGGTCACCGCCAACCAGTATCCGTACACGGCATCCGGGTCATCCGTGGGCGCATCGCTTCTGCCGCGCTGGGCGGAGGTTGGGGGTCGCGACTCCTTGCGCGCGCGCGTGGTCGACCCGGCGACGAAAGCGCGCCTCGTGACAGACATGACCGAGAACCTGCGTCGGCGTGGTGGCGCGAAGTCGCTGCTCATCACCTCGACGCGTGACACGTCGATTCTCGGGCGGACCTTGGAGGACGTCGCGAAGGCACGTGACGTGAGCCCGGTCGAGGCGGCGATTCAGATCGTCGTCGCTGGCGACGCGTCGGTCGCCTCCTTCAACATGGACGAGGAGGACATCGTCGCGTTCATGCGCCAACCGTGGGTGATGACGGGATCGGACGGTTCGGCCGGCCACCCGCGCAAGTACGGAACGTTCCCGAAGAAGTGGGCCGAATATGTACGAGCGAAGCAGGTGCTCACGCCGGAGCAGTTCGTTAGGCAGTCCAGCGCGCTGACCGCGGAGACGTTCAGCATCAAGGACCGCGGCGTGCTGGCGAAGGGGAAGTACGCTGACGTTGTCGTGTTCGACGATGCGACGTTCAAGGACCACTCCACCTACCAGAAGCCGACCGAGCTCGCCACGGGGATGAAGTACGTGATCGTGAACGGCAAACTGGCTGTCGATGGCGGGACGTATACCGGGGTCATGGCCGGCGTCGGGATCACCCGCTAGCTCCGGTGCCGGCAGTTCGATTCCCGATTCCCGATTCCCGATTCCCGATTCCCGATTCCCGATTCCCGATTCCCGATTCCCGATTCCCGACCACGCGATAGGTTCATGGCGTGCTAACCGACGAAGAGCTCCGCCGGCTGCTCGCGAGTGGAGAGCAGTTCACAGCCGAATTTCTCCCTGAAAACGACGCCCCGCTGACGGACGATCAGCTGGTGGACGCAGTGGTGTGTCTCGCCAACGGCCACGGCGGAGTGGTGCTGGTTGGCGTCGGCGATGATGGTCGTGCGACCGGTGCGCACCACCGGCACGGCACCTATACGGACGCGCATCGCGTCGCGCTCATGATCTCGGGGCGCACCGTGCCGAGCTGTCCGGTGGAGTGCAGCGTGATGCCGATCGACGGCGTGGAGGTCCTCGTCATCGAGATTCCCGCCGGTCGACCCGTGACGTCCACGAGCGAGGGTGTTTATCGCCGGCGAGGAACTGACGCGCACGGGAGACCCGTGTGCGTGCCGTTTCTCGTCCACGAGATCCAGGGTCGCGAGGCGACGCGCGGCGCGCTCGACTACACGGCGCTCGTCGTTCCGGAGGCGAGGTGGGAGGATCTCGACCCGCTGGAGATCGAGCGCGTTCGCCGAACGATCGCGCTGAATCGCGGCCGGGCCGACTCGGCGCTGCTCGACCTGTCGGACGCGGAGATCGTGCGCGCGCTTGGTCTCGGCGAAGGAGGGAAGGAGCGAGGCGATCGGGTCGAGCGAGTGCGCGTGGCGGCGTTGCTCATCGTGGGGCGCGAGGAGGCGATCAAGCGCTACGTGCCGAATCATGAGGTCGCATTCCAGGTGCTCCGTGGGACGCGTATCGCCGTGAACGAGTTCGTCCGATGGCCACTCGTACGAGCGGCGGAGGAGATCGGGCTCCGGTTCGACGCGCGAAACCACGAGGATGAGCTGGCGGTCGGGATGGTCCGTGTTGGCGTCCCGGCGCACAGCCCTCTGGGTTTTCGAGAGGCGCTCCACAACGCGCTCGTCCACCGCGACTATACCCGACTTGGCGCCGTTCATATCCAGATTCGCGAGTCCGGCGGGCCGAATGGCGAGGGCGACGAGATCGAGGTGTCGAATCCCGGTGGTTTCCCGGACCAGGTTCGCCTGGACAACATCCTGGTTGCTCCGCCCCGACCGCGAAATCCTGTTTTGGCGGACGCGTTCAAAAGAATCGGTCTGGTCGAGAGAACCGGGCGTGGCATCGATACGATTTTCGAAGGGCAGTTGCGGTACGGACGGCAACTGCCGGACTACTCGCGCTCTAGTGTGTCGACGGTGCAAGTCGTACTGCACGACGGACCCGCGAATTTTGGCGTCACCCGACTCGTGGCCGAGCGTGATATTCCGGGTCGCCGGCTGTCGGTGGATGAGCTGTTGCTGCTCAACATGATTGTTCGGACGCAGGAGCCGTTGGGGATCGGGCGGGCGGCCGGGATTATTCAACGGATGGAGGGACCGACGCGCGCGGTGCTCGACCGACTGGCGGAGGCGGGTCTGCTCGACAGCTGGGATGATCGGCGGGAGCGGGTTTACTACTTCACGTCTCAGGTTGCGCGTTCGCTTGGCGTGGAGGACCTGGACGATGGCGTGGCGGCCGAGCACGCTGGGGAGCGTGAGCGCAAGATATTGGAACACGTAGGCTTACATGGCCGAATCACGCGGTCCACGGTGGCTGAGCTCTGTGGGCTCGAGGGGCGCGAGGCGCGAACGGTCCTGGAAAAGCTCGTCCGTCGCGGCGAGCTCGTGGTGCGCGGAGAAAAGCGCGGCGCCTATTACGAGAGGGCGGGCGCTGCGGTTATGGACGATCTCGGGGCGGGCGGTTCAGGCGAATGACGGGTTTTGGCGGGGCGTCCAAAGTTTTGAACATTGTCCACAAGGTTTTGAACATTCGCCAAAACCGTCCGCCAAAACTCTCGATTGGGCCAACTAGTCGTCCGTACCGTCGATGCCGTCCACGAGCTTCGAAAGGCCAGTCGCGAGCGCGTGGACCTCGCGATCGCTCAGGTGAGTGGCGGCTCGAAGCAGCCGGGAAGTTCCGGTTTCGGGGGCTCGTCGTAGCACTGCGCGACCCCGGGCCGTGAGCCCGAGCGACAGCCGGCGACGGTCGTCGTCTGCAGATTTTCTGGCTACCAGGCCCTGTTCGACGAGTCGGCTCACGACGACGCTCACCGAGCTGATGTCGGTGCGAGTCCGTTCCGCGAGCTCGGTCAACGAGGTTGCTGGACTGTCCGCCAGCCGACGCAGTGCGTGGAGCTGTGCCCCGTGCACGCCAACTCGCTGCTCAGCCTCCCGAGACGCGAGACGCAGTTCGCGAACGATCGATCGAAGGGCGTCGAGAATGACTCCGACGTCATCGCCACGCTCACCGTTTGCCGCCGCGGTGGTCAGTCGGGCCGAGACAGCCGAGTCAGAAGAGGTCTTCATCGGTCTCCTCCGTGAAGTTCCAGTAGAGTGCAGTCGGGCTGTTCGCACCCGACGCGGCAACGGCCCTGAGGCGCATTCGACAACCGAACGGCCTGCTTGACGCACATCCTTCGAGAGCAAAGTCGCCGGCCAGTCCGAGACCGTGCCGGGCGACCGGCTTCGGATCAACGCGGATCTGAACGCGCCGCGATACTCGAGCGGAACGCGGCTGATGAGCAGCTGCCCTGCTAGCCCGTTTCGACGCTGCCCGAATAATGCGAACGCTGCGTGCTTCGCGTAGCGAACACGCCACGTCGTTCAACTCGTCCGCCAGGGGGACCGGGTAGTGCGCTTTCGCCCGGTTCAGCGCGCGCCTAACGACATGCTCGTTCCGGAGGCACTGCTTGCGGAGCGTGTCAGCGAAGTCGGCGAGCTCGCTGAAATCAGGTTTCGGCTCGGCGCTCATGAGGAAGTATTAAGGCGGCTGGCCGGACTAATCCTCGAAGTATGCATCGATACTCCACCGGATAATATCGTTCGTCAATGCTTGGGCGCCAAACCCTAACACTCCGTGGATACTGGTTGCCGCCTTGACGAGCACGAGCATTTGTTCCGGCGGGAGCCCATCAGCCTTTACCCGCCGCGCGTACGCGGTCGCTGCCGCACGGGCCAGCGCCCGCTGGACAGTCAGCTCGTTGTCCGAGTGGTCGGCGGTTCCGGCAGTGGAATAACGGTCAACCGGTCCTTTGGCATCACTGGCAAGCCAAAGGGCGACAGGGCGGTCCGCGACCGTCGCTGCTCGAGCGAACGCAGCCTGGAGGTGTTCCCACGCCCCCACCGTGATCTCAGGGCTGACGTCACGCGAGACGTCCGCGGCGGGGGAGTCACTCCCCGCGTTACCCGTGGTATCGCGTCGATCGCTGGCGCCCATGTCGATCCGCTCCCCCTCACGGGCCAGTCTGTCGCCGGCCGGACGCAATCATTGGCGTCCAAACTATCTATAACCCAAATAATCGACCGGGGCAAGCGAGGGCGGCCGCCAGCGAGGTCTACGTCACGACCTCACTGGCGGCCCATTTGGCCATCTCGCTCAGCGCGCGTGCAGCTGGATGCTCCCTCCGCCGAGTCTCGTGACCCCACTCTCATCGAACGGCGCGCCAGGCCGGCTGTCATACACGACCGTGCCACTCACGCGGTGCCAGATCCGAATCCGAACCGCACCGTCGGTCGACTGTCCGTCGACTGCGATGATGGCGAACGCGTAGTCGCCACCACCGTTCACCACCCCGCGTCCCTGCAGCTGTGCACTCGTCTCGGTGGCGACGAGCCAGTCGAGCGACGTGCTGCGGAACTCCAGTTTGCCGACGTCGAGATCGAGCTCCGCCTTGCCGGTCGGAATGGTTGATCCCGGCTCATACCGAGCGGTCAACGAGACCGTGAGTTTTCCGGCGCCGGTCGGCGCAAACGCAACTGCGCCTGCTGGAGAAGCAACCCAGCCGCCGGCCGTCAGCCGTCCGCCCGCCGCGTCATAGACCACGATCGGCGCGCTCGCGACCTTCGTGTCGCTGCCGCCGTCCTTGTCGCGAACCGTCAGCCGAATCGAGTAGATGCCGGCTCTCGAGAAGGAGCACGCGCTGCTCGCCGTTTCGCCGACGACCTCGGACTGCGCGGTCACGCCGCCGCTGCCGCAATCCAGTGCGGCGGTGTGTGTGTCGAGCGTCCCGGGATCGGTGAAGCTCGAGGAGATGGGCACGGTCACACCCGCCGGCGTTAGGCCGAGCGGTGTGGATGGAATGGAGAAGCTGGCAAGCGACGGGGCAACGTTCGAGATCGTCGCCGTGGCGCGGGCGGTGTCGGCACCGCCGCGGCCATCATCGACCGTCAGCACGATCTCGTAGGCGCCGTTGTCGGCGTACACGTGATTTGCCGGAGGCACAGAGCCAGTGCCCTTGGTCCCATCGCCGAGGTCCCAGGTGAACGTCAGGGCATCGCCATCGCCATCGGTGCCACTCAGTGCGAGCGCCACGGCAGAACCTTCGTCACCGACGTACGGGCCGCCCGCCGACGCGACGGGGTCGGTGTTGGCGCTGGCCGCTCCCTTGTGACCGACCGCCACATCATCGAGCAGCAGAGCACTACCCGATCCGCTGACGGAGAACTGAAAGCCCGTCAGGTACTCGCCGGGTTTCGAGAGCGCGATCCCGAAAAAGCGCTGGCCGTCCGCGGACAGCGGCACGTCAAGGTTGAACGAGTAGCTGTCGATGTTCGTGCGAACGAGCAGTGCCACCGGGACCTTGTCCCCGATCAGCATGACGTTCGCGCCGAAGAGTACAGCGGGAACCGAGTCGGCAAACGTACCCGAGACGGGCGCGCCGAAGTCGGTCGAGATCGCGGCGCTCTGAATCCCCAGCTCGATCACGCGCCCGAGCACGACGTTGTTCGCCGACGTGTACGTGACGCCGCTCGCCGTCCATGGCGACTCCTGCGGGAAGAACAAGTCGTCGACGTTGAACTCGTCGAAGCCATTGAGGTAATCGATGACACCGGCGCCACTGAGCTCCGAACGCGTGTCGAACGTCGAATAGCTCGGTGTCACCGCGACGGACGGGTGAGCCGCGTTCATGTCGCCTGCGCGTGGCGCCATGAAATCGTCGGAACCGCAGGCGGCTGCCGCGAACGTCAAGCACGTAACCAGTAGCGCTTGAACGCCACGCCGATCGTTGAGATCGCGCGCGCGGCGCGGTGAGGAGGCTGAGGAGGGGTTGGCGATCATAGTCGTTCGACCCGTGAGTACCGCGTTAGGCCCCGATGCAGACATGGGCGGGGTGTGCAGCGTTATGCTGCCGACCCGAGCGTCGTACCCACAGTCGCCCCTTTTCGCGTCGGGTGCGGTGACGAGTCCCACCGGCGAATTGTCAGCCGTGCCCCGGGACGTTATGACCGCGAGGTGGACATTACGACTGAACGTCTAACCCCTTGAAAATGCGCTGCCTGTCGAGGGAAAGGGTCCCGCGTACAGCGCCACGCGATGAGCGCATCGATCACGGATGCGTGCCGAGAGCGACTCCGCGGCGTCGTCCCCATCGACGATCGCGTAGACCGATGGCCCCCACGAGCTCTGGCCGACGCCCGGCGCGCCGCCGTCGCGCATCAGGCGAATGATCTCCGCCGACGGCCCAGGCGCGAACATCCCGCCCTGCGCGTGCGAGAACCAGCGGCCATTGATCTCTTGCACTTCGCTGAGCGCCGCGCCGAACGTCTCGATGTCGCCTTCGATCACCGACGGCAGTAGCCCCAAGAGCACGAGATGAGACACGCGCTCGACATCGCGCTCGTCAGGCAAGGGGAGCTCGGCAAACGCGCGAGCTTCCGTGGCTCCGCTCACACCGGGAGGCGCATCGGGCACCGCGAGCACACACCGCCACGACGATGGAAATGGCTGGCGCGCGAGCAGCGGACCCACGTCATCATGGACACCGATGCGGCGACCGCCCTCGACCACAAATCCGGCGCCGGCAAAAGTCCACGTCCCCACGGCCGACCGCTTCGCGCGACCGACCGCGCGCGCGAGCTCCACCGGCGTCGCAGCGACGCGATACAACTCGGCGAGCCCCTTGGCGATCGAGAGGCCAAGTTGCGTTCCGGACCCGAGACCAGCATGAGCGGGGATCGATCGCTCGACCACAATGCGGGCACCGCCGCGGATGTCATGATAGGCGAGGAACCGTCGAGCGAAATCCGCCGCTCGCTCCGACTCGCTTCCCTCCGCTACGACGTCGCCCGCAGGCGAGACGGCTACGCATACGGAGACGCCGGGAGCGGGTGCGCCGACCCCGCCGAACCGGCGACCCATGCCGCCACGTAAATCCAGCAGGCCAAAGTGAAGACGGCCAGGGGCGTCGACGGTGACCGTATCCATCACCTAACGAGTCCCACCCTGCTCGGGCGCTGGCGCCGAGCGGATGTAATCCGACAACATCGCCATCGCCTCGTGCTCGTCGGGTCCGGCGGTCTTGTCCACGATCACCTGCAAGCGCGCGAGCTCCGACTCGAGGAAATCACGGGCGAGTATGTGCACGCGCGTTGCGTAGATCGCCGTCTCGAGCACGGCATGTCGTGCCCGATTGAATCCGATGAACTCGCGGCGAAAGCCATGATGGACGATCTCGGTCTCCATGCGCGAGCGCGGCGGCGTGCTGTCGATCGACTGAACCTGGAGCTCGCGCCACGAGCACGCGACCTCGAGGACTACGCCACGCACCACGCGGGCCGGGAGCACCGCGTACGACGGATTCGAAATGGCCGCTCGGGCGAAAACCCGCACGTCGTCGACCAGGTTCACGACGGCGACTCGCGTCGCGGCGACGTTCCGGTATGTCGAAGTCTCGAGAAACGGCTTGAGCACCGGAGGCTCGTCGCCACCGGTCCACTCGACACCCATCGGCGCAACGTTCACCACGCCGTCCGTGTCCAGCGTCGTGACGATGGTCTCGATGATCACGACGACGACCGCCGAGCGCGTTCCGACCGCTGCGTCAGGCGGACGTGCTCGGACTTCGCGTCATCAGGCGGCGTCAGATAGCCCCAGGAGAGCGATCCCTCCTGACGATATGTCTTGCCGAGCGTGATCGCGAGCTTTGCCTTGGCGAGCTCCTTCCCGAGGTAGAACGCGTGGGTTGCTTCGGTCACGCCGAGCTGAGAGAATATTTCCTGAATGTCGGTGCCGCGAACGAACCGGTCGCGGTTGAGCACCGTGATGACTTCGCGATCCGTGAAGATGCGAAAGTTCGGGTCGGTGATGCGGCGCTGCAGGTCACGCAGCTCCTCCTCGGAGTACGCGAGAATCGCCGGGTCTTTCACCGTGACGAGACGGTCGTCGATGTGCTTCGGGAGCGTGCGTCCGCGTACGGCGTAGTGCATGAGCTGTCGAGCGATGACGACCTCGCGCACGGCACCGCTCGCCCAGGGAATCACCTCCGTGGTGAGCACGGTACGGATTCCGAGCTCCTGGCAGACGGCAATGAGGAGTGCGTTCACGCCCGTGGAATCTGCCGCGGTCAGCTCCGTGATATTGCCAATCCCCATCATCATCTCTGCGTCGGGGTATTGGCGGCGCACCTCTGCATAGCGCTCGAGCGACGCCATGAAGCCGAAGCCGATCGGCTCGATTACGGGGTCGATGATGTGACGTACACCTGCCGCATCGAGCGCGGCGAGCGTGCGATCCAGGCTGTCGAGCGACGCACCCGCGTCAGGCACCACGACGGCGCGTGCGCCTGCAGCAGCAAGATCCGGGATGACGTCCAGATTGGAGCCGTTCACGCTCAGCACGAGCTCGGCCCCGGCAGCAACGGCGGTTCGGATCTCGCCGGCGTCGAAGCTGTCGACGCTCAGGCGCATGCCGGCCGACACAAGCTCGTGGACGACATCACCCAGTGCGGGGAACGGCAGGCCAGGCGTGCAGCCCAGGTCGATCACGTCCGCGCCGGACTCACGGAAGTACTCGGCCACTCGGCGCGTCTCTTCACGCGAGAGACGCGGGACGTTGTTGATCTCGGCCACGACCTCGATGTCCCAGGCGCCGTAGTCGCGCGGAACATGGCTGCCGAAATAGGGCGGGATCTCGCGAAGGTCCTTTGGCCCCTTCGCGACGCGCACGCCAACCTTCTCGCGAACGACCTCCGGGTCGCCCTCACACAGGCCGGGGATGAGCACCAGGTCCGTGTCGGTCGAGGGGGCGGTCAGATGCTTGGCGATCCACGGCGTCGTCATGAGCGCCGCGACGGTGATGCCTAACACGGCGACGTCGTACGCGAACGGCGGTGCCATGTCGGCGAGCACGCGTCGGAGCGCGGGTTCGGCGAGCTTGCCGGTCACGAACAGCACATGCTGCGGTGACTCGGTCACCGACGCTCGCTGCTCCGAACGAATTTGTTAGGCGTGCCGGCGAGCGCCCCGCCGGCGGCCGGACGCCACAGCGCAATATCTTCGATCTGGCGTGCGAGCGCGAAATCCTTGTCGGTGATGCCACCTGCGCTGTGCGTCTTGAGCTTCACGCCAACGCGTGCCCAGGTGACGGACAGATCCGGGTGGTGGTACGCTGCTTCGGCGACATATCCGATCGCGTTCACGAGCATGAGCGTCGTGGGCCAGCCGTCGGTCTGGTAGTAGCGCCGAATCCAGCCATCCTCGAAGTACCACCCGGGGAGCGCCGTCAGCTTTTCGGCGATCTGGGCATCGTCGTAGGTCGGTTCTTTTTCCTTTGCCACGTCGGTCTCCTCCGAAGAGTGAGGGCTCACATCACGACACCGCCGCCGACGAGCATTGTCTGCCCGGTGACGAACGAGGCGGCCCGTGACGCGAGATAGACGGCGGCACCCGCGACGTCCTCGGGCGTGCCCCACCGCTCGAGGGGGGTCGACGCGACGACCTGTCGACGAATCGTCTCGTCGACTTCGTTGCCGTACGCGGTTTCGATCCATCCGGGCGCGAGCACGTTCACGCGCACGCGAGGTGCCACGGTTCGCGCGAGCGACTTGCTGAAGGCAAGGATACCGCCCTTCACGGCGGAGAACAGCTGGGCCTCCAAGCCGGGCAGTCCGCTGAGTACGTGGTCCCAGCTCATGTTGATGATGACGCCGCCGCTCTCCTGCGCCGTCATGAGCTCGGCGGCCTGCCACGAGGCCAGGACCGTTCCGCGAAGATCGACCCGCGTGAGGAGATCGAGCTTTTCAATTGCGGGGAGTGCGGAGGCGGGACCGGTGAGGACATCCGCGCCAGCATTGTTCACCCACACGTCGACACCGCCGAGGACGGCGCGGAGGGCGGGGATGAGTGCGCTGAGCGAGATTGGATCGGCGAGATCGAGTCGGATCACGCCGACGCGGCGGCCGAGCGTTTCGATCTCGCGAGCGACGTCGCGAGCGCCGCGCTCGTTCGATCGGTAGGAGAGGGCGATGTCGGCGCCCGCCCGTGCGGCCGCGATGGCGATCGCTCGACCAATGCCGCTCGATCCTCCGCTGACGAACACACGCATGCCGGCAAGCAAAGGTGAAGCATTGCTTGGCGTCGCCAACTTCGGCTCCGTAGTGAAGGTGTTGGGGAAACTGTCATGCATGAGCGTCGGCAGCAATCAAACGACGCAATTGCCACAGGTAATTGGTTACTGGAATTGGTTACTGGTTATCGAACCCTCGGGGGTGCTCATCTCGCTGAGGGAGGCATCCCGAGGGTTCAATCACCGATAACCAGTTCCAATAACCAATTACCAGTTCGGTTGCGCAGTTTTGACTGCGATGAGGTGCGCGCCTACACTGAAATGATGCAGCTTCTCGTGAGTGTGTCGGACGCGGCCGAGGCGCGGGCGGCGGTGGAGGGCGGGGCGGACATCATCGACGCCAAGAACCCGTCGATGGGTGCACTCGGCGCGGTGTTGCCCGACGTATTGTCGGAGATCCGTCGCGAGGTTGGCCCGATTCACCTCGTGACGGCGGCACTGGGTGACGCGGAGGCGGGCAACGCGATCGAGCAATTGGCGCGCGAGCTCGTGGTGCGCGGTGCGCGGCTCGTGAAGGTTGGATTTGCTGGCGTCGCTGACGCCGGACGCGTCGAGGAGATCATCGAGCGGCTGGCTCACGGGTGTGCCTCGGTGAACGAGACGAGTGGTGTGGTTGCGGTGGCTTACGCAGATCACGACGCCGGCGGGTGCATTGACGCTCACGAGCTCCTACCGCTAGCGGCCCGCGCAGGCGCGTCGGGCGTGCTGGTCGACACGGCCGACAAGCGCGGCGCGGGGCTGCTCGATTTGTGGAGTATGCTCGCGCTCGAGTCGTGGGTCTCCGAGGCACATGCGCACGGACTGATGGCGGCGGTTGCCGGAAGGCTCCGGCTGGATGATCTCGGTGTCGTTGCCGACGCGGGCGCCGACGTCGCTGGGGTTCGCGGAGCGGCGTGCGTTGGCGGCCGCGTCGGACGCGTCAACCCCGAGCGAGTTCGAGCTCTCGCGGCGAGAGTGGCGCTGCAGCGATCGACCATCTGAGCCCCGGCGCGATGGCGCGCGCGAAGTACGAGTCGACTGCTCCTTCGCCAGCCGCGCCGGGTGGCTTCACGAGCACGAGCTGCGTTGCCCCCAGCGTGGACGCGATCCAGGCGCTGATGCTGTCGCTCGTGACGTCCCACGTGTGCGGAAGCGGGTCCGCATCGCGGAGCCAGCGATAGGGCGCGACAACCGGAATGCGTCCCGACGCGATGGACGATTCGACCTCTCGCTCGGACGTGGCAATCGTAAGCTCGGTCCGCATCCCGGCGAGCAGATGCGCGCACTGGTCCATCGCGAGCACGGCCATCCAGTGAGCGGAGTCATCGTCCAAATGGAAGCGACGGTCGGCGTCGCGAACGGCGTCGGCGAACGGACCACCGCCGGGAACGATCGCCACACGCGCGTGCGTCGATGTTTCGATGATGGCGGCTAGCGTCGACGCGAGCAGGTCGGGGTAAGCGAGCAGACTTCCGCCGACCTTGAAGATCGTCTCGACGCTACCGGCTGCGATGCTGGCGACCGTGATCGATTCGTTAGGCGTGACGTCGGGGTGACTCAGTGCTGCACCTCTCTCGTGTCGCTCGAGCAGGAGGGCAACAGCGGCCGCCGGCGCACATCGAGCCCCATCGGTGCCGAGCGCCTCGGCGAGTGGAATGGCCGACAGCGCCGCTTGTCGAGCAGCACGCGTGGCAATGAACGAACCAAGTCCGGTGACGACGGCCGTCTGCAGTGTCCGGTGACATTCGCGAACGCGAGCGATCGCGCGGCCAATGAGATCCACCTGCGCGTCCGCCACCGCGTCCGCGATCGCCGAGATCGCCTGGTCATCGAGCATCTCGCGGTCGGCGCAGACTACGCGCGCGATGCGCTCGCCGGCGAACTCGCGCGAGGCAGGTCGTCCGTCGGGCGAGGTGACAGAGTAATCCTCCGGCGCGAGATCACCGCGCCAGAGATGGACGTCCCCGATGAGCGCGAACGACTCGGCCGAGACGCCAGCGAGGGACGAGCCGACTGGGGCGTGCTGGACAATTGCTTCGACTGGCGTCCTGAGTGCGCCAGTGTAGACCAACTCGCCACTCGCGAGACGCGCCGGGTCGGTGGTGCCCAACGCTGCCGGCCGGCCCTGGACGATGGGAATGATGTCGGTCGTGGTGGTGCCGATATCGATGAGGAGCGCGTTCGGGTGGTCGAGGGCGACGATAGTCGCCGTGGCTGCCCAGTTGGAGGCGGCGACCGCGAGCGGCTCGTTCAGCGCATCCGCGCGTGACAGGAAGCGTCCGTTGACGGTGAAGACGTGAAGGCTCGCCGACGGAAAGGCCTTGGTCATTGCAGCGAGCACGAACGCGACGCCCTCGCGCTTCGTGCGGAACATCTGCGAGAGCTCCGCGGTCATGGTCACGGCGTGGTGGTCGTCCGCGGATACGCCGACCGCGTTGGCCAACGAGCGGAGCAGCGGAGCGAGCGCGAGGGGGTCGCGCTGGATCTCGTACGGGTGCGAGCGGGCCTGCAGCAGGGCCCCGCTCTCGACGCGGGCGACTTTCGTGTTGACTCCGCCGATGTCCCAGCCGATCACGTCGTTTTGGTCCGTAAGGGGTCAGAGTCATAATTCATCGATTCCTCGCGGCCCGCGGCCGCGAGGAATCGATGAATTATGACTCTGACCCCTTACGTGGCAAACGCATGCGGATAGTTGGGGTCGTAGACGTCCGAGGTGGCCGGGCGGTGCATGCGCGAGGCGGGCGGCGCGAGCAGTACGCGCCGGTTGGTGTCGCGGCCGGCGAGCCGGTGGATGGCGACGCAGTCGCGCTGGCGCGCGTCTACATCGACCGGCTTGGTGTTCGGGAGCTGTACGTCGCCGATCTCGACGCGATCGAGCGTGACATCGCCGCGATGAACGTCGCCCTGCTCGCCGAGATAGCCGCGTTAGGTGCTCCGGTCTGGGTCGACGCCGGCGTCACGACGCCGACTGCCGCGAATGCGGTATTCAACGCCGGCGCATCGACCGTCATCGTTGGGCTGGAGACGCTGACCAGTTTCGAGGTGCTGGCCGAGATCAGCCGCACCATCGGTGGGCGAACCGCGTTCAGTGTCGACCTTCGAGATGGCTTACCGATCACGTTGCCCGGTGCGGAGCATTCCGGCTGGTCGGCGGCGGCGATAGGCAAGCGCGCTGCCGAGGGAGGAGCCGGGACGATCATCGTGCTCGACCTGGCGCGCGTGGGGAGCGGCCGAGGACCGGATCTCGAATCGATGACGGCAATCCGGCAGGCGGCGCCGCAGGCGGCGCTGTTCTCTGGTGGCGGAGTGCGCAGCGCCGAGGACGTGGGAGAGTTGGCGCGCGCCGGGTGCGACGGTGCTCTCGTGGCGACCGCGCTGCTCAGCGGCTCGCTTCGCCTAACGTGAGACGGTATGTCGCCGACTGGCCGAAGTTCTCCTCGACCTCCATCTCGATCGCCCTGAGACCGGCCGCGCCTTCCTTCGCCAGCTCCGACTGGAGTCGGTCCGTCAGGAGCTCCGCGAGCATCTCTACTGTGGTGTTGGGGACCGGCAGCAGGGCGCAATCGCGCTTTGGGAAGACGTAGCGTGGCGTCCCGTCGTACGCGACCGTCACCGAATCGCCCTGCTCGCCGATCTGCAGGTGTGGGTTCTCGGTGGCGAGGAGCACCTTGTGGTCGATATCGTCGCAGAGCTTGCGCATGATGCGCTTGAGCGTCACGAAGTCGAACACGTACCAGCTGTCGGGTTCGAGAGCGCCTTCGACCACCACGCTCGCGCGGTAGTTGTGGCCGTGCAGCGTCTCGCAGCGGTGCCCGGCGAACGTGATGAAATGCGCGGAGGCGAAGACCAGGTAGTCCTTCGCCACCGAGACGCGATACTCACCGCGGTGCCGCATCGCTTCCTCCGTGTCTCGAGTGCCAGCCGCCGGTGAGTAGCGTGACGAAGATGGCCGCCGTGGTGATGTCCGCGGTGGTTCCCGGATTGGAGAGATTGTGCGGGTCGGACAGGTCGGCGTGCAACTGGGCGATCGCGGCGCGGCCCGCGTCCGACCTAACGCCGCCAACGTCCAGGACGGCCCCGGCCGCGCGCGTGACCTCCGCAGCCCGGGCGTGGCCGGCGCGGCGAGCGATGTGGGTATCGGGGTAGGCCGCAAGCAAAGTCAGATAGGTCTCCACGACGGCGTCGTTCCAATCGAGCCCAGCGCGACGTGCGGCGCGCAACGCGACGCCGCCTACCTCAAAGGTAGCGCGAAAGTCGGTCGCGTACTCGTAGGCGACGCCGTCGCGGTCGGCGGCGAGGCGCATGGCGGTTGCGAGTGTCACCGTCGGCTCGCTGGCGACATCCTGGGAATCGACGGACCCAAGTCCGCCGGGGGAGGCGAGTCGAATCGCCTCGTATGCTGCGCGCGCGTCTTCCAGCGTCGACTCGGCCAACACGGTCGCGAGCGACGTGCGGAGTTGGCCGAGCTCGATCGGCGCGTCATCGGGCGGCGGAACGAGGGCAGCGGCGCGGGCGAGCGGGGCGAGGAGGAGGACAATCCCGAGGTTGGTGTTGACGTCGACCCATCGTCTGGTGTCCCGGACGGCCATGAGGATGGTTTCACCGAGCGGGTGCGAGGCCGAGCCTAACGAGCGCCCGATCGCGGCCGCGCTGGCGAGGAAATCCAGGTACGACGTGTCGCCGAAGCCGGCGCCAGGCGAGACGTTGCCGGGTTTTGGCGCGAACGCCTCCAGCAGGCAGGCGAGCTGCGCGGCGGCAGCGATGTCGACACGGCCGCGCGCACTCAGTCGCATATGGTGGCGATGAGATGGTCGACGATCGCGCCCGCGATGTCCACGGAAGTCGCCTTCTGGGCGCCGGACCAGCCGGGGATGCCGTTCACCTCGATGACGTGAACGGTCCCGTCGGATGCGGGGAGCAGATCAACGCCGGCGTAGTCCGCTCCGACCACGCGCGCGGCGGTGAGCGCCAGGTCCGACCAGGCGGGCGGCAGGTCAATCGCGCGAGCTTCGCCGCCAAGTGAGATGTTGGTACGCCAGCCGCCGTCGCGGGCTCGACGCTCTATTGCGGCGACGACGCGCTTGCCCACGACGAACGCGCGCACGTCACTCCCGCCATGCTCGATGACGCGCTGCAGGTAGAACACGGCGCGCGACATCTCGAGCGCACGAAAGACCCGGAACGCCGTCTCCGGGTCGCTCACGCGCACCATGCCGTGTCCCATCGAGCCGAACAGCGGCTTCACGATGACGTCCCCCATCTCGCGAACGGCTGCCATGGCGTCATCGATGCGCTCGCACACGACAGTCTCGGGCGTGTCGAGTCCCGCCTCACGCAGCAATGCGGATGTGTAGAACTTGTCGACGCAACGCTCGATGGCCCGGGGGGAGTTCAGGACCTTCACGCCGCGCTCCTCGAGCCAGTGCAGGGCATCGACGCGATAGATGATCTGCTCGAGCGAACCGTTGGGGACGATCCGGGCGAGAACAGCCGGTGCGGACAGCAGCTGCTGCGGGCCCGCCGCGAGCGTCGCGGCTTTGCTATGCGGCGCGACGCGGGCCACGAGCGACTCGTATGGCACGATGGTGGCTGTGTGGCCGCGCGCGGCGAGCGCGCGAAGCAACTCGTCGGTGTGCCACCCGGTGCGAGCGCTCAGGATCGGGACGTGCACGTTAGGCGGTAACGGTTGTGGTTCACCCGTAGAGTGATTCCCGCAGGACGCCGGCGTTGAGCCTCCCACCATGAAACGTGCGGCCCGTCGTCGGGCTCGTGAGCCACACCTCTCCGGGGCTGAACAGCAGCTTGTCGATCTTGTAGAAGTCGCGGTCGTAGCGCTCGAAGATCTGATAGAATGGCGTGCCGTAGTCGCTCGATGCGGAAGCGGGAATCTTTGTCGCCAGTTCCTCGAGCGTCGCGTCGTCTGCACGGACGGTATAGCGCGCCCGGCCACCGTAGAGAATGCAGTCGTTGGTCCGTCCGATGGCGCGCAGGTCGTTCTTCGCGACCGGAGGAATCGGCGCGCTCCCCATGGCGTGGGTCACGAGCCTGACGTCGAACCCGAGCACGTCCATCTTGTGCAGACCCGTCTCGATGACGCGGGCGGAGATCTGAACACTGCCTGCGACACTGGCGGTCGGCGCGACGATGAACGTGATCGCGCCGCGTGGGAGTCCGGTACGCTCGGTCACCAACGTTACGACGGCGTCGGTAGGAAGCGATCTGGTCTCGAGCACGAGCACGCCGCGTTCCGTCTGCTCAGAGTAGCCGAGCTTGTCGAACAGCTCGTGCTCGACGCCGGCGACCGCACGCAACGGCCCGGAGCCCATCGCGAAATAGTCACCGACCTGCAGGGCCCAGCCGGCATACTGCGATGCCATGCAGGCGGTTGACGGATGATCGGTCCAAACGTGCACGCCGTGATAGGAATCGTCCTCGATCGACAGGGGAACGAACGACGGGTGACCCAGCCCACCCATGCACGCGCGCACCATCGCCAGACCGGCCCCGAACCCGCCTGTTGCCTCGATCCCCGCGTCGATCACCCGTGCGCCGCCGACGAGCGTGCGCACGTTCACGCCGTACGTCGCCGCGTCGGCCGCCAGCTGGTCGGCGACGTCGGCGGCGCGAGCGTTGAGTCCACGGTTCATTCCCGAATCCATTCCAGAATCTCTCCTCGTCCGACAGTGCTCGCATCGCCACAATACCGGCGGTACGTCCCCTCCACGAGCTCGGCGCCTAACGAAATATCATAGCGCCGAGCGAGGTAGGTGAGTGCCAGGCGGACGTGTGGCGGCTGGTAGTCGCAGGCGTGACGGTACGTCGCCGGCACGTCGACCCCACCGGCGACGACCAGGCTTCCGCGCTTGCTCGCGAACGCGGGCTCCGGGCCTACTCGACCGATCACGATCACGGTGCCGGCGATGATCGCGCGTGCCGCGAGCTCACCGGCATTCCCACCCACGAACAGCAAGCCACGGCGCATCCGCGCGCCCGCGTGAGCCCCCACCGATCCGCCGACGACGATCTCGCCGCCAGTCATGCCGCGCGATGCACCTGCCAGCCCGGCGCCGACACGGTCGCCTGCGTCACCACGGATATGGAGGGACCCACCGGACATCGCGACGCCGGCTTCGTCCCCCGTGCTCCCGAGCACGTCCGCCCGGCCGCCGCTCATTCCCGCCGCAAAGCGAGCACCGGCATCGCCATCCACGACCAGGTCGCCCGCCGCCATCCCTGTGGCGATGCCGTGCGCGCGCCTAACGTCACCGACGATGCGGACCGTTGCCGATTGACCGCCGCGCACATCGAAATAGTCGGCGAGCACGCGCCGCGAACGGCCGGCCCACACGGGCAGCGCTCGGATTTCGGCTTCGCCGAGGGTGGCGAACGCACTGGGCACGATGGCTTCGGCTTCTATCGACTCTTCCAGCGCCGCCCGGAGCGTCAACGTGACACGATCGCTCATGTACGTGCTCCGGCATCCGCCCTTTCATCCAGGATGGAACGCAGTGGGAAATGGTGTGGCCCGAGCTTGCCGCCGTAGTTCCCGGCGGTGATGGCTCGAATCCCGGGCAGGCATGCCGCCGTGATGCCGGCCCGCATCGCTCGCCGAATCGACCCTTCATCGAGCCCATCGAGCACGATTTCCAGCACGGAATCCACGTCTGCAGGCAGCGACGACGCGGTCAGTGGTCGGAGCGTCGGGCAGAATGCTTCATTCGTCGACGCGGCGAGACCCTTGTAGCGACGCGACCCGACCTTGCTCCCGCTTCGCGCAATGCCGCCAGGGAAGGGGAGAATGACGCCCTCCATGTTCGCGATCGCCGCGACCGAGGCTTCCGCGGCAGCGAGCGTGCTCCGTGAATCAGCGCCAAGGATAATGAAGTTCCCACCGCCCACGCCTGTCGCGACGCCGAAGCTCTCTTGCAGGAGGCACTCGCCGTCCATGACCGGCACGCGCCAGAACCGGTCGCCGGCAACGACCTTGCTTGCCTGAAATCCGTCACCGAATACGCGCAGCGATCTGCCGGGCGTTAGGCGCTTCTCGGCCCCCGGAAGCCCGTCGAAACAGCTCGTCGTCGGACACGTGAGGACGGTCTGGCCAATGCGCTCCACGAGGCGTTTGCCAAGCCCCTCGGTGTCCATCGCGAACACCAGGACGCTTATGCCAGGCCGCCCGTCGGGAGTTTCGTGACGCTCGAGCTCACGCTCGATCGCCGCCTCGCACTTGCAGGCGATGACCGACGTCGCAAAGCCGGTCAGCTTGAGCGCCGCCTCGCGAGCCCAACGCGCGTTCACCGCGGTCACCACAATGCGTGCCGCGCGCATCGGGAACGCCTCGGCGAATGTGTCATCGATGAAGACGGCGTTGACGTGCACGTCAGCGTGCTCCAACGGGAAGCGGCGAGCCGCGCACGCCGGCAATGGGATAGTTCGCGAATCGTACGGTACCGAATTGATCGAAGTACCGCTCGATGTCGTGCGTGACACTCTGATCGTAGGACGGCCGCACGTAGAGGCGATGCCCAGCGGGCGCGCGTCGAAGGTGGCCTTCCTCGACGGTCAGGACGCCGCCCTTCACGACATACCGCGGCGTGGCAAACATTGTCGCTCGGTTGTCGTCAGGCACGTAAATCGTCACGTCGGCATCAGCGCCGACGGCGAGATGCCCCTTGTGTCGAAGACCGAGCAGCCGCGCGGGACCGGCACGTGTGATGATGGCGATCTCGCTCAACGAGTACTCGCGCCCGAGCCCATCGGTCAACGCGCTTCCGGCGAGGAGCTTCTTTTCCACTCGCCCGATCTGCTCGTCGCGGTACGCACGGTCCATGAGGAGGCGGATGAGCTCGGGGTACGACTTGAACGACCCGCCGTTCGGATGATCGGTGGAGAGAACCAGGCGCCACGGATCGGAAGAGAGGAGAAAGAGCTCGAGCCCAATCGCCCACTGCAGCGCGGCGACGGCATTCCGGTCCCGATACTCGTGCGGTACGACGCCGCATCCTGTCTCGAGCTCGATGTCGACGTTCGCCCACTTCCGGCCACTGCTTTTATGCAAGAGGTATTCGACCGGCGCATCAGCGGTGATCGTCGTCGCCGGCCCGAACATGACCTGCCCGACGTCGCCACTGACGTGTTGGTGCGTGTTGAGGTACGCCATGATCTCGCGCGCCGCCGATCGCCACCGTCCCTCCGGAGTTGTTCCGTAACTGTGGAACTGCAGATGGGTGAAATGGGCACGCCGGCCGTCGAGCGCGGCCATCGTCGCGAGGGTGGTCACCGAGTTGCCGGGTAGACCGAGGTTGTTGCAGTGGATATGTGCGGCGTGTGGAAGCTGTAGTGAGTTGGCCGCGTCCACGAGCGTCTCGAGGATCGCCCGCGGTGTCACTCGACGGCTGCCTAACGCGGTGTCGAGGTCGGTGCGATCCTTCGTGCCTCGCTTCCAGAGCTCGACGCCCGCGGGGTTCACGATCTTGATCGCGTAGGCGCCGACGGACGCGAGCACCCATGCTGCATATTCGCGTGCGCGCTCGCGGTCGCTCGAATCGACGAGCCGGAGGAGATACTCGTCGTTGCCGAGCAGCGCGAAGAAGCCACCGTCCACGATCGGGGTGTCGTCGAGCTGGCTGTGCGCAGTGCGAGCCATGATCGGGGCAACGGCCGCGTCGAAGACGGTCGTGTAACCGAGTCCCGCGTAGCGGTACCCGGTGGTGAAGGTGGTCGGCACCGTTCCATCAGCCCCGGATCGCGGCACTTCGGTCGCGCTGTCGAGCAATGGCGCAGTGGCGGGATGCCGGCTGTGCTCCTCCGGGAGAAGACGCCGCGCGACGTTCACCGAGCTGCTCGCGACGTGGCAGTGCATGTCGACGCCGCCGGGCATGACGACCATGCCACGCGCGTCGAGGCGCGGCGCCGAGTCAGGTAGGGACGCGACGACGCGCCCACCCTCGATGCAGATGTCGCGCACGTCGCCGTCGACCGCGTTTGCGGGATCGTAGACGGATCCGCCAGTAATCCGAAGCTGGTTCACAAGCCTAACGCCACCGGGCTAGAGGCGTGAGCATTCTGCAGCGTACGACGGACGTTCGACGTCACCGCGCGAATGGTTTCGGCAGTCGACCGCTGCCCGGAAAGCGTTGCCCGAAGCGGCAGCGGAACCTCGTCCGTGCGCAGCGCCGTGCCCGACGCGTGGATCCCGTCGACTCCGGTGTCGATGACGATACCGTGCGCGCCCCATGCCGCAGTGCTTGCGTGCGGTCCGATGACTACGGTGCGAACGTTGGAGAGCGAGGCGGCGAGGTTGCCCGGAATGCCCGTCGGCTCCCCGACCACGAGCACCGCGTCGACGTTGCGGTCGCGAAGGGCGTCGAGCGCCGTGCCGGCATGTGGCACGTAACGTGGATATCCGCGCGCGAAGTCGGTCGCACATGGATATCCGGTCTGTGCGACGAGCACGGAGTCGGCGCCGGAGCGGTTACCGCCGGCGCGAAGCGCGAATGCGGCACACCGGGTGCGGTCGTTCAAGGCCTGCGCCAAGGAGGCAAGCGCCTCGAAGCGCGCACTCGTACGCGCGGATCGATCGTCGGGCTCGGCGTCGTAGACGAGCGCGGTATATCGCCCGGCAAGGAGCGCCGTCGCAAGCTCGCGCGCGGTGTTCCGCAGCCGCTCCGCGAGCGACGCGAAATTATTGGAGGCATCCCGCGAGCGGACGCAGGCTTCGAGGGTAGTCAGCGTCGCGAGCTCGTCAGCGGGTTCGATCGCGACGCGTACATCCGAATCGACGGTCGCAGTGGCTTGCCCGATGTCCATGGCTATCACGGTGCGAGAGCGCCGGCCGTCGGGCACGTATACACCGACCGGGCCGGGTGCATACCGCGACGCGAACCGTGGGTACCTGGCCTCGAGATCGATTCCCCAGAACAGGATCACGTCGGCCCGGTTCCGGAGCTCGCCTAACGTTGCAGACGCCGAGCCATGCTCCTGGCTGGCGAGCATGCCGGTCAGCGCCGTGTCGCTCGTGATGGAGTCGAGGCGCGCGCGCAGGAGATCGGCAACGGCCACCGCCTCACGCTGCGCCTCGCACGAGAGGCCTGGCGCGAGGTACACGAGCGGCCGCGCCGCCTCACAAAGTCGTGTCGCGGCCGAGCTCACCGCCTGCTCCAGGCCGGCATCGGCGCCGTCGACGCGAATGGCCGATGGCACCTGGCCGTCGCCGAACCACTGGCGACCTCGCTGGCATGCGTTGCGCGCGTCGACGATGCGGTCGCCGGCGACGACGACCTCGATGTCATCGCATGCGCAGCCGCAGCCAAGGCAGGTGACGTTGCCGGTCACAGAGGGTTGCGTCATACCGGCACGCTGACCCAGGACTCGAGGGTCTCGTACATGCGATTCGCCCGGGCGACGAGGCCGTCGTAACAGGCGTCAGGGTTCGCGCCGGCGGCGAAGATAGTACAGACGGGTCGACCGGCCGGGATCTGCTCGCCCGGGTGCGGGACGTCGCGGACGCTTCTATCGCCCAACCACCCGGTGGTGTCTCCGCAGGTGACGTCGTGCCGCGCGAACACGATCGCTTTGCCGGCGACGGTATTGCTCTTCGCCCGTGTGAGGTCGAACGGAGGCAGCTCGCCCGTGGCGCAGGCAGTCGAGTGCAGGCCGAATACCGACACCCCGTGCGTACGTTCGACGAGTTCCATCGAGGCGGACCACCGCGGGTTGACCTCAATGGGAATCGCGACGCCGTCGCGCGCAACGAAGTCGATGCAGTTCACACCAACGAGATCGACGTCCGCCACGACGCGGCGTGCGACCTGGAGTGCCGAGTCGAGCAGCGGTGAGCTGTCCGGCGCCTTCGACGTGTTGTGCAGAATGCTGCCGCAATACCGAAATCCGGTCGCGCCGAATGACGCGTCGCCGACCAACTGGCTCGTTAGGCCGAGCGGAACGAGATCTCGCCCGGCGGCAACGAAGACGATGGAGCCGGGCTCACCGTCGATGAACGGTTCGACGTGCGAGCCCGGCGGCACCGGATCTCCGGGAGACCACCACTCAATGCCGTGTCCCCCGCCCGAGGCGCGCGGTTTGACGAGCCACCGACCGGAATTGGAGACTCTCGCGGCCCTCGACACCACGCCCGGCTCGCGCACTTGCCGCAACACCGACGCGCTGTTGCCCCAGAGAGCTCGGCCGCGCGCGAGGTGTTCGACGGCCTCCGGGTGATTCTCGAACGGCGACAGGTAGGCGACGGCATCGGCGTCGATCCGCTCGGCGGCACGAACAACAGCGTCGACCGAGAACGGCACGCCGACGTCGCGGGGCACGGACATCGCGCGAACAGCGGGGTGCTGATCGAGGTCGCCGAACGCGTCGAGCGACGATACCGCGTACCCCGCCAATGCGGCCGACTCCGCCATCGCCCGGGTGGAGATACCCGCCAGGAGCACTCGACGATCGCGGTCCACGTTAGGCACGGGCGATGCCGAGGCGGTCGTACGCGACGCTCGCCGGGAAGAACACGATGTGGTCCAACACCGTTCCGCCCGATCGCACGATCCCGAGCCGGTTGACGAGATCGGCGTCCTGGCCGCCGGCGAGCCCGTTGGCAATGAGTGCCGCTCCCTGTGCGCCCTGCTTCGCGTGTGTCGCGAACCCGGTCAGGCGGTGCAGCGCTAGCTTCGGGGCGAACATTGTCAGGCGACGCGCCAGCTCGCTGCATACGCCGTCGAACGCCGCGACACGGCCGGAGATCACGACCTCGAGCGCACTCGGCGCCGAGACGAGGAGGGCGGCGACGGCTTTGATCGCGCTCTCCACGAAGGCGAGCCCCGCAGCCTTCTCCGACGGTGTGCGCGGCGCCACGAGCCAGTCGACGGAACTATGGTCTCCGCCGGCCAGTGTTCCCGCGCCTCCCTCGAACAGCATGCCTTTCGTGATGGTGCCGGCGAGATACGCAACCTCGCCGTCGAGGGCACCGGGTGACCGGATGCCTAACGGTCCAGACGACCCACCGAGGCCGTCGACGATCTGACCGTGCTCCACCGCGATCGCGGCCGAGAACGCCCCTCCGAGCTCGAGGTGAATGAGCGAGACGTCGGCAACGTCGCACTTCCGGCGAGTCGCACAGTCGCGCACGGCCAACGTCGTTGCACACACCTTGTCCGCGGTTCCCATGTCGACGCGGTTCACCTTGCGGTACTCCGGCACGGTGCCGAGGTGAATGACGCCAGGGGTGAAGACGACCGGCAGGTGAGACGCCGCGAGTGCGCGGGCGAGCGATCGCAGGCCGCCGATCCCTCCGTCTTCACCGTCCGCGGCGAGGTAAGTGAGGCGGAGGTCCGTCTCCGTGAGGTCGCGCGCGCGCCGCAGTGGCAGTCCGTACCCGGACGGCCCGGCAATGAGGTCGAGTGGCGCGTGCGACTCGAGCATCGCCACGAACCGCGACGCATCGGCCAGTGCATCGCGCGTGGGGTAGGATTCGTCGAGGAACAGCCGGCCATCGTCGAGTCCGCAGACGTCGATGGTGACGGTACCGGGATCGATCCCGATGACGCGCGGCACGCTGTCACACCGGCGGTGGAACCGACGATGGCTGCGGCACGGACTGCACGAGCTCCCGCGCGACGTCGCTGATCGACTCGGCGTCGAGCACGAGGTCGTTTCGCTCGAACAGCTTCGCGATGCAGCGCTTATGCACCTTCATCTTGAAGTTGCCGACGCCGAGCGCGCCGAAGGCTTTCGCGTTGCCGCAGTCGGTGCCGGCGTCGGTCACGTCGACGCCTTCGATGCCTAACGGCGGGACGGCATTCAGGTCGGCGACGACGCGCAGTGATGGCCGGTTCATCCACGCGTCCCGGGGAACGAGCTGGACGCCGGCGGGCCCGGCGTTCAGCAACAACTCGGCGTCACCTAACGCGTCGGCGACGCGGGACGGGTCGGGCACGATGATCGCATCCACCGCGCCGCCGAAGCGGGCGTTGATGGCCGCGCCCACGCGTTTGGCTTCGTCGGGATGGCGTGAGGTGATCGTCACGCGCGCGCCGTCGCGCGCGAGAAGTCCCGCGGCACGGGTCCCGACCGGTCCAGTGCCGGCGACGACCACTGCTTTGCGGCCTTTCACGTTGCCGATCGTTTGTGCGAGCTTCGCGACGGCGGCGACGGCGGTCGTGTTGGAGCCGTTCGAGTCGAGCATTACCGACACGCGGAGTGGGCCGAACATTGTCTTCTGTACGGCCGCCAGCAGCCGTTCGCCTGCAGCCATGTCGGCGCCGCCGATAAAGATGGCGGTGTTGTGCAGATCCTTGGGGCCGCGCGTGAACATCGCGCCGTGGACGAGATCGCGAACGGAGTCGGCCGTGACGCCGCCATAGCTCAGCACCTCGTCCGCGCCGGCGTCGTACGCGACGACGCGATCGAAGACGCTCGGAGCGCTCGAGGTGTCGAGGTGGACGAGGAGTTTCTTCATGGGACTGGGGGACTAGGGACTGGGGACTCGGGCGGGAAGCCATTAGCGCCGAGGAGCCTTCCTCTTCAGCAAGAGCCTCCGGGCCGAGTCCCTAGTCCCCAGTCCCTGCCGTTACAGGTTTGCCCCGCTCATCTGCTTCCCGCCGGCCTTGCCGACCGAGTCGCCGTGTTTGGCTTCCGCGTTGCTGGCGAACGGGTGTTTGGCGGTACGGGCGCGGGCGATGACGTCGTCGACCTTCGGCTCGCCGGCCAGCGCGCGCTGGATCGACTCGC
>Ga0207674_10000723_pt1 | contig 43180 bp, 38 predicted proteins | sample KBSCornC72_FD_184303 | JGI IMG/M metagenome (GOLD analysis project Ga0207674, IMG submission 184303) | Corn rhizosphere microbial communities from Kellogg Biological Station, Michigan, USA - KBS Corn C7-2 (SPAdes) (version 2) | ecosystem: Host-associated > Plants > Roots > Rhizosphere > Soil ... | reverse complement strand
GTCTTTGACGGCCCGCAGCGGAACCTTTTCTCCATCCGCCAGACGAACTGAATCGATGTTAACGTCGAGCTTGCCACCTCTTGCCATCCGGCGCTTCGGTTGTGCGTCGGTCACCGTTCCCCATGCGATGCTGCCTTTTGGCACCACGAGGACGTCCATTACCAACACGTCTTCGAGAACCTCAAAATCCACTGTATCGCCTGTGTGTGCGTCCGCAGAAGAAACAGTGCGGGAAGTCCTGAGCTTCACAGGGGTGCCGTCTTCAAGACCGAATCCTTGCATTGCCGCTTTCGGCGCCGAGGCTTGCGAGGGCTGAGCCGGGGCCGCCGCGTTGGCGCTGGGTGGCGTCGATTGAGCAAAGCTGAGAACAGACGGGAACGATATGACCAGACTAATAGCCACAAACTTCATAAGCATTTTGATTGTCTCCCTCTGCGCGAAGGACTTCTTGCAATAACTGAAAGGGAAGGAGTCCGGGAAAGCCCTGAACGCGACGACGTAATTATGACGCTCAGGACGCAAATGTCAATGGTTGCCCGGCTACCCGCCTCCTAGGTGCCTCAGCGTGTTTCTTGGTGTCAATGAGCGACATAGAGATGTTACGCTAAGTATCAGAGCACGCCTTCGTCATTCTCCCCCAAATATCGTGGTAGGCAGGCTATAAACTGGGAGGCTGCAGAACAATTCCTGCAGGATCGCTCCGCAGCTTGCTCCGTTAAGTGTTCGCACCGAAAAAGAATGGGCGAGGGCAATTAACGATAAGCTGGGCGACGTTCGAGTTGCTCGCATGACCCCTACGCTTGTTCTGCTCACATTCGAGAGCGGAAGGCTGCTGGAATCTCAAACGCGACGGTAAACCGGGAGTTGGACATCATTCGTGGAGTGCTGAAGAAAGCGAAACGCTGGCACTTGTTTGCGGACGAGATTAAGCCTCTACCGCTCCGCCAGAAGGTCGGCAAAGCTCTTGGCTACGAAGAAAAGCTGAAGCTCCTAAAGACTGCCGCGAGTCGTCCAGAGTGGCAGAATGCGGCCTGGGCCGCCACTCTCGCCCTCAATACAACGATGCGCGGTTGTGAGATTAAGCAGCTACGCTGGCGCGATATTGATCTGATGGAGAAGACACTTGTAGTGGGCAAGAGTAAGACTGAGGCAGGCGAAAGGGTAATCCCGCTCAACAAAGATGCCTGGAGCACTATTCTCTTGCTTTACGAGCGCTCCAAGAAGCTCGGAGAAGTTCAGCCTGAGCATTACGTCTTTCCATCGTGCGAAGCTTCGAAAGTCGATCGTAGAAGCCAATGACGAGTTGGCGAACGGCTTGGCGTAATCTGACCCGGCAAATAACCTGCCCTGCATGTGGGACGAAGCAGCAGCCAGCAAAGTCCTGTGCTAACGAGAAATGCGGCGTTGCCATTGAGGAGTTGAAAAGTCCACTCTCAGGCCTTCGCTTCCACGACCTACGGCACCACGCGATCACCGAACTCGCCGAGTCTCAAGCCAGTGACAGCACGATTATGGCGATCGCTGGGCATGTCTCGACCAAGATGCTGCAGCACTACTCCCACGTGCGACTGCAGGCTAAACGGACGGCGCTCGATGCGCTCTCTTCCAAGCGGTTCGAGCAGACCCATTCGAAGGGTGAACCGGGCGGTTACGACACAAACAACGACACAAAACGGGAAGTCCGCCCCGAACAGGTCCCGCAAGTTGTTGAAAAATTGGTGGAGCTAGTCGGGATCGAACCGACGACCTCATCGTTGCGAACGATGCGCTCTCCCAGCTGAGCTATAGCCCCACTCGGGTGATGTATAGATCTTATCATCGCTCCCCCAGGCGAATACCGACTGATGCCGATGCAATGTGTGAGGCGTCTCGGTGGCAAACCTGACTCAGGTTGGCGGTTTCGGAGCTTAATCGACTCGAGGGACAGAATCGCTCAAGCGCTCGTGGGACAAATTTTGCCTACTGAACCTCAATACATGGAGCGTCTGGCAATTGCCACCGATCCTCACCGGCACCGAGTCACCAGGTCGGGGAAGAGGACGAGAGGTCAGCTCGCTGCAGACCGATCGCTAGTGTTTCGCCACGCGGTCGCCCAATTCACAACCGTCAGCACCCGCTCGGCGGTGTCTTGGATGTAGGCAACTTGCTCTATGGCATTGTGCTCTTCTTCTCCGCTTTTGAACGTGTAGAGGGGAACCTCCATCTTTGAAATCGGTAGAAGGATGGCCTCTTCTTGATGTACTACCCCCTTCTGAAATCGTGCCTTGAAGCCAGAGATGTCCGACCGGACTAGCGTTTTCGCGTCCTGGTCCGATCCAATCGGTGCTCCACTGATGTAGATCATGACGGTTGATGTCCCTGCGTCAGAACTTTTCGGAACAAAGCATGCAAAGCCTGGTCCATTACTTCGTTCCCAATCCTTCGGTGTATCGAACGCCAATAGGCCGGCTTCTGTGAGAAGCATCTCGTGGATGTCTTTATCATCACCGGAGCTAGCTTGAGCAGATTTCGCTTTTGGTGTTTTGCTCTGCCCCTGGGAAGCCGTAAGCGCTACCGCTGCGAACAAGAGGCTGAATGTAAGCAATGCCTTCCGATGGCTCATTGATTGGGATTATCCGCGTTCGGAGTGGATTGGGATTATCCGCGTTCGGAGTGCGGCCGGCCAAGACAATTGTTTAACGGCGACAGTCGGAAGTTCGGGTTGGACGCACCCCCCATAAGTATGGAGATTCAACGACGATCTAGCTGGGGCGTGATTTTGATGTCATTTGGTGACTCAGAATCCGAGGCTCTCAGCGGGGTCCGCGTTTTACCGCCTTCACGCTTTTCTGCAACAATCCTTTGCGCTACGCGATCTTAGTCCCTCTTTCAAGGCTCAAGCACATCTTTAAGGCAGACAGGGCATGCAGCGCATTCGTAACTGCTTCCCGTTCCTCCTTGCCGTTCGAGTCAGCAAACAACTCGCGTTCCCGCCGAAGCAGCGCTCGCTCCGCTTCGGTGATGCGCACGGCGACTCGACTTCGATCCGTCTCGAAGACAGCCTGAAGGTACAGGTCACGCCAATCAAAAGATGCTCGGAGGCAGTCATCCATAGAGTGGGCCTCATAGAAAGCGGAATCCGTTCTCGCCGGGACTGCATGCGAAAAACGTCAACTCCTAATATCAAATCCTCTTTGGGCGCCTAACTGTCAACATTGACAGCCCAAGGTGAAGCCGATAGGCTCGGGCCGGAGAAGGGCTTTCAACTGGCGATATTGAGATTTGTCAGCAATTTTCTGTGAGTTCCCTGACGGCTAGTTTTTCAAAAACGAAATTCAGAATTGTTAGATACTGTAGCGGCTTAACGAGTCGCCAAAATGGCGTGGGAGGATCTCATGCGACGGGCTCTTTGCCTATTACTGTTTGCACCTTGTTTTCTTTCGGCTCAAACTTCTCAGGTCCCCGAAATCCCGTACCGTTCTGTACCTGACTTCCTGCACCTTCCGGTCAATCTGTATTTTGGTGAGGTGGCTGGCGTTGCGCTCAATTCCAAAGGGCACATCTTCGTTTTCTCTCGGGGCGACACCACTGGTCCCGCGTATGCCGCGGCTGCAGCACAACTTTTGGAATTTGGGCAGGATGGCAAGTTTCTGAGAGAGATTGGACACAACTTGTACGCATGGTCTTACGCCCACACGGTCAAGATCGACCCTCAGGACAATATTTGGGTGACGGATAAGGGCTCTGATGTTGTCGTCAAATTTAATCCCCAGGGACAAATCTCCATGGTGTTCGGACGGAAGCAAGAAGCCTCCGACGATGGCACAGGCCCCTTGAAAGAGGTCAATCCTCCACTGCATCCAGAAGACGGTTTGTTCAGGCAGGTAACCGACGTGGCTTGGGATTCTGCAGGAAATACTTATATCAGTGACGGCTACATCAATTCGAGAATTGCGAAAGTCGATAAAGACGGCGATTGGCTGATGTCATGGGGAGAACCGGGAAACAAACCAGGTCAATTCGATACTCCACACAGCCTTGCGATTGATGCGCAAGACAACATTTATGTAGCAGACCGTGGGAACCGCCGCATTCAGGTTTTCGATGGGAGTGGCAAGTTTCTCCGCCAAATCACGATTGATGTTCCGGTTGACCCAAATGCACGACCGGCAATCGGCAACAAAACAGACCATCCCTCCGGATCGAGAGCGCCAGGCTCTCCCTGGGCGATCTGCATCACCCCTCCTCCCCTTCAGGTGATTTACAGCTCCGACGGTTTCCCGGGTCGAATATATAAGCTTAGTCTCGATGGCACCGTTCTCGGCGTGTTAGGGAAGTCAGGCAAGCAACTCGGCCAGTTCGGATGGATCCACGAAATTGCTTGCCCATCCGAAAACGAGTTATACGTAGCCGAGATCTTGAACTGGCGTGTGCAAAAACTGGTTCTGAGCCCGAGATCATCTCCCACCGTCAAATGAGGAAAATAGTGGGATTTATCGCTCGCTGGCAGAGGAGAGGAGCTGAAAGGTCCAGATTTACTGGACCATCTCTGGCCTAAGAGTCAGAGCCCTCAGACCAGCACTAACAAATTGCCTACCCTCGAGCGCGGCTTTGACCGCAGGAGTCAATTCTCTTGAAGCCGCTGCTTTCAAGACGTAACCACTTGCGCCTTCGTGGAGGGTCGCTTCAGCGATATCGCAGGATGCATTTTGGGTGAAGAACACGACCCTACTTTTTGGTGAAACCTTCCTGATCTTTCGAGCCACCTCGATGCCATTCATGGTGGGAAGGCCAATGTCTAGCACTATAAGGTCTGGCTGCAGGGCTTCGGCTTTCCACACGGCATCTAAGCCGTCCGCTGCTTCCTCAATGATGCACAGTCCCAGCTTTGACCGGAGAGTTGCACACACAATCCTCCGCCATCGTTCAAAGTCGTCTACGACGAGTGCGCGAACCTCTTGCAATTCTGCCCCCCTGAGCAAGAACAAGACTCCGATGATAAAACGATTCACATCTGTTGAATGCGCCAAGATACGCCACGTAAACCGTCACGATCAAACTGATTTTCTACTCTGCTTTCCGTAGCGGCCGGCTGAGGCCAGCAACCTGCGGCGGTACAGCCAGTTCGGTGACGCCTCCAGCCCATCCTTCATCGGAAAGGCGTGTCATTCCTAAAGCAGACCCAGGTAAAGCGTTGCATGCCCCTCCCGCCTGGTCGGGAAACATCCTGCAAAGCATCTTCGTCGAGAACCTGGTCTGTTTCCGCCCGCTGGGTGACCCGACGTCACACTCGATGGTGAGAAGCTGCAGCTCGATTTGCTCGGCAAACCGGAACAACAAAGCACCAAAGGGGAACTAAAACCACCTCCCTGCGGATTCACCTTTTCTTGTGAACCGTGGCCAACTATCCGTGTTTCGCGGCGGGCTCAAATTGGGGCTGGCAGCGATGGAGCTGTCCATTCAAAACGGTGTAGCTGAGCCCTACTAACACGAAAGTGGTGCGGTGTTCGCGGTATTGAGGTTCTCACTTCAGGTTCCTATGCTTAGAGGCCAGGAACCCGGAATCGCAAAGGACGATTCTAACCATGCCGAACTACTGGCTTCATATGCTCAAGCAAGAATCGACGGCTCCCTCGATAGTAGTTGCCGTTTCCAGCTTTCCAGTGCAGGACGGATCATCGATCCCCACTGCAAACTACGATTCCTGGGATAATCTGCACAACGCCCTGTTAGCCGTCGGAATCGAGGCGTGTACGTTGCAGAACGTCGAACAGAGCCTGGCCGATGAGGGCTTCGTTACCTTCACCGATGTCTCCCTCACTCCTAATCAGCTCACAACTCTCGGCTTCGGAAACCTCGCAGAACTCTCTATCAGCGCAAGCGTGTCCCCGTAGTTGATGTCTCCAACGCTCAGGGAACGGAGTTCTGTTTCCGTCGCGCAAAGGCGAACTTCGCTAGAAACTGGTGATTACTCGAGGTACTTGCAAGGCAGGAAAGCGAAAGCCGGTTAGAAGTGCCTTGCTGGATTTTCGAGGGTCGCAGCTGCTTGCTGATGATGGGGCGCCATTCCCGCCGGTTTGACGTCGTTCTATGTTTCGAATAATCGAGCTGCTGGATCATCCACCATCAAGTTTTCAACAGTCCAGGTAATATCACTCATCTCCGCGACGCCGTGCTGGCAAGTTCGCGCCAGGTGATCAACTTAATGTTCTCCTGAACCAGAATCTGGCGAAATTGATCGCTACTAAAGAAATCGAAATCGCGCTGCCTCCAAGCCGAGCCCCAGGTTGAGCGCTCCCTCGTCGCAGCGCGTAGTTCCTCGTTGTCGAAACCAGGATGAATGACAAATTCCGTCACCCCAGGTTTCAAGCTTCTCAGCGCCGAAATGTAAAAGTCGGCCCATTTCCCCGTTGGCACTTCGGGGCCGATCGTGACCGTATGGTCAAGAACTATGTCCTCAGCACCAAGGCTCTGCTGTAGATAAGGGTGATCGGCAAACCAATCTCGGGTGACAAAAACCGGCAACTTGTATTCGTGAGCTAGTCCTACCATTACATCGAAAAGTTCCTTCCCATTCACGATGAGCCGGTACTGGTGCGAATCAAGGTGTGTAGGACGAACCCCCATCGCCAGCGCGCGTTCGATCTGGGCACGCAATTCGATCTCAACCTCTTTCGCATTAACGTGTTGATCGTGTTCCCAGTCATGATGGAAATATCCATTCTCATCCACAAGACTAGGCACTTTGTTGGCGGGCGCTGCCGGACCCCAACGGTAGTAAACCCGTTCACTGGTCACCGTGAGGTGCAGCCCGAAGTCTGCGTCAGGATGAGATTTCGCGTAGTCAGCGATCTCGGGGAACCATGGGCAGGGCACCATCATGCTCGCAGAGTTCACCGTTCCAGCTTCCAGGCTTTGAATCGCCGCGGCATTCACCGCATGCGTTTCACCGAGGTCGTCGGCGTGAACAATGACCAGCTTTGTGCCGGGCGGATATCCCAGGCGGTCGGCCAGAGTTTGCGCGCAGGTTCTAGGTGGGTAAGCCAAAAGGAAGTAAGCCAGCAGCAATAGAACAGACGCGTACTTTCCCCTCTTTTCAATCCGAGTGCGATGTGACATGAGAGATCACTCTCTTGCGGGATTCATGGGCTTTCCAATTCTATTGATGCCGGGCGTTTACGCAACTCGCCGTCAACCACCAACGTGCTGTTACACGTCCACATCGCTCATTTCAACGGGGAGCAGATTTGAAAAACGTTGCCCTCAGGATCAACCGCGTCGCATGCCTCTCCGGGTTTCTGCCAAGGACGCCGCAAAATTTGGATTCCCAGAGACTCCAGCCGTGCACGCTCCAATTCAACGTCCGTCACTTCAAAGATGAGCTTGACGGCTTGCTCTTCGCGTGGGATCGGCGGAGATTCAATCTCGATGCGCTTCGCGATCTCAGCAGGAATGGCATGAAGCGAAAAACAAGCGCCACCAGTCTCGAAGGTGGCCCAAGCATCAGTCCAGCCCTGATTGCTAGAACCCGTGCCTAGCATCTCGCCGTAAAAGCGCTTCATGCGTTCGAGGTCTTTTACATAAAGTATCGCGCTACGCAGTTGCATAGTGAACGATGATAGCCGAAGGGATTCGCTCAGCTCACGGTCCTGATGCTTGTCCAGCTTTCTGAGAGTCTTGGCGGTGAGACGGAATGGCCGTCACTCTCCTCCACAATTAGCGATGAATCAAATCACGACCCACCCCCCGATCCAGCTGTGGCGAAGTCTTTCGTGACATTTCTTTAGAGAATTCATTGGCACACCGCCTGGTATGCCGGGGGAACCACCATCGTTGAGGTTTACAAGGCGGTCCAGCCGCCATCAATGAGAAGCGTGTGACCGGTAATGAGTGCCGCGGCCGGGGAAGCAAGGAACACTACGGTACCCGCAACATCTCTGGGCTCACCAATACGGTGTAACGCCGCGATGCGCTCGATCACGTTGCTTCGAAACGTCGGGTCCGCCAGCACCGATTCCGTGCCTGGCGTTTGAATGAATGTGGGTGCAACCGCGTTGACTCTGATGTTGTACTTACCCCATTCCACGGCCAGACACTTGGTCAAGTGCGCAATGGCGGCCTTCGTCATGCAATAAACCGACTCCGTCGGCAGCGCCACAAACCCCGCCTGCGAACTCATGTTTATGATGCATCCGCGCTTTTGGCGAATCATGATCCGGCCGGCCGCCTGACTCGCGAAAAATGTCCCTTTGAGATTCACCCTAAGAGTCACATCGAAATCTTCCTCACGTACATTCTCCGCAAGATTTTCCGGAGATAGCCCTGCATTATTCACCAGGAGATCGAGTCGCCCGAAATGTGCAGCCGTATCCTGAACAGCGCGGGAGATCTGGTCGAGTTGTGTCATGTCCATCTGCAAGGACAACACACGTCGGCCGACGGCCTCAATTTCTCTTGCCAGCTCATTCCCGGTTTTCACATCTCTCAGACCGAGCGCCACATCGGCACCAGCGTGAGCAAGAGCCAGAGCAATGGCGCGGCCCAGGCCGCGACCAGCGCCAGTCACTAATGCCACGTCACCGGTCAGGTCAAATCGAGGAAGGTCATTGGCCACTGGAATCTCCGTCCGACTGGTGTTCAGCACTGTGGTTTTTAACATACGTCAGCCCAGCCTGACAATCAGTGCCGTCACTTCTTAATCGCCAGCATTCCTTCAATAGGCGTGCTGGATACTAACAAGGAAAAATCCAGACCCGAGACAGTCCCAACTACAATTTAACAAGGCTAGCTTGCCAGACCCGAACCTACCCAACGATGAAGACAATATTCAGTGCCGTTCCGCTCGCCTTGGAGGCAGATTTTACAGATGAATTGCAGGGGAGGAGCACAAGCATCGCAAAGTTCACGCGCAAGCGGGTGGTTTTCCAGATCTCCCTAATCGTTCATGGAGGTAGACGATAGATCCCCGTATCCGTTTGTCTCCGTCCTCATGCAAGCGGGAGTTTGGCGTGATTCTCAGAATAAGGGAATGCGTCGAGCTGGATTATCTTGACGTGCAGTCTTCCAAAGACAATCCAGCTCGTGCTCACTGCGGTCTTCCATGAGCAGTCCTAAGATGCCGCATTTCTTGGGCAAATAAAGCGCCAAGAAACGCCACCGCGGAACGCGACTCACGAGTCAAAGATGCCTTCGATTAGATTGTCTATCACTTATTGACGGGCGAAACGACTAGCGAAAGTGCGAAGTTTTGGCATCGGCCTATTTCCAACGTTCGGCGAAGAATTCCCATTCGCTTATCACATTGGCGTCGCCGGAATGGGAAGCCGCACGTTAAACCGGCCGAAGACTTGCAGAAATTCAATGAGAACATCGTGGGGAGGATCGAGGTCATTTCCGAGTTCCGCGGATGATCCACAGGAGCAGCATGGTGAGGCGTGGTTGGCAATCAGAGCAGACCTCGATCCTGTCAGGGTGGAAAAAGGGATCGTTCACCGACGGCCAATTGATAGGCCACCAGTCGCCGTTGCTGCTCCAGTTCTTCAAACACCAAATTTGTAAAACGGTTTCGAGAGCAGCTCTTTCATAACAACCCCGAGATCGAGTAGCGACTGGCTGCAGTCTCCGGAGAAGCAGGAGCCGTGCATGGCGGCGACTGTCCTGGGCTTCAACGACGCCAGTCCTTGCAGAATCAATTCTGTGTTAGGCGTATAGGGAACGTACCCCGCGAGAGGTCCGGCCTGGTAATTCGCCAGCGTCTCTCGACAGCGGTCGATCACACTCGATTGGGAAAGCGGCTCACACTCGCCGTCCTGATGAAAGAGATCAGAGCTAAAGAGCGTCCGCTCCGTTTCTTCAAACAGCACTCCCGCGTCCCATCCGTGCGGCAGTTGCGGTGTCTGATAGTACCGGAAGCGATACTTGCCAGTAGTGATCGGTTCTTGCGGGCCAAATATCCTAACCTCCTGGCCCACAAAGTCGTTTACGCTGACTAAAGCTCCAACCGCGCCGCACGTGGGCTGGGCCTTGGGAGCAACCGCCATCCACTCTTTCAGCGCGCCACACTCATCCGATTCGAAATGGCTCCAACTAATCCACCGCAGCTGCGCTGGATCGATCACCTTACTCAAACCCTCTTTGACTTCCGGGAACATTCCACGCAGTCCGGTATGAAAAAGCAACGGCTCATCGTCCTTGACTAGAAAATGATTGAACTGGAGATTAATAGCGGAAAAGAAGACGGTGATTCGATAGACGTCGGGCGCGATTTCGGTGACTGTAGGCAAGGAACACCCCCCTCGTAGCAAAATTATATGAGGGAAATACTGGGCAACTCAGAACGGCAAACCTTAAGCATGAGAAATAACAAAACAATTACGAAAGCACCTCCGGAATTGCTCGCTCAAAATGAGCGCAACTCTTCGCCATCAACGGCTTCAAGGCTCGAACACTAGATGACAGTAGCTGGCTAAATTCTTCTCTCAGAAACAAACCATCAGAGAAGATGAGGGGAAGCAGCTCTCACCACCTCCACGCAACCGAGTTTTTCGTTGGAGACATGACCCTGAATCGGTGTGCAGCCCGCATTCCGTCACCTGTTTGGCGAGATCGAGAAATCAAGCACTTTCGCAATGGGAGCTCGAGCAGGGCGCACAGCCCGTCAACTTCGCCTCGGGGTAAGCTCTCGGCGCGTTTGCCAGGGCCACCACGGCGTGCCATAGCAGCGATTCTAGCACTTTCGCCTCTTGTTCGCCTAGCTGGGTATGCCCGAATGCAGGACCTGAGGTGCTTTAAAGGCGCTGACGAGGCTTGTGGCAGCCAGGGGATTGCCCCACCAGAACCTCCAGCTTAGGCGGCGGCGTTCCACGTTCGCCGCGCCGAGCGTCTGTAATTCGCGTGCGTAGAGGCGAACCGCGCGGATGTCCACGAGCACCATCCGGCCACCGGGCTTAAGAACGCGAAAGCCCTCTGCCACAGCTTTTCTGCGCTCATCGTTTGAGCGGATGTTGTGGATGGCGAGGCTAGATACAACTACGTCGAAGCTCGCGTCCTGAAACGGAAGCGAACGCATATCCCCGGTTTCGATCTGCACTCGATCGGAAACACCTTCGAGAGATGCGTTGCGCAGCGTGACCTCGCGGGCGTTACCTGATTGATCCATGGTGTTCCAGATATCGACACCCGTCACATGGCCGGTCGTTAGCTTCCTGGCGACTCCAGTCAGGACTGCGCCCCGACCACAGCCCATGTCAAGCACCGCCTCGTCACCGCGCAGCTTGAGGTGCTCGAGAATTCTCGCCCATTCGATGAACTTCCCATAACGAGTCGTGTACCAAAAGCTACCGGTGTTAGCGAGAAAGACAAGAAAGTAAAGGCCCACCACCAAGGCAGTGTGATGCGATCCCCGCAACAGGGACGTCAGCGAGCCGATGCCGGCAATCGCGGTCGCTCCCGCAAAGGTCGCAAGTGCATAGGGTGCATCAAAGCCGTATTTGCCGCGTCGCATTGGCTGCAGGATTGTAGGTGAGCTCCTCTGCTTGCACAAGCGTACATGGCAGTCGCCGCACTTCTACCCAATGATTTGCTGAATCCTTACCGATCGACGCCTCGCGCCAAGAGAATCCCGCAGCCGGGCAACTCCCGTTTGACAGAAGGAATATAACTAATGTAGCGAGGTGCCTATGAGGTGTGTGCTGGTTTGCGTAAGTCTTCTATTTCTCTTAGGCGTCTGCAGTTACGCCCAGAACTCCTCGTCAGAAACATCAACGACTGGCACAGCGCCAGCCGCGACGGGCAGCAATCTAGACTCCTCTATCGGAGCAGCTTCGGACCGAGCCCGGGCTCAGGGCCAGGCTAAGCCTTTGTCCGACAACGACGCTGATAACAGCCCTTCTGAGCATCACACACGTGTCAGGCTGGGTGGAGTTGCGGTATCAGCAGGCTACTCTAACTTCTTCCCGGGATTTTATCCGTACGACCCCTTTTACTATCCGCTTAGCGCGACGTGGTGGAATCCCTTCTGGGGTTTCTACCCTCCGTTTCCGCCTGACTACTTCAGCTCGGGAAACGGCAAGGGTGAACTCAAGTTGAGCGGTCTGCCAAAGAATGCGTCGGTCTACGTGAATGGTGGCTACGCCGGCACGGCTGATCACCTGAAAAGCTTTTGGCTCGATCCGGGAGTCTACGATTTGGAGGTATCGGTTCCTGACGGACAACGCTACAAGCAGCGGCTTTATGTGCTTACCGGAAAAACCTTGCATATTGATCCAAAGGCTATGACGACGATCAAAGAAGGAGAGCAACTGTGAACAAACTCATCCTTGCGTTTACGCTTTTTTATTCCGTTTCGTCCGCGTTGGCAGGGCCAAAAGGAACAGTACCGCGTTCGGCAGCAGAGCAATATCCCGTACATGCGCAGGGCGACGGTTTCAGTGTCGGTGCCAAGTTACTCAGTCGGCGGGACGCACGGAAAACCTTCGTCTCGGATGTGAACAGCTGCTGCATTGCGGTTGAGATTGCTGTTTACCCCAACAAAGCCCAGCCTCTAAATATCTCGCTCAATGATTTCGTGCTTCGCCTCAAAAACTCCGAATCGGCCGTGAAAGCCTCCAGCCCCGGGACCGCTGCCGCCTCGATTCAAAAAAATGCAAAGAGTGGACGCGATATTTCCGTTTACCCCACGACTGGCGTCGGATACAGCTCGGGAAGCGTATACGATCCGGTAACCGGCACGCGTCAGGGTGGTGGTGTCTACACGCAGACCGGCGTAGGAGTCGGAGTAGGCGAGCCGAATGGCCCGGGCGTCAGTGATCGCGATCGGGGCGTCATGGAAACGGAACTCGCGGAAAAGGCGCTGCCGGAAGGATCTGCCTTAAGCCCCATAGCTGGTTATATCTACTTCCCTGTATCGGCCAAGAAAAAAGCAGAATATCAGCTGGAGTATGTTTCCGATGGGCACAAGCTTGTTCTTCCGGTTCACGTAGAATAAGCCCTTTGTCCGTCCATTCATCTTGGCGCCGATCGAGTCAATTGCCGTGCGCGAATTGCCAAAAGTGGAAAAAACAAAGTCCCCTACAAGAAGCAGGGCCGAGGCGCTTGACAAGGAAGGCCTTATCCCAAGCCTGCCCTTCCCTTCGCTGGTGCATTACTGCATTGCCTTGTGCGCATCTATCGCAAGATCGCCAGATACCTAACTCCGACACCGTGCGCATTCGTTTAGCTTCTTTCCTTGAGCTTCTTCAATGCTTGTTCGAAGGCTGGAGTCCTGCTCGTAAAGCTGGCGGGAACATTCTTCAGTACCGTCTCCCAGCTGGCAATCGCGTTCCTTTTGTCACCGATCGCGGTGTAGCCTCGAGCCAACCCCAGAAACGTCCAGAATTTTTCTTCCGGATGTTGCTGCTGGTTGACCTTAAACACTTCCATCGCTTTTGAGTTTTTTCCGTTCCGCAAAAGGCCGACGGCATAGGCATAGATTGAGTAGGAATCAGTTCCCGGCAGGTGTAACGCTTTCTGCATGACAGCCTCCGCATCGGCATCGCGTCCCATAGCGGTAAGCACTGCGGCTTTGGTTTGGAGAGTTGAGAAATCCTCGTGCCCGACGGTGGCTCCGCGGAAAGGAGTAGAAATGGCTTTTTCCGCCCAGATCAGGGCTTCTTCCAAATTGATTTTGTTGTCGGCGCAGAACTGTGCCGCGGATTGCCAATCCTCGTACCGGAAGCCGGGCCAGGACTCAAGTTGCTGGCGCATCTTCGCGACATAGAGTTCATTCACATTCGGCACCTCGACCTTGAACGGAATTCTCTTCTTTTCCCACTGCAAGAAAGCCACGGCGGAGTCGGGTCGTCGCTCGTCAAAGCCGTAGCTCAGAAACTCCGTAAACGGGGCCTCCTGGGGTGTTACCGGAACTCTCAGTGCGTCGCGCCTGGGATCGTACTGGTAGCTCCCCCACCCCAGGTGGTTGGAAAAAATCCAGTACCATGGTCCAGTTTCTTCTACATCCAGAAACAGCGCGTAAGTGCCCGCTTTCAGTTCCTTGCCCTCAACCTTGACATCGTTCGAAAACGTGATCGCCGTGCTTTCATTCGCTCCGGCACGCCAGGGTGCTCCTTTTGTCGGTCCAAAACCTTCATCGAAGAACCCGTAATGAACTAGTTCGCCCCAAATGTGTCCAGTGCGGTCGTTCGCTGCCGGATTATGCACGTGCGGGCTGTGGTACTCGATCGAAACCCTGACCGGCCCGATCCACTGTGACACCTCTGCTCTCTGATCGTCCCCATTAGGCGGAAAGGAAAGTTCGGACGATTCCTGTCCAAAACTTGCTAGGGATGAGATTCCTAACAAAGCAACCAACAGCACGGATTTCATTGCTGTCCTCCTCCTAGTGAATTAGGCGAAAATGCCCGGCGCTCACGGCGCTTTGGGGGCACAGAGTTGCCGACATTGCTTTGGATTGGCGCACTTCTCCGAGAGCTTAGACTAGCTTCCTCAAAAAACGTAAGCAGCGATGCGCATGGTCTTAGTTGATGACGATTTCGCAGTTGTCGCCGACTAACCGGAGGGCAAAGCCTCAAAACAGTGAAAAGGCCCGCCTCTACTGTCGCAGGGCGGGCCCTGATCACCAACATCGTCTAGAGTCGCTGGCCAGTCCCAAAATATCGATCCCCCTGATGGGCGGGACTGGCTCGGACTACGCCGCCGCTTGCGCGGCTCGCTCATATCCAGGCGCAAATACGTCCCGGGCAAATTGTTGAAATGTAACTTTGCCGATGCGTTTCTGATCGCCTTTGAATTGCCCTTGAATCTTTGGGAATGCCTCTTCCATTTCAACCAGCAGTGCTGCCATTTCAGTGGACATTCCCGCCTGACTCATCGCGGCCTTCAACTTGCCACCTGGGATGGTGACCACTCGAACTTGTTTCCCGATGGCCTGTCCGGCGATGCGAGCCCACTCATCCCAGGAAATTTCCTGCGGACCAACAATATCAACCACGTGATGGCCGTCGATTGGGTTGAGGAGAAACTCAGCCGCAAACTCGGCGATGTCCTGGGTGGCAACGAGCGGTGCTTTCACCGATCCCGGGATCGAAGTGAAGACACTGTTCTGTTCAAGGATCGTGGGCAGTGAGAAAAACACGTTCTCCATGAACTCGTTCGGGCGGAGCGAGACGATGTTCCTCCCGGCGGCCCGGAATTTCTCTTCCGTTTCATATAGTCCAACAATCGGACCCGTGCCACTTGGCAGGAATGCCCCTGCACTGGAAAGCTGAACCACATGCAGATCCGGATGCTTGCGGATTACCCTGGCTCCAGCTTCGGCCATGCGGCGGGCCAGACCTAACGGGTCGTGCGAGGTCGGCTCCGAAGGTGTCAACCAGAACAGCGCCTCGGCACCACGCAACGCCTGCTCCATCACCGTGGAATCGCTGTGCTCACCCGCGATGACCTTTGCACCTCGACTTGCTAGATCTTTCACTTTTTCCGGATGTCGCGCTATCAGTGTGACATCGGATTTTCGGTCAAGAAGTAGGTTCGCAAGTTTGTTGCCGATGTGGCCGGTAGGAGTGGTAACTACAATCTTCATGGATTTTTCTCCTTACCGTCGAAGATGCGTGGAGCTTGACTTGGTTTCAGAAAGGCAGCCACTTACCTGTGGATCGCCCTAGGGGCCATCTGGCTGAATGTCTTCAAGAGCTTATCGGTGTTCGTAGATGGGCTGATAAACATGCGGTCTCATGAAATTGAGGCAATTCGCACCCTTCGCCTGGCAACGAGGGCCTTGGGTGCGAGACAAGAAATTACTTCATGCAAACGCGGGGCACACAAGCGTCAAGAACAGAGGCTCACTAGCGTTTTTCTTTGTGACGCGCAGTCGATTCTCCGATCTGCCGAGCCTTCAACTAAATGCGAGCGATTTAATTTGCGCCTCAAAGTTAATCCGGATAGCATGTTCAACGCAGATTCCTTGCTGGAGATAGTGAATGTTGAATCGCGGGCGCGTTCTCGCTCCACTCCTATTCCTGCTTGTGACAACTAGTCCCTCGGCCTTTGGTCAGACAACTTCGCCAAAAACCTCAACTTGCAAGCCCGCATCCTTCACGACCGAAGAAGATCAGAAGAATATGATGCAACAGCTGGGGATCCGAGATCTGCGGCCCGGGCCGAGTGGTGATGAGCACGCTCCCAACCACGCCAACTACGACGAATCGAAGGCCAACCCCTTCCCCAACATTCCCGATGCGCTCACCATGATCAACGGTCAGAAAGTGACGACACCCGAGACGTGGCAAAAGCGGCGTGCAGAAATTCTCGAAGGCTTTGACTGTTGCGTTTATGGACGCGTGCCGAAAAACGTTCCCAAGGTTACATGGACGGTCGGCCCCATCGACCATGAGTTCATCGGGTTCGCTCCGGTGATTGCTAAAGAAGTCATCGGGCACCCCGACGATTCCGGCTGCACCGATATTGATGTGAACATCCGGATGATCGTGGTTACGCCGGCGAATGCAAAAGGCCCCGTTCCGCTCCTCATTATGTTCGGGCCGGCTGCATTCCCCTCCCCCAATCAGCCGTCTGAAGAAGAGTTCGCGCGTATCAACCGCGCCATGAAAGAACTTCTCCTTGAAAAGGATCCCTCGCTCAAGCAAGTCTTTGAGCAGCATCCTGCCTTTCAGTTGTCGTCGCGAACACCGTTTCAGTTGCCGCCGCGCAATGAAGATGGTGATCCGCCAAACACCTGGGAACTTGTCGCCGACGGTTGGGGCTTCGCGTTGCTCGATCCGACAACCGTTCAAGCGGACAACGGTGCCGGTCTTACCCGCGGAATTATTGGTCTGACCAATCATGGACAACCGCGGAAGCCGGAAGACTGGGGAGCGCTGCGGGCCTGGGCTTGGGGCGCCAGTCGCGCTCTCGATTATCTGGAAACGGACTCCGCCGTGAACGCGAAACAGGTTGGCATAGATGGGGTCTCGCGTTACGGGAAGGCCGCGCTTATCACGATGGCCTACGACCCACGGTTTGCGGCCGTGCTCGTCGGCTCTTCCGGGAAGGGCGGGGCTACGCTTCTCCGCCGCAACTTCGGAGAGGCGGTCGAGAGTCTCGCCGGTTTCAGCTATTACTGGATGGCAGGCAACTTCATGAAATACGGTGCCTCTGATTCCACATTGGGAAGCAAGAACGGTTCCGACATTCCAGTTGATTCCAACGAACTGATTGCCCTCACTGCGCCCCACCTCACCTTCATCAGTTATGGAGTTCCGGAAAAAGGGGATGCCAAATGGCTCGACCAGAAAGGCAGTTTCATGGCGACGGTTTTGGCGAGTCCGGTCTGGCCTCTACTGGGATCGAAGGGTCTGACTCCGATGAACGGCTACACACCGGAAAACATGCCTCCGGTGAATACAAATATTCTCGATGGCCAACTGGGATGGCGTCAGCACGATGGCGGGCACACCGATGCACCCAACATGAAGTATTTCATCGAATGGGCAGACAAATTCTTCGGAAGGCCATCTGTGTACCACAACATCCAGTGATGCTCGCGTTCGCCCGTGGTGCTTATCTCCGCGCCACCTTCAGTCTGCTGTGCGCTCTAGTTGGCAAGGATTTGCGCTTCTTGCATTAATCTTCTCTTGCATTCTTCTAGTATCTGCGCGGTTCGCGATGCCCCCACGCGCGTAACGCCGATTGCTCGCACGGCCAGTAGGGAATCCAGGTCGCGAACGCCGCCTGCCGCCTTCACCTGCACTTGCGGTGGGGAGTGCTTTCGCATCAGCTTGAGATCCTCCAGGGTCGCGCCGCTGGGCGCATAGCCAGTCGAGGTCTTCACGCAGTCCACACCACTCTCGCCGCAGATCTGGCACAGGCGAATTTTCGCGGGGTCGTCGAGATAGGCATTCTCGAAAATGATCTTTATTTTCTGACCACGTCCATGAGTAAGTTCCGTAAGAGCCCTGATCTCATCGCCCACGTATGTCCAATCACCGCTTCGCGCCTTCCCAATGTTAATAACGGCATCGAGTTCGGTCATGCCGTCGTTTAGCGCGCGCTCCGCTTCCGACATTTTGATGGCCGTCGAATGCCCGCCATGGGGAAAACCGATGGTGGTGCTCGGTTGTATGGTCGATCCCGCTAGCAACTCTCGGCACCGCGCCGCGAAGTACGGCATGACACAAACACTGGCTACCTCGTAGTCGCGCCCCAGTCGGCAACCAGCTTCGGATTCCTCAAAGGTAAGCGCGGGATTAAGAAGTGAGTGGTCAATCATCTTTGCAACGTCGAGATAAGAATATCTCTCAGACATACAGCCTCTCTTCAACTTGCTTAGTTTCTCACGGATGAGCACATCCTTCGAAAGACTGCGCCTCGCTCGCCATCTACTTGCCTTGACGCTCGTAGATTTCGTTCACTCTCTGCAAGGTATCCGCTTCCTGGGGCAGTTTGTCGGGTCGTAACCTCACGATGCGCGGAAATCGCAGCGCAAATCCGCTGTTATGCCGGTCGGATTGCATCACGTTGTTGAACGCAACCTCGATGACGATCTTTGGCTCCACCAGGCGGCGAAATCCTTGGTCCTCGATCGTATGCTCGAGAAACCATCTCGTCATCGCGCTGATTTCAGTGTCGGTCAACCCCGAATAGGCCTTCCCCACATTGAGCAGCTGATCTCCGTCGCGAACTGCAAAGGTATAGTCGCTGAGGACGCCAATTCTGCGCCCATGTCCAAACTCCACGGCCGTGACAACCGCGTCGAGGGTGGCCAGCTCCCTTTTCAGCTTCAGCCACGACTTGCCGCGACGCCCCGGCGTGTACGACGAATCCGGTCCTTTGATCATCAGGCCTTCGTTGCCACGGTCCTGTGCCGCTTCAAAAAGCGCATTCAACTCTTTGGGCGAGGATGCCTGGAAAATGGGCGCGCGGAAAACAGATCCCGTCATTGGTTGGTCGTTTGCCTTGGGCAAGACCAACCCGCGAAGTAAGTCGTCGGCCGATGGTAAACCGCTCTCGCCCCTGGGGCTTCGACCGTCGACGGGCATCGCGCTGAAATCGAGCACGGCTTGCGTTTCGGCTCTGGTTCTCTTTCTCCATGGCATAGCTTGCCCGGTCTGAGGGCGAAAGGGGCTTCTCTGGTGAGCTGGTTCCCTTCCCGCAAGCAGCGCGTCCAAAATCTTGGCTCTTTCCCGCAGGGGCCGATCGATTGCGAGCTCTCCATCCGCGTACAGGACATCGAACACCAGATAAGCAACCGGGACCTCGCGGATCAAATTGTCGCTAACCGTCTTGCGCCCAAGCCGCTTTTGCAGGGCGCTAAAAGGAAGTGCGCGGCCCACGTAATTCGGAGCCTTCCTCAAGGCTCTGTCGTTTGGTTCGGACGGCAGGTTCTCCGCCGACCGACCTAGGGCAGGCGATCGATCAGCGCTCTCCTCCTCGTCGTCCGTGTAACTCCACGCCAGAATCTCTCCGTCCAGAATCGCATCGTGCGCAAGGCCCGCAAGCGCTTCCGGTAATTCAGGAAACGACTCGGTGATCTCGTCGCGCGTCCGCGAGAAGAATCGAACTTCATCCCCTAAGCAATGCGCTTGAGCGCGAATGCCGTCGTACTTGTCCTCCACCCAGGCGTTCTCGAAGCAGCGGAGGGCATCTTCCGCCGATTCCGCCGGACTTGCCAGCATGAATCCAATGGGGTGGAACAGGCGCATCTTGGCTTCGTTGAGTCGCCCTTCGGCCGCCAATTTGAGTGTTTCGCCGATGTCGCCCAATAGCATGTTGGCGCGCTGCACGCCCCGCAGAGTCGTCTCAGGATGTCGTTCCGCGAATGCCTTGGCGATTGCCTCTTCCACCAGGCTTTCCTTCAGACCAATCCGCAAATCACCAGTCATGATCTTGATGACATATTTCGCCTCGCCCGGCGTGATGCTGCTGAGGAGTTCGCGCGTAAGTCCTGCCTTTAGCGCAGGCCTCCGGCAGGAGGAGATTTGCCGAAAGAAATCTTGCGTCTCGGATGGAGCCTTAGGCCGGTCCCGGAGTTCGGGGAAGTCCGGCAGCACTGCTTCGGCAACGGCACCCAAATCCCCGTGTTTTCGATAGGAGTGTGTGAGTTCTGCCTCGGTCTTTCCCGACAATTCGGCCACAATGCGCCACAGAATCGAGCCCCCCACCTGCAACGTGGTCTCCTCCCAAGCTGGGAAAGGAACCCCCGAGAAGAAAACCGCCGCCGCCGCTGCATCCTCTACCGAGACCGACCGGAAGAACTCCGCCAGAATCGCTGTCTTCGCGAGCTTCTTGCTGGTAGCGGCGATTCGGTCAGCGGTCTCAGAGAAGAGGAGCATGGAGGAGAATCCAGTATCGCCTAGGTTGCCGGGTGTCCGAACCCGATCGTCGGCCAAGCGCTCGGTGTGACGCACAATTCGCTTGCCTTCAACCAACGACTCGGTCGCCAGCGCAGGCCAGCACCTAAGTAATTGTTGCCACGAGACTTGCGTCCATCGAATACCAGCCCGACTGTGCTACCCTAATTCAGGAACAATACTCGCCTGAGAGTCATCCAATCTGTATGAAGTTTTTTCGGACGTTGTGGCGGTTTCTGGTTTCGATTCAACTACTGCCCGCCCTTGAAGGCGGCGAGGAGACCCTTGTCGGTGGCCAGGCCCTGCTCGAAGGGGTTATGATGCGCAGCCCACATGCATGGGCTATCACCTGCCGGAAACCCTCGGGCGAGCTGGTCAGCCATAGCGAACCCCTGGAGCGGCTATCGGAAAAGCACAAATGGATGGGCTGGCCTGTGGTTCGCGGAGTGATGACGCTTGGGCATGCGATGACTCTAGGTTTTCGTGCGCTGCGTTTCTCCGCCAACCTGCAGCTCGAAGAACTTCAGAAAGATGAAGATGGGAAGGTTCCGGAGAAGAAGTTCGAACTCAACGGCTGGATTGCGGCCTTGAATATTGCGATCTCGGTCGGCTTCTTTATCTTTATGTATAAGTATCTGCCGCTGCTGGCAACCACCGAGTTGCGCAAGTCGCATCCCGAGCTGGGCGGACAGATCATGTTCAACTTGGTGGACGGCCTTATCCGCATCGGGCTATTTCTGACCTTCATCTGGGGCACTTCCCTGCTTCGCGATATTCGCCGCGTCTATGAGTATCACGGTGCGGAACACAAGACAGTTTTCGCATTTGAAAATGGCGATCCGCTTTCCACCGGAGAAGTGCAGAAATATCCCACCTTTCATCCCCGCTGCGGCACCAGCTTTCTGATGACCGTGATGATCATCTCGATCGCGGTTTACATGCTGGTCCCGGTGCATACGTTCTGGGCACGGTTCGCCATCCGCATCGCGTTATTGCCGGTGATCACCGGCGTTTCCTACGAGATCATCCGCTTCGCAGCAAAACACAGAAAATCATTGTTTGCGATCATGACCGCCCCCGGGCTCTGGCTGCAACGGATCACCACCCGCCCACCCACCGATGAGCAGGCTGTATGTGCGATTACCGCCCTCGACCAAGCCATGGCGCTCGAAAAAGAGCGTGGCGGAGAGCTAGTAATTGCCTAGCGGCCCCGCCGCAAAAATCCTTTCCCAGCTTCTCAAATCAGAGCAAAATTAAAGAAAGCGACTGGCCGCTCATAACTGGCCTCTGAACCCTATGTTTGAACGTCTTGACCAAATCGAAGCACGTTACGAAGAACTGACCCAAGCACTCGCCTCGCCGGAAACCATCGGGGATTCTTCGAAGTACCAGAAGACCGCCAAGGCTCACAGCGAAATTACGCCTGTGGTGGAAAAATATCGCGAGTATAAGGACTTGAGGAAGGGTATAGCCGAAAGTAGAGCTCTTCTGGCAGATGAAAAAGATCCTGACATGCGCGCCTATGCCCAGGAAGAACTGGACAGGCTCGAAGCCCGCGTCGGCGGCGTCGAGGAAGAGCTGAAGGTCTTACTTCTGCCCAAAGACCCTAATGACGAGAAGAATGTCATTCTCGAAATTCGTGCTGGCACCGGCGGCGACGAGGCCACACTCTTCGCGGCAGAAATGTTTCGCATGTACGACCGCTTCGCAGAAACGCAGCGCTGGAAGGTGGAAGTGCTCTCCACCTCAGAATCACCCGTTGGCGGACTGAAGGAAGTGATTGCCCTCATCGAAGGCGACAAGGTGTACTCCCGTCTGAAGTACGAAAGCGGGGTGCACCGGGTACAACGGGTGCCCGCCACCGAACAGCAAGGCCGCGTTCACACCTCTGCGGTAACGGTCGCGGTTCTTCCCGAAGCCGAAGACGTAGACATCAAGATCGATCCCAAAGACATTCGCGTCGACACCTTCTGTTCTTCCGGCCCTGGCGGACAGTCGGTAAACACGACCTACTCTGCCGTGCGCATCACGCACATTCCGACCAACACGGTTGTCAGCTGCCAGGATGAGAAGTCTCAGATCAAGAACCGCGAGAAAGCCATGCGCGTGCTGCGGTCGCGCCTCTACGAAGTCGAGATGCAGAAGCAGCAGGAGGCCCTAGCGAAAGAGCGCAAATCCATGGTCGGAACCGGTGACCGCAGCGAAAAGATTCGCACCTACAACTTTCCGCAAAACCGCGTCACGGATCATCGCATCGGGCTCACCATTCACCAACTCCCCGAAGTCATGGACGGCAAACTCCAGCCGCTCATCGACGGGCTGGTCACGCATTTTCAGGCGGAGAAACTAAAAGGCGAGGATGCGTTGGTGATGTAACGTCCGGGTCGTCGATCGCACCGGTACAAAAACGCGACATCCTCGGCGGTGAAGAAGAAGGAAGTGAAGGAACCTTCCCGTCGACGCCATTCGTCGATGGCCTATGAGGAGTGCCCTAATCCTTTAGCGGCACGACAACCTGCTCGCCCTTGCAAAACGTGGCTACGCGCTGAATCTCTCCCTTGACCGTGGTGAGTGTCATGACTGGGCCGTAACAATACACGGCGTGGCCTGTGCGGGCAAGGTACCACTTGCCGCCTTTGCGGGAAGCTTTGGCGCTCTGTTGCTGCGGGAAATGTGGTTGCGGCTGGTTCGCCGGACGAGAAATCTGGGGAACCGGAAGTGATGCCAACACCAAAATCGCGATTGCCTTCATCTACCTACCCTCAGAACCGTGTTGTACCGCCTACCGGCCAACCCCTAAATCGAGAACGTCACGCGCCGCATGTCCGACGGATCGGTAAACTGAGCCGGGGGCTTCACGGGAAGCTTCTCTTTCGCCTGCCGTGAGCCCCGGCCCCCATTCGCGCTTTGGTTTTTTCCCTGGGATGACGGGTTGCGCGTAGATCCTTCGGTGTTCGGCTGAACCTTAGGTTGCAACGGACTTAACTGGACATCGAGAGACGGAGCAGACTTCATTTGAACCTGATTAGACGGGAGTTCGACTTCGTGCACGACCGCAGGTGAACCGGGGTTTCCCTGCGAAGTGGCAAGGGCCGTGTGCAAATCCTGCATGAGAAGCTGGATCAGTTCACGCTGGGCATCGATGGCATGATCCTGCAACGCGAGCAGAATGGAGAATAATCCCCACCCCACGGCAAAAGTGATCATGAGTCCCCGGGTTGTTACTCGATACGACCTTCTTCCGAATCCAGCCTCTAGGTTGTAGTTCATTGGTCCTTGTCTTTACTCGCAATAAACCTGGCAGCCAGACAAAAGCACCTGTTCCGCCAATAACCGCTTGCCTGCTATCTCTCTGAATCTACAAGGCCTTATAGGACCATCACGAACCTTCGCCAAGGATCGAAGAATGCAAAGCCCTGCACATATTGGTAACCAGGGGCAATTACCAGGGTAAGTTGGCAAGAATTCCGCGAGCGATGCCACAACCCGCTTCCGGGTTTCGAATTCTCATCGCAGAAAAGGCTTATTTCAGCCATAAAAAGATGCGATTGGACACGTCCCCCAACCCTCGATAGCGTGGGGTTATGTCCGCTTCCACGGTTGAAGATTCGCAGGTAAATGTTCTGCACCACACCGTAATCCGCATCGCCTCGGCCGACGGATTTCACCAGGCTCTTGACCGCGTGCTCGATTTTGCGGTTGGTCTCGTAAAATGCGACTCTTGTTTCATTTACGTGCTTGCTGGAGACGATTTGGTTTTGCGGGCGTCCAAGAATCCTCACCATGAGCTGCTCGATCGCCTGAAGCTGCGCATGGGTCAAGGCATTACCGGTTGGGTCGCGGAACATCGCGAACCGGTCGCAGTCTCGCGTGAGGCTTACAAAGACCCTCGCTTCCAGCGCTTCAATGAGCTGCCGGAAGACCGTTACGAGGCATTCCTGTCCGTGCCCTTGTTCTCGCGCGGGCGGTTGGTCGGAGTCCTCAACCTGCAACACCGTGACCCTCATATCTACACGGAAAGCGAGATTCACCTGCTCGCCACCGTAGGGTCTCTTGCCGGAGCAGAAATCGAGCTTGCTCGTCTGGAAACCCAGAACTCGGAGTTATCGCAGCAGCTTGAGACCCGCAAACTCGTTGAGCGCGCCAAGGGAATCCTGCAGCGCGATCTCGCCCTGACCGAGGAACAGGCCTATCTCAGCATTCAGCGCCAGAGCCGGCAAAAGCGCAAAAGCATGAAGGAAATTGCCGAAGCCATCGTACTGAGCGAGGAAGTCAAGAACGGATCGAAAGCGGATTGAGGTGACCGTGGGGCGTGTCGTGGCTCTCGTACCCCATCGCTCGAGAACTGCTCCGACCTTTAGCAAAGACCTCCCCTACATAAAAATACCCATATCCTGGTTTCGTGCAAAATGGGTAGTATGCCCGATGCGCAGGTTCGGTCGAACTCCTATCCTCAACCTATCGCACTCGATTGCGGGTGCTTCATGAGGTGAACAAGTATGAGTGGTCGAAATCGAACGCGAGTTCAAACTCTCGTGATTGGTGGAGGTCAGGCCGGCCTCTGTGTCGGGTACTACCTGCAAAGGCAAAGCCTGCCTTTTCTCATCGTCGACGCAAACCAACGAGTGGGGGACGCATGGCGCAACCGTTGGGACTCATTGCGGCTATTCACCCCCGCACGCTACGTTCTTCCCGGCCTTCGTCTGCCGGTCCGCGGGGACAGCTTCGCTTCGAAGGATCAGGTAGCCGACTACCTTCAGGAATACGCCCGCCATTTTCAGCTACCCGTGCGCAACGGTGTGCGAGTGCAGCATGTGAATAAACAAGGCAACCGGTTCGTTATCGACGCTGGAGATCATCAATTCGAGAGCGAGAACCTGGTAATCGCGATGGCGAACTACCAGGAACCACACACGCCCGAGTTTGCTGCCCGACTCGATCCCGAGATCGTACAGCTGCATTCGCATTCTTACCGCAACCCCTCGCAATTACGGCCAGGCCCGGTTTTGGTTGTGGGCGTCGGCAACTCTGGCGCGGACATCGCAATGGAGCTGGCGAAAACCCATCCCACGATTGTCTCTGGTAAAGAGCCTGGACATATCCCGTGGCGGATCGATACGTTCATTTCCCGCAATCTGCTGTTCCGACTCGTGCGCTTCGTTGGTCACCACGTTTTGTCGGTGAAAACACCGATCGGACGAAAGGTGCGACCCAAGCTGCTGCATCGCGCGACTAGCCTGATCCGCGTCAAACCCAACGACCTGGTCGCTGCCGGGATCGAGCGGGTCGGGAGGACAGTAGGCGCGAAAGACGGCCTGCCCCTCATCGCCGAGGGACGCACGCTTGCGGTCACAAACGTTATCTGGTGCACCGGTTACAAACACAGTTTCCCGTGGATTGATTTACCCATCTTCGACCAAAAGGGAGACCTTATGCACGATAAGGGGGCAGTCCCGACCCTGCCCGGACTTTATTTTGTCGGCTTGCACTTCTTGTATGCGATGAGTTCAGCATCCTTTGCGGGAATCGCGCGCGACGCGGAACGCATCGCAAAAGCTGTCGGTCTGCGCGTGCGTGACGCTGCCACAACCGAACGGGAGGAATTCAGCCCCATGATGGATATGATTCCTGAGCACTTCGCGGCAGGCGGGCACGAGTCACGGAAGCAAGATGTCCACACCATCTCTGCGTGAACCAGGAGGAGTTCGACATTCAAAGCAACCCATGGTCGTAGGCGTAAGCAGTAGCTGCGGTCCTCGATGCGAGATCCAGTTTCGTAAAGATGTTGCTCATGTGTCGGGCGACGGTCTTTTCGCTGATGTTCAGCGCGGCTGCGATGCGGCGGTTGGTCATTCCCGACGCCACCAGTCTGAGCACTTCGACTTCGCGACCGGTTAATGGCCCGCCGTCTTGAGATTTCAGCTTGAGCAACATGGCCCTCACGCAGGCCAGGTCCGCAGCGGCTCCCAGTTGCTCGAATGTCTCCCGCGCGGCGGAGAGCTCCAGGATCGCATTGTCTTCGTCTCCGAGCTTCGAGCAAGCCTCAGCAATCAGGCAGCGCACTCGCGCAGCCTCATACGGCACCGGCAACTCGCACCACAAATTCCAGGATTGGCGTAGGTCTGCCAGTGCACCTCGCGCATCCCCCTTTGCGAGGAGCACCCCACCAGCAGAACGCAAGGCCAATGCGCGCAATAACGGAACCTCATAATCAGAGACGAGTGCGGCAAGTTCGTCGCTCGCCTTTTGGGCCGCCGCATGATTGTCAGCGGCAAGGGCGATCTCCACGTAGGCATCGAGAACCAGGGCACGGCGCGGGGGCTCGCGGACTTCTTCTGCCATACGCACGATGAGCGACATGGCGGCGTCCACATGCTTCTGTGCCAGTCGCAGGCGCGCTAATCCCGGCCCGAGATTCGGACGCAACTGGTTTGCGCGCTCGTAAGCCTTTCCAGCTTCGCTCAGGTTTCCACGCAGACGCTGGACTTCTCCCAACTGGTAATGCGCCGCACCGAGCGCCGACTTTCCCGGGGGTTCTGAAAGCCACTCACACGCCCGACGCGCTTCCTCGAGTGCGTCCCGCCAGGAACCCCTCAACTGCAGAACCTCCGCGCGACGCACCAGGCAATGTCCGCGATATGGGACCAGGTCTGGCTGCGACTCACACCAGCGCTTCAGCGCAAAGGTCCACTCGTGCGCCCGCCTCAGGTCATACACCTCACCGCAGGCTTCGAGCACGCTGCAATAAACTCCGCCGGCAGTGAGCGCCGAAACCTCGCCCGCCATGACCGACACCATCGCTTCATCGAGCAACGTGAGTCCGTCCGTGACTTTGCCTTGCCGGATTAAAGCGCGTCCCTGCCCTTGAAGCGCAATCGCCATGAGGTCCTTATCGGCGAACCGCTTTCCGGCAGCAGCAGCTTCCAGAAAGACCCCGTACGCGGTCCCGGGATCACCGCTGCGAACGGCTCGATATCCGTCGGCAAGAAGTAAGTAACCTCGCTCGACGCAATCGGACTCTCCCTCCAGTAGTCGGTTTGCGCGGGCGAGCCACCCCCCTGCCTTCGCCGTCTCATTATTTGTAAGGGCAGTGAAACCCAACCAAAACGCGCAGCGGACGGCCGAGTGAATCTGCTGGCTTTCGAGGAACTCCTGATGTGCCCGCGCCAACATGTCGGCACCTTCAGACTCCTTACCCAGCAGAAGGGCGGCCTGCGCCAAACGGACCAGATGCTCGGGGGCAACTCCGGCTTCACGATCTGCGGCAGATAAGTGGGAGTAAGCGGAGGTCCACGCTTGCTTCTGAAACGCCTCGACGCCAGCATCCAGGTTTTGCTCACGAGTAAGGAGGGGCGTGGACCTGAAGCGGGTCTTCATTGGGGAGCTGACAGACACGTCTCGACTTCAGTCTAGCACCGGGTGGCCGGGATAGGCTCGCTGCCAATTCGGCCTTATGGCTTCATCGCGAGCTATTTTTGTTACCGGAGTCGACGCCGCCCTTTGGTGAAGCTCCGTTCCGTGGCTTGTCTGAAGAAGTTCAGCGGGGCAGCTGAAACACTCATGGAAGGATCTTCATTGCAGAAACCCTCGCTCGAGTGGCAATGAACGAATCAATTAGCTGTGTGCTTCGTTCAACCGATCAATCTTCAACCGATCGATCTAGGATACGACTCCCGCTCCCGGTCCTGGCGTGGGCTGCGGCTGATGCGCCGCCGCGGTTGCAGCAGCAGCCTCGTTCAGGATTCTATGGTGAATCGTAAAGAGGGCGAGTTCAAGCCGGTCCGACACGCCAATCTTGTCGTACACATTCCGCAGGTAATTCTTGATCACTTGCTCGGTTGTGCCAAGCTGGGTTGCGATTTCCTTGTTCTTATACCCCTGGACGATCAAGGCAACAATGCGCAACTCCTTCGCCGTTAGACGATCGCGCACACGCAAGCCGACCATATCGTTTTCCGTCAGCTCGCTTGGAACCGCGATGTCCTGGATCCAGGTCTCGCCGCGCGCCACTTTGCGCACGCAATCGACCAGCGCCGAACTGGTCACGTTGCGGTACACAACTCCGTGAGCGCCCGCGCCCATATATTTCTGCGCGCTCTCACCCGTATCAGCGAGCACCACTACGCGGGTGCGCACCTTGTTCGAAGCCTGCAGAACGCCAGCGAAGTCGCCGTGAAATCCGCCGGCGATCACCAGCACCGCAGCGCGGAACTTATCGAGCGCCATGAACATCTGCTCGGGCGTTTGTGCCTGCGCCACAATGCGCATCTCGTCTTCCACCGCCAGAACCTTGGCGATGCCCGCTCGGAAAATTGCCTGATTATCGGCCAGAATCAGTTTCAGCATCTATTCACCTCGCGACTACGGCTGGCGAACAAAATCGTAAGAATCGATAACGCAAGCGACACCTTGCGGCTCTTCGCCCTCGGCATCTTTGCGGACGACGCGACCTTTGCACTGCACGACTACGTGCTCGTTGCCCCCGGTGAGTTCGGGCGGCAAAGCAATCTCAAATTCAACACTGGATCCGACGTCAAGCGCCGGGTTCCCGCGGATGTACACACCCGCCGCGCTCATGTTGCCAGTCGTGCTTCCCTGCTCAACCCCTTGAATCTTGATTGGCAGTTCCAGCGGAAATCTCTTTCCAGTTCTCGCTTCGGTGGACACAAGCCCTCCTCGGAACGACTGAGTCATTGAACCATTGCCGGGATTGAAGGAGCTTTGCAATGCTTCGGCGACCCGATGACCAATGATTCAATCCCAGTGATTTTACGCCTATCGCGACGCCTTAGGCCGCCAAGCCTGGGAATCCGAATGACCTTAGGGGGTTATATCACGGATTTTGTTGAGGATAAAGGGACGGGTGCTTGGGAGGGCAATAGCCAAGAACCATGACGGGGCTTAGGTTTCTGCTGCCAAAGCAATCGCCGACATCCTGACAACCAGCGGAGGTTTCAGGATCTTCCCTGGCCTAGGCGCAGAGGAAATGGCACTCAATGAAACTTTCCCGACCCCCCTGCCTTCCCCTGGCGCCGCCCAGACGCGCCTCGGCATCGGCTGCGCCATCCTGCTATTCTCCTGGTGGGAGGTTTTCGTGTCCGGATTCAATGGATTACGGGTGCTTTCCTTCGAAAGTCGCCGCGCTAAGGAAATCGCCCAATTGATTAGAAGTAACGGAGGCATTCCCACGGTCGCGCCTTCGACTCGTGAAGTTCCGGAGCGGGCGAGCGATGACGAATTGCAGATGATTCGAGAGGTCGTTGCGGGCGAATACGCGGTTGTGGTTTTCATGACCGGAGTAGGCGCCAAGGCTCTACTCGAAGTGGGCCGCACAATCTACCCTGCCGGAGAGTTCGAAACCGCCCTGGCTCGAACCAAAATCATCGTCCGTGGCCCCAAACCTGCGGCCGTGCTGCGGGAATTCAAGGTCCCCTTTGCTCTCACTGCTCCCGAACCAAACACTTGGCGCGAAGTCGTCCAAGTCCTAGACCAGAATCAGGACTCTCAATCCATGCAGGGTTGCCGCATCGCTGTTCAGGAGCATGGCGAGCCAAGCCCCGAGCTTTATGAAGTCCTGCGCACGCGCGGGGCCGAGGTGTTCCCCGTGCGCGTCTACCGATGGGAACTCCCGGAAGATATCGGGCCACTCCAAGAAGCAGTCCGCAAAGTTTGCTCGGGAGACGTCGATGTCGTCCTATTCACGTCTTCCGTGCAGCTCACACATGCAATGAGGATCGCCGAAGATCTTCGACTTGCGAAGCAATTTATCGCGGGACTCAACCGTGCGGTTGTTGCGTCGATTGGTCCGGTGGCTTCTGCCGCCTTGCGCAGCGCTGGAATAGCCGTGGATCTTGAACCTTCGCACCCGAGAATGGGCTTCCTGGTGAAGGAAGCTGCGGAGCAGAGTGGGCACTTGCAACAGGTGAAATCCTTTCCCGACAATCACGCCCCAAAAGATTAGGGGCGGCATACGCCGCCCCCGAGGGATCGTGATCAGCTACTCTTAGAACTGCAGAGTTCTCGTGCTCAGCACTTGCAGAGCATAGGAACTTGGTTTTCCGTTGTACTTTTGTAGCAGTGCATCCGCCAGGCAGTGATCATACTGAATTAGGTTCGTACCACCGCCATTCCACGTGTACTGCGGTTGTCCGGGCACGACTGGAAGCAAGTTGCCCGCGGCATCCACGGTTTGGGCAACATAAATCGCGCCATTGAACGTGCCGTTTCCGCCGCCGTTGTGGACGACCTGTCCCTGCCCAATCACGAGAACGATTCCGTTCCACGTGAAATCACCCGAGAAGGTCAGCGTGCCGGTAACCACCAACACCCCGTAGCCTGTCGGATTTCCGCTCAGGGTCAAGTTTCCGTCCACGTAGGTGACAGAACTCGTAGTGGTTGCTGGAAGACTAGTTACCGTGCCAGTCAAGACCGGGCTGGTTGCGTACGACTGCAAGTTCTGAACGAAGCTATTCAGGTTGGCGGGAGTCACATCGTCGCCGCCCAACGAGGTATACACGTTCTCTACCGACGGGGTTCCCCCAGCACCGGTATAGTTTGCCGGTTTGCCAAGGGCGCTAATGACAGATGCCTGCGAACTACTGTCCCAAACGCCGATCGCCGGCTTCGCTGGAGACGCCGTCTGGCTACAGCTATTGGCGTCATTGCCGTTAACCGTGAAGTTATTCGAGTTTGGCGATACAAAAGCCGGAGAAGGCCCGGCGAGCGTGATCGCCCCGCCAATGTTCAAAGCGAACGGCGGTCTGATGCCGGCTTCCATTTGCGCCATGGATCTGGATGCGCTCCGGGTTTGGGCAAAGGAAGTGATCAGATAGATCGCCCCCATGGAGGTGTTCGAAGTACCTGTAGCGATCGTTGCGGTCGCGGTCGCGCCAGTACCTCCGCCCCCGCTGATCGCAACGGTTGGCGGTGAAGAATATCCGAGGCCGCCATTGGTCACCGCAACGTTGCTCACGACATAAGCACCGGTTGCGGTCGCATAGGCCGTGGCGCCCGAACCAAACCCGTTGCTGGGGGTAATGGTAAGGGTGTAGTTCTGACCCGGTGTGTAGCCCGTACCGCCATTCGTGATGTTGATTGCCGTCACCGCCGAAGCCGTTGCTGGCCAAGGATTCGGGGTAGCCGTGAGCAGCGGCGCGGTCCCGGTCACGGTGCCCGCCAAAGTGGCGGTTGGCTGGGTCATGTAAGCTCCGCCGTTCGTGATGCTGATGCTGCCGATCTGTTGTCCGGCGCTGAAGGTCGGGTTTACCGTGCAGGCCTTGCCTTGATTGTCAGTGATCGTGATACTCCCTGCGCCGGTACTATATCCACTGCCCACATTGGTGATCGTGAGCGTCGCGAGCTTATGGCTATTCGAGAACGTAGCTACCCCTGCGGCGAATCCAGATCCGCCACCCGCGGCAGAACTCGATGTCACAGCGTAGGCCTGGCCCGCGGTTGTTTTATTGCAGGAACCGCTAACGCTTACCGAAGCGATGCAGCCCGGGTTGTTCATACTAAGCGTGGCAGATGCTGTGCTGCCTAGCGGGCTCGCAGTGAAGCTGATGGTGGGCGGTGAGGCGCTGCTGTAACAATAATTGGTTCCGGTAGGCGTTACGCCCGTTACCGCCGAACTCGCAACCACCGGCTGGAAAGTAGCCCCGGCGGGTGAGATGCTGACGATTGGCGGAGCCGTATAACCAGCTCCCCCGTTCGTTAAGGTGACACTGGTGATGGTAGTAGCGGGCGACGGTGCAATCGTAGCCGTGGCAGCAGCACCGCTACCCCCGCCACCCGTAAGCGTGACCGTGGGAGCGGAAGTAAATCCTGAACCAGCACTGGTGATGTTAATTCCTACAACCTGATTTCCTGCCGTTAGCTGGCAATTGCTTCCGTATCCCGACGGAATTTGGTTCTGATATCCTCCATCCCAACACACCTGTTTGCCTGATGCAGCACCACCCTGGGGATAGACGTACATCGGCGTGTTCCAGTCTTCTTTCAGCGAAATTCGCACCCACTTGTAATCGATCGGATTGGCAAGAGTCCAACTGGTCGGGTTAGCACTGTTGTCGTAGTACTTACACCAGTTCGTGCCTCCACCGGCTACTGGAGTACAAGGTGTCGCAGGGACTGCAGTTGCCCCAGTACAAGCCACACCTCGCGTTCCAGGAGTTATGCCTAGCATGTTCTCCTGGCAAAGCTCTGCGTCGAAATAGGGGTTGTTCCCGTTGTTCCAGTTCCACGGGGCAATGCTGTTGACGGTTTCGCCGTTCGCGGTGTTCGGATTAAGAATGTAGAGAATGTATCCTCCCGTACCACCCGCGTCCGGCGTTGCCGTGGGAACATACCCGGCCAGCGTGAGGTCCCCGAATTCAGGATGGATTCGCTGGCGCGCCTCTTGCAGGGCCGAAATGGCAGCATATGTGGCCACCTGCTTGTCGCGGTAATTGACGGAAATCATCGTCTCCGAGTCGGAAGAGTACATCATCGCGACCACAATCGCGGTGAGAAGCATGAGACCAAAAATGGTCAGCATGAGCGCAACACCGCGTTCCTGGCGCCGAGTCGGACTCCGATGCGAATCCCGGATGATGAAATTGGTTCGTGTCATAGCTCCCTTTCTACTCGCAGAACGGTGGGGTGTAGCCGTTGAGCAGGGCTTCTGAACAGCTGTTCATCAGCGCCATACTCGAAACCACGGTCGTAACCGGAACCCCTCCCGTGAAATCCTTGTTCTGGGACTGGACAGTGAGATTGACTTTAAGTGAGTTTATTGAGGCCAGAGTCGCAGCATTGTTGTCGAAGTCAATGGGAAGGCCAATCGCCGTTCCGGTGGCATCGTAAACCGTAAAGATCGGGTCCGCCGTGGTGGTACCACCCTGAACTCCCTGGATTTCAAGTTGTGCGGGGGCGTTGCCCGGGTTCTGGGCATCGGTGAGGGGGTCCCCGCCACTTCGGTCGAATTCGGTGCGCCGCACGCAGGGACATCCCGTTCCGCCCGCGACATAGTCATAACGGACAATCTTCACTTTCGCCGTTCCAGCGGTTGCGCCGCTCGAACCGTCTACTGCTCCGGCAAACCAGAGCGAGCCATTGTTGACGTAGATGAGCCCGGGCGCATTGTACGGATCGTAGGCACTGGTATAGGTGTTGTAGGGTGCGGCATTCGGACTGGTGGGATTCACTGTCCCCAGCGTCATGTTGCGCTTATAGGGATACCCGGAATTCCGCAAGTCAGTGGTGATCTGGTCCACGAAGTTGCGAGCCTGTTGCGTCAGATCCAGACGCATCTGCTGCTGCGTGGAAGTTTGCTGGGTAACGTTGATCGATTTAAACACCGCTCCCATGATGATTGTGATCACTAGAACAACAATCATCATTTCGATCAGCGAGAAACCTGACTGAGTCTTGAATTTTGTCAATCGTTCAAGATTCTTTCGCAGCTTCATGGAATTACACCCCTCCCACATAGGCGCGCATGTTTACCGGAATCGCAAATGCGAACTTCTGGGGTAAACCGCCGAGCGGACGGGCACCCACCGTCACCAGATATGTCGAATTCCCCAGGTCTTGAATGTTCCAGCGCACGTCGTAAGTGTTTGGGACATTGTTGTTGCAGTCCACGTAGTTCATGTAATAGTTCGTCGTAATACCGCCCTGTGCCTGGGTAAAGTCAATGCCGCTACCCGAGGTACTCGCACCGCCTGGATCGAATGCGATGGTGTGCGCTGTCCCGGTGCCATTGCAATTCGAGTTATCCGAGATCGAACCCGGACCGCCACCGGCAAGCTTGGCACTCAACTGTTCCAGCACCGCTTGTGTGAGCATGGTTGCCGTGCTATCGATCTTGCTGCGACCGTTGTTGCCGATCGCGATCACTAGCAGCCCCATCAAGGACAACATGCCGAACACCAGCACAAAGCCGGCAATCGCCAGTTCGATGAGGGTCATCCCAGATTCTCGATGAAGCTTGCGTCGATGTATTGTTTTGCTCATCAGTTCTCCCAACCGCCACCATCCCAATACCAATTCTGAATTCGTCCCGCAGGCGAGATACTCAGGGCTGTCCATCGCGTGGTTCGACTGGTGTATTTGAAGTAGTAGACATTGCCGGTAATGTTGGTACACGCCGACCCCACGGTTACCGCGGCACACGGTAGCCCGCGCGAGTTAAAGTAGGGGTCCGAGTTCGCGGTAAAGCTAGAACCGCTCGATCCCCACATCACGGTCGCGGTAAGCTGCGTTGGCCCACCCGTGGGCAACCCCGGAATGGAAAACTGCGAAGGGAGTAGCACCTGGGGATCGGTCTGCTGCACGGTCAATGTCGTGTCCGTGATTGCCTTGCAGTAGAGAATCACTTGGTTTCCACTGGTCGTAACGAAAATGTGCTCCGACGTATTCTTCTTCAGAGCTTCCAGCCGGCATCGCTGTACGAGACCTGTAGCGTTGGTCAGGCCCCATCTCAGCTTGTAGGCATCCATCGTGTTCAGGGTGATAGGCGTGGCAAAAGCCATGACGATGAGACAAACGGCAATGACCACCAAGAGTTCCACCAAGCTGAACCCGCGAGAACTCGTGACCCGCTGAGTCACGCCTAGATTCGCTTCGCCCGTCAGCCCGAAGCCCACCGACACCGGATTGTCGCGTTCTGTCCGCACGACCCTCTCCTGACCCCTAATTAACAAGACTTTGGTTCTTTGGACCAATTAAGTCATGATAGGCAGAAGCGGGAGGCTCACCCACGTACCCGAGGTGTATGGCCGTAGGTAACGAAAGAAACAGGTCGCGCTTCGCGGATCGGAAGCGGGATTGCTGATTTACGTTTATTTTCAGCTACTTGAAACGACAGAAGACTACCTGAATCGCGTGACCAAGAATTCCTCGTTTTGGGCTTGGACAGCCTCAGACGCCAGGCGTTTCCCTGGGCTCGCACCACAGAGGAAATCAGAGAAGATGAGTTGATAAGCAGCCAAGAAAATGGCGCTAGAGGCGAAGAGCAAAGCGGCCGCCACGGGCAGCGGCGGAACTCCCCCCATCAGCACGATCGCGCTGATGGAAAATAAGAGTACCGCGCATACCAGTACCAAGCTGTCTACAAAGAGCGAAAATCCGTGGATGGTGAATGAGAGAAATCCCCATCGCACCGACTCCTGTTCCAAGGGTAAGGGCAGAGAAATTGCGGGTCTTGCCGCAGCGGAGAGCACCAGTTGCGAGTCAACCGGAGGAAAGATCGACACACGACCTGAAGCCGCCGCGGCATTCAGCATCTGAAGCAAGATCCACTCGCGGACGGAGCGCCTGATTTTCGCGGGCACGTCGTTGAAGGTGACTCCGGCCTGCCCGGTCTTGTCCGCCCAGACAACCCGGCCCAGCGTCTCAACCTTTACTCGCGGCGAAAATAGCTCGAAGCGAATCGGTAAGTATTCGCCGGGCTGGAGCGGCATCACGGCTTGCACGGCAATGCCGGATTCGGTCAGATCGCGGATGATCCCGCCATTGTTTTCGTGAAGTCTGACGTACGCCAGCGAATGCATCGGAAAACGAGGCTGGCTTCGGCGCCGCAACTGCGCTGCAGCCGGGGCGGAGCCTGCGGACGGGGTCATCCTGAAATACTAGCCTGCTCTCGTCCGATATCCAATTGCTTCCTGACGGTAGAATCGAACTTGAAAACGCAGCAGCCAGGCCCTACTTCTTGGTAAAAGCGTCGAGTGCGGCCTTTACGATGGCTTCGTCGATCTCCGATTTCGCACCGCTCGCCGACATGCCGCCTACAAGTTGACCGTCAACCACGATTGGCAGACCGCCTTGATTGGGAAAGAACTCGGGATAGGCCAGGGCTTCCACGTGCCCTTGCTTTACCGTGTCCTCGGCATTCTTAGAGGGCGCATTATAGAAAGCGGCATGGCGGGCTTTCCTTTGCGCCCACGTGATGGTGTTCAGAGACGCGGTGTCCCCCTTTTGCAGGAAGAGCAGGTTCCCGCTTTCGTCCACGATGCAAAGCGTCACGCTGACGTGCTGGCGCTGCGCTTCAGCTTCAGCGGCCGCTACCAGAGCCTTGATCGATTTCAGGTCAAGATATTTCTTGGTCGGCAGGTCTGCTGCCGAGGCTGTGACCGCGATACCCAGAACCGCGATCGTGAACTTAAGTAAGGATGGTTCAAACCACTCTAGATTGAACATGGCAGGAAATCCTAGCACCGCCCTAAGCAATTCGCCAGATAGGTCCCCGACGCGGCGTCGCATAATGTTTTGGGGGGCGAGGGCAGACCATTCGCATTGTCCTCTTGGCTCCCTGTAAAGTTGGATAAAAATGTGTTCACAAGCTCAAAACCGGGAAGAACAAATAAGTTCAGCTCATCGGCGCCCGCTGGATTTTCTTTTGCCCACGATCGGTAGTGCAGGCGATGTGCATCCCGTGATCGAGCTTGGAATGGAGTTCAAAAGACGCGGACACCAAGCAACGGTAGCAACCAACGAGTTCTTCGAGCAGCAGATCAAGGACGCAGGGTTGGACTTTGTGGCTCTCGGAACCATCGGTGAAGCCGAAGCCACGATTGCTGACCCACGCCTCTGGCACCCCACCAAGTCTTTCGACTGTATCGTCGAACACGCAATCGTTCCCAACATTGAGCGGCTCTATCGCATCATCCAAGATCGTCGAGGTCCAACGACCGTGGTCGCAGCTTCGGGCCTTTGTCTTGGCGCGCGGATTGCCTACGACAAGCTTGGTATCCCGCTTGCCACAGTTCATCTGCAACCGGCATTGTTGCGCAGCCTGTGCGATAGCGGCCGCCAAGGGCGCGTGCGAATGGACAGGAGCGTACCTCGACCGATTAAGAGAACATTCTTCTGGATTCTCGATAAGCTGGTTGTGGACCGGGCGTTGGCGCGTCCGGTAAACTCTTTCCGCGCAACCCTCGGATTGCCGCCGGTCAAACGCATCTTCGGGGGGTTCGTGCACTCTCCCGAGCTAGTGATCGGTCTATTCCCCGACTGGTTCGCCCCATATCAACCCGACTGGCCACCGAACACCCACCTGACCAATTTCTTGCTCCACGACGATGGTCATCGACGCACGCTCGGTGACGAGGTGGAAAACTTCTTGCATGAAGGATCTCCGCCGATACTGTTCACTCCCGGCTCCGCGGCTGCCACTTTGAAGGACTTCTTCCGAGAATCGGTTGAGGCTTGCCGAATCGCAGGCTACCGCGCCATGCTGGTCACGAACTTTCCCGAGCAACTGCCAACCGATCTGCCCCCTGGCGTTCGCCATTTTCACTACCTGCCATTCGGACAGATACTTTCCCGCTGCTCTGCTTTGGTCTACCCGGGCGGTATTGGCACCATGGCACAAGCCATCAAGGCAGGGGTCCCGCATCTTGTCGTACCGCACGGCCATGATCAGCCGGACAATGCTGCTCGGGTCATGAAAATGGGCTTAGGGACTACCATTTATCCGGAAAAATACCAGGCGCCTCGGGTCGCATCCGCTCTGCAGCTGCTTGTCCGTGATACAGGAATTAAGCAACGCTGTATGGAGTTTTCAAAAAAAATTGACCCCGCCTCAGCACTCGAAACGGCCTGTAACCTGATTGAAGAATTGGGCAGCGACACTGGGGTCCCGCTTTCGAACGGACTTCGAACAACTCCTTAGCTTCACCGCGGAAGAATTCCCTCAACCGCAACCGAAGACTAATCAGAACTGGCCCAACTTGATCCTCACAACCGCCGGATCTTCCGCATAAAACTGCAGTCCGCGATCGGTTTCGTCGCCATTCCATAAGCGCTTGGGCTTCCAGACGCCGTTGTTGTAAACGCCTTCCTCGGCGGACAGAATCTGCATGCGCATTCCCGGCAATTTGCCTGGAAGGTGAAAGCTCACGCTGGCGTCGATCCCAGTTACCAGAAATTCATTGGGACCAAGTTGTGCGACGAGGACGACGCCATGGGCATCTTTGGTCCCAGGCGGTCGGCGGCCGTCGTATTGGGGATAGCCATAGGAGACGGTCGCTTGCCATGCCCCGAAATCGAGTTCCTGCTGAGCTTTGCCAACTTCTTCCATAGACGTCTTCAGCTTGCCGTCGAAGTTCAGCTTCGCGATCTCGCGATTCATGGGGGCGAGCAGAGCGAAGTTTCTCGCATGGCCGGTGGCTGCGCTGTCTCCGAGAATGTTCCACCCCCTCGGATCGATGCCAAATGGGGCAATGCCGAGTGCACCCTCCCCTAAGGCCAGGAAATCATAGCGCGCAAAGTTATCGGTCTTCGCGATTTCCGGCACGAGCAGCGGGTTATCGGGACGGTGATACGCGGCGAGCACGTCGCGTACGAAGCCGGCGTCATCGCCGTAAATGTCGGGAGCGATGGCTTGAAGGGAGGGAGCCAAAACCCGCCATAGACCTACCCATCGCTGCACGGCTCCGCCACTCGGGTATTGAATCCCGGGAACTGGCAGTCGTCGCTCCGGCAACTCCGCCGGCGGATAACTCAACCACACGTTCATATAAAGAGGTATGTCGAATTCGGCCTTGCCGGCGGTTGCGATCTCGTTCAGATAATGCGCCTGGCGGTAGAGCTGGAAAAGTTCGTCGGCGTCTCCTCGGAATACTTCACTCCATGTTCCGGGCTGCTTTTTTGCCGCGGCCAACATATCTGCGGGGACTTGACCTGCAAACTCCTTGTTTGACTCGGCAGAAAAATCACGCGGGCTTCCGATAATGCCAGACTCGTTCTCAACCTGCACCATCAAGATGGTGTGCTCGGTTCCATCCACCACTTTGAGGTGGCGCATGAGCGCTACGAATGCCGCCTTGTCCGCCTGAAGGTTGGAGCGTGAGCTGGCCGAGAGCACATCGATCGGCTCGCCGTCGCCACGAATGACGCGTGCAAAGCGCTTGGGGTCGGCCTTCACCCACTGCGGGACGTAATGCATGTTGCCGTTTTTCCATGTGCCGAACCAGAGCAGGACGACATGCAGGTTGTGCTCGCGCGCTCCTTTGACTACGGCGTCGACGTTGTCCCAATTGAACTTGCCCTCTTGTGGTTCCACCTGTTCCCAGTAGACGGGCGCTTCAACCGTGTTGGCATGTAACTCGGCAAGAGACTTCCACACCGCTGGCAGCTCCGAAGGCCATGCACTCGAATTATGGACCTGGCCGCCCAGAATGAGGTACGGCTGCCCGTCGACCATAAGGGCCCAACGGCCATCGCTTTCCACAAAACGCGGAGCCTCGACAGCGAATGAGGGGACGCACAGGGTAAAGACCAAGAGTCCGAGCGCCAACCCGGAACGCAGTGCCGCCTCTTTCCCTGACGGTTTCGATCGCATCATGCTTCCTCCGGAGTAGCTTCGAGAATTTGGAATTGCAGCTTTTGATCGCCAAGAACGGGATGAGTTGCGGTTAATGTCACCGTTCCCGATTGCTCTTTTGCACGAATCCAGATCGCACCAGTGCCGCCGATCAACGAGAACGGGTTGTCGCCAATCAGTTCCGCGGGACCATCTAGTTTGAAATTGATTGAATCGTTTGCAAATGGCCGAATCGCGCCGAACTCGTCGGTGACGCGCAGAACTACTCTCGTCGCGTCCGCCCCATCGCCGCTTAGAGTGGTTTCATCGGGCACGATGGCAAAGTTCGTATCAACTCCCCTGCCCGACATCTTCTTTTCTATTACCTTCTTGCCCGAGATGTAGCCTTCGATCCGCAGGTCTCCCCAACCATGGCGGAGCCCGGAACCTGCGTCCACCACAAATGGCGCGTAACGAAGATGCTCAAATTGCTGGCGATCGGGATCAGCCTCGGCTATCAGTTTGTCATTGATGTAGACCTTTAAGTGCTCGCAGTTGGAACAGAACACCGCCTTGGTGAAGCCAATCGACTCGTCGCCGCGCGCCCAGTGAAATGCCGGCTCGAGTACAACTTCTTCCGAAGGATCGCACTGCGATTTGTAGAATCCGGCTGCGGGCTTCGGCTCGCGGAAAATGTCCGTCACTCCGTGATAACAGATGCGGTCGCCCGAACCGAAATTGCTATGGGTGTTGTAGTCGAAGGCGCACCAGCCAATTCCTCCCGCGTATTGCGGATTCGACGCTAGCTGGTTGTGAATGCGGGCATGGCGCATCATGTGTTCCGTCAACCGCTCGGTGTTGTCGATGGTTTTGGTGGGGAAGGTGTGACCCACAAACTCGGTGTTCAGATAGCGCGGATGATTGGGCGGCTTCAGCGGAAACCCGAAGTCGTTCATGGTGAACACGTCTTCCAGGAACTCGGACTCCTGGAAGTAGCGAATGCCGCCGGTCTGCCGGGTGGTATCGAGTTGGTGCGCGACGGCGTTCGTGCGGGTGTAGAAATCATGATCGTCGCGCGACTCATTGATGCGCACACCCCAGAGGATGATCGACGGGTGGTTCCAATCACGGCGAATCATGCGCCGCACATTGTCAATCGCAATCTGCTTCCAGGCCTCGTCGCCAATGTGCTGCCAGCCCGGGATCTCTTCAAGAACCAGTAACCCAATTTCGTCGCACGCATCAAGGAAGTGCCGGGACTGGGGATAGTGCGAGGTGCGAACGATATTGCAGTGCAGCTTGTTGCGCAGAATGTCGGCGTCGCGACGCTGCGCGCGGCTCGGCATAGCTTGCCCGACCCACGGGAAGGTCTGATGACGATTTAAGCCGCGAAGCTTGATGACCTTGCCATTCAATTCGAATCCATGATCGGTAAACTCAGCTTTCCGAAAGCCGAACCGGCGGGCATCATCGTCGACCACCTGGGTCCCGTCCATCAATCGCAGACGCAGGTTGTACAAATTCCGATCCTTGAGCTCCCAAAGCTTGATACCAACGAGATCGGGAATGGTAAGTACATAGGAAGAGTTGGAGCCGGCATCTGGCACTGTGCTCCCAGCTGATTTGCGGGCGGAAGGAGAGGCGGGAATTTTTTGACTCGCCTTGCCAATCGTCTGGTTTCCATCCATTAATTCCACTTCAAGGGACAGCGGCTTCCGCGAGGCTTTCACGTTTTCCAGGAAGCACTCGACCTCCACCGACGGTTTGCCACTGAGCACGTCTTTCGGACGCACAAAGATGTTTTCGATGAAGGTGTCGGGAACGATGCGAAGGGCCACTTCGCGATACATGCCTCCAAAAGTCAAATAGTCGATCTCATAACCAAACGGAGGTATGTCGGGCCGCTCGGTGGAATCGACATCGACCGCCAGCACATTCTCGCCATCCCAGTCGAGGTGGGGCGTCAATTCGAAGGAGAACGGCGTGTATCCTCCTTTGTATTCGCCGAGACGCACACCGTTAATCCAAACCGTCGATGCCGTCATCACTCCTTCAAAATCGACAAAGACACGTTTCCCTTTTGCCGGCTTCGGCAGCTTGAAGCGTCGGCGATACAAAGACACAAACTCATAATCTTTTTCGTCGAACCCGTGCCAGGGGAGACGTTTGTTGGTGTGGGGAACGACGATGCGATCAAAGGCGGAATCATCAAAGTTCTTATCGTGCCCACCTTCGGTTTGCTTGGGGCTGAACCGCCAGCCACGATTGATGGGCAGAATCAATCTGCCCCCTGAGGCGCTCGCGCCTGCACTCTCCCCCAAAGCGTGCGGCGCCAGGCTAGCACCTGCCAACAACGTACCGGTGGTACGGATAAAGTCACGTCTGTCCATCAGGCAATCCTTTCGGGCCCAAGAAATCTCCCGTCATGCGGGCACAGCAAAGTACTGATGATTACAAAATCCAGGAAAGCAACTGCTTCATGTCCGTTTGAGCGCTGGATCCGGTGCCGCGCGGAACGGACGGGCCGATCAACACCGCGATGTTATGCCCCTCAAACCACGCCAGAAACGAGGCTTTCTGAGCCCCCGGCAACCGTTGCTGATTCAACCAGTTGTAATAGGCACTCATATCGGCGTCCACCAGCGAACCCACCGGATCGAGCTCTGGCCGTTCAGCGCTCGGCTTCAGCAACTCACTCATGGGCTTTTGCCGCTGCCGGGGAGCGAACCTTACTAATAAGGTGACCGGCTCAGCCCGGCGCAGGGCCTCCCGAGCAGCCCACTGGGCGAAGCTGGTGCTGAAGATCTGTGTGCCCGATCCTTCCGTCAGTAGCTTCACCGCAAAACGATCGAGCACGGGATCGGCAGATGATTTCACCCCCAGGTCGGCCGGATGCATTTGTGCCATCAGTGTACGCAACATTTCCGGGCCCATACCCGGCTTCAGCAATTCGGAGTGCATTCTCTGCAAAAGAGCGCTCCGCACCGGTTCTAGCCCCAGGTAAGAGACTGACGTCAGAGACGGATCAACAGCTGCGGGTTCCCCGCCATCGATGTACCAGTGTGCATAGCGATTGTTGTACTTTTTGGCACGGTCGCTTACGGCATCGAGCAGGATCCTGAGTCCGTTCTCGGGAGCCACTCGTGAGAAATACGCCCCATGGGGACGAAGCTTGCGAAAAAGTGGGGCCTCGTAATTATCCACTCCCTCGCCGATGACCGTGATTCCCAACCGGGGAAATTTGGGTTCTTCCGTCGGTACAGCGGCGTGGAGGCGGTCCGCGTACCGGGTAGCCGCCATCCGGAAAGCGTCCAGCTGATGCGTCGTCCACAGATGAGCCGACAGCTGCTCCACAAATTGGGCGGGCGCATTGACCCAATCGAAACGCTCGAGCTTGGTGGAAAGAGTAATTTTTGTGAATCCCTCGAGCCAATCTTCTCTTTCCGAGGCGGAGAGACGCGACAGGTTGGCCAGCTCCTTCTCCAGAAATCTGCGCTCGGCAGGAAACTTGTAGTCGTAATCGATGGCTTCCCGCAACACTCCTGACAAGAAGCTGAGGGGCAACTCACGGAGG
>Ga0207674_10000722_pt1 | contig 43236 bp, 32 predicted proteins | sample KBSCornC72_FD_184303 | JGI IMG/M metagenome (GOLD analysis project Ga0207674, IMG submission 184303) | Corn rhizosphere microbial communities from Kellogg Biological Station, Michigan, USA - KBS Corn C7-2 (SPAdes) (version 2) | ecosystem: Host-associated > Plants > Roots > Rhizosphere > Soil ... | reverse complement strand
CGCGAGCGCAGCGACCGGAGGCCACCCAGTACAGTACCGCGAGCGCAGCGACCGGAGGCCACCCAGTACAGTACCGCGAGCGCAGCGACCGGAGGCCACACTCGACTCGACGCTGTGATTCTCACGGTCGCTTTGTCGAGTGTGGCATCCGGTCGGTTCGCTCGCGGTACTGTATTATCAGCTGTTGCCCGATCACCAGGGCTACGAAACTGTGTGAGAAGTCGATCTTTCACTCGAGTGGGAATTCAAATTGGAGTTATCTTCCAGCAGACGCGATCAGCAAGACGATCATTAGAAGAAAACCTAAAAATAGAACCAGCGCAGCGATCTTCCAGATGCTGTATGGCCTATCTCCCTGAATCTCGCCAGTCCGTCCATTAACAACAATCTGGTAAATCTTGCCATTGAATCTGTAAGCGCCTGCATACACCGGCAAGAGAATGTGCTTGAACGTTATGTTGGAGTAGTGGGTGTCGACTCCGGTGATTCGTTGCTCGTTACCACCAATGTCAGTACGAATGGCCGATTCAATTCTAGGAAGCGCAAGTTCCTTAGCCCGCTCAAATCCTTCGGCCAAATCGACCTGATAGCGTTGTGCTCGAAAACCTGCAAGATAGGCCGGCTCATATGCCTTCAGATTCTGTAAATCCCACGGTTCAAGATCTGCCAACCTGTGTTCCGGCAACGACCTCGTCCCATTGACCAGAATGTCGAAAGACAGCTCGACTATGCCTGACGAATTAGACCACCTGATCTGCCGCACCTCGCGAGTCCGGGCTACCTGATTTCCATTCGAGTCGGTTTCGTAATAGGTTTCAGTTACGTAGTAGTAGTCTCCGCGCTGGCCAGTGTAGCGGCTCGAGGTGTTCGCATCGTAAGTCCAAAAGGGCAAGTAAATTCCGTGAATAGCGTCAGGTTGCGCAAAGTGCTTAAGTGCATTTGGAGCAAACCATCTGGACGACAACCACTGTCGCAGTCCGACGTTTGCCTCGCTCGCTGTGTGTGAAAACGGCAGCACACCTTCGGGAGCTACAATCGGATCTGCCTCTTTAGGCTGTGCAACAATCTGGACACCGCAAAATTCGCATCGGCCAGCGACCTCGGGTGGGGTAAAAGTAATCGTCGCCCCGCAACTCTGGCACTTTACCTCGAGGGCATTTGCAGCCAACTTACCCATTTGCTCGGGTTGGACCTGCAAATACTCCGAAAATGGGCGCTCAATTATCGAATCCGAACTCTCAATTATCTGTTCTTTGTGACCACAGTAAGGACAGGTTAAATATCCGTCAGTCGGTTCGTATAGCAGATCGGCCCCACAGGATGAACATGGGTATGTATGGGTCTTTTGCATCTAAATACCCTTTAATTCAGGCTCGGATTGGCTTTCCAATGGCGAATCTTGCTGCATACACAAAAATGGATGCTCTAACCCTTGCCCCGGTTAACGGGCTTATGTTAGCGTTCAAAACCTCAACCTTTGCGCCACTGGCTCTAGGCGCTGACTGAACAAATTTCTGGAAATTCGGGTACGAACGCCCTTTCGTATCTTTAAGTACTAGCAAGCGTCGTTCAACAAATCCGGAGGAACTCTAAAATGAGCATGAGGGCGAAACTAATAGTAGTCATCGCAGGAACTCTATTTCTCGCATCCTTGATCGTGCTACCCCAGATCATCGAAGCTAAATTCTTTAACTGGTCCAAAGCTGAACCAGCCGTCGCAGCCCAATCTGAGGCTGCACTTCAAAGACAACCTATCACGGTCGGTCGCTCTGTTCGCAACGACACCTCAATTCCCGTTCGTGAGATGAAGCAGAGACCGATGGATTTCCGACCCGAACGAGAAGCCAACGAAAATCCTAAAGTTAAACATACACATAAGGATACTCCAGACCCAGTCGTTCAAAACTCGATCGGTTTGCCAGATGCCCCGACTCCCAATATGCCCAGTCCTCTTGCTAACTTTAACGGAATTCAATATCCAGGAGTCGCTTGTAACTGCGCACCGCCTGATACGAACGGCGAAGTTGGAACTACTCAATACGTGCAAATCGTAAACGAGGGATTTCAGGTCTTCGACAAAACGACCAATGCTTCCCTGCTTGGTCCATCGGGGATTTCAACTCTTTGGCAGGGCTTCGGCGGCGTTTGCCAGAATAACGGCAGCGGCGATCCCGTGGTCATGTACGATCAGATTGAAGATCGTTGGATCATCACCCAATTTGCCGGCGTGAGCGTACCCACCGACGAATGTATTGCGGTGTCGACCACTGGTGACGCCACTGGTTCATATCACCGGTATGACTTTCACCTCGGTTCGAACTTTTTTGACTACCCGCATTTGTCTGTCTGGCCTGACGCTTACTACATGAGCATGAACGTGTTCAACTCAACTGGTACGGCGTTTGTCGGCCCGCAGGCATTTGCCTTTGACAAAGCGAAGATGATGGCCGGCTTGCCGGCGACATTTGTAACCCCCGGACCTGGTTCGCCACTGGCAGAAACATATTTGCCGGCCGATCTGGATGGGGCTGCGCTGCCACCAGCTGGCGCCCCGGCTACATTTGTGGAGTTCCCTAGTGGCGGTACTTACAAGGTTCGGCATTTCCACGCCGACTTTGTTACACCGTCAAATTCGACTTTTACTTTGTTTGCGTCGCCACCAGCTGCCGGCTTCAGTTTGTTATGTCCCACGACGCGAGCCTGCGTGCCAACGCCGGGCTCTGCACTGGATGGACTTGGCGATCGATTGATGTTTAGAGTGACTTATCGCAACTTTGGCGATCACGAATCAGTCGTCGGCAACCACAGCGTTAGCGTGAACAGTGTTTCTGGAATTCGTTGGTTCGAGCTCCGCAATGTCACTACTGGACCAGTAACAGTCTTCCAGGAAAGCACCTATCAACCCGATGCAACGTGGCGTTGGATGGGCAGTGCGGCAATGGATCGCGACGGCAATATTGCTGTTGGATACAGTGCAGCAAACTCCACGACTCATCCGCAGCTACGGTATGCCGGCAGACTCGCGTCAGACCCGTTAAATTTTTTGGCGCAGGGTGAAGCTACCTTATTTGCCGGTACGGGGAGTCAAACAGGGACAAGTAATCGCTGGGGTGATTACAGCTCGTTGACAGTGGATCCGGTTGATGATTGTACGTTCTGGTTTACCAGTGAGTACTATGCAACAACCACTAGTTTCAATTGGCGTACTCGAATCGGATCATTCCGATTCCCAACTTGTGGCTCTTCGCCTACTCCGACGCCAACGCCGACTCCAACACCCACTGCAACACCGACGCCGACTCCAACACCAACTCCAACTCCAACTCCGACACCAACGCCAACTCCGACGCCCAATCCAATACCGAATGCTCCCAGCAATTTGAGCGGCAATGCTATATCGCGAACTCAAATTAACTTGAGCTGGAGTGACAATTCGAATAACGAAACGGGCTTCCAGGTTGAGCGTTGCACTGGTAACAACTGTAGCAACTTTGTCCAGATTACACAGACTGGATCAAACGTTACCAGTTTCCCGAACACTGGGCTCACAGGTAATACGTGGTATCGATACCGGGTGAGAGCCTTCAACGGGTCAGGTAACTCGGCTTACTCAAACACAATTTCGGTGAAAACGCCGAAACGCTGAGTAGCAGAGTAGCTCCATAGCTAAAGAGGCCCGGATTGGTTTCCAGTCCGGGCCTCTTTATTGATCAATTATGATTTGATAATTGAGAATTACTAAATTCCGAACCCAACACCTGCGGTCGAAACACGACGGATTTCGCGACACCACCAGCTTGAGAGACTATGTGAAAACCAGTCTCTTTAGCCGCGAGCGACGTCAACTCTTCCTAGCCTTGGGATAACTAAACCTTACTCAGGCTTGCTGTTCACTTACCGGCGGAGGACTAATAGCAGGAGCCTTCTCTTTGCCTGCAAATTGGTCCAACCCGAATCCAAGGAAGATGGTGGCAAGAATAAACACAGAGGAAAAGTAATACGGTGAAGATGCGCCAAGATGGTCGAACGACCAGCCAAAAAATAAAGGCGCGATGATCCTTGCCACCCCACCGTAGGTTTGCTGCATGCCCATGTACAAGCCGCGCTCTTGAGGAGCTGTAACCCGAGACAACAGCGCCGTTACACACGGAAAGGTAAAAGCAGTACCAAGCGGAATCAAAGCTACCGCTACAGCGAGGGTCGGCAGATTCCGCGCGAGTGGCATTCCAACCACGCCACTCGCAAGTAACAAAAGTCCAAGACGCGACAGCTTTGCCTCACCAAGCCAGTCGACCATACGTCCCAACAGCAATACTCTTGCAAAGACCGAAATTGAACCCACGTACATGAAAAAGTAGCCGATGGTTTGTTCAGTCACCTGAAAGCGAACGTTCAGAAAAAGGGCCAACACGGAAAAGCTTCCCTGGAACGCACCGATCGCGATCGCGTAAATCCAGATTAAACGCGATGAAGGCTCGCCAGAATGAGTGATGATTCGCCAAACAGCTTCTCTAGACTTCCGGGGCGGAGCTCCAACGTTCGATTGGTCCGGAACTTCCCGCGACTCAGTCAGGTACCTGGCGGCAAAAGCGATATTGATTAAACAAAGCGCTGCCGCCATCAATCCGGGAGCAGAATGCCCGATCTGAAAGGTTCCTGGACCAGGCATCAAATCTCGCTTTCCCAGGGTGATTGCGAAAGAACCCAGCACAGGACCAAGCGCCACTCCCAGGTTTGTTGTTGCCGACAGCCAGCCCAGGGCACGCGCCCGATCCGCAGGTTCCGTCGAGTCAGCAACGTATGCCTGAATGACCCCGACGGTTCCTCCTCCAGCACCTTGAACAATTCGAGACAAGAACAACAGGAACAATGAATGAGCGAATCCAAAAATAAGATAGGCGATTGCCGACGCCGCCAACGCAATCAACAGAGTCGGACGCCGCCCAACGCGATCAGAAAATTTTCCCCAGAGCGGTGCGCTTAGAAGTTGTGCGAAGGTGAACGCGGCCACAATAAATCCCGAAATTATTCCAATACCAAAGTGCCAGCCGAGGAAATTGACCCCACCTTCCCCAAACGACTTAACATAAAAAGGCAAGAGCGGAATGATCATCAACAATCCGACCATGTCAATGAAGGCTGTTGCCATCAGGGTGAACAGTTTGGCCGGTATCTTTTTTACCTCTCGCCACAATATGTACAAAAGGCCTACTGCGATTATTCCAAGAAGAATCCTTACGTAAGGCGAGTGAAAAGATTGGGCGATGTCAGGTTGAATCATCATTGCAGATTAAGGATTGCAGGAGCTGGTAACTATGAATGCCTGGATTGAGAACGAGAATGAATGAATGGTTGTTTCAGAACTGGCAAGAATTAACATTTGATATTAGGCCAACTAAACTTCTGAACATAAACCAACTAAATGGAATTGCGAAGCGCATCACAGATGATCTGCGCCGACACACGGGCGGCGATCGTAAACCCAAAAAATGGACCGAAGTCCTGAGCCGCGGGCATACTCGTGATGAACAACCCGGGTATGGAAGTCTCGAAGCTTTCGTTGAGAACCGGGCATCCATTCTTCGTTTCTAGTTGCGCGAGTAAATTACCAGCCGACAGGTATGGAACATTCGAAATGTTCACTTTGTAGCCAGTCGCCAGGATGATTTCATCAACATTTATTTCGGCGCCATCACTCAGTTGAACCGACAAATCATCATTCGCGGTTTCAATACAACTGGCTAGTTGTGTCCTGGGCCAAATCTTGACCTTATCAGTTGAAAGCCTGGGCTTCAGCCATGGTTCAATCTTGAGCCGGCCTTCAGACCAGAGCCGGCGATTCATCTCGTCCTTCTCAGCCTGACTTAGATTTCTAAACCACGCCGGATTCTCTGCAATAGAGTCCACAATAGGTTTGACCCAGGACCAATCTGATGTTTCAAAGGATGGGCTATCGTGACGGTGAGATAAATGCACCTCGCTGGCGCCAGCTTCCGATAGAAGCGCTGCCCATTCAAAGGCGCTTTGTCGACCTCCGATAATCAGGAAACGCTTTCCACTCGCATTACTGAAATCGACATATCCACACGTATGCGCATACCGACCTTCCGGCAACTTAGAGCGAAGTTCATCGGGTATGTTTGGAAAGTATTTGAACCCTGGAGCGATTACAACTCGGTTGGCTTGAATATTCTCATGCGTAGTAGTGGTTGCGACGAAATGGCCTGACGATGATTGGTAGTCCAGTCGCTCAATATAATCTGGATGAGGAGCAATCCCCTTCCTCATTTGAAACCATTCGACATAGGAGTGATAAAAATCGAGTGAAAGAGGTTCTACATCGGCCGGAGTTTGGCCGATTCCAGCGACGTAGCTTTCGATGGTATCGATATTTTCAGGATCAAGATGCCAGTCACACGCAGATCTCAGGAGCATTCCTTTTGGCATATTGCTACGCCAAAACTCCATTGGTTTCCCGACTATCAGGTGGTCAATACCTAATTGAGAAGCGCCAGCTGCAATCGAGAGGCCGAAAGGCCCGGCACCAATAATCAATACGTCCGTTTTTCTTTGCACTGTCCTATTAGTAAATCATGCGCTGCGGAAAATCTGAAACGTACTCACGCCGCTGGTTTATTCATCGAGAACCACTTAGAAACCTCGGTTGAGTACATGGTAAGTTAAACTTGGCTCCAGCATAATTCGAATAATTAATTTCAACTGCAAAGGTTGCAGAAAATCTCCAATCTTGTTGAATATATTTCAGTGATGAATACAGTACTGGAACCGTAGCGATCGGATGGATCACACAGGGTTGCTGCGCTCGCGGTACAGTAACTTTCGTGGGTGATCCTGGTAGATGACCAATTAAGGAACTCAGAGAATGTCTTCATTCCCCGACTGGCTCGTACCTATGGCGGCGACGCTCACGCAGGAACGTTTCACCGGACCCGACTGGGTGTTTGAACGTAAATTCGACGGGATCCGTTTACTGACTTACAAGAATGGTAGCGTTGTTAACCTCTTCTCACGCAATCGGCTTCCCCAGCACCTTCCCTCAATAGCTGCAGCAATTCAGAAACTACCCACTGCACAACTCATCCTCGATGGAGAGATCACGTGGGGCAAAGGCTCAGGCGCTTATCACATCTTCGATATCCTGTGGTTGAACGATCAAAGATTGACCTCGCTTTCGTACGAAGAACGCCGATCGATTTTAGAGTCGTTGCCTCTTTCTCCCCCGCTCGAGTTGGTAGCACAGCTTGCTGATGCAGCGCCATGGGACCGCGCTCTTGCCGAAGGATGGGAAGGAGTCATAGCGAAGCGTCGTGATTCTCAGTATGAACATCGTCGCTCGAAATCATGGCTAAAGATGAAGTGTGAGTTGGCCCAGGAGTTGGTCGTTGGAGGCTTTACCGATCCGCAGGGCAAGCGCGTCGGTCTTGGAGCCCTGCTGGTCGGTTATTACGAAAACGACGATTTTGTCTTTGCTGGAAAGATTGGAACGGGCTTTGATACCAAACTGCTGCTTGAACTACGAGCAAAGCTGGATGCAATTGAAATTGAAAAGGCCCCTTTCACTCGAGCAGTAGGACTGCCCAGGCTACGAGCTCACTGGGTCAAGCCGGAGATCGTGGTCCAGGTGGGTTTTATCGAGTGGACCTCAAACGATAAGTTGCGTCATCCTCGTCTCCTCGGCGTGAGAACAGACAAGGCACCAGGAGATGTCGTAAAGGAGGCAGTTTGATTACGCATCCCGAGAAAGTTCTCTTTCCCGCCGATGGCATTACCAAGGCTGAGCTCGCGGGTTATTACGAATTCATCGCTCCGATCATGATTCCTCACATTAGGAATCGACCGGTCACGATGGAGCGATACCACAGAGGAATTGGTGAAGCGGGATTCTTTCAAAAGGACGTATCAAAAGGATTTCCAACATGGCTGAAAAGAGTTGAAGTACCGAAGCATGGTGGAACGGTCCATCATCCCCTCGTTACTGACACTCGCTCGCTTGTCTGGTTAGCCAACCAGAATAGTATTACCCCGCATGTGTGGTCTTCCAGAGTCCCACATCTTTTCCAACCTGACCTCTGCGTCTTTGATTTGGATCCGGCTACTGATTCTGAGGTTGAACGGGTGTGCGCAGCATCTTTGAAACTTCGAGACTTGCTGACGGAATTGGGTCTGCCTGGTTGGGTAAAGACTTCAGGTTCAAAAGGTTTTCACATCGTCGTTCCGCTGGACAAGAAATCTGACTTCGGAACTGTCTTCCGCTTTGCGAACCGGGTTGGAAAGATTTTGGTGGACAGGGATCCAGCCAATCTTACTCAGGAGTTCAGCAAGTCTGACCGAGGTGGCCGCATCCTGGTCGATACAGGAAGAAATGGTTATAGCGCAACTTTCGCTTGTGCTTACGCCGTAAGAGCCAGAACGGGAGCCCCCGTTTCAGCACCGTGCAGTTGGGCGGAAGTAGAGAGTATGAAGGTGGGTCCTCGCACCTTCACTCTCCGGAATATGCCTGAAAGGATCGCGCAAGTCGGCGATTTGTGGGGCGACCTACTTCGAAAACGTCGCTCCCTAACGAGGGCCCTTTTGGAGTGCGGCGGCCTGGCGCCGCTTTGTTAGTCCTGCCTCTCACCAGTGTCAAAAGCCCCACCCATCATTCAAGTGGTGATGTTCTTTTTCCCCTAAATCGGTGCTCCTAGATAGACTTTGAAAGTGCCACTTTAACAAAGCGCCGCCGGGCCGGCGCACTCCAAGGTTGTAACCGATTAGGGCGATCCGGTGTCTATAGGATCAGAGAACAAGGAGGTTTTTCGAAAAACAATGAAAGGACAATATTTCAAACGAATCGGTAGTCTCCTCTTCGCGGCGTTAGTGATCGCTGGAGCATTATTTGTCTCCCCGGCCACAGCTGAAGCACAACGTCGCCGGGTCGTAATTGTGCGACCATACCACCGTTTCTATCGCCCATTCCGTCCGTACGGTTGGGGCTATTATCCGTGGGGCCCATACGGTAATTACTATAGCCAATACGTTTTCGATAACGACAACGAGGCGTCTGACCAGGGTTACAAGGATGGATTCAAAACAGGTAAGGACGATGGTAAGAAAGACAAGAGCTACGATCCCCAGCGCTCTCACTATTACAAGGATTCAGGGTTCGGCAATTTCGCCGAAGTTTACCGGCAGGCCTTCTCGAGTGGTTATCAAGATGGCTATCGAACAGGCACCAATCAACGTGCTGGCTAAGCTTTGAGCGTTCATCCCTGATTCGTGATGGGTGGTCTTGTAGACCACCCTTTTTTTCGTAAGCGCGGTGTAAGGTCGCGAAACACGTGTAGTGTTCTGTTGCCTCGAAATTATGCGGTGAAAAACTTCAGAAAAGAACAGTGATGTCAAATTGATTTCTAATATCGGATTTCTGCCCAAGAATTCTCGAATTATTCCTTGTCGAGTTATGGCCCATTTATTGCGATGTCATTTTGCGAGGATACTGTGGGACCTTCGTTGGTTAGTTAGTTCATCAGTGTAACCAACCGAAATCGCACGGTGTCTAGCTTGATAGGCCGTCTCTCTCCCAAAAAAAATGGAAAGAGCGGCCAATTTTGTTTGAAGTATGGGGAGGATGTAATGAAAAGACTATTGGGACTTACACTTGCTTTGGCCTCGCTTGGTGTATTTGGAATAACATCGCAAGCAAGCGCGGCTGAGTTGTCGCAAAACAGCGCTACTGTAGCAGCAAACTCAAGTCCGCAGTGGCAGTGGCAACGTGACCGTTATGGCAGACGTGTTTACAACCGAAATCGAGTACGGACTGTTACAAGATCTCGGGTGGTGAGATACGGAAGACGTCTCTATCGAGAAACTTATCTCGTGAGAGTACTGCCAGGTGGCCGAACCGACACAAGGCTGATTAGTCGAGTACAAATCAGCTAAGCTCTCTCCCCTTGGTCCTACATTAATCAGGCCTGATCACTTTTGTGGTCAGGCCTTTTTTCTTAACAGGCTCATACGGGGTGTCATTTCTCGGTGCCATCTCAGTGCTCTCTGTGACTCTGTGGTGGTAAGAATGACGGCCCAGGGGTAACCACCACGGAGTCACAGAGAGCACTGAGATGGCACCGAGAAATGACCAGGCTCATATTGGGTACAGACTATTCACTCGTAATTAGGAACTTTATTGCTCTGAGCGTCACACAAGCGTGACAGTCGCGCACTAGCCTGTTTCAAATAAATTTAAGGAGGAGTGGATGAAGCTTACAGAATTTCTATTGAGCGAGATGAATCGAGAAGTGGAACGTTCACGCAGGGCATTGGAACAGGTTCCTGACGGCAAATTCGATTGGAAACCTCATGAAAAATCGATGATTTTTGGCTATCTTGCCGAGATGGTGGCTACTATTCCAACGTGGATCACGATGGAGATAAATCAGGATGAATTAGATGTAGCACCAGCTAAGAGTTCACGCGAAGGCCAACCCAGGAAGGAAACCAGTGGCGCTTTGTTGAAGGCATTGGACCAGTCAGCTGCCGATGCAAGAAAAGCGCTTGAGGGAACGAGCGATGAACATCTGATGACTAATTGGCGACTACTCGCACGTGGACAGGTTGTGGCTGAAGAACCTCGGCACGTGATGATACAAGATACGATAAATCATTGGGCCCATCATCGTGGCCAGATGACGGTCTATCTTCGACTCATGGGCTCTAAAGTACCGGCTATCTACGGGCCATCAGCTGACGATCAACGCTTTTTATGAGAAGCATGGAGCGACCAGATGGTCGCTCCATTTTTAATACTCGGCGAAAGCATCATCGGGATAGCAATAGAGCCAACGCTCTCCCGGTTCGCCTGAAACAATGACAGGATGCTCTGTGGCGCGGGCATGCTTCGATGCATGCTTGTTCGGAGAGCTGTCACAGCACAGCGTAACTCCGCACTCCTGGCAAGTACGGAGATGGAGCCAGTGCGCACCGATCTTTATACATTCCTCACAAACCCTCTTCTTAGGAAGTTTAACGTCGGTAATGATGTCGATATGAGAACAAACTCCTGTTGGCATTTTTTCTTCCCCTCTACTCGCTTAAGACTTGGTGGACAAATGCTACGGCAATCGCTCCTTCTCCGACTGCTGAAGCCACACGTTTAAGGTTTCCACCCCGGACATCACCAACTGCAAATACTCCTGGCAAGCTGGTTTCAAGTAAGTGCGGATTTCTGGACACTGGCCACTTTGCCTGATCAAGATCCTCTCGCGAAAGAGCTGGACCAGTTTTTATGAAACCCTTGTCGTCAAGAATTAGGCAGCCGCCGAGCCAGGATGTACACGGAACAGCGCCGGTCATCATAAATACATGACGGATGTCGCGATTGGTCACCTCACCCGTGCTGGTTCGTCGCCAGGAAACTCTCTCAAGATGTCCATTTCCTTCGAGTGTTACGACTTCGGTTTCGGTAAGCAAGTCTATGTTCGGATTGTCTTCCAGCCTGCGAATCAGGTATCGCGACATACTCTGAGCCAAACTCTTTGCACGTACTAACACGTTGACCTTGCTCGATGTGTTCGCGAGAAATACGGATGCTTGACCTGCTGCATTTCCACCGCCAACAATAATCACTTCCTGGCCTTTTGCTAACTGCGCTTCCATGGGGGTCGCACCGTAGTAGACCCCCACTCCTTCGAATTTTGACAGATTGTTAATCGGGGGTCGCCTGTAGGCAGCGCCTGTGGCAATGATTATGGTGCGTGCCGAAACAGGCTGTCCGCCATCTATCTCAACTTTATAAGGCTTGCGGTCGCACTTAAGACTGCTCGCCTTATCAATCAACACCTGCGCACCAAATTTTTGTGCTTGAGCGTAGGCTGCAGAGGCTAGCTCTTGCCCCGAGATGCCGGTCGGAAAGCCAAGATAGTTCTCAATTTTTGAACTTGAGCCAGCCTGCCCCCCAGGCGCATCGGATTCGAGGACTAGAACATCTAACCCCTCCGATGCTCCGTAAACCGCTGCGGCTAATCCCGATGGACCAGCACCGATAATCAGCAAATCGCGAAGATGTACCGAATCGATCGTTTCATTAAAACCGAGAACCTCAGCAATCTCGTGATTCTGAGGATTTCGCAACACGATCTGGCCCCGGCAAATCAAAACCGGAATGTCACCTTCGTCAATATGAAACCGATCGAGCAACTCCTGGGTGCCCGCGTCTTCATCCAGATCCACAAATGAGTAGGGATGATTGTTCCGAGTCAGGAACTCTTTAATTCGGAGAGTTGCGGCGCAGAATAAGGAGCCCATGAGAATAACGTCTCCGAAGCCGTGCGCGATCAGCTCGAGCCTGCGCAGGAGAAACGCTCGCATCAGGATATCACTAAGGTCGCTATCAGTCTGAACAAGACTTAATAATTCTTCCCGGGTAACTTCGATAACTTCACCGTCTGTTCGAGCCTGAATTGTAACGAACCCACGTCTACCGGATAGCATGTTTATTTCTCCGGTAAATTTCCCCCTGGTATAGATTGCGATGAGCTCTGGTCCATCTTCTGATGGACGGATCAATTCAACTTCGCCCGCAGTTATGACGAACAGATGCGTCGCGAGGTCGCCCTCTCTTGCCAACACTTCGCCGGCCGAGATCTTTCGCTGACGACCGTGCGCGCCAATCCTCGCCATCTGAACGTCAGTTAATACTGGCCAGAGATCGGCATCGCGCCCGCTAAACATCGGCTCAACTGTTTTGATTTCTTCAGTCACTTCTTTTTTCTGCGGTTCGTTGTTCGTTGAAATCACCAATTGTAAACCACTACGTCGCACAAAATGTAAAGCACGACCACTACAGTACCGCGAGCGCAGCGACCGGATGCCGCACTCACCTTGCTGCTGCGATTCTACGCATGGCCCTGTTGAGTGTGGTCATCCGGGCGCTTCGCTCGCGGTACCGTACTCTAGGCCTTGCTTAAGTCGATCCATTTTATTAAATCTCGCGTTACGTTGGCCCGTTCTCTTGCGCTTTGTGCTTTCTCCTTTGTACTTTGTGTTTTGAAACCATTGGCCCTGTCAGACGTACCACAGCAACAACACAGAGTACAAAAGCAAAATGATCAAAAAAATCTTACTCGCGGCAATATTGTGTGCCGTAACTCCTCAACTGGCAAAGTCACAAAGAGTAGTTCAGATCAACGAGCCGGATGCGATCAATCCCGCTGAGGTCACCGTGGCTATCAACCCGAAGAACCCGGACAACATCGTGGCGGCGTCATTTCAGTCGGGTAGACCGCCCAAACCCGGTGCTGGAAGTTACAACTACGTATCGATGGACGGCGGCAAAACCTGGAAAACTATACCTATCTCGGATCCAAAAAACCTGTTTCAAGGTGACGACGTAGTTGCCTTCGGAAGCGACGGCACTGCTTATCACGCTCACCTCTCGTTCGATGGCATCAGGACGCAACGACCGCTGCGAGCCGAGAACGGAATGATCGTAAATGTTTCGAATGATGGCGGTCTCACCTGGACCGACGGAACGCCAGTCGTAAATCACATAAACACAGTTATCCCTTTCGAAGATAAACCCGGGTTGGTAGTCGACAATGCTTCTGCCTCGCGCTTTAGCGGAAACGTGTATATCGCGTGGACCAGGTTCGATGTCTATGGCAGTAATAACCCCGAGCACAAATCTCAAATCTACTTCTCTCGATCAACGGATAAGGGCCGAACCTTTTCCATGCCGATTCGGATTTCAGACGTTGGGGGAGATTGTGTGGACAGTGACAACACCGTCGAAGGAGCCGTGCCGGCCGTTGGTCCAAAGGGCGAAGTTTATGTAGTTTGGGCCGGACCCCTGGGTCTGGTATTTGATAAATCGTCCGACGGCGGTCTTACATTCGGCAAAGACAAAGTGATTGGAGACTTTCCTGGCGGCTGGGATTTCTCGGTCGAGGGACTCGATCGCGCCAACGGGATGCCTGTCACCGGAGTTGATCTGAGCGACGGTCCAAACAAAGGAACTCTTTATGTAAATTGGATCGACGCACGAAATGGCGATCCAGACGTCTTCGTAATGTCATCAAAAGATGGTGGTGAGAGTTGGACTGCCCCCGTTCGGGTCAATAATGATCCTTTGAAAAATGGAAAGACTCAATTTTTTACCTGGATGTCGATTGACCCTATCGACGGCTCTCTGAACCTCGTCTTTTATGATCGCCGTAACACAAAGGGAGCAAACACGGAACTGGTCATGGCGCGGAGTGTTGATGGGGGTCGAACATTTACCAATCACAAGCTCGACCTCCCTGAATTCGAGGCCAACTCGCACATATTCTTTGGAGATTACACCGGCATCTCCGCCTATAACGGCCGCGTTGTTCCGGTGTTTATGCACTTCGTTGGCAGGACTAAGCTGGCCGTATCGGTCGCACTCTTTCAATTTAAGCCCGGGACCCAGGAAATGGTTCAATAAACTGGCCGATCAAAGTCCGCGGCTAGTACGCCTGTCAGGCTGTTTCATACGGCTGCACGTATTTTAATAGAACACCTGATGATGTTCCCGAAGGGACCGCTGCAACCTAAATCCAAAAATTGACTCTTATGTCCCTCATTCACAATGGCCTAGCTATTGCCTAAACGGATCCCGCACGCTGGAAAATCTTTTCAAGGAGGGTTTATGAAAGACGAACAAGTGCGGGAACTTCTGTATCAGGCACTCGAAACTGAGTTGGGTGGCGTAGAGGTATACACGACCGCTATTCGCTGCGCACAAAACGATGACTTGAAGGAAGAGTGGGAAGAGTACCTGGAACAAACAAAGAAGCATGTTCAGGTGGTTCAAGAGGTGTTGACTAGACTTGGACTTAATCCGAACGAACAGACACCAGGGCGAAAAGTAGTAAAGACCATTGGTGAGAGTTTAGTTAAATCGATGGAGATTGCGCTTAGCGACGGAAAACCGGGCGCTGCCCAACTGGTGGCGTGTGAGGCTGTCGTCCTGGCTGAGACCAAGGACCATCAAAATTGGCATTTGATCGGAGAAGTCGTGAAACAAGCCAAGGGCGAACTGGCCAAGGTCTTGAAGCAGGCTCACGACCAGGTCGAAGACGAGGAAGACGAACATCTCTATCACACCAAAGGTTGGTGTCGAGAACTCTGGATAGAGTCGTTGGGTATGAAAGCTGTCTTGCCTCCTCCGGAAGAAGTAAAAAAAGTCGAAACTGCTATTGGAGCAGCTCGCGCCGAACAGGCCCGATCGCAAATGGTCTGACCATCTGTAGAGTTAATGGGACCTATATGACTATAGGTCCTGTTCCTTATTTAATGGTTCTCCAGAATTGATGTGCCAATGAAGGTGCTTCGAATCCTGGTATTGGCCCAGGTTCGTCAATATTCGACATGCTCCTCTTTCCTGGACCACTTGCTGCGCCACTTCTTTAATAACTCTGAACAATTCAAGCAATAGTCGATCATCATATTCCTGAAGGGCCAACAAAGATGAGATATGCCGTTTAGGAATTACAACAATGTGGATAGGCCAGAAGGGTTTCGTGTGATGATACGCGAGGACCTCGTCACTTTCGAACACCGTCTTAACCGGAGTTCGGCCGCTTAGAACCTCATCGCAATAGAAATCGTCAGTCATGGTTAAAGTATAAGCCAGTCGGACCTTCGCAAGCGCAACCTAAAACACCGCGGCGTGCCGCTCGCCACTACCGAACCACGAGTGAAGCGACTGTAAGAACCTCGGCGCAGGGGTTAATAAGCGATAGCGCGCGAGCTACTTTGTGTAGCTTGTGGTGCTGTATGATTGCGCCTTTGCACCACTCGACCTCTGCCGGACCGCCCGCGTCCACGCACTCTAGTTGGCGGCTGTTCAAATTGGGCCCGCGAGGCCGCGCGCGGTCCGGCAGAAGAGGTTGTGCATTGGGGGGGCGATCATTTCTGGAACAAAGTTCAATCTGTGAAGTGGGAGTGTCATTACTTCTCTCCCGAATATAATTAACGCATGTTCGTTTTCCTAAGCTGTGCGTAACTCTGATCTCAGGAGAGATTTCCAATGAAGCGTCTGAAGTTGTTCCTGCTCATATCGTCGTTTTCACTTGCCGCAACCGTCTCCGCCCAAACGCCGGGGCCTCAGTTCTGGCGACGGGCCACATGTGAACCCTACGAGCCGAGAACAAAACTAGAGAGCTTGGACCAGCGTTATTCGACGATCATCATAAAAGGCTTCACCAGGATAAACACCATTGAAGTGCGGGGGATTCGAGTAGACGCCGTGGAGATGCATGAGCCGGGGCAGAACAGCACCGCAAAGGGCCTGGTGATTGCCTTGCGAGAAGGTGGGGATCGACCTAACGATAATCGAGCTTTTGTAGACTATGACGAGATCGACCCGCTGCTTGGCGCGATTGATTCCTTGAGTCGCATTGACGAGACCTCGACCAAACTCACGGGCTTCGAAGCTCGCTACCAGACGCGAGGTGACCTGGAACTGGTTACTTTCCGTCAGACTAATCGGGGCACTGCAGTCACTTTAACCACTGGAATCTGCGAGAAAGCAGTGACGACAATGTCGCTCGATGAGTTCGGAAAATTTAAAGCCATGCTCCGGGAAGCAAAAGCCAGGGTCGACGAACTGCGCTAGGGACAGCCACCATTTAGTCAGTAACCTTTATTCGAACTTCGGTGCCATTAGTCCGAATCTCAGGGACATACATCGCGTGGCCCAGTACGGGTAGAGCGTGAAAAACACCAGGCGACTCTGCTCTAAGTTCGTAACTAAGCTGCCAAACGCCCTGCGCCAGGTGGTCAACGAACATTGCCACTTTGCGGTCGCGCAGCTCTTGATAGACCCAAACGCTGCGTCCTGTAAAATCAGCGTCCTGATTGAAGTTTGTAGTCTCGATTTTATTGCTGCCGAGAGCTCCTGACTTCAATTCTCGAATATACAAATTTCCTCCGCTGGTGATCTGCACTGCCTCAAGGCCCGCCGGTTTTAGATCCTCAAAAAGCAGGTAGTCGTAATTGTTTTTCGTCTCGACCGTCATAACCATCTCGATGCGATCTCCACTCTTCACTGTTTCACCGTCGTTGAGCGGCACCCGCTCTGAAACAACTCCCTTGAGCAGAGTCGGGTGGTTGACCAACTTGAAGTACTGGCGTCTGACAAAGATCTCATTTCCCGCCGCCTTTAACGGCTCCTCCTGACTGAAAAATTCGGCCTGGGCCGAAAAGTAGAGTGGTCCATTGCCATTCTTTTTCACGATGCGGATTTCGTTCTGACCGTCTCTAAGCAATTCTCTTGAGATTTCAAATTTGCTTGGCGCACTGAGAAGGTCGTCAACTGCGATCTGTTTACTGGCAACCTTTGCGCCGTTTACCAACACGTCATAACCCACAGCCGATTTCGCTTCGCCACTTACCCGCAAGAAGTCGTTTAGCGTCAAAACAACAATTGCAGTGTCGCGAGTGTTACTCCACTGGGCGCCGCGCCGATTTTTGACAAGCCAATTCGTCACTGGCTCGACGAGTTTGTTTGTCGGGTCAATCGCCAACAAGGCTCTCAATGCAAAAGACGTAGCTTCGACTCCGCCGTCGGACCACCGCCAGTAAATCCCATCTTCACCCCAGTGTGCAGTAGCAATTACCGAAGGATCTGAACTTCCTGCATTCCGTTGCAGCACTGAATTATCAGGTCGATTATCGATCTTGACTCCATCTTCCAGGTTCTGAATAAGAACCCTGGCCTGATCATTAAATCCCAAGTCATGTGCTGCAAGTGCCAACAAAGCCCGCGTATAGGCATTCAACTTATCTCGGTTGTTCCAGATGTTCTCGAAGGCCTTATTCTGAAATTTTGTAACTTCACGTTGATTGTTCGCCGCATGGAAAGCTGCCAATGCATGGAGCATCCATGACTGCGCATCGTAGTTCCCTTCCTCTTCAACCAGTTCCTTATCGAGGAAATCGGCCGCACGACTCATCACATCCGTGTTTACGTCAACTCCTCCCTGCCGCGCCAGGGTCATGCCCCAGAGCACGTAAGCGGTCATGAAGTGATCACTCGTGCCTTCCTTCCACCACCCCCAACCTCCGTCTGAGTGCTGGAAGTCGTACAGTCGTTCCAGGCCCGCTTTGGTCATTGCCTCGAGCTCTTTTAAGTCATGTTTACCTTTTGGATGAGTGGCATCCGCAGTCGACTGTTCGACACCGCCGAAAACCTTGCCCATTGCCACTTCCGGTTTTAGTCCAAGGTCCTTTAGCGTTTTAACTGTTATGACTGCTGGCAGGAAACGACTCATGGTCTGCTCAGTGCAGCCATAGGGATAATTAATCAGGTACGACAGTGCGTCGAGCATCGTAACTGCCATGCTGGGAGCCACTTGCACCGTCACCTGGGTGGATTCAGGCTTACGTTCGCGAGGCAGTTCGAGAGAGATAGCGACATTGTCTCCGCGCATTTTTCCGGACCGCGAAATAAACTTTTCGATCCCGTGCTCATAAACTGTAAACGACTTCTCCATCGCATCCGAATACTTAGGTCCTCTCGCCTCAACTTTTAACTTTGCGTTGCTGGCATGAGTAACCTGGACCACCCAATCAACTCGTTTTTCGCCGTTTGCAGGAACATCTATTGTCGATTGAGTAACTGCAACACTTCGCCCATCGACAATTTGGCCGGTTACGTTCAGCCCCTCTGCAACTAAGCCCGGTGATACCCGCATCGACTGATCGGTATTGTTGTTGAGAACCGCCGAGACAGTAACCTGATCGCCAACGACGAAGAATCTTGGCGCTTGCAGACGAACTATCAGAGGTTGTTTGGTTCGAGTTGAAGTATCCCCAATTCCAACCTGATTGCCTGTTGTAATTGCACGAGCGGTAGCCTGCCAGGTTGTTAGCGAGTCTGGATATTTCACCTTTATGGTGGCGCTCCCGTCTGGACCTGTCGTTACGTCAGGCTGCCAAAAAATCGTTGAACGAAAGTCGCTCCGGACTTGAACGGGAGCCTCGCCTTGTTTCGGAAGCTCGGTGATTTTGGCGCCCGCAATAGCACCTATCCTGGCGTCTGCTCGCCCTTCGAATTTAGCCATCCCTGATTGGGAGCCAAATTCTGCCACAGGTGTCGCGGCAGGAGCTTTCTCTTTGGAAAAGCTAAGCGAGTCGAGAACGTCACCAGACGCGCGACGCTCATCCTCGTCTCGTTGAGCTAGATCCTTTTCGTTTACCACTTTTCCATCGACCTCGATCAACTTTGCATAGGGCTTTTGTTCGAAGCTGCTGCGCAACTGAACTGTGAAAGCTCGCTTAGCGCCGTAGTAAAACTGCCGCGGATCACCTGCATAGTCCTGTTGAATGTATTTAACTGACTCGTCGATAAGACCAAGCGCAACCTCTGCAGAAACCGGTCTGCCAGCATGGTCGGTGGTCTTGATAGAAATCGTACCTTCTTCACGTGCCAGGTACTGGTCGCGATCCGATTTGACGGCGACCGTCAGAAACTCTTTCGCCGGGGGAACCACTACTTCCTTTGAATCCTGAAATAATTGAAGATCGCTAACCATTACCGCCCGAAGAAAAATGTTCGGCACATGCTTCTCACTGATAGGGACCTCGATTAGTTTGGTATTCCCGGTGATATGGACCAGTTGAGAGCTCAACACTGTGTCAGCCTCGATCGTGAAGAGGACATAACGATCGTTGGTCGGCACGGTCAGCATCACGACTGCCGTTTGCCCTGCCCTGAAAGTATCCTTGTCGACAATTATTTCGACTCCACCGCTGCGATAACCTAGATCTGAAGACGCGTTGGTGGCGACCCAGACCGATGTCTCGGCCTTCACCGGAGGTAGAAATCGATCGCGTTTGGAATCTACACCTTGCGAGCTCTGCCAGGAGACACGGTAATAGCCTTCACGTTCGGGCTGGAAGGTCAGTTGGCCCACCCCGTCCGAATTTGTTGTAACCGTCGAATTGAGAATCGATTCCTCTTTGTATCCGTAAAACCTCCGTTTCCACATTGCATTAGGAGTCGTAGGAATCTCACCACTGGCTCGTAACCGTCGTAACTCTTCTCCCTGCACTTCACGACCTTTTGGATCGGTCCAGATTTCCCACATATAGAGCCGGCTGACCTGAACTTTACCGGTGGTGGAAATGGGCTGTTGGTTTGCATCGAAAGCCTTGAAGTCGATGGTCAGTTTATCCTTTGGCCGGCAAACCATGAGGTCTGGACGAGCTTCCACGTAATAACGCTGGCGAGTCACGCGCACGTAATCGCTGGCCAGAATTTCTCTTCGGGATGAATCAGTCACGCGAGCTTCGATGAGATACTCGAAATCCTGATTGTAGTTCTCTCGAGGAGTTTCAAAGGTCAGGAGCGCTTTACCTGTAGCGTCGGTTTTTATGGTCTCCCGTTTGAGCACCTGACCGTTTCCATAGTAACCACGTCGCTGAAAATCCAGATCGTTGTAGTACCAGGGGTATTCGCGTGTTCGCGGCCAGTATTGAAAGTAAGGCTTCTGATAAACCACTACCTCGACGCTGGCATTGCTGACTGGCCCGCCAAAATAGTAGTCAGCCTGAATGTTTACCTCGACCTGCTCGCCCAGGCGAAAGGCCTTTCGTTTTCCGTTCTCCTCGGGGGTTTTAACCGCAACTTTAAATTCCGGGAGCTTGTATTCTTCAAGTCTAAATAAACGGGCACTACCAATTGATCTCGTACGGCCCGCATCCCAGAACTGAATGTTGTATTCGCCCAACGGCAGCTCCTCCTTTAGTTCGAGGGAACCCCATGAACTTCCAAATGCGTTCAAGATGGCTTTGCCGTCTGAGACTTTCGTGCCTCGAGGATCATTGATCTGATATTCGATCGTTTGATTTGCAGGAGTGGTGTATTGCCCCTGAGCATAACGTCGAGCTATGAATTTCCATTGCAAAGTTTCTTTTGGTCTATATGCGGGACGATCGGTGAAAGCATAGATGCGCCAGTCAGCTGACCCCGACCCATAGTAAGAGTTACTCATTGTAAAAGCCTGCCGCGCATCACTATCGCCGATCGCCAGCAGAACATGAGTGGAGAATTCAGGAGTCAATCCAAAATGGGCTGAACCATCATGGTCGGTCGTTTGGACCAGTCTCTTCCATGTCCAGGTATTGTTGACATTGTAGCCATCCCAAAGAACTACATTGGCGTCTGGAATGGGCGCTCCAGTGATGGCGTTGGCAAAGTATACTGATGCTTGCTTGGAGTCCGACATCAGGACCAATGAAGCGTCGCTAACCAAAATCAGTTCGCGCACGTTCGCACCTGAACCATTGGCAACCAGGACGTAGGAGCCGACTGGTAACTTCTCGTTAAGTCTGACTTGATTGCTGGTTTGCTTGTAGGCCGTGGAGTCGATCTTTTCAGTCCACGATTTAACGGGACGCTTACCAACAAGCGAGACCCTCTGCAACCACAAGCCTACTGAAGCGTTGGGATCCTCGCCCACTAACCTTAGATCGGGATTAAGGTCAACTCTGAACAGAGACAGATCCACCGACGGAACATTGCGCGCGCTAATAAAGAATTGAATCTCAGATTGGGGAAGAAATACGTTGGCAACCCCCACTGCCAAATTTGGAGAGGTAATATTAGTGATCTGCTGCTGCGCATTATCGTAGAAGCGAGTTTCGCCTTTCTTAAACTCAGCCACCAGCCGGCGGTATAGCTCAAGCGCTTTCACATAGTCGGGTTGTTGCTGCCATTCACCCTCCTTAACCTGAACCACAACACCGTTACTATTCATCCACTCTGCATAAGCGAAGAGAGCATCGTCATACCAAGGTGATTGTTTGCCTGCTTTCAGTGCTTCTTCGAATTCATCTGGAACTCGTTGGCGACTGGTCCAATCGCCGCCCGTGTATCGAAGCGACATTGCAATGAGAAAGTGCAGATGAGATTTATCAGTCTCTGTGGTGCTAATCTTGAGAGCGTCTTCCAGCGTAGTAAGAGGAATGTAATTTCCGTAGTAGCCATAGTAATTGTACTCAACGGCACTTGGAGGCTCGGCCGCCTTGTAGACGATTCTCAAAAAACGCCCGCGTGCTTCATCGATCGACCGTTGGCCCGCCCACCAGTCAAGCGATTGCTGGTAGTGTGGCCATGCAAGGCCCCAGTTCATCTGGTACTGCCTCAACCAAAACATGTCACCAAGGGATTCGTGCGCTTCGGCCCACACCAGGTCCCGGTCTTCCGGTTTGTCGTTACTCCGTATGATTTCTTCCAGCTGTTTCTGAGCCGTTTCGAAGATCGTCGAATCAGAGGTTTGCGTAGCGGCCTGAGCACGCCACGAGGTGTCGGCCAATCGGAATTCAACCCAGCTACGGTCCGGGACACTTAGCTTCGTTTTATCGATTTTCGCGTACATCTCGTTCGCCCGGGCGTACGACCCCGCAGCGTAAAGTCGTTCCGCCTCTGTCTTAGTCTGGCTGAAATCAGATTGCTGAAAGATTGAGTGAAGGAGCAGAAAGGCAAGAGCGGTAATTGAGATGATTGTTTTCATGGATGAAATCGTTTGAAGTTCAATTTTTGAACGCTGGTTGACCCAGGGAAAACGAGAATTCGACCTTAGAATTACCGAAGAGGTGACGGCCCGAATTATAACTGAGTCAATCGCCCGATATCTGAACGATCAGGTGGGTAGTGGCTTGCAGAAAAAATTGAGGAGTTCTGGGGTCTATAGCAATCCAGGCAGGCGAACTCCCTCGATGACCCTGAAGAGGTCCGGTATTAATCCAGGGTCATCATCGCCTGCCCAGTATTGCCATCTGGGGAGCGCCTAAGTTTGTCCTGGTTAGTTTGCAGGCGGCGGTCCTTCTGGTCTGCTGGGACGTCGAGCCGCCAACTGCGTCTTTTGTTCCGTGGTCAGAATTGACCCAATCTGAGCCATGGCCCTTGCGTGCGCCACCTGCAACTCGATATCGCCGGAAATGACCAATGACAGCTCTTCACGGTGTGTCGGGCGTCAGCAAATAGATTGCGAACGACGCCAGCCAATGCTCACCTGCATAGTCTCCTGAAGCAACCTGGGCCAGACCGGCACTCGCGTGACGTTCGGCAGAATTCAGCAGCACCGTCCGAACGGGATCGTGTTGCGGCAACGCTTTAGCAATACTATTCATCGCCCAGGCACGAGATAAATTCAGACCATCGAGATGGACCAACTTTGGATCTGTGCGATCTGTTACGAGCGCAGGCTGTAGGAGACTGGTCGGCTGCCCCTTGGCGACCTCAGGTAAGAAGCGACGAAACCACGTGGTGAATTGCTCTGGCTTCATCACGCGCCTCATCAAATCGGCCTCCATTAATGCAGGAGAGAAAAAGTCTTCGCCTCCGGGCTCCCAGGCACCCGGATAATTGACGTCCTTTTCAAAATAGTTACGGCTTCTCTCTTCAAGTAAAGACGCGAACTCGCGATCGCCAACTACCTTCGCATAATCAAAGGCGAAAGAAAGTCCAAATGCGGTGTTCGGATGAACTCCCGTTCTTATTGGATAATTTTGTTTTGGCAGAAAAGTCTTATACGACTGCACTATTGCGTCAGCTAAAGGTTGAATAGCTTCTGCCCAAACGTCGCCATCAACGTCATCCCATGAATGCAGTTCCTCAGCGAGTTTCAGGAGCCATGCCCAACCGTAAGTTCGTTCGAACGATTGACGATTGGGTTCCTTCAGATACGCCACTTCTGCGCGAAGATTTTCAGCTGACAGGTTTGCATTTAGCGCCTTTCTTATTTGTGGCGCCTCGGGCAAATTTGGAAAAACTTTTAGTAGGCGCACGAGCATCCAGTGACCGTGAACCGAGGAATGCCAGTCATAACATCCATAAAAGGCCGGATGCAGTATCTTTGGACTTTTGACGTCACCATCATTGTTAATAACGTGTTCGGGTTTGTTGGGAAACTCGCGACTAACGCACTTCAGCGCAAGTCCCGCGAGATGAGAGGCCTGTTTCTCTGTTAAGACTTCCTTCATTTGGCCGCCAGATGCCTCAGCCGTCAGCGCGAAGAGAGAGGTCAGTAAAAGTGTAAGCACGATTCTTCTCATTTTCACTCATTTTCCGTGGAGGTTAAGCTTCTCAATATCGATGTGAAGGACGGCCAATGTGTATGTGTGGTCCAGTCGCAGTCCCGGGAATTGCCGCTCGAAACGCTAGAAATGGAACTCCGTTTCTCTGTAAAAAACTCAGCAGAGCCTGGCCTTCTGAGCTATCTGGATGAAGCGAAATGTCCATCGAGTTTCGGTGGTCCAAACGCCACTTTTCATGTATCGCACCTTGACCAAAAATCGCGATGGGCAACTGCTTATGAAATGTATCGGAGAAATAGCGTTGAATTTTCCATGCCTCGCTTAAGCCCCATCCGGCTGAACCAGTAAAACGAATATATGACCCACTCCTCAGCAGTCCATTCTTCGCAGCTTTGAGATTCCTCGCTAATTCAGCATCGGCATTTGCCTCGACCAGCACATCGGCAATCTGAGTATCGGCGGTCTCCATTTGTTTGCGCGTTTCGGAGACTTTTGCCTTTTGGGCCTGGAGGTTTCGCTCGTTTTCATCAACCTCGCTTCTGGAGACCAACCCCTCAGCAAACAGCTTCTTCGCTGAGCTTAATTTCTCCTCAGCGTCAACCGCGTTGCGCTCATAAATAACGACCAGCTTTTCCAAACTCGATTTGTATTCCTTTGTCGCACTCACGAATTCCGCTCTCAGCTTATCGAGCTCGGTTTGAGCCGGCGCCGTTTCCTTCTTCTTAGTCTTACGTTGTGCAGGAGCTTCTGCCACCCAGCACACGATCAGGGCTAGACCAATCAAGCACAACAGTCGATCATTTCGCTTTCGCCTCACTTCGATTGCACTCCGGATCAAGTTCACCATTAACTTCGCCGCCAATCAGAATAGCAACTCCTGTGAGATAGAACCAAAGCATGAGGATGATCAACGCTCCGAGAGAACCGTAAGTCACACTGTAAGAATTGAAGAAATGAAGATAGAGGCGAAACAGAAAAGAGATCGCTAACCAGAGTGCGACTGCGACAAACGCACCAGGCGATAACCAGCGGCGTCTATGCCGCGGCACATTCGGAGCGACGTTGTAAATCAAATTAAAGGTAAACAACACAAATCCAAGCGCTATGGGCCACTGGAGAATCGTCCACATAATGTTGAATGCATCAGTCAGTCCATAAGCCGATGCAAGAGTGTCGCCAATTGTTCCGCCGTACAGGACGATTGCGAGCGCAGAAACTATCAGCGTGGCAAGCGCGATGGTGAGTGCAACTGCTATTAATCTTACTTTCCACCAGGACCGTGTCTCTTTAACATCGTAAGCTGTATTGAGTGTTTGACTGATCGCGCCCATACCGTTTGAGGCGGCCCAAAGCGCGGCAAGTAATCCGAGTGAGAGTTTTCCGGTGCCGCTTGCATCCGTAATCTCGTCCAGTGTTGTATGGACCAGCGCCACGGCCGAGGAAGGCATCACTGCCGCAAGATAAGTAAGGAGTTTGATGCGAAACTCGGTCCCGCGTTGTGCGACATAACCTAGCAGATTAATGAGTACGAGCAGGAGCGGAAAAAGCGCCAGGAGGAAGTAGTAAGACAGTTGGGCTGCATGCCCAAACACATCATCTTCATTGATTCTGGAGATAAGTCGTTTGAGTTGTCGTTTCCTTTTAGGATCCACTGAAGATTTTTCAACCCATCTAACCTCGACAACTTAAGCGCCCAACGTAAAAAAGCCCTGGATGCGCCTGAGGAGATCACTTTGATGATGCTTGAGACGCGACTTCCGACTCTCGTCGGTCAACTCGCCCTTCGTCGCTTCTAACTCGACGCGGCGTCGCGCCAATACAGCAGAGATGCCCTCAGCAATCTCCGGACGCTTCTTCAGGGTAGACCGAAAGGTCTCTTTGTCGAGGCGATAGCAATCGACATCAGTTAATGCAATCACTGTTGCGCTCCTCGGCTCGCCGGTCATTAGTCCCATCTCACCGAAGAAGTCGCCTGCCTTCAGCGTCGCAACGCGTTCCGAGTTCTTGTGGCCATCCACGGTAACTCGGACTTCGGCTTCCCCCTGGAAAATCAAGTACAGCCAGTGCGCTTCGGCTCCCTGTCGCGTCATTGCTTCGCCCTTCACAAATGGAGCAAATTTTAAGCCACGAGCTAACTCTGTTTTCTCCTCTTCAGTGAGCATACTGAATAACTCGACTTGACCGATTGCCTCGCTTCTTACTTTCAGATCCTGCGCAGCCTTGTGTTCTCGTCGGGCAAAGTCGTTGTCAGTCACAAAGATCGAGTGGGCCGGAATCGAGAGCGGTATATCCACCCGTCGCAATGCAAAATAGATTCGTGTTCGAACAATAGAATTCGTGGGATCGTCAGAAGCCAGGTCGGTTAACCAGTAACGGACAGCGTAGTGTGCGTAACTTTCACGAAAATCGAGGAATACGCAGTCAGGTTGAGGTGAAGCAGCGACATTGGTGATGGGCTCAGCTCGAAGCGCGGCCTGGACCGTATCGACTACTTCGTTTGGAGCGTACCGGAAATCGACGTTGAAATATACCCATTGTCGATGTTGCCGGGGCGAACCAGCTCGACGACCTAGCACTGTAACTTGAGACTTCATTAGGAGACTGTTCGGAATCACAACTGTGTCCCAGTTGCGCGTCTCAATCGAGGTGTGCCTCCAGCGAATTTCCCTGACCACGCCTTCCTGGTTATCGATTCTGATCCAATCGCCCACTGCAATGGCGCGTTCAACCTGAAGCGCCATACCGCCCATCATGTTTCCGAGAGTGTCCTGAAACGAGAGTCCTATGACTGCAGTAATTACCGCTGAGGTCGCAATAATTCCGGCCACGTCAACTTCAAGAATTTGGAGCGAGCCGATCGCAACCAGGATGTAGGCTAGCGCTACAATCAGGTCGCGCATGATCCGGGGAGGACGTAGCCTGATCGAAGTCAGAACGATGTCGAACAAAAAGATGCTAGCGAGGCTGACAAAGGCGGTTCTCTGAAGAAGAAGAGAAGCCCACTTGGCCCACACGTAAGCGCGACCATGTTGCCCGCGATAGGAGAGGGTAGCGGCAAGTACCAGGCTGAATAAGGAGATTATAAATATTAAGGAAGCGGTGCGAATCTTCGCTCGCTCTCTTGGCAAGAGAGCGTAAAGCACGATCGCAATGAAGAGAAAGGCGAGGACAATCCAGCCGATTACATTATTAACCGAGGAAGCTAGTTGAAGTTCCTGCCAGAAGGACATTTAGGGTGTGAGCTCACGGAAAGAGTTCTTTGTGCTGCGTACTTTGCACTTTGTACGAAGGACGCAGCACAAACAAGGACCGCGAACGAGAGACTATTTAACCAATGTTCCGGTACGTCCCCAACGGGTATTTTTGAAGAAATTTACTAAAATTCCGCCACTGCTCGCGTCAGCGCTTTCGTCATACGACCAGTAGACAAACATTGCTCGACCAATTACGAGATCGCGTGGTACGAATCCCCAGTAACGACTGTCCTCACTGTTATTCCGGTTATCTCCCATCACGAAATAACTATCGGCTGGAACTTCTATCTCGCCGTTATTCCCTTCAAACCGAAAAACGTCATAGTCGCTACTATCGTCATCGTCCGTACCGGGTTTGTAATAGACGTCGTAAAGTTCACCAGGCTTTCTTGGTGGGTCGTTAACAATCTCAAGCGGATCCTTACGGTTGTGATCGTTGGCATCAATCCGGTGCTCTGGAATGATCTGACCGTTCACGATTACATTTCGTCCTTCAATCCGAATCTTGTCGTGCGGCAAACCGATTACTCTCTTGACGTAGTTCGTGAGGATCGGCTTATTGTCGGGTCGTTCGTAATCACGACTCGGCGAGTATTTATTACCCGGATATTTGAAAACAATAATATCGCCGCGACGAATCTCTCGTTGGGGCAAAAAAGACAACGAGGCACCTGGGGCAAAGATAAACTTGTTCACGAGTAGGTGATCACCGATCGTGATCGTATTTTGCATCGAACCGGTCGGAACCTTCACCGCCTGGACGATAAAGGTCATACCGAACAGGGCCATAATCACGGTAACTACAGCCGATTCAAAATACTCTCTCCAAACCGTTTTGGGAGGCCCCTTCGGTTTGGGTGGCGGTACCCCCTTATCGTGGCCATTTCGATTGAACAGGCGGGAGAACGAGAAATTTTCGCCTTCCGTCAGCTCCTCATTCTCCCGGTCCGTAACCTTTTCAGTAGTAAGATTGCTTGCCATTTAAAAACATCCTAGATAGGTTTGCTCACGGTGGTCAAGTTAAGGGCCCTGTCAGTTCGCTCCGCCGTCCAAAGCGTCCGTCTCCTCAAGTAACTCGAGGTTCCCAGTATCTGATTCGGACATGATCTCGAGGGCTGCCCGGGCGGCTGACGCTTCGGCCGTTTTGATCGAATATCCCTCACCTTGAATGGTGCCACTGTCCCAGGCAACTTCAACATGAAATAGCCGGCGATGAGGAGGTCCAAAAGTGTCAATCACAGAATATCTTGGCGCTGGCCTTCGCTCAGCCTGAAGTCGTTCCTGAAGCATTGTTTTGTAGTCAGATTTAGCCGCTTCCTGGGGGTCAGCATCCGCCAATTCATCCCTCAGGGCCGTGCAGACAAACTCTGTAGCACTGGCATACCCGCCATCAAGAAAAACAGCACCTGTTATCGCTTCAAACACGTCGGCAAGCAAAGCATTCTTATGACGCCCTCCGCTCTTCTCTTCTCCGCGTCCGAAGCGCAAAAAGTTTCCTAAATCGAGCCGCTGAGACGCTTTTGCCAGGGTGGGCGCACTAACAAGCCTGTGTTTCATGCGTGAAAGCTCGCCCTCGGTTCCATCCGGGTACGATATGCACAAGTATTCAGCCACTATGAGTCCAAGTACCGAGTCCCCCAGAAACTCGAGTAATTCATTATGGAGTTTGCGAGCGTTTTGCTCGTCACCGGGCGGAACCTGCTCATGCGCCCATGATCGATGAGTTACGGCGCGCTCCAGCAAGCTTAACGAATTAAACTGGTAACGAATGATCGTTTGCAGTAGTTCGAGGTCCGGATTCGAGGTTTCGGAGTCTTTCAAGGTAGGTGGGATTATAACAAACGCCGGAAGCGTTTCATTAAATGATCGGCTTCCGGCGTCAAGGTTGCTAAGTTTCAGGTCAATTTACCGGGGCTTGTTCGGTCCGGTGGTTGTTCCAGCCTTCGTAGCCGGTGGCTTCGCTGCACCCGTAGCCGTGCTCGGAGCCTTACTTCCTGACTGAGCTGGCGCGGAGTTAGCAGCGCTGTCGTTCGAACCAGAGCTGTTGCCGATAGGAGTTGCGGCCGGCGTTGAAGCTGGCAACGTGGTAATCGGAGTTGGTTCTGGCGGTAATGGCGTTGAAAGAATACCAGCGACCATTTGATCCAAACCTGCCGGCGAGTCGTTATGACGGAACTTGTACCATGACGTCAAATTTTCATTCCAGCTGGTCTTCAAAGTAGCGACGTTGGGATCGTTGCCAGCGAGGGCTACGGCTCGGGCGTAAGCATCGATCATGCGGTCAACGACCTGGTTAATATTGGCAAGCATTAACTTGCTCTCGGGCGTTTCCTCTTTACCAGCGCAGCACGCTTTGTAGGCATCTGACTGCTTTGCGTATGGTCCCGACTCGTAAGCGCCACCTATGTATCCATAGGTAAGAGCCGACTTCTTCAGAGGTGTTTCGGTTTGCGCAGCTTTGATCAGGTGACTGAGTGCGGCGCTTGGATCGGTCTCAAGAGTTAGGTAGCCAACCGTGTAATGTAAGTAAGCGAGCGCCTCATCCTTTCCGGATAGCGGTTGCCAATTGTCGACCGTCTTGCCGGATTCGAGCAGCTGAATTGCTTTCTTCGCGTAGGTCAACGCGTCAGCACTCAGGCTGGGATTCTTTGGACCAGCTGCCAGGTATCCATTAGCGCCGAGATCGACAAGATTCTTCAAATTCTCTGGATCCTTGGCCAATAGTTCTTTACCTAAAGCATAAGCCTCGGGATATTTTTTATCTTTGTAGATCAAAATAGGGAGTTGATTCTGTTTACTACCCTCTTCGTAAGCTGTGGTCCATTTCTTCAAATAATCGATAATCGCTTTTTGCGCATCAGTAGGCGCTTCACTACTCGAGGCTACGCAGCCAAGATATTTTTTGGCAACATCGTAGGCTTTCTGCTGATCCTTAGGACGCTCTTCTCTAAAGGCAGCATACCAGGCGTCTTTATTCTCTGTTGTGCACTGGTCCTGTGATGCGAACCCTGCTGCCGCGGAACTTTTCGCCGCAACTGGCAGAGCAAACAATGCCGCCACCGCACCTAAAGCTATCAACCTAATCGTCTTTTTCATTAGTTGTCCGAACCTCCAAAATCTACTTTTTCACACGCGGCGTAGGCTAACACTCAGAAATGCAATGTCCGCCTGCGGCAAGTTTAGGATGCTAGGAGCACAAAGAGCGGTTGCCGTTTTTTGCATCCAAGGGGGGATGCGCTCCAATTGTGCCCAAAACTCTGTCGAAAAATAACGTGCGCAATATTCCTGCAAATTATCGTTATGTGTCAAGGCGTAGAGAGCTCAAATCACATAAAAATTGCGCCGTAGGCTTTCGCCCACGGCGCATCTCAAAAGGAGTTAGATGAACAAGTTTCTTAAGGCTGATTTGGCTGAACTCTGCGTGGCCTTTGTTCATTACGGGCCGGATTGGAACCTGACGGAAGATTGCTCGGAACTGGAAGCGTTGGATTATTTTTTACAGGTTCAACCGTTTTCTTTTCCAGGGGCATCAAGACTCGCTTGACCGTGCTCTTGGGAGTTTGGGTTTCGGTTGAAGCGGCTTTTGTTGTTACAGGAGCGGCATTTCCACTGTTACTAGTAGCGGCGGTAACTTTTGTTGCGTCCCTGGTGGCGGTGGAGTCGAGAGCCGCATCGGCTGCGTCATCTCCATCCTCGGAATCTCCAACTTCTTTCTCTTCATCATCGGCGGTGGCGGCGACCTGCATGTTGATAGCCGTACCGAATCGATGATTTAGTTCGCGATAGATTTCGCCGGCAACGGCAGCCGGAAAATGTCTACGACCGTCGCTTCCTTCAGCGATTACAACAACTGCGAGTCTCGGACTAGCCAGCGGAGCATAGGAAGTGAATAACCCAACCCATCCATTCTGACCAATACAAGTACCAGTCTTGCCGGCTACTGTTTGCGCCGGATCGTAAGCCTTCCGGCCTGAACCATAATTCACGGAGCCCACCATGCCGGGAACCATGCGCTGCCACACTTCAGAAGTAATGGGCAGTTGGCGGCGAACCTTGGCGTTGAATTTTGATTGGTCTTTAGCGGTACGCGGAATCTGCGGAACGAGTAGTTTGCCGCCATTAGCCATCGCTGATACAAGCGTTCCCAACTGTAATGGCGTCACTTCAAAGCCATCAGCGTAGGAGAACATTCTTCGCTCGATGAACCCTGGCTTCAACTCTGGCAATCTGCCGGAATACTCGAAAGGTACATTCACGCCGGTCTTCTCACCGAGACCAAGCTCTTTAGCGTAATTGACCATCTTATCAAAGCCAATCTTGCTGCCAACTTGTTCGAAGAATGGATTGTTTGAGTGGGCCAACGCCGCGGTGAGATCCAAGTGGTAACCATCGCCAACAGTATCGACTGGCGGAATTACATTTTCCGAAAGTCCGGCCACGCCCGTCACCAATTTGATCGTTGAACAGGGTTTGAAGCCGCGGCGCATTCCCCACTCCTGATTAACGACGGAGTAAACGCGACCACTCATGGGATCCATGACGACCACCGTGCCCGCATGATTACCTAATGCATTGACTGCAACACGACGAACCTCAGGATCTTCGCCGGTCGTGTCATCTTTGCCGATGAAGGTCTGGACTTCATCACGCATGGCTCGCTCACGAGCCAGCGCCGCAAGACGTGCAGCTTCTGCTCTACGTCGAGCTTCGAGATTGGCGCGACGGTGAGAAGCCTCAATCCTACGCAACTCTGCGACACGTTCACGCTTGGTGAGCGGTCGACCAAGTCTGCGTTGCAAACTCTTTAAAGATGAAGCTTGTTCTCGAGCAGTTAAATTCCTCTGACGTCGAACGTCGCGAGCAGACATTCTGCCCCCACGACTTCTACGCGAAGCGCGCGCGTAGGTCTTTCCACTTCGACGTGATGCTCTATTTCTTGCTGAAGCCTTTTTACTCTTCGACGCCTTGGCGCTCTTATTGCGGGATGATGATGCCGATCTCTTTTTGCCAAGGACTACACTAGAAAGACTTAAGGAAATAATAATAAATAGAATGAAGACGATTCCGCGCTTAGGGGAAAAGGAGTGCAAAGTCATTAGAGCTAACGTACCTTTCCTAAGGGATTTGGCTCACTGGGTGAGCGGATTGAATTCTTGATGCCTTTCTAAAGCCTATTAAAAGCATCGACCTACCTCATATCAAAAACCCTATGCAGTTCTGAGAAATAACTAATTCTCTCTCAGTGCCAATTAAAGAGACTTCAGCTGCAATCGTTGAGGTGGGGAAGAATTCCCTAAACGGCGGCCTCCGGGGACATTGATTTGAGACCAAAGCGAATATAACATCAGTTTTCGCCGAGGAGCAACAAAAAAGTAACCGATTATACATAAATTGCTGGAAAGGAAAGGTCGGCGCAAAAGGACAAAGACCCAAAGGTTCCTGTGCTTTATTCGACAACCCCCGTCACGAGGTCACGCCTCTTAGTCTCGAAATGAAATTACTGACTCTTATCGAAAGTTTCCGCGCTCGGCTCTTACTGCTCCTCGCTTTGATGCTCGGAATAACTCTCGGGGTTCAATACTATTTTAACCTCAGGGCCGTGCGCTCCAACGCCCACATGATCATCGACCAGGAGCAGGCCATCATGACCGGCGTCGCCCTGGGCATTCGCAGCCTTTACAGTAAGGAATACCTCGACAAGACCATCGGAAATCTGCGAGAGCCTCTCTTGAGTGATCAAAACGGGCGCGTCAAAAACATTCTGGTTGTGGACGAGACCGGCAATGTGCGAGACAGCATCCTGGCAGAGTACGTCCCTAAAGAACTCGAGGACGGATCTAGGCAGTACGTACAGTGTCGAGATGTTCCACTCCCACCGCTTCGGAGCGCAGTCTTACTTGAGAATGAAAACGACGACTTGCCTTCATGGATGCCACCAGCCACTGACGTAAGCTTTGGCGAGGCAGGAGCTTTCTATTTCCCGGTCGAGACCGATCATGGTCGAATATTCGTTATCGTAGTTCTTGGTTCAGCGAACCGCCTGACAGATGTGCTCGAACAACAAACATCACGCTCAGCGCTTTACACGTTGCTGCTTTTGTTAGTCACCACTCTAGCGACCGGATTTTTTGTCTGGCGTTTTACCCGCCCAGTCAAACAACTCTCAATTGCAGCCAGGAAAGTGGCCGGAGGTGACTTCGAAGTCCAGGTTCCGGCAAACCGTCGCGACGAAATGGGAACTCTCGCGTCTGCATTCAACGAGATGACTGCGAAATTAGGACGCGGTCGCGAGTTGGAAGCACAACTTCATCAAGCCGAGAAAGGCGCTGTTGTTGGACGACTCGCGGCAGCAATCGCTCATGAAATTCGTAACCCGCTGAACTACATCAACCTGACTCTCGATCACCTGCGCTCTTCTTACGCTCCACAAGATCCCGATAAGCGGGCTGTCTTCGTTAAATTAACCGAACAGCTCAAATCGGAAGTCGCCCGGATAAATCGTCACATCACTGACTTCTTGAAATACTCGCGTCCATCAGCGTTGGAATTGCAACAAGTTGATCTACGGGTGGAAGCCGACGACGCGTTAAGGTTAGTAAACGCAAGGGCCGAAGAGTGCGGTGTTACAACCACCATCATTCAGGACGAACCGCTGCCACCAATCATGGCAGACAAAGAGGCTCTGCGGTCCGTCTTTACAAACCTCGTGGTGAATGCGGTTGAAGCGATTAACGGTGCCGGTGGGAACGTGTCAATCAGACTTTCAAAAGAAGGTAACGACTTCGTAAAGATCGAGGTGTCGGATACTGGTTGCGGTATCGCGCCACAAGACATCTCGAAACTCTTTGAACCGTATTTTTCTACGAAGGACACAGGGACAGGCCTGGGACTTGCGATTGTGAAAAAGGCAATTGACGACCACAATGGGAGAATAAGCGTTTCTTCAAAGGAAGGCACTGGCACTACGTTTACAATGATCTTGCCCGTAAATGAGAAAGGAGAAATGGTGAATACAGAGGGTTGATTAAACCCTCGTTCCCTCAAATTTCATCTTGCATCTATGGCTCGAAAGAACATCCTGGTAGTAGACGACGAAAAAGCGCAGCGAGAAATCCTCGAACTGATCTTAACGGACGAAGGTTATGACGTAACCACGGCAGCTTCCGGCGAAGCCGCGATCAAGTTCGCCAAGGACCGTCGGTTTGACCTCGCTCTGACCGATCTAAAAATGACCGGCATGGACGGCATCGAGCTTCTCCAACATCTGCTGGCATTCGATTCATCGATAATCGTAATTCTTCTCACGGCGCATGGTTCGATCGAATCTGCCAAGGAGGCGCTGCGACGCGGCGCATTCGACTACCTCGAAAAACCTTATGACAAGAAGGCGCTGCTCGAGACTATCAACCGGGCACTCGATCGTCTCGATGCGATTGACAGCGAGATCATTTCAGCTTCGCCAAAAATGGAAACGGTGAAGAAGATGATCTTGAAAGTCGCGCGGTCCAACTCTACGGTGCTGGTTCGAGGAGAATCTGGAACTGGTAAAGAATTGATTGCCCGGGCTGTTCACAATCAGTCGCCTCGCTCGAGTGAAATGTTTCAGGCAGTCAACTGCGCCGCTATCAATGAGAACTTGCTCGAGTCTGAGTTATTTGGACATGAGAAAGGCTCGTTCACTGGAGCGCACGCGGAAAAGAAAGGTTTGTTCGAAATCGCCGATCGAGGAACTTTGTTTCTGGATGAAATCGCTGAACTGGATGTCGGCATCCAGGCCAAGCTGTTGCGAGCACTTCAGGAAAGAAAGATCAGACGAGTCGGGGGCACGCATGAGATAAGTGTAGACGTCAGGGTTATCGCTGCGACCAATCGCGATTTACGAGCGATGGTGGCGGACGGTCGCTTTCGAGATGATCTTTATTATCGCATTAACGTGCTCTCGATCGACGTCCCGCCGCTCCGTGAACGCCGCGAAGATATTGCGGTGCTCATCGATTTCTTCCTCAAGAAGCATACGCGCAACACAACTCATCCAATACGTGGTCTAACAAGTGAAACAAAGAAGTTGATGGGTGATTACAGTTGGCCCGGAAATGTCCGCCAACTCGAGTCGGCAATTGAACGCGCGATTTTGTTGTGCGAAGGCGATGAGATCACCCCGGAAGATTTGCCGACCGAGGTCCGGCAAGATACAGGACCGGCACCTGAGGGCACGTTCAAATTGCCATCTGAGGGAATCAATTTCGAAGATGTGGAACGGAATCTGATAACCCAGGCAATGGAGCAAACGGATTACAACATTACTAAAGCTGCAAAACTACTGGGCCTGACTTTTCGGACCCTTCAGTATCGGCTCGAAAAGTTCGGTATCAAGAAACCTGACGGCGACGGATTGGGAGACCAGGAAGAAGAGGGATGAAACTGGTGATGGCCTTGGCCTGAAGTGTGGGAACTCACGTACGCAAGTAGAAAGCGCGATGCAAGAATCCTCATCATTCGCGTTCTATTTTCGTAATCCCGATATTTCAGGAGGTCACACCTAATGAAGAACATCTGGTCCATTCTCATCCTGTCCACACTCTTATTACCCGCGTGCACTAGAAGCCCGGAAACTCGATCAAGTGAAGCCCCAACCCTTGCCTCAAGATCAGCACAAACTATTGATCAGCCTAAAATTACCTCTGAGAAAACTCAAAGCGCCGGTTACGTGAATGTGTCACTGGACGATGCCAGTCGCGCTGACAACTCTTTACAAGCAGCTAGTCGAAAAGTGTTGCGAAATGCTGAGATGACCCTGGAGGTACCCTCCACGGTCGATACGCAACACCAGGTCAGTCTCATTGCCGAATCACGCGGCGGTTTCGTCGTCAACTCAGAATCTAAACAGCGCGAAAATGTGGAACCGACAAAAAGGATGGTCGATATTAAGATGGTGATCCGAGTCCCATCCGATCAGTTTGGCGGCGCAATCGACCAGATCCGCAAACTCGCAGTCAACCTCCCAGCTGAGAGCTTAAAAAGCGATGACGTGACTGAAGAGTTCATCGATCTTGAAGCTCACGTCAAAACTCAAAAGGCGCTGGAGCTTCAATTCCTCGAGATCATGAAACAGGCCAGAAAAGTTGAAGAGGCCCTGGAAGTACAGCGTCAACTCGCAGACGTTCGGGCAGAGATAGAAAGGCTTGACGGACGAAAGAGGTTCCTCGAAAACCGGGCAGCTCTTTCCACTATAACGGTTAACCTGCAATCGCCTGCCCCAATAATGGTCAGCAGCACCGGTTTCGGAAGAAGCATTCGTGACGCCGCCGCTGATAGTTTGGACATTGCTTCGGGTTTAGTCCTGTTCTTTGTTAGGTCAGTAATTGTCCTGCTTCCTGTCGCTATTCTGGTCATATTACCGCTCGGCCTGACATTTCGATTTCTGGCGCGTCGTGCAAAACGAATTCGGCTCGCGCAAGCTCTGGCAACTCCTACATCGAACTGAGCATTCACGCGACGGGACGGCGGCACCCGCCGCCTCTCACAGAAGCAGCAGGCCGAAGCGACTGTACTGAATGCACTCTGCGTCACTCGGCGAGATCTCCGCGTCACTCTGCGTTGCCTGTTTTGCGGTGTTAAGCTCAACGCAGAGGCGCGCCGAGATCTCGCAAAGTGACGCGGAGATCTCGGCGAGGGTACGCAGATTGCGGCTAGTCCCGTTTTTCTTAGCCAAGAGAACGCTCTGGGAGGCAAAGTCGAAGACATAACGATTGTAGAATGTAATGCGGGAGCAAATTGGTGAAAAGACACTCAGCCTATTACCATGAAGAGGAAGATAGCTAAGACGAACCTTAGACTGAGGCACATACACAGTGAAGAAAATTGAAGGCTTAAGTGTAATTGGATTGCTCTTGATAGTTTTGTCGAGTTGTTCAAAATCCGAACCTAACCAGACAACCGCGCCTCCGGCCGCACCTTCGCCAAGTGCCGTTCGAAGGATCGCGTCGATTGATGTCGTTAAGGTTAGTCCCGAAGAAGTTACAATCAGTGCAGGAGGTTCCGGCGTCGCTTCCGTGCGAGTCGCGATCGACAAGGGCTATCATGTAAATGCCAACCCGCCGACCTTCCCATATCTAAAACCCACTGAGTTAATATTTAAAGCGACTCCTTCAATCTCGATCAGCTCAGTGAAATACCCGGGCGCCACGACGCGAAAGTTCCAATTCGCTGAAAAGCCCCTGGCAGTTTACGAAGGAGAGGCAATAATCAAAGTCGATCTCAAGGTCAACAAGGGCACTCCGCAAGGAAAGCAGAACCTTTCAGGCACTTTGCGCGTCCAAGCGTGTGATGAAGAGGTGTGTTATGCCCCGGGTGAGCGCGAGATCGTGATTCCGGTAAATATCAAGTGAAGATCTTTTGGATGGCGATTGCCGGCGTTTGCGCCGTCTGCGCTGGAGTTTTCCTACTCCAGCGCGACTTTGATAAGGCTTTTATCCTTGCGGCCGCGGGCGCCATTGCCTGGTTTTTAAACTACCGGGTACAGATGAAAGAAATAGTAGACCAGGCAGATCATGAAGAGAATGACGACTTATCAGATGAGACGTAAATTGGTTCTGGCAATTGGGCTGCTGCTTATTGGACTTGCCCAAACAACTTTCGCATCAGAACAGACTGAAGTGAAAGACGTCGTGCAACGTGTCTTTGAACAACTGCGCACTCATAATTACGACAGTCTCTACGAACTGTTGCCTAACTCTTCCCGAAGCAAGTTGTCGCGTGAGCGGTTCGTGAGTGCGCTTGAACGTGCCCAGGGATTTTACCAACTGGATCGACTCGAAATCGGATCGTTGAAAGTTCAGGGCAATCTCGCGGTCGTCGATACTGTTCTTTACGGCAGAGTGGTCGCGCCCATCCAGGCTGAAGGCAAGATCATTGCTCAACAGTACCTGGTTCGAGAAGATGGCAAATGGCGAGTCGCTACTGGGGATCAATCTACTGTGAAGAAGTTTCTGGCCAGCACACCAGGATTCAGCAAGGGCTTTAAGATCAGGCAGCCTCAGGTTTTCGTCAAACAAAATGGACAGTGGATTGAGTTTAAAGGACCACGGGGCAGGCGCAACCAGGCGTAGCTTAGCTTAAGAAAAAGTCGTCGAAAGAAAGCTGAGCATCATCAACTTGCTCGGTGAACTCTCCATGACGAATGCGATGACGGGGAACATCCAGGGCTTCTCTCACGGCATCGAGGTGAAATCGAATAATCCGGGGCGTTAACCTTACTGAAGGAATGCGACGTTTCGCAGCGAGCCGCCTGACAGTCGATTCGCTGACTTGCAGAAACTGGGCCAATTGTTTTGCTGTCAGAAACTCTTCCCGCTCTTCCATGCGCTATGGCTTCGCAGGTTTTTCGGGCAATGACAGTGCGACACGATAGACCGCGGCACCATCAACTTCCACGTCCCTGCTGATCGGCTCTCCATCAGTTTTTAAACTTACTCGATACTTAGCAGTCTCCGGAGCAAGTCGAAACACGAACGAACCTGTTTCCGTAGTAACCCGGCCATCAATCTTCTTAACTGTACCGTCAGGGTTGACCCTGGCGAGTTCGACCTTTGCATTTGGTAGGCTCCGCCCTGACCCACTGAAAACGCTACCTCGAATAAAAGCGATTGAACCCTCATCGATCGTGAGGACTAACCGATCTCCAAGCGAGCGGGTATCTCCTGCCTTTACCACCACATTCTCGATGGTACCGATACTCAGCCCTGGTTTACGGAACGTTAGACCATAGCTCCCCGGCGCCAGGCGGTCGATTACAAATTTTCCACTCTTATCAGTGGAGACGTGCCTTAATTCCCGATCACCCTGGCGGACAATCACTGTGACGTTATTGGGAGTGCCGGATTCGACCCGCACCTTTCCCTTAATGGATCCCGTAGTCTTGTCCTGGGCGAAGGCAAAACCAGAGGCCAGCAGACCAAACAAAACAGTTACGATCGATTTTTTGAATCTCATTCTCTCGTCTCCACGTATAGGCTGCTGAGAATATTCGGGACTCGATAATACATCAGCGGTAGAAAAATCGCCTCTGTCCAAAAGCCGCGGCTGACCGGTAAAGGCTCCCAATTCAGTCGATAAACTTTGATGCGCACAGTGGTAAGAAAACTAGCCTGCTCGTATAATCCGCACTACGTTCTGTTAAGGAAGTTTTAGATGGCACAAATACTGGCCGCCAGATTCCTTCTCCTCATTTTCCTCGTTTTAAGTGTGACTGCAGTAGGCGAATCCCAGCAAACCCAGGCGCCTGAAACCTCCCAACGACCGCGAAAGGTTTTCCCTGCCGAACAGCAGGCCGAAGATGTGATCAGGGTCGACACTGATCTTGTCTCCGTTGACGTTACTGCAATGGATACCGAAGGTCGTCCTGTACGCAATCTACGTCCCGAAGACTTTAAAGTCTACTCTGATGGTGTTCAGCAAGAGGTCTCATTTTTCCAAATTGAAAAACGGCAGGGCGAGCCGCGACCACTCGCAGTTGTTTTCGCGCTGGATGTCTCCGGCAGTATGACATCCGAAGAAATGAATCGACTCCGACTCGCGCTTAAATCGTTTTCCGACCAATTATCCAGTCATTCAGTACTCTACGCTGTGATGACCTTTGGGATGAGAGTAAAAACAGTTCAGAAATTGACGAACCAACCGAACAAGCTTGACGACGCTGTCGAGCGTTTGTCGAGGGACGCTCCAAATGGCTTATCGACCCACACTTACGATGCTGTCGATGATGCGATACGACTACTGGTAAGGAATGCTCCACGAACGCGAGAGCGGCGGCTGATGAAGCGGACCGTTCTAGTTGTCACGGATGGATTTCCCGTAGGCGATACGGTGGCGCCACAAACAGTCATTGAACGAGCGAACGCGGCCGATGTAAGCGTTTTTGTCGTGACTCTACCTTCGTACTCTCGAATGATGGCATCGTCGGCGCAAACGCCATTACCAACACCACTCGACGTCAGCGGTCTGGCGGATTTAACGGGCGGCAGAAATGTCTATGCGAACGAACAAGATTACGCACCACTGTTCAGATCGTTAGCAGAAGAAGTTAGCTCGGCTTATGTGCTTGCATTCTATCCGCCCGAGGAAAAACGAAGGGACGGCAAGATACACACAATTCGGGTCGAAGGACCACGCGGCCTCACGCTACGTCAAAGTCGGCTGGAGTATCGAGCGGCGGGCAAAGAGTAGAGTGACAAATGCAATAGAAGCAGGAACATAAGCGAGAGGATGATCCAACCGGCCAATTGTTCCTGCTTCGAAAAAAAATTAGTATTCGTCTTCGTCCTCGTCCTCGTCGTAGTCTTCTTCCTCGACTATGTCGAGTTCGACAGGATCAAGTCCAACAATTTCCAATTCAGTTCCACACTCTTCGCAAGAAACAATTTCGCCCTTGTCGGTGTCCATATCAACGTGGACATCAGCATCACATTCAGGGCAGGTTCCGGTCGGCACGGTTTATTCCTCCAACGCATTTTTAAAATGGCAGTGGTACGCCCCGTACTTTGGGAGAGTCCGCTACCTTGTCTTTGTAAACTCGGTCAATCTACCCGTCGTGGCGGGAATTTGCAACACTCTTTTTCCATGAGATTTTGCTGATGTCGATCTGGACCAAGCCTGAACAAACTATTGACTGAAGTTCTGCTCCCTCCGGGAAGAAGAAGACCAAACCTGGAGTCCCCGGCCTACGTATTGCACTGGCAGGCATCTGAGATTCAGACTTGTTCCGGTCCGTAAAGAAATGGCGCCAGGCTTGACGAATTTTGCATCATCCAAAATATCTCAAACTTTGCGGCTCAGAAAAAGATATGCTGACAGTGCAGCACGACTCGCTCAGGTGGAGTAAAGAAATTAGTTCTAAAAGTGTTACAGCAACGGAGACAAATATGAGACTCACCGCTAGTTGCCTCACGCTTCTGCTTCTGCTGCTCGTTCTTCTTGCCCGACCGGCAATTGGTCAAGAACGACGACCGCAATCCAATAGAGTGAGGGCCAAACAACCCGCTGCAGCTAACATACCAACATTCGAGACCCTCATTGGCGACGATTGTTATAAATTTTACGGCGAGGCGCGAAACGTCGGGCAACTCATCCGATCTGAATCCGCACATCAACTGCTCGAGCCCGTTCTAAAATTTGCTGGTCCACCGCTTGAGTTCAAATCGATTGTTAAGTTTCTTGACGCCCATTCCGAGGAAGTAATCAATTCGCGACTGTTGGTCGCAACCTGGCCCAATGCCAGGAACGTGCCAGACTATGTAATAGCGATTGATTTTTCCGCAACCGAAGAAGCCACAAAATTCTCTACAACTCTCGACCCGTTTCTAAATAAAGTTCTGCCACCCACTGAGGAGACTCCAGATGGTAAATCCGAGAGTGGACCAACCAAACCGGCGCCCAAATCGTTGAAGCCAAGCTTCTACCTTGCACAATACGGCTCGATGCTTGTGCTGACTCCCACAAAACTCACAGCTTCGGGACTGCGAACAAACGGAAAACTTCTAGTGGAAAATCCGAACTTCCGCACGGCCCACAACAGATTTACTGCCGAGTCCCTGTTTTTGTTTATCGATTTCAGCGCGATTGAAAAGGAAGAAGAGGAAACGCGAAAACGTTACGAAGCAGAAGCAAAGAAGAGGCAGGAAGAGCAGGAACGCAACCCACCGCCAGCGGAAGCTGCCGAACAAGCAGAGGAAAAACAGCCTTTAGAAATTCCTCAACCTGAGACTCCTGAACCTCAAGAAGCACCAAAAGAAGAACCCACTCCAGCTCCGATTTCAATCGCTATGCAAGGAATTACTAATTCAATTTTCAGCGGTACTCAGGAAAAATGGCCTGATGCTATCGGAGTGGCAATTTCTTTCGAAGGAGACTCGTTTGATGCTCGGGTGCTACTGATAAACTCGCTGGGAGAGAAGAGCACTCCTATACCGTTCCTGCCAGTTATTATTCCAACTCCAGGAATTGTCCCAGAGTCGCCCAATATTCTGCCGGCTGATACTGAACTCTTCATCTCGCTGGCACTGGACCTGCAACAGATCTACACACGTATAGTCACAGCTTCACCAAATCAGGCGTCGTTCAGTCCGATGAGAAAATTGAACGACAACGAAACTCCGTTTACTGCGCTTGAAGCGCAATTAAAGTTAAAAGTGAAAGATGACATTTTGCCACTCCTGGGTTCGGAAGTGGCTTTCAGCTTGCCGATGCGTACCCTCGATTTCCTCCCGAGTCCCGGTGGGAGGCCGCAGGCTCAACCACAAAGTTCACCAGATGGCACGAACGCAAACCAACCATTTGTACCTGGGCCAATTGTTTTGCTCTCGGTACGAGATCGCGAAGGAGTAAAAGCCATCCTACCGAAAATCGTCGAAGCAATTGGCTTCAAAGGCGCAAGTGCGTTCGCCCAAACTGAGACTCGAGAAGATACCGAAATTGTTTCTTATGCAAACGCTTTTGCTTACGCCTTCATTGGGAATTTTTTGGTGCTGTCCTCAGATGCTCCAACCATTCGGCACGTAGTAGATAAGTACCTTAATCACGAGACCCTGGCAGTGGACAACCAGTTTAAGAACTACACGCGCTGGCAGCCCCGGCAGTTGCAGGGGCAGGTTTATATCTCGCCGGCTTTGATGGCCAGTTACAGGACCTGGGCCCAACAACCGAACACCGTTATCACCGACCAAACAAGAGAATTCCTGTCACGACTGAGCGTGATTGCCGAGCCGGTAACATATTCACTTTCAAACGATGGTCTAGGTGCACTGCATGAATTACACGTGCCAAAGAACCTTGTGTTGATGGCGGTGGCAGGCATTGCCGGAGAAGCGAATCCTCCTCCACTCTTAAGCAACGAAAGAAACGCAATCAACGTACTCTACACGAT
>Ga0207674_10000713_pt1 | contig 43458 bp, 38 predicted proteins | sample KBSCornC72_FD_184303 | JGI IMG/M metagenome (GOLD analysis project Ga0207674, IMG submission 184303) | Corn rhizosphere microbial communities from Kellogg Biological Station, Michigan, USA - KBS Corn C7-2 (SPAdes) (version 2) | ecosystem: Host-associated > Plants > Roots > Rhizosphere > Soil ... | reverse complement strand
CACAGGAGGCATTCACACTCTTCGCGGATCGGACCGACGGCGTGATCAAGGGTGGTATTAACGACTGGAGGTTAGCCGATAACAATATGAGCCAAGGACCACGCCCAAAACCACACCTACTCGCCTTAACAATCTTCCTGGCCCTCTTTTTTTGGGTTAACCCGGTAAATGCAGGTCTAACTAATCAGACCAACAAACGCGAACCTTCAAACAAGAACAAGATAAGCAACTCCGTTGAAAACCTCGCTCGCGCAGTCACTATTTATCGCGACACTTACGGAGTTCCACACGTCTTTGGACGTACCGACGCCAGCACTGTGTTTGGATTTGCTTATGCTCAGGCGGAGGACAACTTTTGGCGCGTTGAAGAAAACTACATCAATGCGCTGGGCCGAGCCGCTGAGGTGTATGGCGAGAAGGGTCTGGATGAAGATCGCCTTAACCACGAACTCGAAATTCCCAGGCTGGCGCGCGAGGAATACGCGCGACTAGACCCACACATGCGGTTGCTATGTGACTCTTTCGCCGAAGGTTTCAACTACTACATCGCCCGTCATCCGGAAGTACGCCCGCGACTACTGACGAAAATAGAACCCTGGTACACACTCGCATTCATTCGTTATAACTATTACCAAAACGGCTTTGCCCGAGATCCGAATCTACGACCGCTCCAGTTACAAACTGCCGCGCTCGACAACGGTTTAAAAGCCCATACTGGTTCCAATGGCTGGGTCATTGGTCCATCAAAAAGCGCTACGGGCAACGCGATGCTTTTCATAAACCCTCACCTTCCCTTCTTCGGTACGGGTCAGGTTTATGAAGGTCACGTTCACAGCGACGAAGGGTGGAATTTCACCGGTTACACACGGTTTGGATTTCCTCTGCCGTACGTTGGACATAACGAAAACGGCGGCTGGGTGAGCACTGACAATGCGCCGGACCTCACGGATGTCTACCTGGAAACATTTGACGATCCGGCTCGCCCGCTCGCCTACAAGTACGGAAACGGATACCGGCTCGCTTCGGAACACGTCGAAGAAATTCGAGTTAAGACCGCGGCTGGTGTGGTAACCCGACGCTTCACTATGCGCAAGACTCATCACGGCCCAATCCTTGGGGAACGTGATGGCAAGCAACTGGCGCTACGCATGGCAAAGTTTGAGGCTGACGGTTGGCTCCGCGAATGGTACGACATGACCCGCGCGAAATCGCTCGACGAACTTAAGCGCGCAATGGCTCCACTCAACATGCTGTTTGGGAATGTGATGTATGCAGATCGTCAGGGTAATACCTGGTACCTTTACAACGGCGCAGTGCCGCGACGCGATCCACGATTTGACTGGAGCAAACCGCTGGATGGGAGCGACCCGGCCACGGAATGGCAGGGTTATCACAGCATGGCAGAGTTGCCTCAACTCACAAACCCGAAATCCGGGTGGATGCAAAACTGCAACACTACTCCTTTTTTATTGACGAGTGATGGCAATCCCGATCCCAAACAGTTTCCGAAGTACATGGTCCAGGAAGGCGACAACCCTCGCGGCGCGATCTCGCGCGAGATTCTTTCTGGTAGCGCAACCTTCACGTTCGACGACTGGCAGCGCGTGGCGTTCGACACGCGTGTAATGAGCGCCGGCAATCACTTACCCGGGCTCCTGACTGCACTGAAGGAAAAGCTTGAAGCAAAGTCAGACGAGCAGCTGCGCGGAATCTACGACGAACTGGTCCGGTGGGACCGCCGGAGCGCCAACGACTCGATTGCGATGACGCTCTTCAGTCTTTGGCACGACCGGATATCAAGAGATCGTACAGAGACGCGAACGCCGGAACGACAGTTATCAGCGTTGGCGGAAGTAGTTGCTGCTCTTGAGCGAGACTTCGGCACCTGGAAAGTTTCGTGGGGCGAACTTAACCGTCTGCAACGGCTCGATGAAAGCAAGCAGGAAGACTTTCAAGACTCAAAGCCAAGTCTGCCAGTCAAAGGGGTCAACGGTAACGATGGCGCTGTGTTCACATTTTATGCCGCACCAACGCATGGACAGAAGCGCCGGTACGGCGTCGCAGGTGGAACCTATATTAGCGTAGTCGAGTTTGGACCCCAGGTACGCGCGCTGTCGATCCACACGTTTGGCGCAAGCGGCGACCCGAAAAGTAAACACTACTTTGACCAGGCCGCTCTCTATACGCGCGGAGAATTCAAGGGGTCGTGGCTTAACCTGCAAGACATTCGGGCTAATCTCGAAGCTGCATATCACCCAGGTGAAGAGCGCCGCTAATTTACCGAGGGAGCTTGCAGCGATACAGGATGCGACACCTATTTAACCCTCATCGCAACTTTTCGGTACGTAACACTGACAATGTTACTCCTTCTGGCCTGGCATCTGCGCGAAGATCACAAAATGGCCGCCAGGCTCTTTGACCACGATTTCCTTCGATCCATAGAACGTCTCATGAATCGGTTGAACGATCTCGGCACCTTTCAAAGCATTAGCAACTGAGTTGATATCGGCCACTTCCATGAACAAGAAGCTCGGTCCCTTGTCTACTGCTTTCGCGAGCGGGTTGTCAGCGTCAGCCTGCATTCCAGAGTAGGTTTGATACATGACCTCGACGCTTCCATTTTCCAGCGCCGCAAAACCAAGGTGATCACCTTCGGGAACTTCGATCGTCTTTTTGAAGCCAAAGCGCTCAGTCCAGAATTTCAGGCTGGGCTCAACGCTCTTCACATGTAGCACGGGTGTAGATTTATTAATCATCGTCATAGTCCTCTGTTTAGTTTTCGCCGCGGACATCGCGGTCCAAATCACCAACGCCAATCCGACCGTCGCTGCGACTCCTATTGACCTATCCAGCTTCATCATCTTAGGTCGCATCTCACTCTTTTCCTTTCTAGTCTAAATTAGACTAGTGTATAGTAAGAAGCATGAAGAGAGCTGTCAAGAAGAAAAAAAGAAGGACCGAAAGCGGCGGACCCGGCGGGCTACGGCTGACGATCGCCGACCTTGTGATTCTCAGCCTGCTGGCCGAGCGTCCAATGCATGGCTATGACGTGAATGCAACACTCGAAGATCGAAAGATTCGCGATTGGGCCGCTGTGTCGCGCCCCCAGATCTATTACTCACTCGACAAACTGACCGAGCTTGGATTTATTCGCGTCACTATGGAAGGTTCGCCATCGGCCGGTCCGGAGCGTCGCGTACTTGACACAACTGAATCCGGTCGCCAGCGACTGGCCGACGCACTTGAGGATGCGCACTGGACCACCACTCAAGTTCACCAGCCGTTCCTTACCTGGTTGGCGCTCTCATGGCAGGCTCGCCCGAAGACATTTCAAAAACAATTAAGGCAGCGGCACAAATTCCTCGAGCAAAAGCTCGCCGAGGAGCAGTCAACCCTTGAAGAGGTACTCAAGGAGGTGGGCCACCCGTATCACGAGGCCGTCTGGATGCTTAAACTTGCAATTGCTCAAATGGAATTGGAGCTAAAATGGCTCGAAGGAATCGAGCGCGAGTCTCCGAAGCGAGCACCGGCTCAGACGAGAAGGAGAGATTAGAATCGTTAGAACCAGAGCCAAACAACTACGGGCAGCAAGTGGATGAACACTTACCGCCCGAGCTCGTGTGTTTTTACCTGGGTAACGTCTGCGAAGCGCTGCCTAGTTAGTAGAGACGGTAGGTTCAGCAATGTTGCTGACGTGGTTTTGGAGGAGATGCCAAGTACCTCCACGCTTCACCCAAACGTGCGTGCTACGGTAGGTCGGCTTTCCGTTTACTGTACCGCGGTGCGACATGAGCGCCAGTTTTCCCCCGTCGAAGAAATGGACCACATACTCGTCGGCTACGTCGGTGTCCGGGGTGGCCTTGAGTCCCGCGATGTACTGCGCCTTGTTTTCGATTTGACCGAAGGGTGTCGTGCCTGAGTAGTCTTCGGCTACGATGCGACTGATAGTCTTCTGATCGTCGGCATTAAGCCGTAACTCAGCGGCCGTCCACTCCTTGTCTAAGGCTATTAACGTCTGCTCATTCGTTAACTTGACCTTTGTTTGCGCTATTGCAATTGCTGATGCCATGGCTAAGACAAACGTCAGCATCAACATACCTATCAATTTCCTGATCATTTCAAGTCCTTTCATTCATGCGGAGGGGGACGCTCGACAAAGTCGAATCGCTTCAATTTTTTGCGGAGGACAAGTTGAGTGCTTTACGCGGTTTTGGCAGCGGCGAGCTTCTGAAACGTGGAAGTCACAACCTCAGCTGTGCCCACTCTTGGAGTTCCTTCAACCATTCCCGTGAGTAGCTTCAGCACTTCAGGATATCCGCTGACATTGTAGGCCTCGGCATCCTCTTTATTGTCCCAGAAGCTGATAGCAATAGCTTCGGAGCGATCGAGCGCAAGAAACGTGATCTCATCGCGAAAGCCCTTTTGCTTGGTGAGGAGTGGCAGGATTTTGCTCTCAACAATGTTGGCAAGATTCTTGTTGGCGTCAGGCTTTAGTTCCATTATTACATGTCGTGTAAACATAGTAGCTCCTTAGATTGTTATGGCTGTTGACTTCAGGTGATCTGGGAAATTCCAGAGGAGCTGAGAAGAGAGTAAGTTGGAACTCGGTTCGCCGCGTACCTTATCACGCGCCCGCGCGTTTGCCTAACCCGCGTAACCTTCTAAGTCTTGGCCCGTCCTGTTCAAAACTGCCGCAATTTAGCTTGCCGATTTCCGGCACGTCAGCGTGTATTACGCGCGTCCTGAAAAGTGAGACTTGCGCATGATGAGCGTGACCGGGCTAAATGCTTTGAAGCACGGGATCCGTGAAAGGGCCCTCTTTACTGCTCGTGAGGTCTAAGGTGACCGCCATTACACCCCATTGCTCGCCGTTAGCATCGTGCAACACCGTAACGCAGTTATGCACCCAGACACATTTACCATCGGGCCGTACATAACGTTCGTCAATCTCGAAGCTTTCACCATTCGCAATTGCACGCTCGAACAATGAAAGATTGTCTCGTCGATCGTCCTCGTGTGTGATGTCTGCCATTTTGCTCTTGAGCAGTTCATCACTCGTCCGCCCAACAATCTGACAATATCTTTCGTTCGCAAAAGTGAAACGACCTTGAGTATCCACCACTGAAATTCCGACGCTTGTCTGGTTAACTATAGCCGACAACAACGCGTGGTCGGCTCCAATTACTTGCGCGGTTTGATTGCGCTCTACAACTGGGCGAACGATACCGGTGAAGAAACGCTGCCCCTCCTTGACGAACTCCAGGAAAGATATTTCGAGGGCAATTTCTTCTCCACTCTTATGCAAGCCAGGCAGCTGCACTGCTCCCCATTCAATATGTCTCTTTCCTGTCTTGAGGTAGCGCGCGATGCCCTGGCGGTGGAGGTGACGATGATATTCCGGCATTAGCATGGTGAGCTGGCGGCCGAGGAGTTCTTTAGTCGTGTAGCCAAAAATTTTTTCAGCGGCTGGATTGACGAGCAGAATAGTACTTTGCGAATTGATGGTGATGATGCCATCGCTAGTGGCTTCGGCGACAGCTCGATAGTGACTTTCGCTGCGGCGCAACGACTTACTACGGTGCTTATGCTCGTTGGAACTGTCAGAACCAGACATGGGTAATGCGTGGTAGTCAGGAAACCAACCGTTTGACGGAAACGACTGATATCAGTTGCTGCAAGATGTGAGGATTCTATGGATTGGGGAGACAGTCGTCAATAAATCAGAACTGTCGGCTCCCCAGATGACTCCGTGACTCAGTGCAAGAAAATGCGAGTCTTATCCGGAGCTTACAGCTGTGGTCCAGTTCTGCCATGGCGGCGCAATGGCCCTTATATCTCACGCTGGTTCTTCGCCGAGCTGTCGTCTTAAAAATACCATCCACAAATTCAAACGGATTAACAAGAAATGGAACATCGACTCAAGGACTCCGGTGGATTTTTGTTGTGAACTGGTGTCGAATCAGTCCATAAAAAAGGGGCGAGCGGGTCAAAAATTAAATTTTAAGTTTAGAAGAGATCACGAAAATAGTTAGCTGGACCACGAGGTCCATTCTTGGTCCATCTGATACGCAATTATATAGTGACAAAATTTGACACTACTTTCGTTATTTTTTTCTGGAAAGCGTATAGCAGATAAGCTAGACTCAGTGGCGGCGAACATAGCAAGCCTCAACCAAGAGTCTACCGGTTTTGTTTCAACGCACGAATAACGACAACGAAAGAGTTCCACTACAACCTCAATCGAATGTCTCCCTGCAACTAGTTAGTACTTTTCCCGACAGCCCTGAACAAAGTTGAAATTTACTTGATTGGTATTTGTAAAACCCTTTGAGCGATGAGGACGTCTACTATGCAGGTCAATCTCGAATTGAACCTTGCAAGTGGAGAGATGAAATCACCCCCCGGATATCACTCCTCCGCCCGATTAGGATTTGAACACTTTGCTCCAACAACCTGAAGCGCACGTGTAACCAACCGAGAGTATTCGGCTATACGTGTGCCCCCTCGAAGGTCGTTTTCGAAAGGGTAAAACTAGATGAAGGGATCATCGATTGTGACTCGGACTGTTTGCAGAATTGCCACTCTGATACTGCTTACTGCTGTAGCGGCAATCTCGAGTACTGCAACCACGACGCGCTCACGTCAACAATCGTTAAGTTCGCAGACTACCACCTTGAACCTGCGCGACTTCGGCGCAATCGGCGATGGCGTCGCTAATGATGGTCCAGCTTTGCAAGAGGCACTCAACGCCCTGGCCTTAGCCGGTGGCGGAACGTTATTTGTACCAGAAGGCGAATATCGGCTTACCACTCCGGTGCTCAAGCAGTTCAACCCCGGTGTCTCAATTTCCATAAATGGTGAATTTTCCGAAACGCCGATCGATGTTGCCGGTAACGGTTCCGGTTTGAATCTGCGATCAAAATTCATCGTAGCGGTTGGTCCAACCAACAATGCGTTGACCTTAAGCGGTCTTGACACTCTCTTTATGAGAGACATTTTGTTTGAGGGGGTCGAAACCGTCACCAATGATGCGCACGTTGTCTTAACTCTCTCTCAAATAAAGCTCGCAAACGTAATTCATTGCGAGTTTTACGGCCTGGCGAGCCTGGTTAACAGCGGCGGCATACTACAAGCAGACAACACTGAGTTAAATCTTCAACAGAGCGCATTTCTCGGTTGTGCGACGAACAGTGGCGCCTACACATCGGTGGTGCAGGCAACGAACTGGATAGGATTGGTAATTCACGATTGCAAGTTTGTCGATTACGGTAGTCGAAGCTTCTTTTCAAAGACACCGCTGGCACCACCTTTTGCCTGGATCATGGTGGGAAATGCGCTGCCACCCACAGCCTCGTATTCGCGGAGAGAGGCAATAGTCGATAATGTATTCATGGATGAAGGTGCTTACACAGCACTCTCTTCAAGACCTGACCGATTTGTCACGAACTTTCCGCAACATGATTTATACCTCTCCCGCTTATATGTGAACGTAAATAACCTCTACTCAGACGGGATCAGTGTTTATCGAGCAAATAGAGTTTTTATCGACCGCTCGCACTTTGGCTGGAGTAGTCGTGCTGGCTTTGCTATTACCCTGACAAGTGTCAATGAGGCAATTCTGGACCTGATCGATACGTCGAACGATGCCACCAGGTTTCGCGTCTCAGCCGATCGACTTACGGTGATAAATTCCACCTATACCTCTCTCGACTCGACTGGCCCAATCACGAATGTGATTACGACTCAAACTGCTGACGAAGATCCTGCCCAATTTGTCCGTCAACAATACTTAAATGCTTTACAGCGCGATCCTGACGCTGCCGGCCATTTCTACTGGGCCAACAAGCTGCTTCTTTGCGGCAACGATTCCAACTGCCTTACCCAGACCAGGGGCGATCTCCAGACCTTCCTGGCGGCGGATCCACCTCCCAAGATAACAGCAACGGGGTCTGTTACCGACGAGAACGGAATACCAGTTGAAGGTGTAACAGTTAACCTGGGAGGTTCGGAGACAGTCAGCACGCAGACCGATGGTGAAGGAAAATTTGTTTTCAATAGAATTGCGTCTGCTGGCCAATACACGATAAGTCTTTACAAAGAGCATTGTGAGTCAGAACAGTTTTCGTTTGTCACGCCAACATCGGATAAAGAATTTGATTTGACGTTCTCCGTTTTACGCTATTCGATATCAGGAAGAGTTTTCTCCAAGACGGGTCAAAACGTCGCAGGCGCGCAGGTTTCATTGACTGGCGGCCAGCAATCAACCACGTTTTCCGATGACGATGGAACCTTCGCTTTCGCGAATCTTCCGGCAGGTTCAGATTACACTGTCACGGTGTCGCGCAACAACTATGATTTTGAAGTTTCGCAACGATCCGTCTCAGACCTTTCAACAAACTTGAGTTTTGCTTTTGAAGGAGTACTGAAAAACTACACGATTTCGGGAATTGTAAAGAAGGCTAATGGCACTCCGATTAGCAACGCGACTGTAAGAATTGGCGGCGACCAGGCCGAGACTCAAACAACTGATTCGGAAGGTAGATATTCGTTTACGTCGAAAGCCGAGGGTGACTACACCGTGTTTGTGAGCCATCCTAATAATGTCTTTGCACAATCACAGACGCTTTTTTCCGACCTCTCCGCAAATCAAAACGCCGACTTCGTTGCCGTTCCAGAACTAAGGATCTCTGGAAAAATTAGAAATGCGGGGGGCTTCGGATTACCAGGTGTCAGCCTGACAGTGACGGGTACCATCGGCGCGCTTGCGACGACTGATAACGACGGAAACTACTATGTCGACTTACCATCGGGCGGAAATTACACGTTGACGCCTGTAAAATCCGGCTATAGTTTCACTGCGAGCAGCGTGAGTGTGGCAAATCTAAGCACAAACCAAACGAATGACTTCCTTGCGTCGGCGGAATTTGGCATTCCGATCATCTTACCGGCTTCGGATCCTACTCGAGCTCTCGCTTTGGATTTGGTATATCATTCGGCTGAGCCCTTCAACCTGATGTACGACCTCCCCTGGTCAGATGATCGACGCACGAGAATTATCGTTTTTGTAACGAACTTCAATTTATTAGCAACTGATACAACGAGTGACTTCACGGCGGACGTCGAAGATAGCCTGTATCGAGTTTATCCACTGAGTGTTGAGTTTGCCGGCAAGCTCGACGAAAATCCGTCCTTCGTCAGGCTGGTGCTTCGAATTGAAAATGGTTTGACTGAGGTCGGCGACGTCAAATTACGAGTGAGATATAAAGGCATCACGAGTGAGCCCCTTAGTTTCGGAATCGGATTCATTGGAACGACACCAAATTAGGTTACGACCTTTGCGGCCCAAACCAGCGCCGATCGATTTGCTACTAATCACTTACGCCGGTAAGTAAAGAGTCAGCGTGTGTCTGGTTCCACGAACCGATCACCTATTGATACCACACTGAAGGTATTGATTCGGAGTGACCATGAACCAAAGAATCGGACTTGGTCTACTTATTTCGCTCCTCATGGTAGGTACCTGTGTTAGTTCGTACGCTCAAGCATCGGAGAAGGGTTCAGTCGTAGAAGTTCCGTTCAACTTCTACAAAAATGAGATCATCCTTCCAGTCAAAATCAATGCGGATGTTACTGTCAGTATGATGCTGGATACCGGAGCGGATCCCTCGGCGATTGACCTCGCTACGGCCAAAGTAGTCGGCTTGAAACTTGACCAAATTGGTCGGCCCGGTTCGGGCGGCGGCTCAGGAGTGAAGTTAACGTACGCAACGAAGTTGCCACTTCTGGAAATTGGTGAACTTGTTGCAAAAGATATTGAAGCGGTCGCCATCGATCTGTCGTTGATCAGCCAGCGCCTGGGCATGCCAATTCATGGAGTCCTCGGACATAGTTTGTTGAACGGTCGGATTGTACAGATCGATTATCCCAAGCGTATCGTTCGCTTTCTCTCGACATCCCCATCCAGAACACTAACTAGCGGACCAAACACTCAACAACGGACTGTTCTAAAGTTCCGATATGAAGAGAATGTGCTGATCGATGATGTCACTGTTAACGGCAAGAAGCTTGTGGGCAATCTCGACACCGGTTCGGACGGAACATTTAAATTAACACCTCCGGCGGTTTCCTATCTCGGGCTAGAAGGGCAATACAGTAAAGCTCCAATTAGCCCGTCTGTCGGATATATAGGCGTGGCTCAGAACCGGGAAGGACAACTCGGGAACGTAACGGTAGGTGCGATCTCAGTGGATGGTCCACCGGTGATATTTTTCGGCAAGGGTAGCGGCCGTGATAAAAAAGCCTGGGGAATCAACATCGGGAATGAGTTCCTCAAAGACTATGTCGTGACTATTGATTACCGCAAGAAACTGATTACGCTGGAGAAGGAATAGCCGCTGCGAGCCCGTCGACATGAGGAAGTTGGGTTAACGGCCAGTTCCGCTGTAAAGAAGCCAACCGGCGAGGGCGCCGCCCAGAATGAGCCAGGCGGAATTCACGTGGAAACGTAACAGCAGAAAGGCGCTCAGCAAGGCTAGGGTGATGGTAGTGACATCTATCAAAGCCGAGCGCGCGAGCTGGTAGGTAACAACGAACATGAGGGACATGGCGGCAGCATTTACACCGTCAAGAAATGCTGCAGCCGTCGGAGAGTTTCGAATCTTCGGAACAAGTGGTCCACTCAGCGCGACAAAAACAAACGCCGGCAGAAAAATCCCAATTGTGGCAACAACCGCGCCTTTTGACCCACCAAGGACATATCCGACAAAAGTAGCAGTGGTAAAAACTGGACCAGGCGTCACCTGGCCGACTGCTATCGCATCAAGGAGTTGAGATTCAGTCAACCAGTGCCAACGTTCTACAAGATCAGCGCGAATGAAGGCGAGCAACACGTAACCACTTCCATAAAGAACTGCGCCAACTTTCACAAAAAATAAAAACAACCACCACAAATTGAACGTAGCAACCGCCGCCGAACCAATGCCGGATTGAAACAGGAACGTTAGCGGCGACGTTGAAAATACAGCACAGATGGTGCCCTTCAGACTTCCCTTCCGCGATAGATAGAAGAGAGCCAACAGCAAGCCACCACCACCCAGGATTATGAGTTCATGAACACCAAGAAAGGTGAGAACCACGCCTGCAATACCAACCGCCGCCAGTAATTTGGTTTTAAGTGCGGTATGTCCCAGCGACCATATCGCCTGTACCACAACCGCTATGATGACCGGTTTGACGCCATAGAGTATTCCGGCGACCTGGGGAAGCGATCGATAACGAACATAGGCCCAACCAATCGCCATAACAATGAACATCGCCGGAAGAATGAAACTCGTTCCAGCTACGATTAGACCTTTCCAACCTCTTCGTCGGTGGCCTATGTGAATGGCCATCTCAGTCGAATTTGGACCAGGAATTAGATTTGTGGCACCAAGTAGATCGAGGAACTCGTCGCGCGTTAACCACGCGCGCCGGCGCACAACCTCGTCTTCCATCATCGCAATGTGTGCTGCAGGGCCGCCGAACGCGGTGAACCCCAGGCGAAGGAAAAGAAAGGCAAGTTCTTTTAGAGATGTTCGATCAGACCTGGTACCCAGTTGGTTAACGGTTGGCGTTTGCATTGTGTCGGTGTCCTGATCCGCCGTCTTTTGCTTTCCAAAGATTAAAGCATGGCAGACAAGTATCGCGTGAAAAACTACTCGTCAAGCCTTGCTGCCACATCTGGTTCAACGAAAAGTCCGACTTTAGGAACTCGCCTCTGTTAACGAACTGATTCGTCAAGCGTCTATAAATTGAGTTCGCTTGGATAGCTGAACACGCCGAATCTCGGAGAATGTGTAGGGTTCATCATTTAGAGTTCGATTTTCATTGGTTCACCCGTCGCATTGCCAAAACTTGAAAATTTATTGGCACGAAATTCCTAACCGGCGGTGTTATTCATCCAGAGAGTAGAAAATGGAACTCCAGCGCAGTTAAAAGCGAAACTAATTCGAGCGGTGACTCACTAACAGATAGGAAGTTCAGTCAAAGTGACCTTTCTTAGGATGTAGGACAAAGGGAGAATTTTATGTTGAACGTGAACGCCAAAAATTTAGGCCATGTCGCCATTCTTTCATTCGAAGGGGAAATCACCAACGGCCAGACCAGGATCCTGCGAAAAGCCGTAGAAATCATGGCTCCATCACGCGCTCTGGTCCTTGATCTAAGCCGCGTTACGGCAATTGACGCTCATGGTTTAGGAGTGATGCTGGAACTGCGACAAGAGACTCAAGCGCGAGGACTTGAGTTTGAATTGATGAATGTCAGCAAACCTGTGAGTCGAGTGCTGGAAGTCTCTCACCTGGATTCTGTCTTCAAGATGAGTTGTGGCGTTGCAGCTCTGCCCGTTATTCACCGACGTTATTTCGCAACCATGGCTGCCTAAATTTTCTCTCTCCGTTGCCGGTTATTAAATTTTCTTTCTGCTGAAAAAAGTTTTCGGTATAAGCGTGGGCTACGATTAGCTCGGTCTAGTTATCTCTTGCGGCGGTGAATCAAGTTTGATCACTGCCGAGTCGCAGACGCTAAGCAAACAAATTCTCTTAAGATTTTCTAAGACGATATTTCTGCGGCTTAGTAGAGGTTCGTTCGACAATTTTCCGAGCCTCGAGATCGAGCTTTACAGTCTCGCCATACCAGCTGATATTTCCTTCAAATTTTCCGGAAAGCTTATTGTTTAGACGCTCAAATAATTCAGTGTGCGTCAGCGACTTCGAGCCCAATGAAGCGAGTATCGCTTTCTTCAAGGTCTCGTACTTTTGCACACTAATGTTTCTTCCTGTTTTACCCGATGGATGCTTCGTCAGTATTTTCTCTTCCAGCATAATTAAGACTCCTTCTGAAACTAGAGGTTGGTGAGTCATTAAAAACCGATTGCGTATCGCGAGCGAAGCGACCGGATAGTACACTCAACTTCACCGGTAGCATGATGATCGCATGATTGAGTGAATCATCGGCTGGCTTCGCTCGCAGTAGGATACTTGCAAAACGAAAACACTACCCTAATCGTCAACCAAAAGAACGAACTCGTTTCCAAAAATCGGACCACGGCTCGCGTAAGTTACGGCAGACAAATACATCGCGATGCCCTGTTTCTTCGTTGGTAATTCCAAAGTCGTTCGTTACCGTATCAACAACTTCACAGGAGCCAAAATATTTATCAAGCGTCTTTTTTGACAGCCCCAGTACGATCAAGGTTTGCGGCGGCGGTTCGCCATAGCCTCGCAACCAGTACGAATTGACCACACTAATCGCTCCAGGCAAGCCGTGCGATGGACCATACAAGTTGATCGCTCCCGCCTCCCCATAGTTTCCTGTCAGTATTCCAGTTCGCATCCGTTCATCAGAAGGTAACGAGTAATAAGCCCTGGCGACGACGCCGACCAGTTCGGGCCAACCAATCTCTTCTTTGAGATCCTCGTTAAGCTTGCTGCTCACTCTCCAGAGCGCCGAATTGATCGGAGTCACCGGCATCGCGATCAATCCAGCCAAAACTCCGCCTGTCAAAAGCACGGGCCAGATGGCCCAACTAAGTGTGCTCGATTTGAAGAGACGATCTCCCCACCAAACTGACCCCGCTGCCAGTAACATCGGATACGCTGGTGTCATGTAGTAGCCGCGTCCCCTGGCAAGTAAAAATAATAGCAGCGGAACTACGAACATGAATGCCAGCGTCCTGTATTTACGTCCGCTCGCCGAAAATGCATAAAAATATAATCCTGATAGCGCAAGCGGTATCGTAAGAATATTGATACAGATTGTGAATTGGTCGACCAGATAACTGTCAGCTCGACCAATAGCCACATCACGTTCGTGAATAGATCGCAAGAAGTCTAATGAAATGAAATTGTGTTGATACTGCCAGAGAATGTTTGGGATAAAGATTAAGACGGAGATAGCGACACCCAACCACAGCCATCGCGATAGCAGATAACGTCGATTTGTTGTCGCAACGACTCCGATGACTAGTCCGGCCACGTAAAAACCGATGGTGTACTTTGTTAACATCCCGATTCCGATTGCTGTACCAATGCCTAACCACCACCTCGGGTTACCAGAATTCAAAAGACGCAAAACAAAATAGGCAATTAGAATCCACCACAAGTAATCAAAAGAGACGTATTGAAAGAGTGAAGCGCCGGCGAGTGAGACTGGAGCAATAGCCGTTGCCAACGCCGCCAGAACCTGGGCCTTTCCCTGGCCACCTAATTCACGAGCCATCAAACCTGCCAGGACCATGGCCACACATTGGGCCAGCGTTGCAAAAAACCGAAAACCAACCAGTGAAGAACCAAACAGCAGGAGAGCGAGTCTCCCCAAAAATGGAGTAACAGGTGGGTAAGCTACATAACCCCAGGCCAGGTGTCGCGCATCATCAAGCACCGCCAGTTCATCTCGATGAAAGCCATAGTTCCTGTTGATCAATAGGTGTATCAACAGCCTGCCCAGGGCCAAAGAACCGAGGATCAAAAGATCTCGCCGCCACCCTGATTTGATTGTATGCATCGTGAACTTAAGTAATTTGCGCGTTATTCGAAGAGCGTCTGAGTATAGCTTTGTCCCCCGCCAGACGATAAGCCCTAATGAAGCGTGGTTTTTGGAACCTTTGGTTTCGGTATGGAACGCTGGCGATGAGGTGAGCAAGTCCAACTCTGGAGAAGTGCATTTGGAGATGTGCTCACCAATAGTTCCAGTTTGATTTGCACATCACGGTCCGCTGCGCCAAGCTATGCTGAGCCCAAATCTTTCTGAAGCTGGATGTAAAAGTCATGGACACAGGCGAGATCATTACTTTAAAGACACCTATCACTGAACGAGATCATGTAACCGGAGGTGCTCACGCACCAGTCACACTCTTAGAGTATGGAAACTTTGAATGTGTCGACTGTGGTATTGCGTACCCGATACTAAAGCACATCAGAAAAGAGTTGGGGGACGATCTGCGATTCGTCTTTCGCAATTTCCCTTCAACCCGATCGAACCCGAATGCTCTGCGTGCCGCCGAAGCGGCCGAAGCTGGGGCCGCGCAGGGTCGCTTCTGGGAAATGCATGACGAGCTCTTCGAACACCAAAATGGACTGGACGATTCCCATCTGAAACACTACGCAGGTTTGGCCCACCTCGACGTGTCACGATTTGAGCAGGACATGGAGCAACACTCCTTTTTGAAACAGATCGAAGCTGACTACCAGAGCAGTCTCTTCGTTGAACACATAACCGGCACACCGACGTTTTACATCAACAACTTGCGGTACACCGGAAATATTGAGGTAGAAAGTATCCTTCAGGTGATTAAAGACGCCGACAAGGAAGGAAAGATTTCAAGTCTGAAGGAGCACAGTCGCTTCCGCGACCTGATCAGCCGCTTTAAATTGAAGGATCGCTAGCAGCTATATCTGTGAAAGCCTCTCGAGATAGGCGCGCAAAACATCTCGTTGCAGAATGAGGTTAGCAAACTTACCTTCGCGAACAATATCGAGGAGTCCTGCAGTCTCCAACTCTTTCAGGTGATGAGAAATCGTCGCTGCACTGACACGATGTTTTTTGAGAATCGCACTACAGGGAGTTGGACCGGTGCACGACCCAATCTCTTTTAGGATTTGAATGCGCCGTGGTTCTGCTAGTGCGCGAGATATCCTCGCAAACTGCCGGTCGGTCAGCGGTGTTTTCTTCAGAGTAGCCACGATTCAAACTTACGATCTTCGACCTTGAGTGTCCAGTACTCCCTTTGGAGTGCGACGGCCCGGCGTCGCTTTGTTACATCGTGTTGGATGCGGCAAGAGCTCTCGTGAGCTGCACATCGATGTTACAAAGCGACGCCGGGCCGTCGCACTCCAGGGGACTTGACACACTTGCCATAGTTAGACGATTATCTAACTGTCGAACCTGAAATTCGACAGAAGGGGAAGAAGAAAATGAGCACAACCGGGAAGAAATTGCAGGGTAAAGTCGCTATCGTCACCGGAGCCTCGAAGGGGATAGGCGCTGGTATCGCCAAGGCTCTGGCAGCGGAAGGCGCTTCAGTCGTCGTAAATTACGCAACCAGCAAAGAAGGAGCCGACAAAGTCGTCAAACAAATCACTTCAGAAGGCGGAAAAGCCACCGCCGTACATGGTGACATGTCAAAGGCGGCTGATGTTCAACGCCTTTTTAAAGAGACAACCGACCTCTATGGATCAATAGATATTCTGGTTAACAATGCCGGTATTTTTAAGTTTGAGCCTCTAGAAGCGGTGAAGGAGGAGGAATTTCATCGCGAGTTCAATACCAATGTTCTTGGCCCAATCCTGGCTATACAGGAAGGGGTGAAACACTTTGGTCCAAATGGCGGCAGTGTCATAAACATTAGCTCCGTCGCAAGCCAACTTTCGCCGCCGAACTCGGTTGTGTATTCAGCTACTAAAGGCGCGCTCGACTCTGTAACCCGCGTCCTGGCGAAAGAATTGGGAGCTCTGAACATCCGCGTCAATACCCTCGCTCCAGGAGGGGTTGAGACTGAAGGGACTCATACCGCCGGCATTATCGGTAGTGACTTCGAAAGAGAGATGGTTGCCAAGACACCGCTCGGCCGTTTAGGACAACCAGATGACATTGCTCGAGTGGCAGTGTTCCTCGCGTCGTCGGACTCGAATTGGTTGACCGGCGAAAGAATCGCAGCTGCAGGCGGTATGCAATAAGGGTTACCTCGCTGTAAGGGGCAGCAACGCTGCCCCCTTACAACAATCTACTCTTCCATTTCGCCCTTGAAATCGGCTAACTAATGTGAGAGTTATAGGCGGTCAGTAACTTTCCCAGATCAAGGCACGGAGAGCAAGATGGCACTCGATCCAGCGAACCGCGAGTCTAAAAAGCTTGTTTGGACGGGACGAATCCTCAGCGCGTTGCCGGTCCTGCTTCTGCTCTTCAGCGCGGTGTTGAAGTTCATGAAACCGCCCGCTGTAACAGAAGGATTTCAAAAACTCGGTTATCCAGATAACACACTCTTACCGCTGGGTTTTGTTGAACTTATCTGTACAGTCCTTTACGTCATTCCTCAAACCTCAGTCCTCGGAGCTATCCTTGTAACGGCCTACCTCGGCGGCGCCACCGCCAGCCATCTGAGAGTTGGTGAACCATTCTTCGGCCCTATCATTCTTGGGATGATTGCGTGGTTGGGACTTTTTCTGAGGGATAGACGACTTCGGTCTTTGCTTCCGCTACGCAGCTAATAATTAATCCTTCCTGAATTGCAGACTCGACCGTTCAAATTGGTCGCTCCTCGACGTCCACATTTTGCGCGTTAACAACATAAGGCGGCAGTTGGGCCGTCGAAACAGTTCCGGCGTCGAGAGGAGTTCTAAATGATTGAAAGATATACCTACCAGTCTGCTCTTGCGGCATCGGAGATGATTCATTGGAGAATCGAGGACATCATCGGTGGCGAGAAAAGACTGAATTTCGATAAACCCTTCATGCCGGAGTCACTCGCGCGGGTTGAGTCCTTGAACTTTCTGAACAAGGAAGAAAAGCGCACTCTGAATCAAATCCGTGGCCATGCTTACCTGAGCATCTTTGGATTGGTTGAGGAGTTCATTTTACCGTTTGTATTGGATCAGGCGCGTCCCCAATTGCAAGGCGACGACTATCGTACTCGTGCATTGCTAGAATTCGCCGGTGAAGAAGCTAAGCATATTCAGTTATTCAAACGCTTCCGCCAGGAATTCCAGGATGGCTTCGGATCTAAATGCGAAGTCATTGGACCACCTGAAGCGATCGCGAAAGAGATTCTGGCACACGATCCGCTTGCGGTGGCGATTACAACCCTTCACATCGAGTGGATGGTACAAAAGCACTACCTTGAAAGTATCAAAGATGACCAGAAATTAGATCCCCAGTTTAAGAGCCTGTTGAAGCATCACTGGTTGGAAGAAATCCAGCACGCTAAGCTGGACACTTTGATGATTGCCACGCTTGCTGCTGATAAAAGCGAAGAGGAGATCCTGGCCGGTGTTGAGGAGTATCTCGCCATTGGCGGATTTCTTGACAGTGGACTTGCACATCAGGTCGAGCTGGATCTACAGAGTCTTGAACGCGCCTGCTGGCTTGATTTAAGCGACGAGCAGAAGGCGGAATTTCGGAAGGTCCAACTTCAAGCCAATCGTTGGTCCTATCTCGGGTCAGGAATGACTCATCCGAGAGTTCTTGAGACGCTCGGGTCGCTGACTCCAAAGGCGCGAGCAAGAGTGGAGAGTGTCTCAGCCGCGTTTTGTTAACAATATGTTGAATTGACCTTGGGCTACCGCATTAAGTGCGGTGGCCCGTTCTATTTTCGTTATTTAGTCGCTCGGACTTTTAAAGTGAGAACAACTTCATCACGAACCAGGTTGTCGGCCGCACCGGCATAGTTAATACCAAACTCTTTCCTGTTAATAGAAAAGTTACTATCAACTGTAACAGCATCACCCGTAACCCCGATTTTGGCAGGAAACGTGATGGCTTTGGTGACTCCTCGTAACTGCAGATTTCCAGTAATCGTGTGAGTCGCGGCTTTCTCACCACCCGGTTTTATCTCTGTGGAAGTAAAAGTAGCTTGAGGATATTTTGCGACATCAAAGAAGTCAGGCGTTTTCAGATGCGTTGTCAGACCATCGGCATCTGTCTTGACTGAGTTCATGTCGATTTTTATTTCTACGCGGCTCTTCTCCGGTTGACCCGCGTAATAGATCACTCCGTCAAACTTTTCGAAAAAGCCATTTTGGCTTCCCACGACCTTTGACCCAATAAATTCTATTTTGGAATTCTGCGCATTGATTAGATACCTCTCTCCCTGCGCAACCGACTGTGGCGAAGCGGTTGCAGCCTCTCCAGTAACAGCCTTCGACTTGTCGGCAGCCGGGTCTGCACAGGCAGCGACAAATACAAGCATGAAAAGGAAAGCAAGAACAAATCTATTGGACCTCGTCATCGTTTCCTCCAAAGTCCGAGTTAGAGTCTCGTTTGTTTGATTGTTGGTCCAATGACTGTTACAAGCAAGTCGAGTCGGACCAGGCTGAACGTAGCCTACGAAAATTTGGATTAAAAGGCGTGAGCAACACTCACTCTAGCACCAGCAATCAGAGCACGCCAACCGCAGGTTGTATGCTTGTGGTTCAGTTTGAAACGATAACATCGCTAGCTATTGCATTGACGGAATAGAAGTTTGGAAATGTTACCAGCTTGTGTGACGGGTGCTAGAGACGCTTTGTGAATGTGCCAACCAGTTGGCGGCTCTTCAATATTTGATTTACGTAAGACGTAACAGCCGGCGAAAACCCGCTCGCGGCCAGTTTTGGTGCGGGCCACAACAATGGTCGGAACCTCTGCAAAAAGACTCCCAGCCGCGCCTTCGATTCGTAGCGGCTGTTCAATCAACACCCGAACACTCTGCGTGTCAGAGTAACCACGTGAAAATGCCTCGAGCGTCGTAGTGGAATGTTCCCAGAGAGCGTAAGCCTTCTGGTATTCCTTCGCATTTATCGCGGCGAAGTATGTATTCAACATGTCGGCGGGTGTCGTAGTCGCTGTTCCCTGATCATTCGCTGAAGGTTGACTACTAATGAAATTGAGCAAAACTTCAGTCTCATCACTCAGCGAAAGGCTACTCTCTGTTATCGTGAATCGCGTAATGGCGCGCAACGCAGCCATGTACTTCTGTTCTTGTTGATTAGCCTTGGGTTCGACGCAGGCTCGCATGGTACTGATCATCTGGCCAAAGGACAGACGCTCACCCTCCGTGTTGTAATTACCGCTGTACGAGTTGCACCCCGATGAGCCACTCGCACGACTGTCGCTGCCAAATTGGATTGTGATCGAGGTTCCCTCAACAACTGGCTTTTTGTCTCCAACTCTGCCAAATGAGTCCAGTCGCCACTGGGTACCGGCCAAAGCTCTTTGGGCGCACACTACGGAACTGGCCATACCGAGTGTCAAAATCAACCCCAGACATGCAGGAATTAAGAAACTAAGCATCTTGAGTCGCATCTTCCCTTCTCCGGTCTTGATAGTTACCCTACCCATCCTCGATGATTGGAACAAAGAAAAGTTTGGCTTGAAATCTTAACCTAAAGTTACAATCCGATTGCATGGCAGAAAACAAAAGCTACGATGTTGCTGTTGTTGGTTCGGGCGTATTTGGGTCGTGGACCGCTTATCATCTCCAGCGTCGCGGGGCGAAAGTCATCCTGCTCGATAGCTACGGTCCAGGTAACAGCCGGGCCAGTTCTGGCGGCGAATCACGTATCATGCGGCTTGGTTACGGCCGCGACCAGATCTATACCGATTCTGCTCATCGTTCTCTGAAGCAATGGTTGGACTTATTCTCGAATATCTCAAGTTCTGGAAGCGAGAATTATCAATATTTCCGCCGAGCTGGGATGTTATGGTTGGCCAGAGACAAGGATGATTATTGCGAAGCTGTTCTTGGGAACCTTCAACGGGTTCAAGCGTCCTGTGAGAGATTAAGTCGACAACAGCTCGAAACACGTTATCCACAAATCAATTTTGGACCCGTGAGTTGGGCCGTGTTCGAAAATGACAGTGGTGTAATCATGGCACGACGCGCCGTAGGAGCCGTTGTTACGGAGGCAATTAAACTAGGGGTGACTTTTAAACAAAGAGCTGTACAGCCGCCTCTCGGTGAGACACCTTTCAACTCTTTGAGATTGGATAACGGCGACATCATATTTGCCGACCGCTTTATATTTGCTTGCGGACCATGGTTGCCTAAACTCTTTCCCACCTTTTTGAACGAAACAATCCAGGTCACGAAACAGGAAGTATTCTTCTTTGGTACACCAGCGGGAGATACGCTGTTTGGTCAGGATCGCTTCCCGGCGTGGATCGACTTCAATGACCTCGCCTACGGAATTCCAAATCTGGATGAACGCGGATTCAAGATCGCAAGCGACGCACACGGCGATACCTTCGACCCTGATTCTGGAGAAAGAATTGTTTCTCAGGCCGGAATCATGGCGATTCGACGTTATGTTTCAGATCGTTTTCCAATGCTCGCCGACGCGCCAATCATCGAGACTCGTGTCTGCCAGTATGAAAACACGTCGAGTGGAGATTTTTTGATCGACCGCCATCCACTCTTTGATAATGTCTGGTTTGCCGGTGGGGGGTCAGGTCACGGATTCAAGCATGGTCCATCGGTGGGCGAATATATCTCAAACCTTCTCGAGGGCGGTGCCGCAGAACCTCGTTTCTCCCTGTCCGCAAAAGAGCGCATACCGCATCGACAAGTGTTCTAAGACAAAACCGGCGCAGCCTTAGGTGCCGAGCCGGTTTCATCGACAATTTTCAACACATTCAGGGACGTGGAGTCGAGTTGTAATCTTCGAGCAACTTTTGTGCACGGATACTCGGACTTATTAAGGCGAGCTTCTGGGACCAATCGTAACCGCTGAAGACGCCAACGACCTCAGCACGCTGGTTGTAAACAGGACTGCCCGAAAAGCCATCGCGGCTATCAATTTTTACTGACCAGTACTCTTGATTTCCAAGCATGTAGTTGCCATAAAAACTGCCATGGCTGACAACTTTGTCTCCATGCGGTCGCGCGATGAGAAAGAGCTTGTCGTTTTTGCTGGGAGCTGTTTGAAATACAGGCGCCTTAGCATCTTTCGAGTTCCGGCACATTTCTAGGAGTGCCAGATCTGCTTCCTTATCGACCATCAATACTTTGGCCTTACAGCCCTCGACGTAGACCTTGACAGCGAGTTGATCATCGGGGCGAAAACCGAGCATAACCTTTTTGGTATTACTCAAATTGCCGGAGATGACGTGATACGCCGTCATGACTAATCCATTACCGACCAAAAATCCTGTAGCGTAACCATTTGGCCCTACATCAAACAGTACCGAGATGGCATGTTCGAGAGGGTTTTGCTCCTTTTTCGTGAACTCCAACTCAAGTGACAATGTATAGCGCTCTTGCTGCTTGAGCACCCTGGATGAGTTGCTGTCAGCCACACAAACAGGTGCCAGCAGAAATGTGACGAGGGCCATACAGGTAAAGCCGGTAAGCTTACTTTTCATCGGGGCCTCCGTTGAATTCCAATAAATTTTGATCTAGCGGTCTTGCTTGACCGAAGTAACGTGGAAAAGCTCTAGTTAAACAACTTCAGTTGGACGAGGGGCAGATTCCAAAGAAGGATAAGACCTGTACTTTGGTGCGTGAAAACTAAAGTGAACTAAGGGTCTGGAGCATTTTAGGCGTGTGTCCCCAGTTTCGCAATGTTTTTGGCGCTAATTAGTTTTCAGCTGAACGAATCAACCGGTCGGATAGTCTCGTTGAGGTGTCTCAGGAAGATTTTCATTTTGAGAATTCTTATTTAGCGGACGCCTGGCGTTGACGCGATTCCGTAACTCGTGTGTAGTCGGGATGAAGGTACACGAGTCGTCCGCTCACTAATGTTGCTATTGAAGCCCCCTGAAATCCGCGGCCGTCAAACGGAGAGTTCTTACTCTTTGATTTCGCCTTGGACGCATCGAACACCCAGCTGTATTGCGGATCGAGTATGGTTATGTCGGCGTGAGCATTAGGTTTCAGCGAGCCTCTGTCAGCTAGAGAAAATATGCGAGCAGGATTTGTCGAACACATCTCGACGATTCGATCGAGTCCGATAATTCCTTTGTGCACAAGATCGAAAGCCAGTCCCACGGCTGTCTCCAGACCTACAATACCGAATGGAGCCTGATCAAATTCCAGCGCCTTTTCGTCGGCGTGATGTGGCGCGTGGTCAGTCGCAACGGTGTCGATTGTTCCGTCGGCCATTCCAGCCCAGATTGCTTCAAGGTGCTCCTGGCTACGAAGTGGTGGACTCATCTTCGTATTTGTATCGTAGTCAGCAACCGCCGCGTCGGACAGCGTCCAATGATGAGGTGTCACCTCACAGGTGATCTTCAACCCCTCTTGTTTTGCCCGTCGAATGGCTTCAATTGCTCCACGCGTCGAAACATGGGCTATGTGAACACTCGCCCCCGTAAGTTTCGCGAGGGCGCAGTCTCGTAGAACGTCAGCTTCCTCGGCCGCGGCAGGCATTCCTCGCATGCCAAGAATCAGGGACCAGCGTCCTTCATGCATCACTCCACCCGCACTTAAGGAATGGTCCTGACAATGGTCCACCACGGTTAAGTCGTGTCCGTTTGCATACTCCATGACTCGTCGCATCATTCCCGCGGAAGGAATTGAGTGCCCGTCGTCTGACACGGCAACTATCCCGGCATCTTTCATCTCAGCCATTTCGGCAAGTTCTTTGCCGGCACTTCCTTTTGTGGCTGCTCCGATCGGAAAAACGTTTGCCAGATTCGCCGCGCGTCCCTGCTCCAGAATGAATCGCGTGACAGCTCCATTGTCGTTAACGGGATCGGTATTCGGCATGGCACAGATGCTGGTCCAGCCGCCGGCGACCGCTGACGCCGAACCCGTTGCTATTGTCTCTTTGTATTCCTGACCGGGCTCGCGCAAATGGACATGCAGATCGATAAATCCCGGGGCAACAATTAATCCGGTAGCGTCAAACACTCGCGCGTCTTCAGGTATTGGCTCCGAGGTATTGAGGATTGCAGTAATCCGACCTTCGTCGATTAGGACATTTTTGCCGGCGTTAATCTGCTGAGATGGATCAACAACGTAACCATTGGCGATCAGCAGTTTCATTCTTTCGTCGCCTTTCTCTCGCGCTTGGATTTTTTTACGAGCGTCTCTTCAACCTCTGGCGCTTCGGCTCGACTACCACCCGCAAGCAGATAAAGAACTGCCATGCGTACCGCCACACCATTCGTTACCTGATCCAGGATGAGCGACTTGCTGCCATCTGCTATTTCAGACGAAATCTCAACACCCCGATTCATTGGCCCAGGATGCATAACAATCGCGTCGGGTGCAGCTCGTTCGAGATGACGTGATTGCAAGCCGTAATGTACTGCGTACTCTCGCATCGAAGGCAGAAAAGCAGCGTCCTGCCGTTCACGTTGGATTCTGAGGACCATTACAACGTCTGCACCTTCTATGGCTTCCTCAAATCTCTTTTCAATTTTAAGACCACTTTCAACGATTTCTCCAAACTCTTTTGGGGCAAGCGTTGCGGGTCCGCTAACGCTCACAGTCGCACCGAGTTTAGTCAACAAGTAAATATTGGAACGAGCAACCCGGGAATGCAGTATGTCACCCAGGATCGCGACCTTTAATCCTTCAATCTTCCCTTTGTGTTCCCGAATAGTTAAAGCGTCAAGCAAAGCTTGAGTGGGGTGTTCGTGGGCGCCGTCGCCGGCGTTCACAATCGACGCATTACACATCCGGGCGAGGCGCTGCGGTGCGCCGGCCATCGAATGTCTAATGACGATACAGTCAGGAGACATCGCCTCCAGGTTTCGAGCTGTATCTAGCAGCGTCTCACCTTTTGATACGCTGGAGGTTGAAACGCTGACATTTACGGCGTCTGCTGAAAGTCGCTTTGCCGCTATTTCGAAAGACGTTCTGGTTCGCGTAGAGGGCTCAAAAAAGAGGTTTATTACAGTTCGCCCACGCAAAGCAGGTACTTTCTTGATCTCACGTTTCGAGATCTCCCGAAAGCTCTCTGCAGTGTCTAAGAGATCTGTTATTTGGGCCGGGTCGAGTTCGCGTATTCCCAGCAGGTGACGTTGGTTGAAGGTAGTTTGCATATCGTCGATTTTAGGTGGCCAGGATTGACGGGCCGGTCAACGAGATTAAGTCATAAAAAAAGCGGCCTGCTGGCCGCTTCGTTTTTCAACCCGTCTCAGACGGTCGCTCGACGATAACGACTCCTTCTTCCTCGTCGAACTCCTGCAACATTACTTTGATGATTTCGCTCTTCTTAGTTGGAACAAGTTTGCCGATGTAGTCAGCTTGAATCGGTAACTCTCGATGTTCTTTACCACGATCAATAAGAACCGCAAGCTGAACCCTGCGCGGGCGCCCAAAATCAATCAATTGATCCAGAGCTGCCCGAATCGTACGACCTGTGTAGAGAACATCGTCAATCAGCACAATATTGCGATTTTCGATGTCTCCAGGAAGATCGGTGCGATTTACAACCGGCTTCGCACCCACAGTAGAAAGGTCGTCACGATAAAGCGTTATATCGAGCACACCCACTGGCGGCCGAGAGCCTTCCAGGTCCGCAATCTTATCGGCCATGCGCTCTGCGAGGGGAACCCCGCGACGACGGATGCCAACCAGAAATAGGTCGCTGGTGCCATGATTTTCCTCTACTACTTCTGAAGACAAACGCGCAAGGGCACGATTAATTCGTGGCCCATCCATGATGCGTGCTTTCTCGACGAAATCCATCGAAGCGGATACTAGCAAGAAGAATTTCGTGTGACAAGTTTACGCGAAGTTAGCCGAGCTCAGTATCGATTCGCGGCAGCGTCGGGTGGGTCTCGGGTGATATGACGTGGCGATGACTGGAAACTCACCCGACGCTACCGCGAATCGGTACTGACCGTTGCTACCACACGTCTGCGGCCGGGTGTGAATGAGACATCAGAGGTTCAAACTAAACCGGTATGGAGATTAGGTTTGTTCCTCGCGAATAACTTCCTGAGTCTCCTCCCTCACGTGCGTGTTATTCTGAAGCATTTCAATTCTAACTTGTCACACAATCTTGGTGTCTGTTAGTCTGCAAACGCTCGCCGCCAACATTTTGTAAGCGCGACTCCATGGTCTATCGCACATTCTTGCGACCGCTGCTCTTCAGCCTACCTCCGGAAACGGCCCACGAACTGGCATTGAATTCCCTGGTCCTTTTTCGCAGTCCATCGGTCATTTCGTTTATCGCCCGGCGCTATCGTTCAGCATCCTTTGGTGAACTTAAAAGATTCGGACTTACCTTCGCGAATCCGGTAGGCCTCGCCGCTGGCTTTGATAAAGACGGAATAGCGTTGCAGGCACTGTGCTCTCTCGGCTTCGGATTTATTGAAGCTGGAACGCTAACGTTTCACGCGCAGCCTGGAAATCCTCGACCACGGTTATTTCGTCTGCCTGAAGACAAAGCGTTAATTAATCGCGCGGGCTTCAACAACCATGGCGCTGCGGCGTTCGTGGAGCGCCTCAAACAAGGACGCCCAAATTGTGTACTTGGCGTGAGCATCGGTAAGAGCAAGATCACGCCTTTCGAAAACGCTGTTGAGGACTACCTTGCCAGTTTCGAGATAGTTTTCCCAGTCGCGGACTACGTGGCAATCAACGTGAGTTCGCCCAATACACCTCAATTACGTGAACTACAGGAAGCGGAACAACTCTCAAATCTGGTAACCGCGTTAAAACGCCGAAGCACCGAATTGGAAAAAGAGTCGAAACGCTCTTCGCCGCTTCCTCTGCTCGTGAAGCTTGCGCCAGACATAACTGATGACGCACTCGCGTCAATCGTCGATACGCTCATGGCACTGAAAATCGACGGAATCATTGCTACAAACACGACGATCAGCCGATCGAATCTACGCACCCCAGCGACGGAAGTAGAATCGTGCGGTGCCGGAGGATTGAGTGGCGTTCCTTTACGATCAAAGTCAACTCGAATGATTGCTCAACTCTTTCAGCAGACAAAAGGACAACTGCCAATAATCGGGGTCGGGGGAATCTTCAACGCAGAGGATGCCTGGGAGAAAATTTGCGCTGGCGCGAGCTTGTTACAAGTGTACACAGGATTTATTTATGAAGGGCCCGGTATTGCCAAGCAGATTAACGACGGGTTGCTGAAGATAATGAAGCGGGAACAATTCAGCCACCTGGACCAGGCAATCGGCTGCCGGGCAGAGCAACTGACTTCAAACCAAAAAGGAGAATAATGAGAACCGGCAACAAATTGATCGTTGCACTGGACGTATCGCCGGACGATGCGCTTCCACTGGTCAAGGATTTGAATGGAGTGGTGTCCATCTTTAAAATTGGGTCACAACTCTTTACCCTGATGGGACCAAAGATCGTAGAAGAAATACTGTCGACGGGCGCTGAAGTTTTTCTCGACCTCAAGTTCCATGACATTCCTCATCAAGTTGCGGGAGCAGCGGCGTCTGCCACTGGACTCGGCGTTTCGATGTTTACAATCCATGCGAGCGGCGGTAGAGAAATGATGCGTCGCGCGGTTGAATCAGTCAAAGAAACAGCCGTAAGAAAACAGTTAAAGGCACCGGCGGTAATAGCCGTCAGCGTGTTGACCAGCATGGACGAGCCGGCTCTTGCTGAAGTCGGCGTCTCTGGAACTCCAGAAGAAAACGTTTTGGGTTTAGTGAAATTAGCTGTAGGCTCAGCGGTCGATGGAGTGGTGGCGTCACCTCGTGAAGCCGAAGCCATCCGTTTAGCTTTCCCAGGTCAGCCTCTGATAATAGTGACTCCCGGGATCAGGCCCGGAAAGTCTGAGACCCCGGATGTTGGGGCGCAGACCGATGATCAGAAGCGCGTAGCCACTCCCCGCATGGCGCTCGCGGCGGGTGCCGACTATCTAGTCGTAGGCAGACCTATTATCGGCGTTCCCAAACCGGCCGAGGCTGCAAGAGCGATTATCGCCGAGATGGAAGAAGAGGGGTGAACGAAAGGAACTCTGCCAACGGGTTGTGCGTGTATGATTTAGTGTACTCCAGCGTTATTTGCCCTACTGATGATTTCTAACTATTATGCGACGGTGAATCTCAGGTTGAAGCAACCGGTCACTTGCACCCTACTAATCCTCCTTTTCGCGATCTTCATTCCAGTTAACGCTCAAGAGAATGTTGGCGCCAGTTCTCTGCCTTTATCTTCAGCACCTTATAAAGCAGGAGAAAGACTGACCTATATCATTTCGTATTCGAACTTTCCTTCAGTCGGTCACGTTGAAATTCAAATTGCCGGCAGGGGTAACTACTTTGGACGGGACGCATACCAGGTTAAGGCTCATGTCCAAACTACAGGTGTAGTGAGCGTTGCTCTGTATTCGATTAATAACGATTACACGACTTATATCGAGGCTGCCACCGGGCTTCCTTTTCGTGCTGAGGAAGTAGTTCGAAATGAAATAAGATCGAGCGACTCATCTCAGGAACTAAATCAAACTTCTGAGGCACCAGAAACAAGGAAGCAAGCTTTGAGCGGTACCTACGATTTGCTCTCCGTCTTCTACCGAATAAGAGCGCTGCCCCTAACAGACGGAGCGTCTTACAGTTTTCATGTCCGCGGCCAGTCAAGTGATTACCAGGCAGAGGTAAAAGTAAACGGCCGAATGGCAGTGCGAACCAATGCCGGATCGTTTGATACAACGGTGGCGCAGGTCCGGGTTGAAGGCCAGGCTGCTTTGAAGAGTTTCAAAGTCTACTTCAGCGACGACGAACGTCATGTGCCTGTGTTGTTGACGGCGAAAATCAAGTCGGGCGAGTTGAGGGCGGAACTTGCCGGCTCTCAATTCATCAAGCCTGCCATTGCGAAAAGTACTCCGGCCCAACCCGTTGTTCCAAAAGCCACACCAGCTCCAACCCCAACCGCCACTGCGGTTGTCGAGTTAAGTAGTGATCTGCCGTTCGCGACTGGGGAGCAATTGAACTATCAGGTCTATCTTGCTGGCAGCAATGTAGCGATGGGCACTGCCACGTTTCAGGTTCGGGGTGTTTCACGATATTTCGATCGGGCCGGATTGCTGCTCGCGGTAAAAGCAGAAACAACGGGAGCGGCGGCTCGAGTCTTCGTCGCTAATGACCAGATTGAATCTTACGTTGATCCAAAAGTTCTGGTGCCTTATCGCACAGTTCTGAACCTGGTAGAAGGTAATCGACGGCGAAGTCAAACTCTCACCATAAATCAAGACACCGGGACAGCGACCACAGATAAAGGAACGCGTCTTGATATTCCGGCCGGAACCCACGACTACGTTTCATTCTTTTACGCAGTCCGAACATTTCGTCTCAATCCACCACAACAAAACTCTATCTCCATACTAGTAGACAATAAACCCAAGACTCTAACTATTAGCTCTTCAAAACGTGAGATGATTGAGATCGGCGATCAGAAAGTCGCCGCTATTCCGCTCAAGCTCACCACCGATGATCCGCAGAGTGATAAGTATCAACTTAGAATGTGGATCAGTGATGATAAGCGACGACTGCCCTTGCGAATCACAGCGGCCACACAGCTAGGGGCTTTAAGGGCGGACCTGGCAATCCTGCCAACCGCGAGTCATTAATTTCTGAATCACTTTGCCCTTTCCTGGCCCCCCTGGCTGAAATTGAAATCTATTTTCAATTAATCTATACTTCCAGGGTGCTCGATGAGCATTGTCAGATCTTCATGAAGGTCGTGCCGTAATATGCTGAACTCATTCGTAATTGTCCTCCGCGAAGGCTTCGAATCCTTTTTGCTGGTTGCCGTAATCCTTTCCTACCTTCGCAAAGCTAACCAGAAATGGCTCGCATCTTCTGTCTACGTGGCCATCGCTGCCGCGCTGGCAGCGAGCCTTGGACTTGCTTACCTTCTCAAGACAGGAATCGACGACACCGTTCTCCAACGCTATTTGGGAGAAACGGCTGGCGGTTATGTAAGTCAATTCTTTGCAAATGAGGCACTTCGTGAAGCCGTCCTGGGAGCAATTGCCATAGTCATGGTTGGTTCACTCGTAATTCACATGTGGCGGACAGGTCCAAAAATTCAACAGCGAATGAGAGAGAGACTCTCGGCCATGTCTTCGCGTAGTTCACGACTGGCCGCAATCGCTGGCGTCTTTCTCTTTACCTTCCTGATGATCACACGGGAAGGAATGGAAACCGCATTGCTGTTGATGCAAGTACGCGATTCACAATTGCTCCAGGGAGCTGTCTTAGGTTTGTTAGCGGCGGGCACTTTTGCATGGGGATGGGCCAGGTACGGTCACCTGATAAATGTTCGTCGGTTCTTCCAGGTAACTGGAATCTTTCTGTTGCTCTTTATGATTCAGGTTGCTATTTACTCGTTCCACGAGTTTGCTGAAGCGGGAGTTCTGCCCAACTCCGAAGTCTTACACACAGCAACCGAAAAATTCTCGCCGGACGGTGTCTACGGTAAATGGTTCTCACCACTAATGATCGGCATCTGCGGTTTGTGGTTGTTTGGCGCGTGGCTGGTGGATAGAGCGAAAGATACTGGCGTTTCGACAATGCCCAAGCTGGAAGGAACAAGCTAAATCATCTTCGCCAATTCCCGTTTAAGCAATTTCCCGGTTGGTCCTTTCGGAATTTCTTTCACAATTCGAATTGTCTTCGGACATTTATAATCCGCCAGGCGTTCCTGACAGAAGGTGATTATTTCCTCAACCGTCGCTGACGTGGACTCTTTTAAGACCACAAAAGCTGTAACCTCTTCTCCGTACAAGTCATCGGGCATGCCTACTGCCGCGGCAGACGCTATCGCCGGATGCTGGTACAGAACCTCATCAATCTCTCGGGGATAGATATTCTCGCCTCCTCGAATGATCATGTCTGACTTTCGGTCAACTATGAAATAGAACCCATCCCGATCTCGATAACCAATATCACCTGTGTGAAACCACCCATTACGAAAAGCTTCAGCGGTAGCAGTCGGGTTCTTGTAATAACCTTTCAAGATATTCTCACCCCGCAAAACAATTTCCCCTAAAGTGCCGTCCTCAACATCCTTGTCGTTCTCATCCACGACCCGCATTTCGTTGCCAATCGGCAAGCCGCAAGAACCTTGTCGGCGACGAGTGTCTGGAGGATTAAATGTCGATCGACAAGTCGACTCAGAGAGACCGTAACCTTCGATCACCAAACATCCAAAGGTTTCTTCGAATCGCTTGATGACTTCAGCAGGTACTGGAGCTGAACCGCACATTGCGAAACGGACTTGGTCTGTATTGAGACCGTCTGGAACGCCGTTAGGGTAGGTAGTCAACAACATTGAAAGCATCGTCGCCACCGAACCAAATGATGTGATCTGATAGTCGGAAATGATCTTCCAAAACCGGGAAGCTGAGAACTTAGGACTAACAACGGTTGAGCCACCTGCGTAAAGCGCTGCCATCGTTGTCACCGATACTGCGTTCATGTGGAATAGCGGCATGATCGTCAGCAAACGATCGGTTGGTCCAAACTTTAGCCACTCGCTGATTTGACGAGCGTTCCCCACAATATTTCCATGAGTGAGCAAACACCCTTTTGGCTTACCCGTGGTGCCCGAAGTGTAAATGATGATTGCCTCGTCACCCTGGCTTATGTCAGCTTCTTCAAAGACCCCTTCGTCGATTCCAGCGGTTGCGTCAGATTCGTTGTCGAAGGTTATGACGGACTGCAGGGTTGTTAGTTGAGGCCTGATTTTTTCAATGATGGGTAGGAAGTGGGTGTGCACGAGCAACGCCTTCGCTTCAGAGTCAGAGATGACATATGTCACCTCATGTTCTTTGAGAAGAGAGTTGATTGGACCAGCCAGGGCACCAAGCTGCCAGCAGGCAAAGTACGCGATAACGTACTCCACACTATTTGGAAGCAGGAGGCTAACAACGTCACCCTTTTTGATTCCCTTCTGCGACAACAATGTCGCCAAGCGATTCACAGCTCGAGCAAATTGCAGATAACTATACGAACGTCCATCGGCTTCCGAGAAAATGAAAGGCTTGTCGGGCGACTGACTTACTCTGGAGTTAAGTAGTTCGACGATATGCATAGGCTAAATCAGCTTTACGAAGTATTTAGAATATCCAGTCAACAATATCACGGCTGTCAGGGGCTGTGACCCGCGAACACATACTTATCTCCGTGATGAGGCACCAAACAGCATTCCACTAAATTCAATCAGCAGAACGTGATATATTTAGGCCATCGTTAAGCTTTAGTTCCAGATAGCACGAGAATTCCTTCCTGATCTCTGAATCGGATTAGTCGCAGTTTTATAAAATCAAATGAACGTTTATCGCAATTTCATCGGCGGCGAGTGGATCGAGTCAAACTCTTCACGCACTGCAAGCAATCTAAACCCGGCTAACACTGATCACATACTTGGAACAATACGGCAGGCCAGCCGGGATGAAGCACGAGCGGCAGTCGAGTCCGCCGCCGAGGCTTTTCGAACCTGGCGAGCCACTCCAGCACCTTCGCGTGGAAGAATTGTCAACCTGGCCGCCCGGCTAATGGAACAGCATAAAGAGGAGTTGGCTCAACTACTCACGCTCGAAGAGGGCAAAACGATTGCGGAATCTCGCGGAGAATTACAGCGGTCAATCAACGTAGCGGAATTCTGTGCGGGTGAATCGCGCCGGATGAATGGCGAGACCATACCTTCGGAGCTCCCACTGAATTTTGCTTACACGCTCAAACAACCAATCGGTGTTGTTGCCTGCGTCACGCCCTGGAATTTTCCGGTGGCGATTCCTATCTGGAAAATTGCACCGGCCCTGGTAGCCGGCAACACCGTAGTCTTTAAGCCCGCTTCTATCACTCCTGCTACAGCAGTTCGCATCACCGAAATTTTCCAGGAAGCCGGCATTCCTCCGGGAGTTCTGAATCTAGTTTTAGGATCGGGATCGGAAGCTGGCGACGAAATCATCAATCATCCGGCCGTTAAGGCAATCTCGTTCACCGGTTCCAATGGCGTAGGCATCCGACTCTATGAACAGGCTTCGAGACGTGGCGCCAAGGTGCAATGCGAGATGGGAGGCAAGAATCCAGTCATCGTCCTGGAAGATGCGGACATGGACCTGGCCGTCGAGTCGACCGCGCAAGGCGCTTTTGGCTCGACGGGCCAAAGATGTACCGCAACCAGCCGGGCAATCGTGATGGACCAGGTCGCAGATAAATTTGTGGAGAGATTAGTCAAACGTGCAGAGTCCATGCGGATTGGCGCCGGTTCAGATCCGACTACTGAAATGGGTCCGAGTGTTGACGAGAGTCAGTTCAAAACGGTCCTTAGCTATATCGACATCGGAAAAGAAGATGGCGCGACACTCGCCTGTGGAGGTGAACAAGCAAAGGGCCCGGGTCTAGACAAAGGATACTTCGTAAAGCCCACAGTCTTTGATCGCGTCACGCCCGATATGAGGATCGCCCGCGAAGAGATTTTTGGTCCAGTCCTTTCCGTACTTCGAGTCAAAGACTTTGACCAGGCAATGCAGGTTGCCAATGACTGCGAATACGGACTCTCGTCCTCAATTTTTACGAATGACGCAGCTCGAATTTTTCGGTTTGTCGATGACATAGAAACAGGGATGACTCATATCAACTCTCCTACCACCGGCGGTGAGGCACATGTTCCATTTGGAGGAACGAAAGGAACAGGCATTGGAGACCGCGAACAAGGTTCGACCGCACTCGATTTTTATACAGAACTGAAGGTCGTTTATGTCGATTACACCGGACGTAAACGCGAGGGAAACCTTTATTGAAGGTGGAGGCATGAGTATTCGCAAGCACTTTTTGATGCCTGCAATCTTGCTGGTTATGTTGTCCTGGCAAACCAGCCTGGCCCAACCTAACCGAAGTGTTTATACGAGTCTTGACGCAAAGCAATGTCGCACTCTGAAGAATGACACGTCCGAAGCTGGCGACTACCTCGGCCGTTGTAAAGGGATAGGTGGGTATAACCTGCTGCTCGCCGAGGGTGACCTGCGCCAGAATCTAACCGTGGTTACGCCGTCAGGCTCCAAGCATTCTCTCGATTTATGGAGTGTCATCAGCGGAGGCTTTTCCAGTCTCGGAGCGACTGCAGAATGGCGAGTTCATAAACAAGGAAACAAGGTCGTTCCCCTGGCTTTGATCGTAAGATTCAATGCGAGCGAGGACCCTGAGAACTCAAACAAAATCACGTCATATCTGGCCGTGACCAAGATCACGAATTCCGAAATTTGCATCACGCATAAGATTGGTCCAGGACCAAAAGCAAATGAAGATGCTCGGCGCGCGGCCGACACCTCAGCCGACAAACCTTGTCTAAAAGCGCAATAAGCAGACCGTTAACACGATTTGGATCCTTTATTGGTAAAGACTAAAAATGAGTACTGTTGAAACCCAAGTATCGCAATCAGAGAGTGTCCGTAAACATAAAGAGTTCCTGTTTCCTGCGGTTGCAATGTACTACAAGGAACCTTTGGCGCTCGTCCGGGGAGAAGGTTTTCATGTATGGGACGATCAGAACAATAAGTATCTGGATTGTTTTGGTGGTGTTCTGACTGTTAGTGTCGGGCACAATAACCCCCGAGTCAGCGAAGCGATTATCAAACAGGTCCAATCGATCCAGCACACCTCGACCCTGTACGCTAATAAACCTCAGTCAGATTTAGCCGAGAAGCTTGCCCAGATCACGCCGGGAAACTTGAAGAAGTCTTTCTTTACAAACAGCGGCACCGAAGCTGACGACACCGCAGTGCACGCTGCCAAGATTGCGACGGGGCGTCATGAAATCGTCGTTCTTCGTCACAGTTATAGTGGTCGCTCCGCGACTGCATTGACGGCGATGGGTCACGCAACCTGGCGCCCGTTACCTGCCCAGATTCCCGGTTTTGTCCATGCTGCGGCTCCTTACTGCTATCGTTGCCCCTTCAAGCTGACCTATCCGGAGTGTGGACTCGCCTGCGCTGACGACATTGAAGAGCTAATCATGACCTCCACCACAGGTGAGATCGCTGCTTTTATGGCGGAACCCATTCTGGGCGTCGGAGGATTTGTCGTTCCGCCCCCGGGATACTTCGAACGTGCAGTTGAAATAACTCGCAAACACGGCGGGCTATTCATTGCCGATGAAGTTCAAACAGGTTGGGGACGCACAGGCGACCATTGGTTTGGAATCGAACACTGGGATGTAACACCGGACATTATTAATTCAGCAAAAGGACTTGGTAACGGTGTGCCGATTGGCATCACGGTCGCAACACCGGAAGTGGCTGACAAATATCCTGGTCTCACCTTCTCGACTTTCGGAGGTAATCCGGTTTCGATGGCAGCTGCTTTGGCGGTTATAAAAGAGATTGAGGATAACGAACTAAAGACCAACGCGGCCCAGGTCGGGAAATATTTGCGCCAACGATTGGAAGAGCTGAAGGAAAAGTATCTGGTGATCGGCGATGTACGGGGAATGGGTCTGATGCAAGGTCTTGAACTGGTAAAAGACAGAGTAACTAAAGAGCCTGCGCCCGATGCGGTGCTGCGAGTATTTGAAGAGACGAAACGTCAGCACGTTCTGATTGGAAAAGGCGGTCTCTATGGAAACGTAATCCGAACTGGCCTAATGCTTAACGCTACACGAGATCACGTTGACGAGTTGATTACCGCCCTTGATTCAAGCTTCGCCGCAATCTAATCATGAAAATTACAGACTTCCGGGAATGAGACGCATCTGCCGCGCAGCAATTCTTCATGTTTTTGCTCCGCTCTTGTTGGGCAGTGTTATCTATCTATTGTTTCGTGATCAAAACTTGCCCATCTCGCTCTTGTTCGGTTCAACTTTAAGTGTAATTAGGCCAGCGTTTTTCCCGCGCATTCCTGCATCAATTCTCTACTCGCTGCCAGATGCGCTCTGGGTTTACAGTCTAACGTCTCTCATGGCGTTTATCTGGCAAAACTCTCAGTCAACCTTCAAAGCTTTCTGGATGTCTTCAGGATTACTACTGGCATTCGCCTTTGAATTGGGCCAACTCGCGGGTGTGATTCCTGGAACGTTCGATGTACTCGACTTGACAGGTGCTGCGCTTGCCGCATCACTGGCGTTATTTTTAAATGCACAGAGCACCCATCTAAAAAGGATTCTTAATGACATCAGATCTTAAGAGAACGATCGCATCAGTTGCGGGTCTGGCGATCTTCGTACTGTTCGCGACCGCAACCAGCAAGAAACCCGATAATACCAACAACAGTAATTCGGTCCCTGCCCCACATAACTCTTCCGTTGCGACCACCAAGTTCAACAGCTCTTCCGAGAAGTTCTCCGGTACATTGGACCAGTATAAAGTTGATTTTTCATTTGACTATCCAACTTCATGGAAACGAGACGACAAAGCCGGCAAGGGCGCATCTCCAAATTTCGTGAAAGTCGAACGAATGTCGGATGATGAGATAACCCTTGAAAATTTTGCGGTGGGCTACTTCACGGGCCAGGCGGACCTCATGCCTAAGTTGGCCGAGCAGTTGAACGAGCAGCTTTCCGGTGGTTTTCCGGAGTATAAGAAAGTATCAGAAGGTCCTACCAAAGTGGGTAATTACGATGGCTACGAATTCAGATTTACGAGTCACAGTAAAGAGACCAGTAGGGGCGAGCTTGATATTTGGGGCAGAGCCGTTCTAATTCCAGGAAATGATGAGAGAAAAGGGGCTGTTCTTTTGATGATTGCAACCTCAGCCGATGATCAAATCAAGGGAGTTGATGATGTCGGCTCCAAGGGTGAGATACCAATCATTCTTAATTCATTTCGGTTCGCCAAACCTTAGTACTAATTATCACGAACAGTATTGCGCATCCTGGGAGCTTCTCAATGAAAACCTTGATCAAGAATGGAAGAGTTGTAACTGCAGTTGATGATTATCGCGCGGACATACTCATCGAAGACGAACGCGTTTCAGTAATCGGCGCCAAGCTCGAGATGGAAGCAGATCAAGTTATTGAGGCACGCGATAAGCTGGTTATCCCGGGAGGAATAGATCCTCATACACACATGGAGTTACCCTTCGGCGGCACTGAATCATCGGATGACTTTCGCACCGGAACCATTGCCGCGGCGCACGGCGGAACAACAACAATCATTGATTTCGCCGTGCAATATAAAGGCCAGGCGTTAATCGAAGGCATCGATAACTGGCACAAGAAAGCCGAAGGCAAGGCCGCCATAGATTACGGTTTTCATTTAATCACCACAGAACTCGAGGACAGGCAAATTGAAGAGTTGCACACGGCAATGGACGAAGGAGTGACTAGCTTCAAAATGTTCATGGCGTATCCAGGCGTGTTCCTGGTTGATGACGCAACTATCTTCAGAGCAATGTGTGCAGCGGGCGAGCGTGGTGGTTTGATCTGTATGCACGCAGAAAACGGAATTGTAATCAACGAGATTATTAAACGTGCTCTTGAAAAGGGCCACACTGCTCCCAAGTATCATGCTCTTACCCGACCTACTGTTGCCGAGGCGGAAGGTGTGCATCGTGCGATTGCGATCGCCGAAATGGCGGAATCACCTGTCTATATCGTCCACCTCTCTTGCGCGGATGCTTTAAATCAAGTGCGACAGGCTCGCGACCGTGGCATTCCGGCCTTTGCTGAGACCTGTCCTCAATATCTGTTCCTTTCGATAGACGATTATGATCAGCCGGGTTTCGACGGCGCGAAGTACGTAATGACTCCACCTTTGCGAGCAAAGTCGAATCAGGAGGAACTTTGGAAAGGTCTAAAGATGGACGACCTTCAGGTCATCTCGACAGATCACTGCCCGTTTTGCATGAAGGAACAGAAAGAGTTGGGTCGCGGCGATTTCACCAAAATTCCAAACGGCGCGCCGGGTGTCGAAAATCGTGTACCACTGATTTATAACGGTGGGGTCGTTGAGAATAGAATTAGTCTCAATCGCTTCGTCGAACTGACCTCGACGGCCGCAGCAAAAATGTTTGGTCTCTTTCCGAGAAAGGGAACAATAGCGGTGGGCTCTGACGCCGACATTGTTGTGTTTGATCCAAATAGACAGCAGACACTTAGCGTTAAGAGCCAGCATATGAATTGTGATTACAACGCCTATGAAGGTAAGGAAATTACTGGCGTTGTCGACACTGTTCTATCGCGCGGGAGAATAGTTGTGGATCAGGATCAGTTCAAAGGAAAGCCGGGTGATGGGAAGTTTTTGAAGCGCGGGACGTGTGTCAGTCAATAGTCAGTGGTCCGTTGTCAGTGGTCCGTTGTCAGTGGTCCGTTGTCAGTGGTCCGTTGTCCCATAGTCTGCGGACTTCGTGGTCAGTTCTGACAAGAATACATGACAACTGATGGTGGACTACGGACCACAGGCCACGGACAATCCAGTAAGGAGCCAATTAACGACAAATGATAGCCTCCATTTCGCTTCTCATGATCATGCTCTTTCAGGGTGGTGGTCAGGGACGGCAAGGTCAATTTCCCATTCAGCAACCATCGCCCTCGCCAGTTCCAACCAGCTCCAATCAACCTCCCGGACAGGGCCGAATTCAGGCCCAGCCAACCCCAACTCCTGAAGAGCCTCCAGTCGTCACCAGGCACTCGATTCAAGTCGGTGGTAGAACTATCAACTACACCGCGACCGCTGGACTAATGCCAATTAAGAATCGCGAGGGTGAAGTTGAGGCGCGAATGTTTTTCACAAGCTACGTCGTCGATCGCGCAGATGGAGCCAGGCGTCCACTAACTTTCTCTTTTAATGGTGGTCCAGGTTCTGCCTCGGTCTGGCTTCATATGGGAGCAATTGGACCAAAGCGAGTGCGAATGAATGCCGACGGAGCTATGCCGGCGCCGCCTTATGAACTGGTGGATAACCAGGGAACCTGGCTAACGCAGTCTGACCTTGTATTCATCGATCCTGTCGGTACCGGTTACAGCCGCGCTGCCCGACCAGATCTGGGCCAGCGCTTCTTTGGTCTCCAGGGTGATATTGAATCGGTAGGTGAATTCATCCGGATGTATTTGACTCGTTACGAACGTTGGACCTCACCGCTATTTCTTGCTGGTGAAAGCTATGGGACAACACGAGCATCCGCGTTGGCAGGTTATTTGATCGATCGAGGAATCGCTTTTAACGGGGTCATCCTGATTTCAACGATCATGAATTTTGGTACTACTAACTTCGCGTCCGGAAATGACCTCCCGTATGCCCTGTTTTTGCCTTCCTATACTGCCACGGCTTGGTATCACAAGAAACTACCGCCGGATTTACAAGCCAAGCCCGTTGAACGAGTGGTTGCGGAGGCTGAGGCGTGGGCGTCGGGAGATTACATGATGGCGCTGGAAAAGGGCGCGCGATTGAGCGATGCAGAAAGACAAGAAGCTGTTGCGAAACTTTCGCGCTTTACCGGTCTCGACCAAAGGTTTCTGGATTACGCCAATCTCCGAGTAAATCTCAACCTGTTTCGCAAAGAGTTGTTACGGACAGAGCGTCGCTCGATTGGTCGTCTCGACAGCAGGTTCAAAGGCTACGACTCGAACCTGGCGTCGGACAGCACTGATTACGATGCCAGTGAAGCAGCAATCCGACCACCCTATACATCAACCTTCAATAACTATGTGCGTTCTGAACTCGGGTATAAATCGGATCTTGAATACTTCATTCTTGGCGGCGGAATTGGACCATGGAACTGGGGGACAAATAACAATTACGTCGACACCAGCGTCGCTTTACGGAATGCGCTGGCCAAGAATCCTTATTTGAAAGTCTTCGTCGCCATGGGCTACTACGATATGGCTACTCCATACTACGCGGTTGAATATACTTTGGGGCACATCTCAATCGATCCGGCTTTACTCAAGAATTTTTCGACCAGCTACTACGAAGCTGGTCACATGATGTACATCGATGAAAAGTCGCTAACCAAGTTGCATGGAGACATTGAGAAGTTTATGCAGGAATCGATGAGAAGGTAACGTGGCAAACGGCGGAAGCATTTCAATTCAGACAACAGACTGGAGCGAATGGCTTGGAACCTGAGACGATCCAACACGCTGACGGACGCGTCGAGCTTAAGCCGGAAGCATTAGCTGAAATTAGCCGGAGTTCGTTGTTTAATCACGATCTCGCTCCGGTGCCAATCTCTGGCCGCAACTGGACCACATACAACTACGCGGCATTATGGATCAGCATGGCGCACTGTATTCCAACTTATATGCTCTCTTCAGGCTTGATTAGTGCGGGCATGAACTGGTGGCAGGCGCTCATTACCATCCTCCTCGGCAATACCATTGTGTTGATCCCGATCCTGCTTAATTCTCATCCGGGCACGAAGTATGGGATTCCCTTTCCGGTGTTTGCTCGTGGCGCTTATGGAACATTGGGTTCGAATGTTCCCGCTTTAATGCGCGCCCTGGTTGCATGTGGATGGTTTGGTATTCAAGCCTGGATTGGCGGTGAAGCTCTTAACACGCTGTTCAAAGCCATCATTCCCGGATGGCAAACACTGCTCGGTGGACCAATCGGTGGCCACACACCAACCGAGTGGCTTTCGTTTCTGCTGTTCTGGAGTTTCAACGTCTACATAATTTATCGTGGAATGGATCTGCTGAGACGGGTCGAAAATTGGGCAGCTCCTTTCGTGCTTATCATGACCGGCTTACTCCTGGCCTGGGCCATCTGGAGAGCTAATGGTCTTGGCTACTTGTTAAATCAGGAAGGAAAGTTTCATACCTTTAGCGAGTTCTGGCCGATCTTTATTCCCTCGCTCACAGGAATGATAGGGTTCTGGGCTACGCTCTCGCTCAATATGCCTGACTTTACGCGTTTTGGTAAAAGTCAGCGCGACCAGGTCGTCGGCCAGGTCGTTGCGCTCCCTAGTACGATGACCATCTTTGCTGCGATGGGTGTAATGATCACCTCAGCTGCCGTGGTTATTTATCCACACATGAAACCAGAAGAGTTATGGGATCCCATGAAGTTGGTGGGCCAATTCCAGAGCGTGGTGGTTATCGCTATCTCGATGTTCACTGTTGTTGTGGCTACGCTTGCCGTGAACATCGCTGCGAACGTTGTGTCGCCGGCCAATGATTTTGCTAACGCGTTTCCAAAGTTAATCTCTTTCCGGACCGGAGGACTTATCACCGGCATCATTGGGATCCTTATGCAGCCGTGGCGATTGTTGGCGGATCCTTCCGGTTATATTTTTTCATGGCTTGTGGGTTACTCAGGTGGACTTGGGGCGATAGCCGGAGTCTTGATCACGCATTATTGGATTCTGCACAACAAGCGCCTCGAATTGGGAGATTTGTATCGCTCGCAAGGCGCTTACGCCTATTCGGGCGGTTGGAATTGGCGAGCCATCATCGCCACCATCATCGGCTGCGGGCTCGCGTGGATCGGACTCGTGGTTCCCAGCCTGAGGTCCCTCTACGATTATGCCTGGTTTGTAGGCCTTGGCGCCGCCGGGGTTACTTTCTTTGCGTTAACTAAACTTGCTCCTCCAAAACAAGCGATAAACCGTTGAAACGGCGCCCTCAGCCGTTGGTAGCAAACGGTACCGATTCGCGTCCAACGGTATGCAAACGCGGGCGAGCAGCGTAGCTGAGGGCTTGTATTTCCCCTAGATAACTACTACCTCTCAATGCTATAACTCGAACGTTCAGTTCCAGATTCGTTTATCGGGTACACTGAACTACACTCTTCCTACTCTTTGATCAACTTGAAGGATTTAATCTATGGCACGCACCGTTAAATGCGGATTGATCCAATGTACGAACGCCGCTCCGACTGATCTCCCAATTGAAGAAATCAAGCGACTGAACATTGAGAAGCACCTGGGTTACCTCGAACAGGCTGCTAAACAAGGTGTGCAAATTATTTGCATGCAGGAGGTGTTCACTACTCCTTACTTTTGCGCTGAACAGCAAACTCGCTGGTACGAAGCTGTCGAAAAGATTCCTGATGGCCCAACCGTCAGACTCATGCAGGAAGTCGCAAAAGAAAACGGGATGGTGATTGTTGTTCCGATCTACGAAGAAGAGATTACCGGTATCTATTACAACACCGCCGCCGTTATTGATGCTGACGGTAAGTATCTGGGCAAGTACCGGAAGAACCACATCCCACACGTCAATCCCGGATTTTGGGAAAAGTTTTATTTCCGGCCCGGCAATCTTGGTTATCCCTGCTTTGATACAGCCTTCGCTAGAATTGGCGTTTATATCTGCTACGACCGGCACTTCCCTGAAGGGGCGCGTGCGCTCGGGCTCAATGGAGCTGAGATTGTTTTTAATCCGTCGGCAACAGTGGCGGGTTTATCAGAGTATCTGTGGAAACTCGAACAGCCAGCCCATGCCGTAGCCAATGGTTATTTTGTCGGCGCAATCAATCGCGTCGGTCATGAACAGCCGTGGGACATTGGAGAATTTTACGGCCAAAGTTATTTCTGTGATCCTCGGGGACAGTTTGTGGCCCAGGCGCCACGAGACCAGGACGCTTTGGTCGTCGCTGACCTCGATCTTGATCAGATCCGCGAAGTCAGAAATACGTGGCAATTCTTCCGCGATCGCAGACCTGACACTTATGGAGCACTAGTGGCTGATTAATCAATAGCACCTGCAGGACGGATCGTACTAATGACCGTCGATGGAGTTGAACATGGACCTCTCAGTTGAAGTTAATGGCATAAAATTCCCCAACCCGTTTCTTTTAGGCTCCGGCCCGCCGGGAACAAATGCACGCGTGCTCGCCAAATCCTTCGAAGCCGGTTGGGGAGGAGCCGTAGCTAAGACTGTTAGTCTCGAGTCGGCCAAGGTCGTTAACGTTGTCCCCCGCTACGGCAAACTGCGCTCCCGTTCGACCGGAGAAGTTATTGGATTTGAGAACATAGAATTGATCTCAGATCGACCAATCGACGTTTGGCTCGACGAGTTTCGTCAGGTGAAGAAGGAATACCCGAACAATATTCTAATTGCGTCGATCATGGAAGAGTACGAAAAGAGTCGCTGGCAGGAATTGACCAGGATGGTCCAGGATACCGGAGTCGATGCGTTCGAACTGAACTTCTCTTGTCCGCATGGAATGACGGAACGAAAAATGGGTTCCGAGATGGGAGAGCATCCAGATCTAACCGAAGAGGTTACGCGTTGGGTTACCGAAGTTGCGACAGTCCCAGTTTGGGCCAAGATGACGCCAAATATCACCAACATTCGTGAACCTGCTCAAGCGGCTGTTCGTGGCGGAGCTAAAGGCATCTCGGCGATCAATACGATCCTGTCAGTCATCGGAGTGGATCTTGAAACTCTCAGGCCCATGCCAACCGTTGAGGGTTACGCGGTTCCAGGTGGCTACTCCGCTCAAGCAGTCAAACCAATTGCACTTCGCATGGTCAGTCAACTTGCACTTGGTTTACCTCCGGAAATTTCAATCAGCGGAATTGGCGGAATCGAGACCGCACATGATGCCCTTGAGTTCATGTTGCTGGGAGCTTCAACTGTTCAGATCTGTACTGGCGTCATGCTCAAAGGGGTGAAGATGGTCGACGAGCTCAAGGACGGCGTCGAAAAGTTTATGACGGACAAAGAATTCACATCCCTAAGCGAAGTCGTTGGCAAGAGCCTGCCGTTTTTCTCAACACACATGGACTTGGTGCAGAGGATGAAGGCCGCGAAGCGCACCAAAGCCGGTGAGGCCAGTCGCGACAATGAATGGGCTCAGCAGGATATTACTGAGAAGACTTCGGAGCTTACGTCTAATTAGAAAGAGATTCCTCTCGTCACCTGATCTTGCTGAACCGACGATACCGCGAGCGAAGCGACCGGATGTCTCA
>Ga0207674_10000711_pt1 | contig 43468 bp, 40 predicted proteins | sample KBSCornC72_FD_184303 | JGI IMG/M metagenome (GOLD analysis project Ga0207674, IMG submission 184303) | Corn rhizosphere microbial communities from Kellogg Biological Station, Michigan, USA - KBS Corn C7-2 (SPAdes) (version 2) | ecosystem: Host-associated > Plants > Roots > Rhizosphere > Soil ... | reverse complement strand
TCGCCATCCCTTCATGGATTTTTCAGAAACCTGAAATAGAACGCAGCGAACACCCCGGACAATTCCCACGTTTGCCGCTTCCCGCCGGGCTGCAAGGCGTTCACGGCGGCGGTCCGCACCGATCGGATTGTTTCGTCTTCACACACTTCGCGTGCGCCTTGATCGCGCGCATTTCCGCGTCTTTCAGCATGCGCGCCGCCGAATCCACGATCGATTCGCTGTGCACGTCCTGATCTTCAGGTGCATTCTGCATCAGCGCCAACTGAAGCGGCCGCGGCGGCCGACACGCGGTGGCCGTGCCGCGGTCTTCGAGGCATCGCGTGTACTCCTCGAGCACATGGATCTGCGCATTCATCATCTTGACGAGAACGGCATCATCCGTGGCGTGGTTGCGCCCATCGATTTGCTCGCCCGATGCCGCAATCGGTTCGGCGGCGATGAGGGCGATCAGTACGAAGCGATGTATCGCTCGATGCCACGTCCACAACGACGTCTTACCCGGCGCCCGCGAGGCCACACGGCCGTTGTTTCCGCGGCTCACGGGTGAGCCTCACGTCGTGTGCCGGTTGCCGCTTCATGCAGCTGCGCGGCGGCGGCAACCGCCATCGCAGGCGCCGCGGTCGCTTGCTGCAAGGCCTCTGTCCCGGGTTGCTCGAGCGCCTGATAGCGATCGAGGATGCGCTCGCGCCGCCATTTCGGCATGTTGCCGAGCGCTCGAACGCGGGCATAGAAGCGCCGCAGGTCGCCGTGTTCCTCCTGCAGAATTGCGCGAAATGCGGGAACGCGATCGGTATAGAACGCGACTGCCGCGAGCTTCGCATTGTTGAGATGCTGGGAGAACCATTGCTCGTACCCCGCTAATCCTGGATCGCGCAACCTTGCGAGATCGTACGCACGCTGCAATTCGGAAAACACGGCGAGCTTCAGCTTGCGCTTCTCGTCAGCGCTTGCCGAACTCGCGTACATTGCGGCGAGCCGCGTCCTCGCCGCACGCACCAGCGTGTCGAATTCCGACCGCGTGCGCTCACTGCGCTCGAACTGCGCCCACAGCTCGGGCTTGTGCTCATGCGCCAGCCAGCGCTGCACGCCGGCCGACTCGACCGTCACCGCATACGATTCGTTGAATTCCGTGTCGCCCGGCAGGTAGTACAGCTGGTGGGCAAGCTCGTGGAAGATGAGGCGGGCGACCTCGGTTTCCGGCCAGCGCACGAAGGACGACAGGATGGGGTCGTCGAAATAGCCGAGCGTCGAGAACGCCGGCACACGACCGATGTAGACATCGTCGCCACTCGCCTGCAAGCGGGCGGCCTCGTCCTTCGCTTGCGCTTCGTCGAAATACCCCCGGTACGCGACACAGCCGGCGATCGGGAAGCACCACCGACGGGGTGCCAATGAAAATGCCGGCGTCGCGAATACGGTCCAGCTGACGAAGGGACGTCCGAGGTCCGTATAGCGGGTATAGCTGCCGTTGGATGGCAGACCCAGGTCACGACTGGCGAACTGCCGCATCTCCGTGATTTGCTTCAGCCGCGCCTTCAGCGCCGCGTCGTCGGTGTCGGCGATGACCTCCTTGATCGGACGCGCACGCGACAACAGGTCGAACTCGCCGGCGGCGCTTTGCCAGTAATAGCCGACCGTGTCCACCGCGGCGCATCCTCCGATCAGTGACGCAACAAGTACAGACGCGGCAATGCCCGACATCGACGCAATGAGCCAACGACTACGTATCCTTCGTCCACCGCGTGTTGCGCAGACGTCCTTCAACCCACTTACGACTCCCACGTTTCCTCTCCTTCAACTACGGCTTTGTCACTCGAAAGCTTGTCGGCGCTCGCGGGCGCCGCGTCTCGCGTGGTGCGCATCCCATTACCGCCAACGACGTCGGCATCGATCCGGTTGTCACGCGATGCGATGAACGATGGCGAGCTTGCGATCATCCTCGATTCGCAGCGCTGCGAGCGATCGGCGCCGGCTGTGCGCGCAGCGGTCCGCCATCGCGCTGCGCGCCGCGTCCCGATAGCGCGAAATAGGCGATGCCGAGCACGACGAGCGTCCAGACGACGAGCGGTCCCGTCGGGACGTCGAATGCGGCAGACAGTGCAATGCCGACGACGTAGCCCGCCACGCCGATCGCATACGCGCGCATCAACCGTCGCCGCTGCACCCGCCGCGTCGCGAGCGGAGGAACGATCAGCGTCGCGAACACGAGGAACACGCCCACGAGCTGTACCGACAGCGTGACGACGACGGCGAACAGCACGTAGAAACCCGTGCGTCCGAGGCGCGAACCGGCGCCGAACCACAGCACGAGCACGACGACGTAAACGCACGCGGCCACCACGAGCTGATGCGGTGCCACCCAGAGAATCTGCCCGACGAGCAGATCGCGCAGATGCTCGCTGCCATGCACGTTGCCGGCAAGCAGCAGCACACCCGCGGTTGCCGCCATGACGAACACGACGCCGATGATCGCCTCCTGCACCTCGGGCCAGCGCCGCTCGGTCAGCGTCAGCAGGAATGCGCCCGCGAGCGCGGCCAGCAACGCGGCGATTTGCGCCGATGCGCCGCCCGCGTCGAAGCCGAGGCGATCGGCGAGGATGACACCGCATCCGGCGATCTGCGCGATCGCGAGATCGATGAACACGATGCCGCGCGCGAGCACCTGCGTGCCGAGCGGCACGTGCGTCGCCGTGACGAGCAGGCCCGCCGCGAGCGCCGGCCAGAGGATCGACAGGTCGACGCCGTTCATTGCGCGGCCCCGAGCAGGCGCGCGATCGTGTCGTCGAAGTAGCTGGTCAGATCGCGCGCCCGAGGATCACCTCCGACGGTGAACGGCAGCGCGACTGCAGGAATGTGCGCTCGCTCGGCGATCCATTGCGACGCGCGATCGCTCTGGTACGCGGCGCGGATCACCATCTTCGCCGGCACGCGCTGCTGTTGCGCCAATATCTCCGATAGCGACGCGGCGGTCGGCTCGACGCCGGGCTTCGGCTCGAGGGCGCCCGTTTCCTTCATGCCGAGCCATGCAAGCAGGTACGAAAACGCCTTGTGCTGCACGAGTACGGGCATGCCGCGTAACGGTGCCGCCTGCTTCTCCCAGCGCGCGGTCGACGCCTGCCACGCGGCGTCGAAGCTCGCGTAACGCGCGCGAAACGCCGCGGCATCGGCGGGATCGAGCTCGGCCATCCGCTGCACAAGCGCCGCTGCAACGCGGGCGATGTTGCGCGGATCGGTCTGGATGTGCGGATTGCCCTGCGGATGCACGTCGCCTTCGGCGCGGTCGATGCGCGCCGGCCGCTCGATCGTCGTCACGAACGACGCCGCCTCGAAGTAGCCGGGCTGGCCCGGCTGCACCTTCGGATTGCCCGCCTGCTGCAGCACAAGCGGCAGCCAGCCGATCTCGAGCTCCGCGCCGGTGGCGACGACGAGATCGGCCTTGCGCGCCTTCGCGATCAGGCTCGGTTTCGCTTCGACATGGTGCGGGTCCTGCAACGCGTTGGTCGCCGTGTAGACGTCGACCTTGTCACCGCCGAGCTCCTGCGCCAGCGCGCCCCATTCGGGCACCGTCGCGAAGACGGCGAGATTCGCCACGGCGGGCGTGGCGACGGCGGCGGCGGCGAGCACGACCAGTGTCTTGAAGAATGCATGCATGTTCGTTCTCCTCCGGAATCAGAACTTGTGCGCGCCGTGCGCGCCGAGCGTCAGGATGTATTGCAGGAACCATTCGTTGTCGGTCACGTCCGGGCGGATGTCGTTGCGCGCGTACTGGACGCGGAAGCGGCTGAACTCCGACGGGGTCCAGTCGACCATGAACGTGTAGCGCTGTGGATAAAAGCCCGGCATCGCGAGCAGCGGCGCATTCGCGCCGTAATCGGGATTGCCCGGGTTCAGCCGGTCGTAGCGCAGTCCCGCGCGCCACATCGGGCGGAACTGCCACACGCCCTGCACGTACCCTCCGTTCTGCACCGCGCCGTAGGTGGCGGTTTGCGGAAGTCCGAACGATCCGTCGGCGTCGTACGTGAGATCGCCTCGCGCGCGGCTCCAGAAGTACTCGCCTTGCAACTTGAAGTTGGTATCGATCGCGTTCCCGTTCGGTGCGTACTTCCAGACGAAATCGGCGATCGCGAGGCGGCTTTTCCCGGTGAAGCGCGTGTCGACGAAGTTGCCTGACGTGTCGAACTGCGTCGTGTCGCGGTCGCCCGCGCGCGTGTCGAGATACGACAGGCCGGCGCGCCAGCTGTGGCTCGAACCGATGTCGCCGCCGGTGTGAGCAAAGACGTCGAATGCGCCGACGCCGTTGCGGTTGCGCGCGCTGCCCGGAAAACTGTCGCCGTTGCCGATTTCGGCCCCGAATTCGAGGAACTGGTCGGTTGGCGCGAGCCACTTCACCTGCGCGCCGTCGGTGCCGTACTGGCCGCCCAGGAACGCCTGGTACGCAAGCGGCGCATCGTAGAAGTCCCACGCGTGCTGGTGCTGCTCATTCAGGTAGCCGATGCCCGAGAAGAAGCGTCCGAACTTCGGCACGATGCCGTTGCCGACGCTGGTCGCGATGCCGTACGCCTCCTCGACCGACACCGTGTTTTCCGGCGTATAGGCGATCGTCAGGCTGCCTGCGAAGAGCGGATCGACATTGGCGGCGAGCGTGATTTCCGACTCGCCGAGGCTCAGGCCTCGTCGGCCGGGACCGGCGTCCTCCGCGAGGCCGAAGCCGGCCAGGCTATAGCGCTTCGGGTCCTGCGACAGGTTCGAGTACACGCCTTCGAGCACGGCCGAAATCGCCGGATTGAATGCGTTCGCGGCACTGCCGGGGGCACTTGGCGCGGAGGGCGGCGCGGTAGCGAGCGGCGGCACCGCGGCAGCGTTGCCAGCCGGCGAGACCGCAGCGGCGTTGTTTGCTTTCTGCGCTTCGGATGCGCGCTCGGCAGCTGCTTCGGCCGCCTTGACGCGCGCTTCGAGCGCCTCGATGCGTGCTTCGTAACTTTGGCGAAGCGCGCTGATCTCGTCATGCAATTGCGACAGTTCGGCGTCGCTCGCGGCGTGGGCCACGGGAGCGACGACGAGCGCGGATGCCAATGCGGCCCGCGCGAACGGAATTCGCAGCAAGGTGAATCCTCCAGGTTGAACCGGGAAACGCCGCGCGAAGCGGCGAGCGACTCAGACAGGCTGGAGGAGGCTGGGTGGTGCGCGGCTTCGGTAGAACGACGGCGCGCTGATCGTGGCATGCGCCGGCGGAACGACGATGGCGATCCAGTGCGGCGAATCGGCAAACGTCGCGGGCAGTGATGGCGAAAGCAGCGACGTGCCGCCCGCCAGCAATTCGCATTCGAGGCAGGCATCGCCGGTGGGCCGCTCGAGTGCCGAATGCTTGGCGCGCTCGAGCTGGGCGCCAAGATGGTCGAGCTGGTGCCGGACGCTTTCCTGCTGCAGGAACAGCAGGAGCAGCGACAACAGCCCGATCAGGATGACCCGGTGGCGTGGAACTCCGCGAAGCATGAGGCGAAGGTTAACGGGCGGGAGCGCGCTTGGCAAATCGGCCAAATGGCCGAATGCTTGCCGCACGCCGACGAGTGCTCGGCGAGGCGCGTAGTGGGTTGCAACCGGATGCACCGATTCAGCGCAATTGAACGCGAGCGCCGCAGGATCGCTCATGATCCATCATGGGGATGGCATCAGCGATTGGTTCCGTCCGAGACTTCGCGGTCGCCCGATTGCGCGCCGGACATCGCGTCGGCATTCGTCGCGCCGGTACCCTGCGGTTCCACTCGTTGCGCCGGCAGGATTGCTGCAAACCTGCTGCCCCTGCCCACCTCGCTTTCGATCTCGAGCTCGGCCTGATGTCGCAGCAGCACGTGCTTGACAATGGCAAGGCCGAGTCCCGTGCCGCCCGTTGCCCGTGAGCGGCTGCGATCGACGCGGTAGAAGCGCTCGGTGAGGCGCGGTATGTGTTCCGCCGCGATGCCGATGCCCGTGTCGAGAACGGCGAACTCGCCGCGTCCGCCGTCGCGGATCGACCAGCGCAGAGTCACCGTTCCGCCGCGCGGCGTATAGCGCACGGCGTTGCTGACGAGATTGCCGAATGCGCTCGCGATCTCGTCGCGGCTCGCCACGATCGTCGATGCATCCGCGATGTCGAGCTCGATGCGATGCTGATCCTGCGACAGCGCCCGCGCATCGGCGGCGAGCGAGGTCAAAAGCGGCGTAACGGCGAAAGGCTGCTCCTGCGGGGCGTTGTGCTCGCTCTCGAGCGCCGAAAGCGCGAGCAGGTCCTGCACAAGGCGCCGCATGCTCGATGCCTGCTCCTGCATCAGTGCGAGGAAACGTTGACGCTGGCGCTCGTCGACGTCGACGTCCTGCAGCGTCTCGACGAAGCCGCTGATCACGGTGAGCGGCGTCTTGAGCTCGTGCGACACGCTGGCGATGAAATCGCGGCGCATCCTTGCGACCGCTTCGAGCTCGGTCACGTCGCGCGACATCAGCAGCTTCTGGTCGGCGGCGAAGGGCACCAGCTGCAACGCCAGGCGGCGACCCGGATCGCGACTGGATCCGACGACGATCGACGCCGAATAGTCGTCCGACTCGATGTAGCGAAGGAACTCCGGCTGGCGGACGAGGTTGACGACCGGCTGCCCATGGTCGTGATGAAGGTCGAGGCCGAGCTGCACGAGCGCGCGCTCGTTTGCCCAGTCGATGCGGTTCGTCGCGTCCAGCACGACGACGCCGTCAGGAATCGCGGATACCGCCTGCCGGAAGCGCTCGACGGTGTGTCGCAGATCACGCTCGTGCTCACGGCGCATTCGCGTGCGTCGATGAATCGCCGCGAGCAGGAACGCCCACTCGCCGCGCCCCTCGGGCACGTCGGCTTCGAGCGGACCGTGCGCCCAATCGGCGACGCGCTTCAGGGACCACAGGTGAAAGGCGATGATCGCGCCCGCGCCGGCCGCCATGACAACGAGCGCCGCGGCGGGGCCGGCGATCAGCCACACGAGCAGCGTCGCGGTGGCCACCGCGCCCGGCGCATACAGGCCCCGCCGGATGATCGGGTTCAACCGACGCTCAGCCGGTTACGGGCGGCGCGGCGCTCGACGGCTTCGCGACGAGACGGTAGCCGGTGCCGCGCACCGTCTCGATCATCCGATCCACGCCATGTCGCTCGAGGGCGAGCCGCAGTCGGCGGATGTGTACGTCGACCGTGCGCTCCTCGATGTAAACGTGATCGCCCCACACCCTGTCCAGCAGCTGCATGCGGGTGTGCACGCGATCGGGTCGCGCCATCAAAAACTGCAGCAGGCGGAACTCCGTGGGACCAAGCGCAATGTCGCCGGCCCCCGCGCTGACGCGATGCGCGACCGGATCGAGCCGCAGCGAGCCGACCTCGAGCGCTTCCTGGGCCGCCTCCGGCGCGCGCCGGCGGAGCACCGATTTGATCCGGGCCTTGAGCTCGCGCGGGCTGAACGGCTTCGTCACATAGTCGTCGACCCACGCCTCGAGTCCCGCGACCTTGTCGGCTTCGTCGCTGCGTGCGGTCAGCATGATGATCGGCAAGCCGCGCGTGCGCGCATTCCCGCGCAGTTGCCGGGCGAGGGCGAGGCCGGACTGCCCCGGCAGCATCCAGTCGAGCAGCAGCAAATCGGGCAGCTCGCCGGTGAGTGCAGCTTGCGCGCGCTCGGCGTCCGGCGCCTCCTGCACGTCGTAGCCCGCAGCCACGAGGTTGACCTTGAGGAGCTCCCGGATCGCCGGCTCGTCCTCGATGACAAGTATGCTCGGCATCACGAAACGCGTCGGGCGCCGGCGATCCGCGCAACGGACAGCCGATGCCTGCCCGCCCGGACACGAACCGAAACGCCGGTCGTCACGACGCCACCTCGGCACGAATCTCCTCGGCGGACGCGTGCCGCACATCCTTGCCCTTGACGACCTGCACGACCGCCTCCGCAATATTCTTCGCGTGATCGCCGATGCGCTCGATCGACTTCGCGATGAACACGATCTCGAGCGCCGGCGTGATCGTTCGCGGATCTTCCATCATGTAACTGACGAGCTGGCGCAGGATCGACGCGAACGCGGCGTCGATGTCCGCATCGCGGTCGATCACCTCGGCTGCGGCGTGCACGTCGAGTCGGGCGAACGCGTCGAGCGCGAGGCGCAGCATCGTCATCGCGTGATCGAGCGCCTTGGCCGCGTCGTAGTGGCGCACGCGCGCGAGCCGCTCGCTCGCCCGCGCCTCACCCGCCTTGTACGCGATCTTCTTGACCTCGTCGCCGATACGCTCGAGATCGTTCACGATCTTCGTGACGGTCAGCACCATGCGCAGATCGACCGCCGTCGGCTGGCGCCGCGCGATGATCTGCGCGCACTGCTGATCGATCGTCACCTGCAGCTGGTTGATCGCCGCCTCGTCGGTGCCGACGGCATCGATGCGCCGCGCATCCTCTTCCTTCTCGAGCGCCTCCATCGCGCGCGTCAACTGCTGCTCGACGATGCCGCCCATCGAAAGAACGCCCGAGCGGATCGTCTCCATCTCGGCGTCGAATTGCTTGTAGGTGTGATCGCTCATCGCTCTCGTCCTCGTATGCCGGGCAGCCTACCCGAAGCGACCGGTGATGTAGTCCTCGGTCTCCTTGCGCGCGGGCTTGAGGAAGATCTGGTCGGTCTGGCCGAACTCGATCAGCTCGCCCAGGTACATGTAGGCGGTCTTGTCGGAAACGCGCGCGGCCTGCTGCATATTGTGCGTCACGATCGCGATCGTGTAGTCGGCCTTGAGCTCGGAGATCAGCTCCTCGATCTTCGCGGTCGAGATGGGATCGAGCGCCGACGTCGGCTCGTCGAGCAGCAGAACCTCCGGCCGGACCGAAACGGCGCGCGCGATGCAAAGCCGCTGCTGCTGGCCGCCGGACAGGGCCATCCCCGATTGGCGGAGCTTGTCCTTCGCCTCGTCCCACATCGCTGCCTTGGTGAGCGCCCATTCGACGCGCTCGTCCATGCGCCGCGGCGACAGCCGCTCGTAGAGACGCACGCCGAACGCGATGTTGTCGTAGATGGACATCGGGAACGGCGTCGGCTTCTGGAACACCATGCCGACCTTGGCGCGCAACAGGTTGAGGTCGGTGCGCGCGTCCAGGATGTTTTCCCCGTTGAAGCGGATTTCGCCTTCCGCCCTTTGGTTGGGATAAAGCGAATACATCCGGTTCAGCGCGCGCAGCAACGTCGACTTGCCGCAACCCGACGGGCCGATGAACGCGGTGACGCAATGGTCGGCAATGTCGAGCGACACGTCCTTCAGCGCACGAAAGCCGCCGTAGTAGAAATCCAGGTGCCGGATGGACATCTTCGACGCCGGTGTCGTCGGCCGTGTCGCATCGGGGCGGTGCGCGAGGTTCGGGGTGGCGAGCATCGTCGTTCGATCAGCGCATCGCCCGCTGGCGGAACACGGTGCGCGCGAGAATGTTGAGACCGAGCACGGCGAGCGTGATCAGCAGCGCCGCGGCCCAGGCAAGCGCCTTCCAGTCGTCGAAGGGACTCATCGCGAACTGGAAGATCACGACCGGAAGGTTCGCCATCGGCCCGTTCATGTCCGCGCTCCAGAACTGGTTGTTGAGCGCGGTGAACATGAGCGGTGCGGTCTCGCCCGACATGCGCGCGATGGCGAGCAGGATGCCGGTGACGACGCCCCCGCGCGCCGCCTTGAGCGTCACCATGACGATGACCTTCCACATCGGTGCACCGAGCGCGACCGCCGCCTCGCGCATGCTGCTCGGGACGAGCCGAAGCATGTTCTCGGTCGTGCGCACGACGACCGGTATGGCAATCAGCGCAAGCGCGAGCGAGCCCGCCCAGCCGGAAAAGTGCTGCGACGGGAGCACGACGATGGTGTAGACGAACAGTCCGAGAATGATCGACGGTGCGGACAGCAGGATGTCGTTGATGAAGCGCGTCGCGCGTGCGAGCCATCCGTCGCGGCCGAACTCGGCGAGATAAATGCCGGCAAGGATGCCGATCGGCGTGCTGATGAACGTGGCAGCGCCGACGATCAGCAAGCTGCCGATGATGGCGTTCAGCAAACCCCCGCTTGAGCCCGGTGGCGGCGTCATCTTCGTGAACAGCGCGGGCGACAGCGCCGAATAGCCGTTTTGCACCAGCACGGCCACGATCCAGAACAGGAACAGCATGCCGAATGCCATCGTGGCGAGCGACATCGCGAGGTTGAAGCGATTGAGGAGCAGCCGCCGCCGGTAGCGACGCGTCGGGATACGAGCAGAACGTGCAGAGCCAGGTTCTTCCGCAGCTGTCATCATGTCTGCCGTCCCTCGCCCAGCGAGAGCCGCGCGATCAGAAAGCGCGATGCGGCGAGCACGATCACCGTCAGGACGAAAAGGACGAGACCCAACGACATCAATGCGCCGCGGTGCACCGGATCGGCCGCCTCGTTGAATTCGTTTGCCAATGCCGAGGCGATCGAATTGCCGGGCTCGAACAGCGACGCACGAATCCGATACGCGTTGCCGATGACGAACGTCACCGCCATGGTTTCGCCGAGCGCGCGTCCGAGCCCCAGCATGATGCCGCCGATCACGCCGATCCGCGTGTAGGGGAGGACGATGTTGCGCACGACCTCCCAGGTCGTGCAGCCGATGCCGTACGCCGATTCCTTCAGCACGGGCGGCACGACCTCGAACACGTCGCGCATCACCGACGCAATGAACGGAATCACCATGACGGCGAGAATGATGCCGGCGGTGAGAATGCCGAGTCCGTTCGCAGCTCCCTGAAACAGCGGCCCGACGAGCCACAGCTCGCCAAGGAATCGCTGAAGCACCGGCTGCACGTGGTCGGCAAAGAACGGCGCGAAAACGAAGAGGCCCCACATGCCGTAGATGATCGACGGAATGGCCGCAAGCAATTCGACCGCGGTTCCGAGCGGCCGCTTCAAGGCGACCGGACACATTTCGGTGAGGAACAGTGCGATGCCGAAGCTCACCGGGACGCCGATCAGAAGCGCAATGACGGACGTGACGGCCGTTCCGTAAAGAGGTGCCAGCGCCCCGAACTGCTTCGTGACCGGGTTCCACGCGTCGGTCACGAAGAAGCCGAGGCCGAACGCCTGCAGTGCCGGCGCGGCGGCGATGGCGAGCGCGACGATGATCGACAGCAGCAGCGCGAGCACGAGCGCCGCAAAGAGCTGCGTCGTGCGGCGGAACAACGCATCCTGCCAGCGCCGCGGCGACCTCGCGCCGATGATCAGCTCCAGGCCGCCTTGCCGCTCGCGTCCTTGATCTGCGTCTTCCACGCAGTCTCGATCAGCTTCGTGACGTTCTCCGGCAACGGCACGTAGTCGAGTTCCTCGGCGAGCTTCCCGCCGTTCGCGAACGCCCATGCGAAGAACTTCAGCACCTCCGCGGCATTCTGCGGCTTGTCCTGCTTCACATGCATCAAAATGAAGCTCGCACCGGTGATCGGCCAGGCCGTCTTGCCCGGCTGGTCGGTCAGGATCTCGTAAAAGCCGGGCGCGTTCTTCCAATCGGCGTTCGCCGCCGCTGCCTGGAACGCTGACATCTCCGGCTTCACGAACGTACCGTCGCGGTTCTTCACTGACGCATACGTCATGTTGTTGCGCTTGGCGTAGGCAAACTCGACGTAGCCGATGGCGCCCTTGATCCGCTGCACGTACGCGGCAACGCCTTCGTTGCCCTTGCCGCCGACGCCCTCGGGCCACGACACGGCCGTTGCCGATCCCACCTTGCTCTTCCACTCGGGGCTGACCTTCGACAGATAATCGGTCCAGATGAACGTCGTGCCGGAGCCATCCGAGCGATGGACAACCGCGATGGCCTGGTCCGGCAGCTTGACGCCGGCATTGAGCTCGGCGATCGCCTTGTCATTCCACTTCCTGATCTTGCCCTGGTAGATGTCGGCGAGGATCGGACCTGTCAGCTTGATCGCGCCGGGTTGCACGCCATCGAGGTTCATCACCGGCACGACACCGCCCACGATTGCTGGAAACTGCATCAAGCCCGCCGTCTGCAGGTCCTCCTGCTTGAGCGGCATGTCCGACGCGCCGAAGTCGACCGTCTTCGCCTTGATCTGCGCGATGCCGCCGCCCGAGCCGATCGACTGGTAGTTCATGCCCACGCCGGTCTTGGCCTTGTAGGCCTCCGCCCACTTGGCGTAGATAGGGTACGGGAAGGTTGCGCCCGCGCCGGTAACGTCGGCCGCATGCGCACCCATTGTTGCCGTCAACAGAACCGCGGAAGCCAGTACTGCCGAAAGTCTTCGCATCGTCGCTTCTCCTTTGTCTTTGGTTGAGGAAGCGATTTTGCCGATCCGATATGACAGTTCGATGACAACCCGGGCGCCGCCGCCCATTTGCACGCTGACGATCGTCGGTGCACGAGTACTCACACGTGCCGTCACCGGGCCCCGCAAACTCGTCTCAGGACTTGCTGCGTGCGTCCCGGGCGAGGAGTCCTATTGCCATCCGCGCGTCGAGCCTGGAGACTGATTCGCTGTTGGGGCGGCCCTGCGCGGTCATGAACAGCACGCTGCACCGGTCTTCAGGGGGATCGATGCCGATACCGCGATCTCGGTCGAAGCACAGCAGCGGGGTGAACTCGAGACATCGGACGACGACGCCGCCGCACCAAAGACGGGAATGTCGCCGAGCGTGTGGTAGGTCTCCCATGCGATCCCTTGCGGATCGGTCACCCAGTACTTGTCGGACACCGCGTAGCAGCAGTGCGCATCAGACTCTTCGGTCAAGCCGGCATCGGCCGCCGTGAGCCGATCACGCATCCCCTTGAGCTCCTGGTCAGAGTCGACTTGGAAGCCAAGGTGATTCACGCCGGGTTGCGAACCGCGCGTCGAGATGGCGAAGTTGATCCGTGGGTCATCCACCATCCACTTGGCGTAGTCGGCCTTCTCGACGGTCGGTCGGGCACCGAAGAGCGTCGAGTAAAAACGAATGCTGTCGGCGAGGTTGTCTACGGCGAGATGGACATGAAAGCGCTTCATGATGCCTTCCTCTTGAGCTTGGGAGCCGGTGCGCACGCGATGTCGCAGGTATTGCCACGACAGCAGTTTTCGGTGAGGTACGTCACGAGCTCGTTGATGGTCCGATAGTTCGCGCTGTAATAGATGAAGCGACCTGCCTGGCGCGCGGATACCAGGTCGGCATGGGTCAGTTCCTTGAGGTGAAAGGACAGCGTCGGATTGGCGAGCCCGAGCGCTTCTGCGATTGCACCCGCGTGCATTCCCTCGGGCCCTCGCTCAACCAGAAGGCGGAATATCGCCAGCCGGGTTTCCTGTGCGAGTGCCGCGAGCGTCGGTACGACAGATATCGCTTTCATGATTCCAATTTAATGGAATCGTTGTGGAAAGTCAAGTGAGGCGTCACCCATGTGGCCGGAACAGACCGAGAATCAGGCCGCTTTTAGCGTGTATTGGCGCGAGCCACTGCTGCGCGCCCGAAGCCGTGGCTCGCTGTGTGCGCGACGAATATCGCGGTGGCCACCAGCGCTTCTGAGGTATTTCGTACACCCTGGCAGAAGGATGAGACTATGGGGATTATTGACGACTGCGGCTCATGCACCTTGCCAACTTCATTCTCACCAACCTCGAACCCATCCTAGTCGAGTGGGAGGCGTTCGCGAAATCGTTGCCGGCCGGCGCCTCGATGACTCCTCGCGCGCTGCGCGATGACGCGGAACGGATGTTGCGATTCATTGCACGGGATCTGGCAACGCGCCAAACCGTGGATGAAGAGATTGCCAAGTCACAAGGTCACGGTGAACGTCTCCCGGATGGCGAGCAGAGTGCCGCACACGATCACGGCCTGCAACGTTTGGCAGACGGGTTCGACTTGGTTCAGATGGTATCCGAGTACAGGGCGTTGCGCGCGAGCGTTACGCGCCTGTGGGCGAAGGAGGTCAACGCGTTCGACGAGCAAGCCTCGGAGATGATTCGATTCAACGAGTCGATGGATCAGATACTGGCGGAGTCCGTCGAGCGCTTCACCCAAAAGGTCGGCCGCGACAAGGACCTGTTTCTGGCTGTCCTGGGTCATGATTTGCGAAATCCGTTGTCCGCGATCAAGATGGGCTCCGCGGTCCTGCTACGCTCGGATGCCATAACAGCGCGCGATCACAACTCAGCCGTTATCATTTCACGTAGCGCGGATCGCATGGGACAAATGGTGCACGACCTGCTGGATTTCACGCGCACCCGGCTCGGCGCCCGGCTCCCGATCTCGGTAGAGACCTGTGACCTGCGCATAATCTGCAACCGCATTGCAGAAGAAATGAGGACTGCCCATCCGGACCGGCCAATTTCGGTCGAGTGCGACGAAGATTGCGCGGGCCAGTGGGATGCATCTCGCATCGGACAACTTGTCTCTAATCTCCTGGGCAATGCGGTGCAACACGGGTATCGCGGCACCCCGGTTAACGTTAGCGTCGACGGCCACCAGGCGAAAACCGTCACCGTAGGCGTCCGCAATCGCGGCCCGGTCATTCCCGAAGGGCAGCGGCGCTCCATTTTCGATCCGCTGACCCGTGGACCCGATACCGACGGCGACGCAGACGCGGAACAGCGTACAAGCCTCGGATTGGGTCTCTATATCGCTCACGAGATCGCGAGCGCTCACGGTGGAACGATTGACCTGATGTCCAGTGAGCTAGAGGGCACGACATTTCGCGTCGTGCTCCCAAGGCACTTGCCTGGTTAGCGTCGAGTCCGCAGTCAGGCGGGCGCGAGGAGCAAAGCGCACGCCTTCGCCACCGCGGTCACCTGCTCGGGCGTCTTCGATCCCGGCGTGGCAGCCCAACCGCCCTTTTCGACGAAATCGCCCTGTGACCATGCATCGACCTTCTTGAGCGCGGCGAGATTCCCCGCCGCATCGGGAGCGCCCTTGAACCGCTCGGCGCATACGGGGGCGAGCGCGAGCACGACGGCACTATTCGCCCGTTGCGCCGCGTCCGCTTCGGCGGTGCCGCCGGTGACCCATCCACCCCATGAGAAGCCGACGATTGCCGCTCCAATCGCTCCGCCCACGATGCCCCACAGGGCCGGTTTCGTTTCAACTGGAATCTTCATCGTGTGCCTCTTTCAATGGACTGGAAGAAAACAGGGAAGCGACGCGAATTGCGGCAATCCCCGCAAACGACCCGGACCCGAGGAGCCCGAATCGTGAATGAGGCGATCATGCCCGCACTCGGTTGCAGCAATAGCAGAAGTTGCGGGTCGCGTATGTGCGTTAGCGCACGCAGTGCGCATTCCCTCGCCCCGGGCTCCAGGCGGGTGACGCTCCGTTAACCGAGGATTCGATCGTACGATGATCGGTCAGCGTCGTAACAGCCGCAGGAGGCGGCCTTGAGGCCGCGCCGATCGAGAACCGTCACGTTGCCCCGACTGTAACGAATCAGGTCCCGCTGCTGGAGCGCGCTGGCCGCCTTGGTGACGCCTACGCGCCGGACACCGAGCATGAGGGCCAGGAATTCCTGTGTCGCGTGGAACGAACGGGCGTGGGCTCGATCCTGCGTCATCAGAAGCCAGCGGGCCAGCCTGGCCTCCACCAGATGAAAGCGCGTGCATCCCGCCGTCTGGGCCAGCTGGCTCACATGGACCGAAACGTAACGCTCGATGCAGCGCCGCAACGCGGGCGTGCGTGCAAGCTCCCGGCGAAACGCCGCCGTGTCGATGCGCAATGCGGATCCTGCTCCCTGCACGACGGCTCGCATCGGCGATGCGTTCACACCGAGCGCGAGCGGAATGCCGAACATGCCCTCGTTGCCGACGAGTCCCACCTCGAGCGAGCAATCAGCATCGATGGGCATGATGAGCGAGATGAAGCTGTCGATCGGGAAATAGGCGTGGTCGAGTTCTCCGGGCGGCGCATACAGCACTTCCGCGAAGGCGACGTCCACGATTTCGCATTGGCTCAACAGTCGGCGACGATCAACGCCAGGCAGCGCCTCGAGCAAGAGATTGACTGAATGCAGGCGTTCGGCGGGCGGCACGACGGCGAAGGTACGCGGGCGTGTCGATTCCGTCTGCGCGCCAGCGCACATAGGCGGCGTGACGCGAGAGGGCGCGGGCACGAAGTTCGAAACACTACCGCATCGTGTAGGGCAGGAGACGATCGAACTCGGCCTTCACCACGTGGTAACACTCGCAAGACCGGGCCTCGAGGCCCGGTCGATCCAGCACGGTAATCCTGCCCCTGCGATAGCGGATCAGTTCCGCCTCCTGCAACTTTCCCGCGGCCTCGGTAACGCCTTCGCGCCGCACGCCGAGCATGTTCGCAATCAGCTCCTGCGTCATCACGAGCTCGTTCGACGCAAGACGATCGAGACTCAGCAACAGCCATCGACACAATTGCTGGTCCACCGTATGGTGCCGGTTGCAGACTGCCGTTTGCGACATCTGGGTAATCAGTGCCTGCGTGTAACGCAGCAGCAACCGCAGCATCGGGCCGAATCGGGCGAACTCGTCCTTCAGGTGCTGCGCCTTCAGCCGGAAGCCGTAGCCCGCGCCTTGCACCACGGCACGACTCGGCGTCGTGTCGCCGCCCATGAACAGCGATATGCCAAGGATGCCCTCGTTGCCTACGATAGCAATTTCAGCCGATGCGCCATCCTCCATCACGTACATGAGCGAGACGATCGACGTCGTGGGAAAATACACATGGCGCATGCGCGTGCCAGGCTCGTAGAGCACGTCGCCCAGCTTCATCGGTATCAACTCCAATTGCGGCGCGAGCCGTTCGTAATCCTCCCTCGGCAGCGCCTCGAGGAGGTGATTCTGCCGAGGACTGTGTAGCGCGTCAGCGCTCGGGCGCAACCTTGCCCTCAAGCGCGCAGCGGAAGCGTTGCGCACAGGTGTGCCCGGTCTATCGCTCGGCATTTCAGAAGTGTAGAACACCGGGCCCGTTCGCTGTCCAGGCGGCATATGGCGCTTTCACCCCGGAACGCCTGGTGCAGACGCCGTCGGCACTGTGTGCGCAAGCGAACAGACGCGCCGTATGCGCGCCAGTACATTGCTTCGCAAACCTTACGGCACAGCTTTTGACAAGCAGCACATCGATCTTCGGGCATCTGACACAGTTCAGGTCGCGTCTGCGCACCGCGGGGCCGCCACACGAATCGCCGGTCACCGAGCTGCCGCTACGGTCGGAACTGTTCAGTGCCGACCAGATGGAGCGGCACGGCAGGACGCTCGCGACCACGCATCGCCTGATGGTGCGCCGAGCCGCCGATCCGCTGCTTCCCCGGCTTGCCGCCAACGAGATCGTGCTGATCGACGTCGCCAAGCGCTTGACCGAAGCGGTGTCGGCGAACCATCGCATCAGTCCGTCCGGCGAGTGGCTCCTCGACAACTTCCATCTGATCGAGGAAGAGATCCGCACGGCGAAGCGACACTTGCCGCGCGGCTACAGTCGAGAGTTGCCGCGCCTCGCCGCCGGTCCTTCGGCCGGTTTGCCGCGGGTCTATGACATCGCGCTCGAGACGGTCTCGCATGGCGACGGCCGGGTCGACGCCGAGAGCCTGAACCGCTTCGTCTCCTCGTACCAGTCGGTCATGACGCTGAAGCTCGGCGAGCTTTGGGCGATCCCGATCATGCTGCGGCTCGCCCTGATCGAGAATCTGCGCCGTGTCGGCGTCCACATTGCCAGAGGCCGTGCGGACCGCGACCTGGCCAATGTGTGGGCCGACCGGATGATGGAAACCGCCGAGCGCGATCCGAAAGGCCTGATTCTCGTTATCGCGGACATGGCTCGATCGGAGCCGCCCATGAAGAGTGCGTTTGTGGCGGAGCTTGCGCGCCGATTGCAGGGCCATAGCGTGCCGTTGGCGCTGGCGCTGACATGGATCGAGCAGTGGCTTGCGGAATCGCACCGGACGATCGAGCAGCTCGTGCAGCTCGAGAACCAGCAGCAGGCATCCGATCAGGTCTCGATCAGCAACAGCATCGGCAGCCTGCGCTTCCTGACCGCGATCGACTGGCGCGATTTTGTGGAAAGCGTGAGCGCCGTCGAGAAGATACTGCGCGAAGATCCGCCAGATGTGTACGGGGCAATGGAGTTCGCGACCCGCGATCGCTATCGCCATGCCGTCGAACGCATTGCCAGGGAAGGGTGCCTCGGCGAGGCGGACGTCGCATCGAAGGCGATCGAGCTCGCGCGTGCAACCGTAGCCGGCCAGGGCAACGACGATCGGGGGACGCATGTAGGGTTCTACCTGATCGACAAGGGGGTGCCGGAGCTCGAGCGGGCCGCGGGCGTCGCTGGATCGATCGTCAGCGCCGTACGCAGAACCGGCAAGCGGTATTCATTGGCTGTCTACCTCGGGGCGATCAGCGTCATCACGCTGACGTGCACGGCGGCTTTGGCGGCGAACGCCTTCGCCTCCGGAGCCCCTCGGCAGCTACTGGCACTCGTCGTGATCCTCTCGTTTCTCGCGGCAAGTCAGCTCGCGATGACCCTCGTGAACTGGTGGGCGACCTTGCTTGTGACGCCGCGCCCCCTCCCACGGATGGATTACTCCACCGGCATTCCACCGCACGCGCGAACGCTCGTCGTCGTTCCGACGATGCTCACCAGCACCGGCAACGTCGACGATCTCGTCGAGGCGCTGGAAGTCTGCTTCCTCGCGAACCGCGACGCACGCCTGCACTTCGGCTTGCTGACCGATTTTCCCGATGCGCATGACGAATCGCTCCCGGCCGACGAACCGCTGCTCCGGCTGGCCGAAGCGCGCATCAATGCGCTGAACTCGAAATACAGCCTTTCACCGTCGTCAGCGGAAAGCGACAACGCCGGCGGCGACGGGCGCGATGGCGTCGACACAAGCGTGTTCTATCTCTTCCACCGCTCGCGCCAGTGGAATCGGCGGTCAAGGATCTGGATGGGCTTCGAGCGCAAGCGGGGCAAGCTCGGCGACCTGAACGCCCTCCTGCGCGGCGGCAGCCCGCAGGACAATTTTTCCCTCATCGTCGGGGCGACGGCGATTCTGTCGCGGGTCAAGTACGTGATCACGCTCGACACCGACACGCAGCTGCCGCGGGATGCGGGGCGCCAGCTTGTCGGCGCCATGGCGCACCCATTGAACGCGCCGCGCTTCGACGAATCGGGCAAGAACACAAGCAGGGAGGTGGTGACCTCGGGCCACGGCATCCTGCAGCCGCGGGTATCGGTGAGCCTGCCCGGAACCAGCCGGTCCCGATACGCCCGCCTGTACGGAGGCGACGCAGGCATCGATCAGTACACCCGCACCGTTTCCGACGTGTACCAGGACGTGTTCGACGAAGGCTCGTTCATCGGCAAGGGCATCTACGACGTCGACGCGGTCGAACGCGCGCTGAAGGGACGATTTCCGGCAGACCGCATCCTGAGTCACGATCTGCTCGAAGGTTGCTACGTGCGCGCCGGACTCATGAGCGACACCGAGCTGTACGAAGAATTTCCTGCGCGCTACAGCGCCGATGTCGCGCGTCGGCGGCGCTGGATCCGCGGCGACTGGCAACTCGCCGGATGGTTGCGCCGACGCGTGAAGGCGCCGAACGGTCGCCGGGAGCCCAACCCGCTTTCGCTGCTGTCGCAATGGAAGCTGTTCGACAACCTGCGCCGAAGCCTCGTCCCGGCCGTCCTCACTTCGCTGCTGCTGCTCGGATGGTTCGTGTTGTTGCCCGAATGGCTGTGCACGGTCTTCGTGCTCGCCGTCGTTTTCGCCCCCGCCGTCATTGCGACGCTGTCCGACCTGGCCGCCAGGCCGCCCGATCTGCCGTTCGCACAACACCTGATGGCCGTCACCCGCGCCGCGCAGCAGCACGTCGCACAGGCCCTTCTCGCCCTCGCCTTTTTGCCCTACGAAGCATTCTTCTGCCTCGACGCCATCACCCGCACGATGGCACGGATGGTGATCCGCCGGCGCCTGCTCGAATGGAATCCGTCGAGCGACGTCGATCGGGCGCTCGAGCGTAAGGGGACGGGGCTCGGCACATCCTATCGCTCGATGGCCATTGCTCCGGCGATCGCCGCGGCTGCCGCGCTCGGCCTCGCATTCACTCGTCCGGCGATGCTGGAGATGGCGGGCGCAATCCTGTTGCTGTGGGTGACGTCGCCCGCGATTGCCTGGTGGATGAGCCGCCCGCTGTCGCGGCAGCGTGCAGGACTCACCGCCGATCAGACGCATTTTGTGCGCAGGCTGGCGCGAAAGACGTGGACCTATTTCGAAACGTACGTCGGCGCGGACGACAACTGGCTGCCGCCCGACAACGTGCAGGAAAACCCGTCGATGAAGGTCGCGCACCGGACATCGCCGACCAACATGGGCCTCGCGCTGCTCGCCAATCTGGCCGCACACGACTTTGGATATCTTTCCACCGGACAATTCCTTACGCGCACCGCGAATGCGCTTCGCGTGATGCAATCGCTCGAACGCCATCGCGGTCACTTCTACAACTGGTACGACACGCAGACGCTGCAGCCACTATCGCCTCGCTATGTGTCGACGGTCGACAGCGGCAACCTGGCGGGCCATCTGCTCACGTTGCGACCCGGACTGTCCGCACTTGGCGATGCGCCGATCGTCGATCAACGCTGGATCCGCGCGCTCCGCGACACATTCTCGATTCTGGCCGAGGCCGCCGGCGAAGATCTGCCCACTTGCGCGGAGCAGTTCGACCACCTCGTCGCAGCGGCGGCCGCTGCATGTCCCCGCACGCTCGCCGACGCTTGGATGCACATGGAACGAATCGCGGCGAGCGCGGCCGAGGTCGCTGCAAATTTCACGGGCGCCGAGACGCCGGACGAGGCCGTCTTCTGGGCATCCGCGCTGGCCAGGCAATGCACAGATGCACGAGACGATCTCGCCTTCCTCGCGCCGTGGCTTCAGCTTTCGGCGCCGGCCGATACCGCGCACGGCATGCCGGCCGTTGCGGCCCTCTCCACGCTGCGCGAATTGGCGGCGCTCGGTGAGCCCGCCGAGCCTGCGCACGAACCACCACGCCACAATGCCATGACGATAGAGGAGCGCGGCGCGCTCGACGCGCTGCAGCCCCTTGTCGCGCAGGGCGCCGAGCGCGCGCGGGAGCGACTCGCCGCCATCGATTCGCTCGCAGCTCAGGCTGGCGCACTGGCGTCCATGGATTATCGCTTCCTGTTCGATGAAGCGCGGCGGCAACTGGTGACCGGCTACAACGTCGGCGAGCGCCGCCGCGACGCAAGCTATTACGACCTCCTCGCATCGGAGGCGCGGTTGTGCAATTTCGTTGCGATTGCACAGGGGGAGCTCCCGCAGGAGAGCTGGTTTGCGCTCGGGCGCCTTCTGACGTCCGTGGGCGGCAACCCGGTGCTGCTGTCGTGGAGCGGATCGATGTTCGAATATCTGATGCCGTTGCTGGTGATGCCCACGTATGACAACACGCTACTCGATCAGACTTGCCTCGCAGCGGTGGAGCGACAGATTGCGTATGGAAAGCAACGCGGCGTGCCGTGGGGGATATCGGAGAGCGGCTACAACGCCATCGACGTTCACCTCAATTACCAGTACCGCGCCTTTGGCGTGCCCGGGCTCGGCCTCAAGCGGGGCCTGGGCGAGGATCTGGTCGTCGCGCCGTACGCATCGGCGCTCGCCCTCATGCTGGTTCCCGGGCCGGCAGTCCTGAACCTGCAGCAACTCGCCGCCTCCGGTCTGGCCGGAAGGTTCGGGCTGTTCGAGGCGATCGACTACACACCGTCCAGGCTGCGCCGCGGCGATGCCAGCGCGGTCGTGCGCTCGTTCATGGTGCATCACCAGGCGATGAGCCTCCTTGCGTTCGCGCATGTGCTGCTGGCGCAGCCGATGCAGAAGCGCTTTGCATCGGACCCGCTTCTAAAGGCCACGCTGCTTTTGCTGCAGGAGCGCATTCCGCGAGCAACGCTGTTTCATTCGAACGCGAACGACGTGCTGGACGTGCGCATGAACACGAGCGGCCCTGCACTGCCCGTACGGGTGCTCAGAAGCCCGGATACCGCCGTTCCGCAGGTGCAGTTGCTGTCCAACGGCCGCTACCACGTCATGATGACGAATGCCGGGGGCGGCAGCAGCCGCTGGAAGGATCTTGCGGTCACCCGCTGGCGCGAAGACAGCACGTGCGACAACTGGGGCACCTTCTGCTATCTGCGCGACACCGCGAGCGGCGCTTTCTGGTCGATTGCGCACCAGCCGACGCTCCAGCCGACGGACCGCTACGAAGCGATCTTTTCGGAGGGGCGCGCCGAGTTCCGGCGCAGGGACCTCGATGTCGAAACGCATACGGACATCGTGATCTCGCCGGAGGACGATATCGAGGTCCGACGTGTTCATGTCACCAACCGTTCCCGCGTCGCGCGGACAATCGACGTCACGAGCTATGCCGAGATTGTTCTCGCTCCACCGGCTGCGGACGTCCTGCATCCGGCATTCAGCAATCTCTTCGTGCAAACCGAGATCATCCGAGAACGGCACGCGATCGTCTGCACACGCCGGCCGCGCTCGCTCGCCGAGCCCGTGCCGTGGATGTTTCATCTTCTGAACGTGCACGGCTCCGCGGTCCCCGAGTTGTCGTTCGAGACCGACCGGATGCGCTTCATCGGTCGCTGCGGATCGGTCGCCGCGCCGCGCGCGATGCTGGAATCCGGAGCGCTCTCCGACACCGCCGGGCCCGTGCTGGATCCGATTGTCGCGATTCGGCATCGGCTGACGATTGACGCGGGCGCGACGACGACGATCGACATGATCTCGGGTGCCGGCGAGACGCGCGATGCGGTGCTGCATCTCGTCGACAAGTATCAGGACCGGGGCTTCGCGGATCGCGCCTTCGAGCTGACGTGGACGCACAGCCAGGTGATGCTCCGGCAACTGAATGCCACCGAGGCCGATGCGCAACTCTACTGCCGCCTCGCGAGCTCGGTGATCTACGCGAACGCGTCGCTTCGCGCCAGTGCGAGTGTCCTCGTCGCCAACCGTCGCGGACAGTCGGGCCTGTGGGGTTATGCAATTTCCGGCGACCTGCCTATCGTCCTGTTGCAGATCGCCCATGGCGCGAACATCGAGCTCGTGCGCCAGCTCGTCCAGGCACATGCCTACTGGCGTCTGAAGGGGCTCGCCGTCGATCTCGTGATCTGGAACGAGGATCACGACATCTACCGGCAGCGGCTGCAGGAGCAAATCATCGGCTTGATCGCCGCGGGCGTCGAAGCACACGTCGTCGATCGCCCGGGAGGCATCTTCATCCGGCATGCGGAGCAAATTTCGCCCGAGGACCGAATCCTCTTTCAATCGATCGCGCGGGCAATCATCAGCGACACGCGTGGAACGCTGGACGAGCAGATCACGCGCCGCGCTACCGAAACGCGAATGGCGCCGTTCTCTGCAAGCCGCTCCGAGCGCGCGCGATCGGCTCCACCCGACATTGTGGAATCTGCACCGAACGACTTGCTCCTGTTCAACGGGATCGGCGGCTTCTCACCCGATGGCCGCGAATACGTGATTGCGCCGGCAGCGAAGCAGGCAACGCCCGCGCCATGGGTGAATGTGCTTGCCAATCGCGACTTCGGAACCGTCGTCTCGGAAAGCGGGCTCGGCTATACCTGGAGCGGGAATGCGCACTTGTTCCGCCTCACGCCGTGGCACAACGACCCGGTGACCGACGCAAGTGGCGAGGCGCTGTACCTGCGCGACGAAGAGACGGGGCGCTTCTGGTCGCCCACGCCTTTACCCTGCGGCGGCCCTTCTCGCTACATCACCCGGCACGGATTCGGCTACAGCGTGTTCGAGCACACCGAAGACGGAATCGCGACGCGGCTGACCGTTTTCGTCGCACTCGATGCCGCCGTCAAGTTTTACGTGCTGAATGTGAGCAACCTTTCGGGTCGCGCACGGGCGCTGTCGGTTACCGGCTACGTGGAATGGATATTGGGGGACGTGCGCGCGAAATCGACGATGCACATCGCGACCGAGATCGATGCGCGCAATGGCGCGTTCCATGCACGAAATCCGTACAACAGCGAATTCTCGAAATGGGTTGCGTTCTTCGATGTCGATGAACCTGCCCGAACCGTAAGCGGTGATCGTGCCGAATTTCTCGGCCGCAACGGCACGATGCGGGACCCGGCCGCCATGCACCGCATGCACCTTTCCGGGAAAGTCGGGGCGGCGCTCGATCCGTGCGGTGCAGTGCAGGTGCCATTCGATCTCGCCGAGGGACAACAGCGCGACGTCGTCTTTCGGCTCGGCGCCGCGTCCGACGCCGACGCCGCAGCCCGGCTGGTGCAGCGGTTTCGCGGAGTTGCGGCCGCTCACGACGCATTGCAGGCCGTGATCGCGCACTGGACGCACACGCTCACAGCCGTGCAGATCAAAACGCCCGACATCGCGCTCGACGTGCTTGCCAACGGCTGGCTCGTGTATCAAACGCTGGCCTGCCGCCTGTGGGCGCGCAGCGGTTACTACCAGTCTGGAGGCGCCTACGGATTCCGCGACCAGCTGCAGGACGCAATGGCGCTGGTCCACGCGGAACCCGGTCTGCTGCGGGCACAGGTCGCGCTCTGCGCGAGCCGCCAGTTCGTCGAGGGCGACGTGCAGCATTGGTGGCATCCCCCCATGGGCCGCGGTGTGCGCACGCACTGCTCGGACGACTTTCTCTGGCTGCCGCTGGCCACGTCCCGCTATGTGATGGCCACCGGCGACATGTCGGTGCTCGATGAAACCGCACACTTTCTCGACGGCCGCCCGGTCAACGTCGACGACGACTCGTACTACGACATGCCGACCCGTTCCGGGCAGAGTGCCAGCGTCTATCAGCACTGTGTGCAAGCGATCCTGCACGCGCTGCGATTCGGTGAGCACGGGTTGCCGCTGATCGGATCCGGCGACTGGAACGACGGCATGAACCTTGTCGGACGGCATGGCAAAGGCGAAAGCGTATGGCTGGCGTTCTTCCTTTGTCACGTCCTCGTGCAATTCGCGAGGGTCGCTCGCCTGCGCGACGACGCGTCGTTCGCAAGCCGTTGCGAAGCCGAAGCGATGCAGCTCCGCGAGCGCATCGAGCGCAGCGCCTGGGATGGTGGCTGGTATCGGCGTGCCTATTTCGACGACGGATCGCCGCTCGGCTCCCTGTCCAACGCCGAATGCCAGATAGATTCGGTGGCGCAGAGCTGGGCGGTTCTCTCCGGTGCCGCCGATCCGGCGCGCGCACGCGCGGCAATGGATGCAGTGAATATGCGTCTGGTTCGCCGCGAGCATGGTCTGGTCCAGCTCCTCGATCCGCCATTCGACTCATCTGCGCTCGATCCTGGATACATCCGCGGTTATGTTCCCGGCGTACGCGAAAATGGCGGTCAGTACACGCATGGCGCGATCTGGGCGGCCATGGCCTTCGCTGCGCTGGGTGACGGCCAGCGCGCATGGGACCTTGCGGCGATGATCAATCCGATCAATCACGCACGAACGCCCGAGGCGGTTGCAACCTACAAGGTCGAGCCCTACGTCATCGCCGCTGATGTCTACGCGCTCGCCCCGCACATCGGTCGCGGCGGATGGACCTGGTATACGGGCTCGGCCGGATGGATGTACCGGCTCATCGTGGAGTCGCTGCTGGGGCTCACGCTGAACGCGGACCGCCTTCGCCTCGCGCCATGTATCCCTGCGCACTGGACCGAGTTTGCCTTGCGGTATCGATATCGCGAAACGTACTACGACATCGTCGTGCGCAAGCCCGAGGACGATAATGCCGAGGAATCGGGGGCGTTCAGCGTGACCTTCGATGGCGTAGAGCAGGAAGGCGACTCGATTCTTCTTGCCGATGACCGACGCGATCACCGGGTCGATGTGCGCGTCGCGCCAGCGAGGCGCGCCCGCCGATTGGCCCCGGCTTGACCACCCGCCGTTGCCGCATGCCGACCACGAGGCGGGGCACGCGGCACTTGATCACTCATTGGCGTCAAGGCCTCCCGGGTTTAACCGGCCGATTCGAGTGCCCGCGCGGTAGTTCGCATAGATGCAGGTGAACTCGGCGCCGAACAGAAACACTTGTGCGGAGTAGTAAAGCCACAGCAGCAGCGCGACCAGCGTACCGGCGGCGCCATAGGCCGACGCAGTCGCGCTGCGGGCAAGATAAAGGCCGATCGCGAAGCGGCCGACCGCGAACAGGATCGCCGTGATGAACGCACCCATCCAGACGTCCTTCCACGCGCTGCATGCGTTGGGCAACCACTTGTACAACATCGCGAACAGCACGGTGAATGCGCCGATGGAGAAAATGGCGTTCCACAGTGGAAGCAGCAGCTGTGCAGAACCGGGAAAGCGTGATTCCGAATAAAGCTGGAAGGCGCCGGTCACCCCGTTCAGCAAGAGCAACACCAGGAGCAGAAAGCCGATGCCGAGGATCATGCCGAGCGAAAGAAGGCGCGCGCGCAGCATTGACCGCAGCCCACTGCCGGCGCGCTTCGGCGCCTTCCATATATAGTCGAGATCGTCCTGTAGCTCGACCAGTATCGTGGTCGCGCCGACGAGCATCGTGACCACCCCGACGATGGTGGCGAACATGCCGCTTTTCCTGTTCTGCTCCGCCTCCAACACGGCCTTCAGTGCCTCGGCCGCCGGCGCGCCAACGACACCGGCGAGTTGCGCGACCATCGCCGCGCGCGCCGCCGCGTCACCGAATACCACACCCGCAAGGGCAGTGACGATAATCAGCAGTGGAGCGAGCGAAAAAGCGCTGTAAAAGGCCAATGCCGCGCCCATCGTCGGTGCGCGATCATCGACCCATGCCACCCCCGCCTGCCTTACAAGCTCAACGTACAGGCGCCAGCCGCGGCGTTCTCCCCGAGAGCTATCACTGCCGGCTGCTGAAAGGGTTTTTGACATTCGCGCCAGGTGACGAAGTGCGAATCACGGCGGGCCGTGGGGCGTGAGAAACGTCGCTTCGCAAATACGCGGGCTGCAAGCGGTTCTCATTCACCTGTTACGCGGCGCGCGCGGATGACGTGCCGGCCGATGATCAAAGCCGCCGCAATGGCTGGAACAGACAGGAATATGCCCGGCACACCCGCCACTTCCGCGCCTGCTAGCAATCCGAACAGGACCAGGATCGGGTGCACTCCGACTCCCCTGCCCATCAATTTTGGACCGAGAACATAGTCCTGAAAAATCCGATAGCCGATGATGAAAATGAGTATCCACAGCAGGTGTGGATACTCGGCCACACCTGCAACAATCATGATGACGAGCGCCGACAACAGGGGCCCGAACACCGGAATGAACTCGAGTAGCGCGGCCACCGTGCCGAGCAGCAACGCATAGGGAACGCCGATGCTCGCAAGAAACAGCGCGTAGGCGGCGAACGCCGCGACCGACAACAATAAGAGCGATCGGATATAGCGGCCCAATAGGTGGTCCATATCATCAACGATGCGCTGTCCCATTGCCTGGTGGACGAAGGCCCGTCCGAGGGCATCGCGGATTTGAGGACCACTGAGTATGAACAGAAACGCCAGAATCGGGACGAGCACGACGAACAAAAGATCGCCCGCGGCCCGCAGCACGCCGCTTCCAATCCGCTGTGCCAAAGGGACTGCCGCGGCTGCCCCGCCATGAAGCTCGGTCTGGACGAATGTGACGATACGCTCCGCGTAAGGCTGCAGAAAGGTCGGCCACCGCTTCGTCGCAATCAGATCTCCGCGCTCCAGCAGAGTAGGAAATTGCTGGCTGAGGCGGTTCGCTTCGTCGCCGATGGAAGGGCCGATTAGTACCCCGATGAATGCGGCGAGCGTGAGGACGAGAACCAACGCCGCCACGGGGGAGGCCCATGATGGTGCGCGTCGTGGGCGTATGCGGTCCAGCAACGACACGAGCGGGTACACCATGTATGCAAAGAAAATGGCAAGGAGGAATACGAACAGGGTTCCCCTGATCGCATACACGCCGTACAAGAGCGCAGCGACGATCACAACGGTGAACGTAATTCGCGCAGCCTTGGCATCCCACAAAATCATGTGGTCTTTCTCATTCGCGAGTCCCGATGCTAGCAGAGTGATCGCGCATTTCGCTTATTCGGCCGGCCATCCGGCAGACATTGGCCACCACCGAAAGGGCAACCAAGCCACGTACCGACATTATTGATTGCATCCGCGACCGCCAACGCTGTCCTCTCCGCTGGATGCTGTACGTACGCCGTTGTGTCGGTGTGCAAGGTTCGACGTGCCGGCCACGTGCTTGTGCGCGAGGCAAGCATCGCGTGTTTTGCTTCACCTCTCGTGATGAGCTGATTACGTTGAACGCACCAACGGCACCTGGCAGCACGCGATCGAGAAGGCTGGAATCCGTGATTTCGGGTTCCATGGCCCCGTCACACCTGGGCGTCGTCGCATCGCCAGGCCGGTACGAGCTGCGATGAGCTCAAGGATCGGGCGGCTGGAAATCCCGCGTGATGGTCGACCGCTACGCGAAGTTCGCGACCGGGCATCTGGCGGCCGCAGCACCGCGAATCGAGCGCGGCCGTCACAGAAACGTGATCAATTCGTCACGTTCCGGGAAAGCGAAGGGTCGCGCATTGACGCAACTCTTTGTTCTACTGGTAGGCCGTGCTGGACTCGAACCAGCGACCAACGGATTAAAAGTCCGCTGCTCTACCAACTGAGCTAACGGCCCGAACGAAGCCCGGCATTATAGCGGCTGGCATTGCGCCGACGTATGCGTACGGCGTTTCAAACGCGCCGGTAAAGATGGTCGTCCACGTATGCGACGCGAAACCGGCAGCCGGTTTTCGCGCCGGCGATTAGCTAGTGCGTATCGCCAGAGAGAAACGGCGGAAGCGACGTGAACTCGATGCCTTCGTCGGTGAGGGCCTTGGCTTCGTCGCGTGAAGCCTGTCCGCGGATGGCGCGGGGTGGCGTTTCGCGATAGTGGATCTTGCGCGCCTCCTCGGGGAAGCGGCGCCCGACGTTTTCGGTGTTGCGCACGAGCTCACGCAATTTGGTGATCGCTTCAGCGGGAAGACCGGCCACCGCGCTGTTGTCCGCCGGGCTTCGCTCTTCCGTCGCTTCGGCAGGCGGCGCGTTGTCGCGCGCAGCGCCCTTCGGTACGCTGACGCGCGCCGAAGGCAGGCGCTCGATGTGCGCGTCGTCGCACAGCGGGCACGTGACGAGCGAGCGTTCCTGCTGCCGCGCGAATTCCTCGCCCGAGGCAAACCAGCCCTCGAAGCGATGACCGTGCGTGCAGCTGAGTTCGAAGATGATCATGATGGTGGATATCTCATGCTACCGGCGATGGATGCCGGTCGCGAGCACCGCCCGTCGCCTGCGTCGCGACCGTGACGGCGGCCTCGGTGCGCATGATCCGCCACATCTGGTACTTCACGGCGACGACGCAACCGGCAATGATCGACGCAAGCGCGATCATCGAGCCGATAGCGAGCGTCGAGATGCCGGTCAGGCCCTGCCCGATCGTACAGCCGAGCGCCGTCACGCCGCCGAAGCCCATCAGCACGCCGCCGACGACATGATTCGATACGTCCTCGACCGACGCAAAGCCCTCCCAGCGGAACGTGCGCGTCGCGAGCGCCATTGCCGCCGAGCCTGCCACCATGCCGAGTACGCCGGCGATGCCGAACGTGACCACGCGCGACTGGTCGGTCCACAGCAGCAGCAACTCGAGCAGATACGCCGAGGGTGCCACGAAGCTGTACGACTCGAGCCGGCCCGAGCTCGTCGCGACGAATTTTTCCTCGAGCGTCTGCGGGTCCTCGGGCAGGTAACCCAGGTGACCCGACACGTACCAGCCCCCGACGATCACGATGCCGACGACGAGGCCGCCCACGATCAGTTCGGGTGTCGTGCGGAAAGTGCGGTTCGCGAAGATCAGCACGACGAGCGCGGCGGCGACGGCGAGCGGCAGCCAGACGCGCACGCTTGCCGCGAACCCGGCCGCCATCGCGAGCGTGGGAAGGTCCGACGCCTTCGCGCCGAGATCCCAGCGCAGCGTGTCGAGGCCGTTCACGCGCATCGGCGCGAACACACCCTTCAACGTCATGTAGGCAGCGGCGGCGAGGAACACGAAGACGATCATCGATTTCAAATTGCCGGCGCCCGCGCGGATCAGCGTCTTGCTGCCGCAGCCCGACGCGAGCGTCATGCCGAAGCCGAACAGGAAGCCGCCGACGATGTGCGAAACCCACGGCACCTTCGCGGACGTGTAGATCGACTTGCCGGTGTCGATCATTCCCGATGCCTGCAGCGCGGCGGTGCCGGCGATCGCCACCGCAATGGCGAGAATCCACATGCGCATCCGCTGCCAGTCGCCGAAGTTCACGATGTCGGTGACGGCGCCCATCGTGCAGAAGTGCACGCGCTGCGCGACGGCACCGAACACGAACGCGAGCGCAAAGGCGAGGCCGACGACGAGGTTGGCGAGGTGCGAAGGGTCGTTCATCGGCCGGGGCGTAGCGCTGCCATCGTAGCATCAGCGCCGGCGACACGAGGGAGCGAGCCTTACTCTGCTGGCTGCGCGGGACAAAGTGCCGCAAGCAGCTTCCTGATCGGTGCCGGAACCGCGGTAGAGCATGCACGATCGAGCCCGACCCATTGCACGCCGGGCGTCTCGACGCCATGCGTTTGGTGGGCGACGCGAATGCGCACCGGATGCATGGTCAACGCGAAGTGGGTGAACACGTGCGTGATCGCCGGCATGCGCTCGGAAACCTCGGCCGCGACGCGGTAGCTCGCTGCCACGTGGCTCGGCACGTCGCACTCGACGGGAATCTCGGGGAAGCTCCACAGCCCGCCCCAGATGCCGAGCGGCGGCCGCTGCTCGAGGAGGATCGCGCCGTCGCGCTCGAGCAGCAGCAGCGTGACCGCCCGCTTCGGCAGCGTTTTGCGCGGACGCGGCGATGGCAGCGCGTCGACGCGCGATTGGGCAAAGGCAACGCAATCGCCATGCACCGGGCACGCACCGCATAGCGGTTGCGCACGGACACAAATCGTCGCGCCGAGGTCCATCATCCCCTGCGTGTAATCGCCGATGACGGCAGCATCGGCAGCGACATCGCTTTGCGCGGGCAACGACGCTTCCGCCGCATGCCATAGCCGATCCTCGACCGGCGCGGCGCCGGTCCATCCTTCGATGCCGCGATGGCGCGCGAGCACGCGCTTGACGTTGCCGTCGAGGATCGCAGCGCGCTCGCCGCTCGCGAAGACCGCGATGGCCGCGGCGGTCGAGCGGCCGATGCCGGGCAGCGTCGCCAGCGTCGCGGCATCCGCCGGAACGCGTCCGGCGTGGCGATCGACGACGATGCGGGCGGCGGCGTGCAGATGATGTGCGCGCCGGTAATAGCCGAGGCCGCTCCAGCGTTCGAGCACATGCGAAAGCGGTGCGGCCGCCAGTGCGCCGACTGTGGGAAAGTCGGCGACGAAGCGCGTGAAATAGGGCAGCACCGTCGCGACCTGCGTCTGCTGCAGCATCACCTCCGACAGCCAGATGCGATAGGCGTCGCGCGTGTTCTGCCACGGCAGGCCGCGCCTGCCGTGCGCACGCTGCCACGCGACGACGCGGGTGCAGAACGGAGTCGAAATGGGGGACAGCAGGATTGGGGTCACGGCTGTCTTCCTTGCCGGCCTTCGCAGTATCTTGAACCCCGAGGGAATTACAGCCCGGAACCCGGTTTCACCAGCTCCCGGTCCGCTTCAGCGCACACCCAGCCGCTGCTTCGCGCGCGTGGCGGCATCGGTCTTCGGGTAATCGCGGATGAGCTGCTCGAGCGTGCGCCTCGCGGCGGCGCTGTCGCCCATGTCGGCCTGCGCCGATGCGATGTTCAGCAGCGCGTCGGGCGCCTTGCCGCTGTCGGGATAGTCCTTCAGCAACTGCCGCTGCGTGGCAATCGAGCCGCGGAAATCGCGTCGCGCGTACTGCGCATTGCCAAGCCAGTACTGCGCCGATGAGGCAAGCGGACTGCGCGGATACGACTTCAGGAAGCCATTGAACGCGTTGATCGCGCCCGCGTAATCGCCGCGCTTGAAGTGGTCGAGCGCGGCGTCGTACGCACGCTGCTCGGCCACGCCGTCCGCAGGATTGCGCGCCGGCGGCAAGGCGGCGACCGGGCCCGGGGGCGGCACCGTGGCCGCTGCCGGCGGCGGTGCAGCGGGTTCCGATGGCGGAGCGCCCGGCGTTCCCGGCTCGGCCGGTGCACCCGGCGTGGGCGGCGCGCTTCGTTCGGTTGCCGCCGATTCGAGCTTGCGCATCCGCGTGTCGAGGTCGACGTAGAGATCGCGCTGGCGCTTCTGCGACTGCTCGAGCTCGTAGGTGACGACCTCGACCTGACCGCGCAGCTTCGCGACGTCGGCCTGCAGCAACTGCAGCTGATTGGCGATATCGGCGAGGCCCTGGCCCTTCACCTGCTGCTCGAGCGCTGCGAGGCGCTCCTCGACGCGGCGCTCGAGCTGCGACAGCCGGATGTTGGTGGCCTCGACGCGCCGGCGCGCCTCGTCGTCGTCGAAAAGCGCCGCGTGCGCCGCGTGCGCGACGAGCGCCAGTACCACGCCGGCAAGCGTTGCCCGGATGACTGACCTCATGGGTTGCGAATCCTCGCGTTCATCGACCGCTCGCGCCCTCTCGCACCCGGCGCCAGGAGAACGGACGATCACTCGCCTGCATAGACGATGTCGTCGCGGCGATTTTCGGCCCACGCCGATTCATCGTGGCCGGGGTTCTTCGGACGCTCCTCGCCGAAGCTCGTCGTCTCGATCTGGCTGTCCTGCGCCCCAAGCAGCGTCATCATGCGCTTGACCGCGTCGGCGCGCTTCTGTCCGAGTGCGATGTTGTATTCACGCGAGCCGCGCTCGTCGGTGTTGCCCTGCACCGTCATCCGCGCGTTGCGATGCGACTGCAGATACCGCGCATGTGCCTCGACGAGCGGGCGGTATTCGTCCTTGACGACGAAGCTGTCGAAGTCGAAGTACACGCTGCGCTTGGACAGGATGCTGTTCGGATTGCGCAACTCGTCGCCACCCGCACCGGCGCCGAGCGCGGAACCGTTCACGCCACCACCGCGCGCGCCGCCGGTTTCGGCCCCGGTGCCGGGCGCCGTCGCGCCGGCAGTTCCGTGGTCCTCGACCGGTGCTTCGGTCGTCGGCGTCGTCGAGCAACCGGCCAGTGCCGCCGCAACGATCGCGACAAAAAGAAAATTGCGCATGCCACCTCCTGCAGAAAGATCGAGCGCACCGCGACCCGGCACGCACTCGAAAGGATGAAATTTCATGACCGTGGGAACGGTCCCCAGGCGGGCTCTCGCACGTCGGTCGCGGGTGCGACGAGCCGCTGTTTGACGCGACCGTCGATGGACACCGCGGCCAGGATGCCCCGGCCTCCACCTTCGCTCGCATAAATGACGAGCTTGCCGTTCGGCGCAATGCTCGGACTTTCGTCGTTCGGGCCGCCGGTCAGCACCTGCACCTGACGCGTGGCGTAATCGAGGGTTGCGATCTGGAAGCGGCCGCCGTCGCGGCGCACGAACACGATGCCCTTGCCGTCGGGGAGCGGCTTCGGCGACACGTTGTAGCTGCCCTCGAACGTAAGGCGCTCGACCTGTCCGCCGAGCAGGTTGGCGCGGTAGATCTGCGGCGTGCCGCCGCGATCGGACGTGAACACCAGCGACTGGCCGTCGGGCGTGAAGAACGCCTCGGTGTCGATGGCCTGCGACGTCAGCACGCGTGTGACGCCGCTGCCATCGGGATTCATCAGGTACACCTGCGAGCCGCCGTCCTTCGTGAGCGTGACGGCCAGCTTGCGCCCGTCGGGCGACCACGCCGGCGACGAATTGCTGCCGCGGAAATTGGCGACGGCGCGCCGCGCGCCGGTGTCGAGCGACTGCACGTAGACGACGGGCTTCTTGTTCTCGAACGAGACATAGGCGAGCCGCGTGCCGTCGGGCGACCAGCGCGGCGACAGCAGCGGCTCGTTCGACGACACGATCGACTGCGGACCGTAGCCGTCGGCGTCGGCGACGAGCAGCTGGAAGCGCGGTCCCTGCTTGGTCACGTACGCGATACGCGTCGAGAACACGCCGCGATCGCCGGTCAGCTTCTCGTAGATGATGTCGGCGATCTTGTGCGCGGTGATGCGGAACTGCGCGGGCGCGACGGTGAACGACATCTGCACGAGGGCCGTCTGCTTGACGACGTCGACGAGCGCGAAGCGCACGTCGGCGCGCCCGTCGGGCAATGGCAGCATCGAGCCGACAACCACCGCGTCCGCGTTGCGCGCGCGCCACGTGGCGGATTGCACGTCCTCGGCACGCACGGGCCGCGGTACGACACCGGCGGTATCGACGAGGCGGAACAGTCCCGAGCGGGCGAGATCGGCGCCGACGATGCCCGACACGGCGAGCGGCCACGTGCCTTCGGCGTCGAACGGCACGACGGCGATCGGAATGGCCGTGCCGGCGCCGCCGACGATCTCGATGGACAGTTGAGCGTGTGCGATCTGCACGCCGAACGGGAAAAGCGTCAGCGCGACAAAGGCAAGCCAGCGACGAAGCAACGGGATCATCGAGCGAAGATTGCAGCAGGAGGAGCCAACGGAACCGCGGAGCGCAAACGACGCGTTCGCGCGGGCGACGCGCGCTCACCTTGGCGCGCGGCGTCCATTATAGCGAAGGGGCGGGCGTCCCCGCGTGATCAATGCGCCGCAACCGTGGTCGGGTAACCGAAGGCCTGCGTGATGCGCTCGCCGAGGCGCTCGGCGTCGCTGCGCGCAGGATAGGGGCCGATATAGACGCGATAGAGTCCGCCCGCTTGTCGAATTTTCGCTTCGACCTGCGCCGTCGCGAGTTGGTTCTGCGCGCGAGCGAGGAAAGCCTGCGCGTTGGCAAAGTTGGCGAAGGCGCCGAGCTGCACCGAATAGCCGCCGCGCATGCCGGCGATGGGCGCCGTGTCGGCATTCGGTACCGTGGGCTCCACTTGCGCGGGCGGCGCGAGCGGTGCGGTGATCACCGGTGCATCGGCCACCGCGGCGAGCGGCGGCTGCGCCGCGCGCGCCGACGCGGCCAGCGTGCCGGGCAGGATCGCTTCGACGTCGACTGCGCCGCTGCCGTTTTGCGCGATGCCGAGCCGGTGTGCGGCCGCGTACGACAGGTCGATGATGCGGTCGTGCAGGAACGGTCCGCGATCGTTGACGCGCACAACCACGCTGCTGCCCGTCGCGACGTTGGTCACCCGCGCGTACGAAGGCAGCGGCAGCGTCGGATGCGCCGCGGTCATCGCGTACATGTCGTACGGCTCGCCGATCGACGTCTTCTGGCCGTGGAATCTGCGTCCGTACCACGATGCGATGCCGCGCTCGTGATACGGCTTCAGCGCGGTGGCCGGCACGTATTCACGGCCGAAGACCGCGTAGGGGCGGTTGGCGGCACGGCTCAGCGGCTCGATGCGCGGCACCGCATCGGGAATGGCATCGAGATCGGGCGGCGGATTCGATCCGGGGCCGTCGTCCAGATAATATTTGCCGCCTGCGGGGGGCGCCGCTTGCGGCGCCACGGTGCGCGGCGGAACGCTCGAGCAGGCGGCGGCGAGCAGCACGACGGCAGCGGCAAGGTACGAGCGGGGCATGGCGGCGCGAGCGGGATTTCCCGCGCGGAATCTACCATCGCGCGAGCCGCCGCGCGACGATTTCGAAAGAGCGATACCGATGGCAAGCCATGTGTATGCATGGAATCCGAAGCTGTGGGACTGGCCGGAGCAGCCGCGCGAGCGGCGTGCGATCGCCCGGCGCGGCCACGTCGACATCGAGTGGGCCTGCGGGCGCAACCGCGCGATCGAGGTGGGATCGCGCGCGTTCTTCGTGCGCCTCGGCGTGCCACCAAAGGGCCTGTTCGGATCGGGCTATGCGCTGTGCGAGCCCTGGGAGGATGTGCACTGGCTCGACGAGCGAGCGCAACTCGGCGCGCGCACCCGCTACGTGAAGCTGCGGCTCGACGCGCTCTTCGATACCCCGCTGATCTCGCTCGACGAGCTCGCGCGGCCGCCGTTCGGCCGCTTCCGCTGGGCCGTGCGCCAGTCGGGCGTGCGATTGCCGTCGTCGCTCGCCGATCTGCTCGAGCCGTGGTGGGAGGCGCGCGTCGCGGACGCGCGACGCAATGCGTGATGAACGAGCCGGCTTCCCTGCCGGCTCACGTTCGCGAAGCCGCTGCAACCGGTGAGACGCACGCGGGCGGATGCGGCTTCGCGCGGCATCCCGGCGTAACATTGCTCGCGTATCAACGCCTGAAAAACGACGAGGACCGCACATGCACTACCTGCTGATTTACGAGCTCGCCCCCGATTACCTTGAGCGCCGCGGCGCCTTTCGGAACGATCACCTGAAACTCGCATGGCAGTCGGATGGGCTGGTGCTCGCCGGCGCGCTGGCCGAGCCCACCGACCGCGCGATGCTGTTGTTCGAAGGCGATTCGCCCGACGCCGCGAAGCGCTTCGCGAACGCCGATCCCTATGTGCAGAACGGCCTGGTCAAGCGCTGGGAAGTTCGCGCATGGACGACGGTTGTCGGCAAGCTCGCCTCGTCACCGGTGCGCCCGTCCTAGGCTTCGCGCACCACGATGAACGCGACGAGCCTCATGATCGGCATCTTCACCGGTGCCATTGGCGCCGGCTATTTCATGTACGGCAAGCGGCAGGCGAAGTTCGTCCCGCTCATCGCCGGCATGCTGCTGTGCGTCTATCCGTATTTCGTCGACGGCGTGCTGTGGCTCGTGCTCGTCGGCGTGGCGCTGATGGCGGCGCCGTTCCTGATCGATTTCTAGCCGGCCGAGTGCCGGAATGTAACGTGCGCCGGCCGATCAGCGGGTTTCATCGGGACGACGAACGCCACTGGGTCGCGGAGCTCGCCTGCGGCCACTTCCAGCACGTGCGGCACAACCCGCCGTGGGTCAACCGCCCGTGGGTGACGACCGCGGAGGGCCGCGAAGCGGCGCTCGGCCGGATGCTCGAATGCAGGAAGTGCGATGCGGGGGCGCCACCCGACAGGTAGGGTCGAGAGACGATCTTCGCGAACGCCGAGCTCGTCTTTCGACCCCGCTTTCGGTATTTCAGTTGGTGGCGAAGCAGTAGAGATAGCCGGCGCTGCCGGTTTTCGCCAGCAGCTCGGTACTGCAACCGGCCGACTTGTGCGACGAATTCCACGACGCATTGGCGACCGGATCCGGATTGGTGCCTTTCCGGTCGGCGTGGCCCACCATGACGCTGCCTTCGCCGCTCCTGGTGTAATTGCCGCAGGTCATGTCGTCGGCGCCGCTGAAGGCGGTGCCGTCGGGCTTCGAGCCGGTGAGGATGTCGTGGCGGTTCGGCGTGTCGCCGAAGCCATTGATGACGTCACCGTTCTCGGTAAGCGCCGTCTGCTTGTCGATGTGATTGTTCCCATGCAGCTCGTCGACGCCGGATGCGATGACGATGCCCTTGGCGTTGCGCCATGGGCCGCTGCCGATGCGATCGCGCGCATTGACGGCACCCGGCCCCTGGGTGCTGAGATAGGCGTGCCACGTGTGCGCTCCGGCGCCCACTGCGCCCGCCAGCGCCTGGCAGTGCTGATCGGCGCCGGCCAGGCCGCCGAAATCGGCGCCCTTGCCCGACCCGCGGCTCGTGACGAAAAACGTCATGGCGGACTTGCCTGCCGCAGCGCCCGGAGCCGCATCGGCCGTGCGTTGCGGCATCATGTCGCTGCAGCCCGCGACGAGCAATGCCGTTGCGAACGCCACGCCGGATTTCGAAGCTGTCACGTAACCTCCTTTGAGTTGCGGGCAGATTGCCAAGCCCGCGGGGCACTGTCAACATCGAACGCCGCGGCGCTATTCCGCGGCACACCTTCGTGACCTAACCCGAGGAGCACGACATGAAGGACGAGCAATTCGAATCGACACTGCGCCGTGACGGCTTCGCCGTGGAACGCCGGTCGATGCCACCGCTCACCGTCGTCGCCGAGCATGCGCACGCATTCGACGTCCGCGCGCTCGTGCTGAACGGCGAGATCACGTTGACGGTCGAAGGCGAGGAATACGCGTACCGCGAAGGCGACATCTTCGTGCTGCCGGCCGGGCACCGCCATGCGGAATCGGTCGGGCCGGCCGGCGTGGACTACCTCGTCGGCCGGCGCATTTCCGACGCCGGCTCAACCCTCGAACCACCGGAGGCATGATGAAACGCAGCGCATCGGCAATGTGGAACGGCGATCTCAAATCGGGAAACGGCACGATCTCGACCGACAGCGGCGTCCTGTCGAATACGCAATATTCGTTCAGCACGCGCTTCGAGAACGGCGCGGGCACCAATCCCGAGGAGCTGATCGCGGCGGCGCACGCCGGATGCTTCTCGATGGCGTTGTCGGCGCAGCTCGCCGAAGCGGGTCTCGTCGCGCAAAGCATCCAGACGAAGGCGACCGTCACGCTCGAGAAGTCGGGCGGGGGCTTCGCCATTCCGGCCGTGCATCTCGCGCTCACCGCGCGCATCCCCGGTGCAAGCCAGCAGGCGTTCGAAACGGCTGCCGAGAACGCGAAGACAGGCTGTCCGGTATCGAAGCTCCTGAATGCGACGATCACCCTCGACAAGAAGCTCGAGGCGTGAACGGCTCGACGCGCATGAGCGTGCATGGACAATGCCGCACGGCGGAGTACCATTGGCCCGCGGGTTTCGTGCCGATTATCCGAGTGCCGCCATGGAGCCGCTTGCCGTCCTGATCATGCTGCCGGTGCTGGTCGGCGTTGTCGCGGAGCGCCTGTTCCGCGACACGTCGCGCGCTTCGCTTTCGGCGGCGGTCGCATCGTCGCTCGCGGTGTATGCGTGCCTGCGCTATCTCGACCCCACCGGCACGTGGAACGCGCTCGCGACCTTCCTCGTCGCGCCGCTCGCGATCTCGTTCTCGCTCGCCACGGTGCTCGTGTGCTTCGGCCACTTCGAGGGGCGGCGTACCTCGCGCCGGCGCCGCGCGTAACGGCGATTGAATCCTCGGCGCGGGAAGTTGTCTTCAGCAGAACCCTGAGCTCTTTTCCATGCGGCGCACCTCGCTCTACAGCAGCTCGCAGCGGCCCCGGACGGCGCTCCCGGCCGGTCGCGACGCCGCATCGCCCGCCAGCGCAAGCGCGCCCCCGGACACGAATCCGTCGACCGATGTGCCTGCGCCGCCCGTCACGCGCCGGGCCCGGCTCCGGCGCTTCCTCGGCCGCCACAGTGCGTTCCTGTCGCTCGTCCTCGGCGTGCTGATCGCGCTCGGTGCCGTTTACGGCTACAGCGCGCTGCAGCCGCCGCCGCACGCGCTCACGCAGGAGGACATCGACAACGCGGTCCTGCACACGCTCGACACGAAGCAGCTGCCGTCGCAGGCGGCGCGCGCGTACGAAGCCATCCGCGGCTCGGTCGTGCGGGTGCGCGAGTTCGAGCGCGAGGGGCCCGAAAACGAGGTCACCGAAGCGGGCGTCGGTACCGGCGTCGTCATCGTCGACAAGGGCATCATCCTCACCAACCTGCACGTGATCGCCGATGCGAAGAAGGTCGGCGTCATCTTCGCCGACGGAACCGAATCGGAAGCAACCGTCATCGCCACGCAGCCCGAAAACGATCTCGCCGTGCTGCAGGCGAAGACGCTGCCCGACGATCTGCAGGCGGCCACGCTCCGCTCGACGAAGGATCTCGCCCTCGGCGACGAAGTGATCGCGGTCGGCTTCCCGTTCGGCATCGGGCCGTCGGTCAGCTCGGGCGTGGTTTCCGGACTGCGGCGCGAGTACCGTTCGCCGGAAGGTAAGCGCTTGCTCACCAACCTGATCCAGTTCGATGCGGCGGCCAATCCGGGCAACTCCGGCGGCCCGCTCGTGACGATGGACGGCGCCGTCGTCGGCATCGTCACCGGCATCCTCAACCCGAACAATCAGCGGGTATTCATCGGCATCGGCTTTGCGGTGCCGATCGAGAACGCCGCGGCGGCGGTGGGACTCTCGCCCTTCTAATTCGCAGGCGTTTCAAAAAGGGAGCGTATGGAAAACCGGGAAAACGGCGGCAGCGACGTCGCGTCGCTGATGCAGCGCATCCTGTACGAAGTGAAGAAGGTGGTCGTTGGCCAGGACCACTTCCTCGAACGTGTGCTGGTCGCCATGCTCGCGCAGGGCCACCTGCTCGTCGAGGGCGTGCCGGGCCTCGCGAAGACGCTTACCGTCAAGACGCTCGCCAAGGTGATTCGCGGCGCGTTCAAGCGCATCCAGTTCACGCCGGATCTCGTGCCGGCCGACCTCGTCGGCACGCGGATCTACAACCAGAAGACGGGCGAGTTCACGACATCGCTCGGGCCGGTGTTCACGAACCTGCTGCTTGCCGACGAAATCAACCGCGCGCCGGCCAAGGTGCAAAGCGCGCTGCTCGAGGTGATGCAGGAATACCAGGTGACGATCGCCGGACAGACGCACATGGTGCCCACGCCATTCCTCGTGATGGCCACACAGAACCCGATCGAAACCGAAGGCACGTATCCGCTGCCCGAGGCGCAGGTCGACCGCTTCATGATGAAGGTGCTGGTCGGCTATCCGACCGAGGAAGAGGAATTCGTCATCGTCGAGCGCGTGACCGGACTCGCCGCCGACGTCTCCACGGTCGCCAGCACCGACCAGCTCGCAGCATTGCAGCGCCAGTGCCGCAGCGGCTACGTCGACCCGTCGCTGATCCAGTATGCGGTGCGGCTTGCGGGCGCAACGCGTTTCCCCGACCGCTACGGCGTCGGCGATTTCGCGAAGTACGTGACGTTCGGCGCAAGCCCCCGCGCGTCGATCAACCTGATCGAAGGTGCGCGAGCGCTCGCTTACCTGCGCGGCCGCGATTACGTGCTGCCCGACGACGTCAGCGATCTCGCTCCCGACGTGCTGCGGCACCGTCTGGTGCTGTCGTACGAAGCGCTGGCCGACGGGCTCACGCCCGACGACCTCGTGCACAAGGTGATGCAGCGCATCGTGCCGCCCGACAAGCCGCTCGAGTCGCACGTCAAGTTCGCCCGGGGATGAACGCTGGCCCACGCCAATCGCGGTCATGGCGGCGATGACGAGCCGCCCGCCGAGGCCGCGATGAGCAACGTCGTGCCGCTCGATTCCGCGCGCAGCGCCGAGCGCGCGTTGCGCCGGCTCGAGTGGACGGTGCTGCGGCGCCTCGACGGGCTGCTGCACGGCGACTACCGGACGCTTTTCCGCGGCTTCGGCCTCGATCTCGCCGACCTGCGCGAGTACCAGTACCACGACGACGTGCGGCACATCGACTGGAACGTGACCGCGCGGCTGTCCACGCCTTACGTGCGCGAATACAACGAGGATCGCGACGTCACCGCGTGGTTCCTGCTCGACTTGAGCCCATCGGTCGACTTCGGCTCGGGCGATGTGCGCAAGCGCAGCGTGTCGACCGACTTCGTCACGGTGCTCGCGCGCATTCTCACGCGACATGGCAACCGGGTGGGCGCCGCGTTCTACGGCGAAACGATGGATACCGTGGTGCCGGCGGGGAGCGGACGGCGGCACGTGCTCGAGATCCTGCACCGGATGCTGCACCGGCCGCTTCCCGCGCGCGCCACGGCCACCAACCTGCACGAGTTCCTGCGCGCGGCGTTTCCGGTGATCGCACGCCGCTCGCTCGTGTTCGTCGTCTCCGATTTCATCAGCGCGGCGTCGTGGGCGGCGGCGCTCGCGCAGCTCGGCGAGCGGCACGAGGTGATCGCCGTGCGACTCTACGATCCGCTCGAGCACGAGCTCCCCGACCTCGGCCTGCTGACCATGCAGGATGCCGAAACGGGTGAGCAGGTCTTCGTCGATACGCACGACCGCGGCTTTCGGCGCCGCTTCGTCAAGGCCGCCGAGGAGCGCGAGGCGCATCTTCGCGCCGGCTTTCGCGATGCGGGTGTGGACGTGCTCGAGCTGTCGACGAGTGGCGATCTCGCCGACGGCATCCTGCGCTTCGCCGATCTGCGCAAGCGCAGGAGCCGCCTCGCCGCCGGTGCCGTGATGCCGCGCGCGGAGCAGCCGCATGTCGTTCCTCTGGCCTGACTTCCTCTGGCTGCTGGCGCTGGTGCCGGTGCTGGTCGGGCTGTACCTGCTCGCGTTGCGGCGCAAGAAGAAGCTGGCGGTGCGCTACGCGAGCCTGTCGATGGTGCGCGACGCGCTGGGCGTGGGGCAACGCGTGCGCCGGCATATCCCGCCCGCGCTGTTCCTGGTCGGGCTCACGCTGATGATCGTCGCCATCGCGCGTCCGACGGCGACGGTGAAGTTGCCCGCCCAGCACGAGCTCGTGATTCTCGCGATGGACGTTTCGGGCAGCATGCGCGCGGTCGACGTGAAGCCGACGCGGCTCGCGGCGGCGCAGGAAGCGGCGCGCGCGTTCATCAACGACCAGCCGAGCAACGTGAAGATCGGCATCGTCTCGTTTGCCGGCACCGCGGCAGTCGTGCAGGCGCCCACCGAGAATCGCGACGAGCTGCTTGCCGCGATCGATCGCTTCGAGTTGCAGCGCGCGACGGCCATCGGCAGCGGCCTCCTCGTGTCGCTGAAGGCGATCTTTCCCGATGTGGAATTCGACCTGCGTTCGTCGAACCCGCGTCCGAACGCGGACAACAAGCACGGCGTGGCGATCGACCAGCCGAAAGACACCGCGAAAGAGCCGCCGAAGCCGGTCCCGCCCGGCTCGTACAAATCGGCGGTGATCATCTTGCTCACCGACGGCCAGACGACCACTGGGCCCGATCCGATCGAGTCGGCGAAGATGGCGGCCGAGCGCGGCGTGCGCGTCTACACGGTGGGCGTCGGCACGGTGCAGGGCGAGGTGATCGGCTGGGAGGGCTGGTCGATGCGCGTGCGCCTCGACGAGGATTCGCTGAAGCAGATCGCGAATGTCACGCGCGGCGAATACTTCTACGCGGGAAGCGCAACCGACCTCAAGAACATCTACAAGGGGATGAGCTCGAAGATGGAGCTCACGAAGCAGCAGACCGAGATCACCGCGCTGTTCGTCGCGGCGGCCGCGCTCTTCGTCATGGTTGGGGCGGGACTTTCGCTCGTCTGGTTCAACCGCCTGCTTTAGCCTCGTCCGCGGCGTGGCGGAGCGAGCATGCGCCGTAGAATCGACGTTCCGAAACGGCAACCCGGTGGAGGGGCGATGGCTGCGGTAGTCGAAAGCAACGATCCGTTCACCGCATTCTGGAACGACGTGATGGTCCCGAAGTTCGAGCGCTTCCGGGATGTCATGCTCGACGGTCTTTCGTATCACAGCCGGGTCCCGCTCGAGCGGCTGGCGCTGCCGGCGGGCACGCGCGCGCTCGACGTCGGCTGCGGCTGGGGCGACACCGCGATCGAGATTGCACGCAAGGTCGGACCGACCGGCAAGGTGCTGGGCCTCGACTGCTGCGATGCGTTCCTCGAAAAGGGGCGGCGCGACGCGGCCGCCGCGGGGCTCGCGAACGTGCGCTTC
>Ga0207674_10000710_pt1 | contig 43469 bp, 30 predicted proteins | sample KBSCornC72_FD_184303 | JGI IMG/M metagenome (GOLD analysis project Ga0207674, IMG submission 184303) | Corn rhizosphere microbial communities from Kellogg Biological Station, Michigan, USA - KBS Corn C7-2 (SPAdes) (version 2) | ecosystem: Host-associated > Plants > Roots > Rhizosphere > Soil ... | reverse complement strand
GCAGGTTGGTCGTCAGAATCGCCAGCCCGCGATAGGCCTCCATCCGCTGCAAGAGATAGCTGACCTCGATATTGGCGTAGCGGTCATGGCTATCTTTCACCTCGCTCCGTTTGCCAAAGAGCGCGTCGGCCTCGTCGAAGAGCAGAATCGCGCCGCCCTCCTCGGCGGCATCGAAGACCCGGCGCAGGTTCTTCTCAGTCTCGCCGATGTATTTGCTGACCACCGACGAGAGATCGATGCGGTAGAGGTCGAGGCGCAGCTCATGCGCCAGCACCTCGGCGGCCAGCGTTTTGCCAGTGCCGCTGGCGCCCGCGAAGAGCGCGCTGATCCCCAGCCCCCGATTGCCATGCGTGGCGAATCCCCACGACTCGTAGACGGTCGCCCGCTGGCGCACATGCGCGGCGATTTCGTGTAGCGTCTGGCGCTGGATATCTGGAAGCACCAGGTCATCCCAGCCCGCGATTGGCTCGATGCGCTGCGCCAGCGCCTCCAGGGCGGGTCGCGCCTGTTCGCGACAGGCGTCCCACAGCGCCAGATCGAGCGGCGTTTCCGGGGTGGCGGCGCGCATGCCCTGCGCCTCGGCACAAGCCGAGCGAATGGCGGTCGTGCCAAGCGTGAACTGCGAGACGAGCAGGTCCAGATGCCCGTTGAGCGCCGCGGCATTGCTTCCGAGCGTAGTTCGCCAGACAGCGCGCTGTTCCCCGGTGGTCGGGCGCGCGACCTCGATGGTCATAGCAGCGCGATGGGGCAGGCGGCGGCGCTCGCGGGTCGCCAGCAGCAACGGCGCGCGTATCTGCTCGCAGGCGCGTGTGATCGCGGCGCTCCGTGCCAGCTCGGCGCTCTCGGCGTCGTCGCACTCCAGCAGCAGGGCGGCCTGTCGCAGCAGCAGCTCGCGCTCGATCAGCCGCAGCAGCGCGGTCAGGTCGGCAGGCGCGGTGGGCAGCAGGTCCGCCGGAACGGCAAGCAGTTGCAGGCCACTTTGGCGGCAGGCGGCAGCGGCAATGGAACGCTTGCCCGCTGGATCGTCGCCACACAACTGCGCCAGCGGGAGCGTCGCGGGTTGCGCCCGCTGCCACGCGGCGGCGATGCGCTGGGCCAGCGCGCCGTGCGATGGCACGATCTCATCAGGAGCATCCACCGGCACAACAATGCCTGCCAGCCGTTCATCGGGCGATTCGAGTCCCGTGAGATAATGCAGCACCGATTCATCAACTCGGAGCGGCGCGGTCGTGATTACGCCTCCCTGGCCTGGCTCGACCAATCGCCAGCGACGGAGCGGCGCCTGGGGCAAGAGCGCGCTCCAATGGGCCTCGACGAGCGCGGCGAGCGCCATCCCAAACGTTGGCCAGGGGCGCGTAGGATCGCCATGGGCGCTGGCGCAGAGGGCGGCAAACCGGCCATCCAGCTCGATGCCTGCGCAGAGGAGCAGCGTGTCGCGCTCGAAGGGCGAGAGGCCAAAGACCTCGCAGAGACGCTGTAAGGCGGCGGGCGCATCGCCGGTCATCTTTGGCGAGGGAGGCAGCGCAGGCTCAGCATCGGGTGGATTGTCGCCAGAGTTGTCTGTGGCTCGGCGCCGCGCCGCGTGCCGTTCCAGGGCGACGCGCACCCGGTCCAGCGATGCCATGAGGTATCGCTGGTTGGCGCTCTGCCATGTCTGCCGCGGTAGCCGGGTCGTTGCGCCCATTCGGAATCCACCTGCTCGAATCGCTACATCATCGATTGCGGCTTGTCCGCGACGGTACGGCGACATCGGGCGCGGCGCGCATCAGAACGGACGCCTGATAGGTCGCCGACAGCCGGAAGCGCGCCTGGAGCGCGGACCAGAGTTTGGTCAGGTCTTCCATACTTAAGAATTCAGGAGAAAGGGTGATGCGGTCAATGGAGTTGATCACATCCGCGAAAACTGATGCACCCGACCCGCTACGTTCCGCCAGCGATGCCAGCGTCGGCGCGATGGTTTCATGGGTGAATACGGGCGTCTGATGCAGGAGCTCCATCGCGCTGCCCAGCAATGTCTCGGCGTGGTAATCGCGCTCGCCGTATGCGGTGAGCAGGTAGTGCAGATCGAGCGAGAGCGAGAGCGGGACCGCGCGCGCGCCGTTCGGCTGCGTAGCGTCCGAGGAAATCGCGCGCCAGGCAGTATTGGGCGTGATACGGTAGAGATAGATATTGAGCTGGCTGCGCTCGTCTGCGCCCGTAGTGATGCGGTCGGGCGGCATCGCGGTGACGGCCAGCTCGCCCACGACGGCGGTCGCGCCATGCATGACGAGGCCGTTTTCGAGCACGCTTTTGATGACGCTGGTGACTGATGCAATGCTGAGCGGGCTGCTCATCTCGCCCATCCCCTCAAACACCCCAGACAAACCCACGACAAACCCACGACAAACCCACGACACACGGATGGCTGCTCTACCTTGCTACTTGGGGAATCTCCCTACAAAGACGCACAGCATGCCCAGGAGGTGACGCGATATGTGGATGGGGCCATTATAGCACGGCGCGAGATATGCAAGCGGGAAGGCAATCATGCTGAGGATGGGACAAATTTGGGCTTGGTATCCTTCCAGCGACAGATGCTCATACAGCTGCTCATAATGTGCAATTCTCAGGATTAGCCGCAGGGCTTCAGCCTGCGGCTCGTCCGGATCACTCGCAACCGTGCCATCCGCGATAACGCGTGCCTTGCGGCCCCTCTCCTGTGGGAGAGGGGGTAGGGGGTGAGGTCTATCCCCCGAACGCGAAGCTAGCGACCATGCTCGCCAGGTCGGCGTCGGCGTTGTCGCCCTTCACCGAATCCGTGCTAATCTGGTATTCATAGCTGCCATGAATCACATAGTAGTCCACATGCGTGACACTGATCTGCGAGTTGGGGATATCCTGAACCAGTGGGCTGCTCTTGTAGCCCTGCACGCCGCCAATGGTCGCCGGTTGCAGCGTCTTATTGGTGGCGAGGCTGGCCGCGCTCTTGGCGATATCCTTGTTCTTCATGTTCAGGATAGTGATCGTGCAGGTCGAGATGAGCGACGCGGCGCTATGGGCGTCGCCTGTGCGCGTGATAATAAGGTTGAAGGGGATAGGCGCCGTCGAGCCATCAGCCGGTGGGGTTGCGTTGTACGAGTTCGGTTGCCAGTTGCGCGGATACGTCACATGGAAGCCGTATGTTGCGCTGCTGTAGATGCCGCCGGGCAGGTTCAGCTGCGGCGTAGAAGGCGAGCCGCACGCGGCAATGATCAGACAGGCCGCGCCCGCCAGCGCGACGGCAAGCGCACGCAACAGCCACCACCGGCGCCCGGCGAACCCACGCATATTCGTCTCTCCCTCGACTGATAGCCGTTCAATCAGGCGCAGCACACTATAGCGCCTGAGCTATGCGCCGTCAATTCATCGGCCTGATTGGGTACAGCGTCGGGTCTGGTTGGAGCGTGAGAGGAGTAGGTTTGCCAATGACCGAACGAGATGATGCCGCTGACATGCATACCGTCTATCTGGGGCTGGGCAGCAATATCGGCAACCGCGACGCTAACCTGTCCGCCGCGCTCCGGGCGCTGGCCGCCATCGTTACCATCGAGCGTGTCTCATCGGTCTACGACACCGCGCCAATGCTCTATACCGACCAGCCGCGCTTCCACAACCTCGTCTGTCGGGCCACCACCAGCCTGACTCCTGACGCATTGCTCCAGGTGGTGAAGGAGATCGAGCGCCAGCTTGGCCGGGCGTCGGGGCCGCGCTACGGTCCACGGGTGATCGACATTGACCTGTTGCTCTACGACAGATTGATATTCAACTCAGCGGCCCTGACCATCCCGCACCCCCGCATGGCGGAACGCGCGTTTGTCCTCGCGCCGCTGGCGGAAATCGCCCCCGCGCTGACGCATCCAGTGCTGGGTGAGACCATAGCCGAACTGTTGCGTCGGGCGCCTGAGAGTGATGTCCACCGGGTAGGACCGTTGCCCCAGTCCTGACGAGAGAGTATAATGCCCCCGGTGCGAGTGGCTGTTTGTCTCGGCGCATGTCAACGCACGTGCGCCAAAACTGCGCCACTCTCGCGAGCATTCGACATGCGTTGCGCCTGGTATTCTAGAGAGTTTTTCACATGCCACAGGATTCTGTACTCAAAGGTCGGCTCGAAGGATTCCGTCCGGCTGAATTGTTGCAGGTCATGGGGCTGAATTCCAGCACCGGCGCGCTCCACCTCCACTCCGAGGACGACCGCTCCGGGCTGATCTACGTCGAATCCGGCTCCATTGTCAGTTGCACCGAACTGGATACCGAGGCGCTAACCCTTGGAAACGTGCTGCAACAGCTCAACATGGTGACCTCGGCGCAAATAGATCGCGCCTACCTCATGCAGACGCAAGATCCCCTTGGCAAGCGCATTGGCGAACGACTGGTTGACTTGAATATCCTCTCGCGCGAGCAGCTGGCGATGGCGCTCAAGACGCAGGCGCTCTGGACGTTGCGCGAGATGGCGCTCTGGCGTGAGGGCTCGTATGAGTTCCGCCCCGACGAACGCGCGCCGCTGGACTCCGGCGACCTGCGTCTCTCGATGACACAGGCCGTGATGGAGATGATGCGCTACGAACAGGAATGGAACGAGCTGGTCGAACAGTTGCCCGATGGCACGCGCACGCACCTTGCGCTGGCGCCCATGCCTCCCACGCAGCAGCCGCTCCAGTTCCCAACAGGTGTCTGGCGCGTCATCGCTCAGGTCAACACCCAGCATAGCGTTCGCCGTATCGCAACCGCCGTCCGCCAGCCCGAAGAACAGGTCGCACATCAACTGGCGCATCTGGTCCGGCAGCAACTCCTCTTGCCCGTAGGTGTTGCCGGCGCGCCGGGGCTTCCCGATGAAGCCGAGCGGCTAAGCATGAACAACTTCGACCTCTTTTCGCTCGTACAGCGCATGGAGCAGGACTGGATCAAGAAGAAGACGCCAGTCGATCAACTCGTGGCCCTCGCGACGTTTATCAACCAGACGATGCTCACGCTCGAAGAGGCCTGCCGGAACCAGCATTTGGGCCTGGCCCCCGATACACTCGCGATTCTTCTCGCGCGCGAGCGACTGACTGGCGTCAGCGGGTATGATTTCAAGATCGACCGGAACCGCATTGACGTGGACGACTTCGCGGCTTATTGTAAGCGCACGCTCGATGGCAACATGCGCGGCCGCATGCAGGTGGCGCCGGAGTTCTATCGCGCCGTCCTTGAGACGCTGTTACACGCCCTGGCGACCGCGTTCGAGGCGATCAACTCGCGCATCGCGTCACCACGGGTGCGGGCGCAGAATAAAGAGGTCTGGGAAGAGCTTTTTGCGACGTTTCGCGGGCAGTCTGTTGCCGACGAATGATTTGATGATAGAGAGACGCTGAGATGCTGATCGTGGAGGACGATGCAGGCGGCAACGTGCAATGTTGCATGGTTGCGCCGTAGCGGTAGAGGAGGATTCTCATGCATGCATTCGGATCGATCCCACGGAACCCCGGCGCTTCCCGGACACGTCCGCTCTACGATCCGGAGCCTGGCGTGGATGACAACGGCAAGCTGGTGCTGGTCGTCGATGATTCGAGCATGATCTGCCGGATCGTGAAGTTCTCCCTGCAGAAATATGGCATCAGCACGATGTTATTCCATAGCGGCGTCGACGCGCTAAACGCGCTGAATGAGGGTGCTGCGCCCGTCCCCGATCTCGTCCTGCTGGATATCAATCTGCCCCACATGAATGGCTATGATGTCGCAACGTTGCTCAGTCATAAGCGCGAGTTCCGCTCGGTGCCCATCGTCATGTTGTCGGGGCATGATGGAATCTTCGACCGATTTCGCGCCAAACGTGCGGGTGCGGACGACTTCATTTCGAAGCCGTTTGACGAGCCTGAGCTGGTCAGCAAGGTGTTTCCGTTGCTCGCCCTCGATATTCCAGAGGACATGGCGGGTCATAAGGCATAGGCAGGCATCACGCTGGCGCGGGCGATTTCGCGGGTAAACAGGAGACTGAGGGCGGCCTCTTTTTATGAATACTTCTCATCAGGATGAATCGGACCATGCCGCGCCCGCATCGGGTGTGCAGGCCCCTTTGAATCTTTCGCAGCTCCTGGCGCTCGCGCGGGCGCGCACAATTGATGAGCAGCGCATTGCGCTGGAACAGGTGAGGCGTGGTGATGCGCCGCTTGCCCCGCCTGAAGGCGATCCGTATCTGCTCTTCACCTGCGCCGACGTGGCGTGCGCCGCGCCGCTGACACAGTTTCGGGAGGTCTTGCCAACGCTGCCCACGACCATCGCGCTCCCACTCAGCCCCCCATGGATGCACGGCTTTTTCGCGCTGCATACGGAGTTGATCGGGCTGGTTGATCCCGCGCCGTTCCTGTTCGATGCGCCAGAGATGGCGAGCCTTTCGCGCTCCCGCGCGCGTAACGGGCGCGTCATCAAGCCCGGCGCGACTTCTCCCAGTGGTGAGAGTTGGCGGCTGGCAACCCCTGAGAGCGGCCCGACGGCGCTCATCATTGGGGCGGGGGAACGAATGCTCGCGCTGGCTGTGGCTGGCGTCGGCGACTTAGCCTACATTCAGGCGGGCGAGATACGGGGCGACCCTGTGAATACAGCTCCGGCGCGCGCGCCCGCTCCGCGTTTTCAGTCTGGTATCTATACGGAACCAGCCAGCCAGACGGCGGTGTACGTCGTGAAAGTGGACGAGCTGCTCGATGCCCTGCTCGATGCGTTGATGAGCGTGGAGGTGTCGGCCCATGAATGACCCTTACGTCGACGACGAAGTTGGAGAGGCAGGCGAGGCGGCGTTAGCGCTCGGCCAGCGCATCAACGCAGTGCGCGAATTGATCGGTCAGCTTACCATCTCACCTCCCTCAACAGACGATGACCCAGCGTTGGCCCCGACGCCTGAGAATTTCCGTCAGTTCTGCGAGCGCCTGCGGCGATTGCTGGAGCAGTCAGGCATGGCAGACTGCGCACGCGCGGCGCTCAGTCTCGAACAGGCCAGCGCCGGTCTGCCGTCCGAGGAAAGCCTGGGCGCCATAGATGCTGTGCTGGCCTACATCCGCGCCCGCGTACGCGATGTCACCTTGCCTGGCAACACTGCCAAAAATCATGCGGCTACTGCTGCTACCCCAACCGATGCGGACGAGCGCACTGCGGGCGACGCTGGCGCAATCGCTCGGTCAGATGAGTCGGCCCAGCTCGACCAGGCAGTTGAGCAAAGCGATGCGCATGCGCCAGGCGATGCTGTCGGGGCTGATGCTGATCGGGTCGAGGGAGAGGCAGCGGCACAGGCAGAGGCGGCGATAGCGGTAGAGCCAGCGGCAGCGGCAGCGGCAGCGGCGGACGCGACGACATATGTTGAGGCGGAGTCTGATGATGAAACGTTCGATGAGAGCCAGTTTTCGGTAGAGACGCAGGCGGTTATCCGCACGTTTAAGAACGCCCCGCTCCGCCAACGCGTGCCTGGTGAGGTCGCACAGACCTTCCGTCAGCCAGCGCGCGACCACCGCGATGTCATCCCCGAATCGATGCGGCGTGAGTGTTTGCTAGAAGCCGCTGGCGATCTGACCGACCTGCGCGCCCTGATCGCTTCATTTGGCAAGATGCCTGGCAGCCTGGATGACCTGCGCGACATGTGGCAACTGGTCCACAAGATCAAGGGAACCGTCGCCACCTATCTCTTTCACATGCTTGCCGACATCCTGTTCTGTCTTGAGGTCGTGCCACAGGTGCTTCAGCCGGTGGCCGTCTCGCGTGCGGCGAACTGTCTGAGCCTGTTGATTCGGATGGGCGATCTGATCGAAGCGGCGCTAGCGGAGGCGGGCGCGCAGGGCGATGCGAGCCAGATGCGTTTGCTGGAGGCAAGATCCTTGCTTGCGGAGGCGCGCGATCTGGCCACTGTGCACGATGCGCCGGGCGTGGCCCCGAGCGAGGGCATTCGCGTGCCACTGACCCCTGAGGCGATTGCCGAGCCGATCACCATGCAGCTGCCCAGCGTGCATCGCACGGTCGATGATGAAATGCTCCGGGTCGAGCCACGCCAGCTTGATAGCCTGATGCATCAGTCTGATGGTCTGGCGATGAATCGCGCCAGCCTGACCCAGAGTAGTGAAGAGATTCACCGGGCTCAGGCGGATATCGATCAGGTACTGGTGAGACTGGCGGGCCTGAGCGCCCAGCTGACGGACCTCCATCCGTTTATCCGCCAGACCGGCGAGACAGCGCAGGCAGGGGCGAGTGGCCCGCGCTGGCTCGTGCGCCAGGAGACGGGTGGTGGCGCGTGGGATGACTTGGAGCTGGACTCGTTCACGCTCTTCGACGAAAAACTGCGCGCGCTCTCGGAGGCCGTTCTCGACGCCACCACCCTCAGTAATTCGCTCTACGGGCTCATCCAGCGCCTGACCAGGAACAGCGATGCGCAGCGGTCGGTATTGCATGCGATGCAGCAGACGATTATCCACATGCGGCTGGTCAGCTTGAAGTCGCTGGCGGATCGCGTCTTGCTGGCGGCCCACCAGGCGGCGGAAACCGTCGGCAGACAGGTACAGGTATCTATTGTCGGTCAGAATACCGAGATTGACCGTAACATCAGCGAAGCGCTGATCGCGCCGATTGTGCAACTGGTGCGCAATGCCGTGGCCCATGGCATTGAATCACCAAGCGAGCGCGAGGCGCTGGGAAAGCCGACGGCGGGCAACGTATGGCTGCATGCGTCGTATTCTGGCAACGAGGTCAGCATCGAAGTGGGTGACGACGGGCGTGGTGTCAATCCGCACCAGCTTATTGCCGCGGCGGTGTCTGCCAAGATTCTCGACGCGAAACACGCCGACTATTTGACGCGCGATCAGGCGCTCGCGCTGATGTTTGAGGCGAATCTGAGCACCAAAGAGCAGGCCGACGTGATTGCGGGACATGGCATTGGTCTCGATAGCGTCCTGTCTGATGTTCAGCGCCTGCGTGGCTCCATCAGCGTGCGGAGCGAGCCGCGACGGGGAACCGTCTTCCAGATTCGCGTCCCTATCTCGCTCAGCATCACGCGCGCCTTGCATGTGCGTGTTGCCGACCATGAGTATGCGATCCCCTTCGCTTCGATTCGTCAGATGTTCATGGTGTCTGAGTCGGGCATTCTTGAGTCGTTCCCGGATGCTGAGCCGAACTCTGCCGCCGCGCGCTTCCGGCGTCGTGTGCGGGTGGCGCGCCCATCCCCGGAGCGTCCGCTACGCTTGCCGGATGATCCGACGGCGGCGTTGTATGATGAGGTGCCAGTCTTTTCGCTGGCTGAGCTGCTTGGCCTGGACGAAACGCCGCCGACGACCCACATGGCGCTGCTCGTGGATGTGGGTCAGCGGCAGGTCGCCGTGCTGGTAGATGAAATACTGGACGAGTCCGAGGTGGTCATTCGCGCGCTGCCAGCGCATCTGCGCCGCCGGGCGGTTCGTGGCGCGAGCATCGCGTCTGACGGGCGGCTGTTTCTCGTGCTGGACATCGCCGACCTGCTCACCGACGCGCTCGGTGGCAAGACTATGCCGCCGCCTCGGCCAGTTCCAGCGTCTGCGCCGTCGCGCGACCGCACTCCAGTCGTGTTGGTGGTCGATGACTCGATCTCGATGCGCCATGCGCTCGAAGGGGCGCTCCGCGGCGTGGGCTACGACATTCGGCTTGCGCGCGATGGTGTCGAGGCGCTGGGCGCGATGATCGCCGACCTGCCCGACATCATGGTGCTGGACCTGGAGATGCCGAGGCTCGACGGCTTCGAGCTGCTCTCGGTCATTCGAGGGAATGAGTCGCTGGCGCGGACGCCAGTGGTCATTCTGACATCACGCGCCGCCGAGAAATATCACCGCCAGGCCATGGAGCTTGGCGTGCGCGCATACCTGACAAAACCATGCCCGGATGAGGTCCTAATTACGACACTCCAACGAGTGCTGAGGGAGTCGCAGTAGAACTTATGAAGCAGCCAACACCTGTGACCGCGTCGAGTGGTCGTGCACATAGCACCCTGCCTCCCGTGCCACGCGACCGCGTGCGTTTTCGCATTCGCGCCAGCGCGGCCATCGCCACCGGGCGAGCCGCGGGCACGATGCTGCGGCGCCTGCGGCTGGGCGGCGGCACCAGTCTGCCAGGGCTGGTTGCGCGCTATGTCGATCCTCATGTGACCAAACACCTGGGCACGCAGATGCGTCACGGCAATATCGTCGTCACCGGAACGAATGGTAAGACCACCAGCAGCGCGCTCGTCACCAGCGTGCTGCGTCAGGCTGGTCTGCGTGTCTGGCGCAACCGGGAAGGATCGAATCTGGCGCGCGGCATCGCCACATCCTTGATGGCCCATGCGGCGCTCAGCGGGAAACTGCGCGAGCAGGGCGACGCGGCGGGTGTCTTCGAGGTAGATGAGGCGGCGTTCCCGCAGGTAGTCGCGGAACTACAACCGCGCACGATTCTCGTCACCAACCTCTTCCGCGACCAGTTGGACCGTTACGGCGAGGTAGATACCGTCGCGGAGCGCTGGCGCGATGCGCTGGCACGGCTGCCCGCCACGACCACGCTGCTCCTCAATGCCGACGATCCGGCGGTCGCGGCGCTGGCGGATGCCCGACCAACTGGCAGCCCAGTCCTCTACTTCGGCATCGAGGATGCGCCGACATCCGCGGACGACGCGCAGCGCGTGCATGTGGTTGATACGCGCACCTGTCCTCGCTGCCGCCAGTTACTGACCGTCACCGAGCGGTTCTATAGCCACATTGGCCACTGGCGCTGTCCCGCCTGTGGATTCGCCCGGCCCGAGCCTGCCGTGCGCGCGCGTCAGGTCAGCTTCACTGGCCTCGAGGGCTCTCGCTTTGTATTGGAGACGCCGCTCGGCCAGACCGATGCCACGGTGCATTTGCCGGGCCTCTACAATGTGTACAACGCGCTGGCCGCCGCGACGGCTGGTGTGGTAATGGGCGCGACTCTCCCAGCCATTCACGATTCCTTGGAGCGTTTTACGCCCGCGTTCGGACGCGGCGAGCGCATTGCCATGGGCGACCGGGCCGCGCTGCTGCTGCTGGCGAAGAACCCGACCGGGCTCAACGAGGTGCTGCGAGCGCTCGGCCAGGACGAGGCAAAGCATCATCTGCTTTTTATCCTCAACGACCGCGCGGCGGATGGCGAGGATGTCTCGTGGATCTGGGACGCCGACTTCGAGCAGGTCACCGGCAAAATTGCCAGCCTGACGACCTCCGGCCTACGCGCCTACGATCTCGCACTCCGCTTCAAGTATGCTGGAGCGCCACCAGATACGGTCGAGCCAGATATCGGCGCGGCACTGACCGCAGCGCTGGCACATGTTCCCGTGGGTGAGACGCTCTATATCGTGCCGACGTATACCGCGATGCTGGCCGTTCGTGGGGAGATTTCGCGGCGAGGGTACGCCCCGCGTTATTGGGAGCAGAAAGATGCCTGATTCACTCGCGGAAAATGCCGGGGAGAACGAGCATAATGGTCCGGCACTACGGCTTGGCCATCTCTATCCCGACCAGCTCAATATGTACGGCGACCGGGGCAACATCATCGTGCTCCGACAGCGCTCTGCCTGGCGTGGCGTGACGCTGCAAGTGACTCCGCTCGAGATTGGCGAGCCGCTCGATCCTGACGCCTATGACATGCTGTTCATCGGCGGCGGGCAGGATAAAGAGCAGGACGAGGTCGCCCGCGATCTGCGTGAGGTGAAGGCGGACGGCTTTCTGCGCGCCGTGGAGGCCGATATGCCGGTGTTGGCGGTCTGTGGCGGCTACCAGCTCCTCGCCAAATACTACCATCCCGCCGAGGGGCCAGATCTGGAGGGCATCGGCATCTTCGACGCCTGGACGATTCACAAGGGCAAGAAGGTGGCCCGCTGCATTGGCAACGTCGCCCTGGCCTGGGGCGAGAGCACGCTCATCGGCTTCGAGAATCACGGCGGCCGGACGTATCTCGGCAGCGGCGCGCAGCCGCTGGGGCGCGTTTTGGCTGGCCATGGTAACAACAGCGAAGACGGGCGCGAGGGCTGTGTATATCGCAACACCTATGGCACCTACCTGCATGGCTCGCTCTTGCCGAAGAATCCGCACTTCGCCGACCACATGCTGCGGCTGGCGCTAGATCGCCGCTATGGGCCCGGCAGCGGCCTGCGGATGCTGCCACCACTTGCTGACACCGAGGAATGGCGGGCGCATGAAACGATGTTGCGCCGACTCAATGTTTCACCGCGGTCACACTCTTTCGATGTAGCCCGAACGTCCTGACTTCGCCTCTTTGGCAGAACTTCCGGGCCTCTTCCTCGTATCTGTTAGTAGATGCACCACGGAGTGCTTCGATCTGGCTCTTTCGCCGAGCGGCTTTCGGATAAAGAAGAGGTACCGCGGCCAGCGATCCGTGGCGCCGATGGGCGGCGCGGCGCGTTGGGCATGCGCCTGATCATCAACTTCTCACTGCCATCGTACGTGTCAGGCACGCACTTTGCGGTACATGCCAGAGTATATATTCCGCGGGCTGAGAGCAGAACGGCGTTGCGCCGTTTGGCACTAACTGCTCGGCATGCAACGCTCTGACCTGTTTCTCTCCTGTGGACCATACATGGGAGGTGTCGTCATGGGTCAGTATGAAGACTTACTGATAGATGCCTTGCTGGATTCCGGATTTACTCTGGAAGAAGCCTGTCGCCTGATTGCTCTCCAAGAGCGCTACGAGGAAGAGCATCCCTGGCAACTGGAGAAACGGCAACTGGCTGAGTGGATCGATCTCATGGGCGGTAACGACTGCCTGAATTGACTGGTACGCGTAGCGCAATCGGCACTGACATTCGCATAGACACAACACATCGAGGCGGAACGTGGGTTACACCATAGTCCGCCTCGTCTTTTCCTGTCTGTTTTGTGAAATCCGTCACACTTCTCCCATCCATCGCCCGCCATCTCCCCGGTAGCGGCTGGCTGAGCGAGAAGACCCCCGTGCGTTGTGGTAGGATAGAAACTGAGGGAAGATATTTCCAGCGCTGCGACGGAAGCTCACTTTTGTCCATGCCTCGTAGAGACCGTCTCGCCAGTCACACATTTCCGACGGCTGAATCGGCAAGCGGTATGAGGCGAAAGGTTGCGCCCCCCTCGTCAGGAAGCACAGACCCTGGGAATATCGCTATCCCACTTTCTCCAGCCCGTTGCGCGAACCGCCCGACGCATACCGCACAGTATGGTCAGGCGTTGATAACATATCGCTTCCGTTTCTCGCTGCAAGGCAATGGTGCGACCAGGTGATGAGGGAGGGCCGGTGTTATGAAAGCTGTAGTGATGGCTGGCGGCGAAGGCTCGCGATTGAGACCATTGACCGTCTCGCGTCCGAAACCGATGGTGCCAATTGTGGGTCGTCCGGTCATGGAGCATATCCTCAATCTGCTCAAGCGCCACGGCATCACCGACGTCATTGTCACCGTGCAGTACATGGCCAGCGCCATCGAAGACTATTTTGGCGACGGGTCGCAGATTGGTATGCATATCAACTACTCTCGTGAAGAGGTTCCGCTTGGCACCGCGGGCAGCGTGAAGAATGCCGAAGATATGCTCGATGAGCCGTTTCTGGTCATCAGCGGCGATGCCCTGACCGACTTCGACCTCGGCAAGATCATCAAATTCCATACTGACCGGCAATCGATGGCGACCCTGACCCTGGCGCACGTCGCCAACCCGCTGGAATACGGCGTTATCATCACAGACGACCGGGGACACATCCGCCAATTCCTCGAAAAGCCCAGCTGGAGCGAGGTCTTCAGCGATACGATCAATACCGGCATTTACGTGCTCGACCCCAAGATTTTCAGCTACTTCGAGAAGGACAAACCCTATGATTTCAGCCAGGAGCTCTTCCCGCTGATGCTGGAAAAAGGCGATCCACTCTACGGATTCATCGCCGACGGCTACTGGTGTGACATCGGCAATCTGGCGACATATATGCAGGCCAACTCGGACATCCTCCAGGGCCAGGTGAATCTGCCCGTTCCCGGCACGGATATCGGCAATCGGGTATTCACCGAGGAAGGTGTCGAGATCGCCGACGATGCTCAAGTATTCGGTCCGGCCTTCCTGGGGCACGATGCCAAGATCAAGAGCGGCGTGGTCATCCATGGCCCGAGCGTGGTTGGCTCCTATACCATCGTCGATAGCCGGGCGCAGGTTGACCGTAGCGTCGTCTGGAACAACTCGTATATCGGCGAGCGGGCGGAGCTGCGGGGCGCGCTGGTTGGCTCCTCCACCAGCATCAAGGGCCGTGCGGTGATGTTCGAGGGCGCGGTCATCGGCGATCACTCCGTCATCAATGAGGCAGCGATTGTGCAGCCTGGCGTCAAGATCTGGCCGAACAAAGAGATCGAGACGGGCGCCGTCATCACCTCCAGCATCATCTGGGGATCGCAGGGCAGGCGCTCGCTCTTTGGACGCTATGGTGTCACGGGCCTGGTGAACGTCGATATTACGCCCGATTTCGCCGCGCGGCTGGGGGCGGCGTTCGGCGCGGTCCTCTCGAAGGGCGCGGCGGTCTGCGTCAATCGTGACGCCCACCGCACGCCGCGCATGATCAAGCGCGCGATTATCTCTGGCCTGCCCTCGGCGGGCATCAACGTCTGGGATCTGGAGGATGTGCCGCTGCCGGTCGCGCGGTTCTACGTCCGCACCACCGATGCATCCGGCGGGGTTCATATCCGCCTCTCGCCGTTCGATCCGCGCACGGTTGATATCAAATTCTTCGACCAGAAGGGGCAGGATATCAGCAAGGGAACCGAGCGCAAGATTGAGAATCTCTTCTTCCGCGAGGACTTCCGCCGCGTCTACCTGGACGACATCGGCCAGATTCAGTACGCGCAGGCGGTCATCCCGCGCTATATCGCCGCTTTCCTGCGCAACCTCGACCTCGACCTGATGCGCAAGCGTGGCTTTCGTATAGTCGTAGACTATGGCCACGGCGCGAGCGTCAGTCCACTGTCCTCGATCTTCAATGAGATTGGGGCGGACGTGATCGCGCTCAACGCGACCCGCGATCCTCTGCGCTACTCGCGCACCAACGAAGAGTTCGACCGCGACATCGAGGTGCTGGCCGCCATTACCGGAACGCTGAAGACCGACCTGGGCGTGCGCATTGATACTGCTGGCGAGCGCATCTATGTGGTGGACGACCGGGGGCATCTGCTCGATGGCGGGCGGCTGCTGGCCGCGGTGACCGAGTTGATGCTGCGCGGACACAATGGCGGCACCGTGGCAGTGCCGGTGACGGCGCCAAGTGTCGTTGAGACGGTAGCCACACGCCAGAAGGGCAAGATCATCTATACCAAGGTGATGTCGCAGGCGCTCACCAGCGCGGCCACTCGCGACAATGTTGTCATGGTGGGCGACGGCAACGGCGGGTTCGTCTTCCCGCAGCTGCATCCCGCGTTCGATGGCATGTTCGCGCTGATGAAGCTACTGGAGGCGCTGGCGCGCTACGAGACGAAGCTCTCCGAGGTCGTGGCGCAGTTGCCGCCCTATCACATGATTCGCACGCAGGTGAACTGTCCGTGGGAGTACAAAGGCAAGGTGATGCGCATGCTCAGCGAGCAGTATCGCGCCCAGCGCGGCAGCCCGATCGACGGCGTGAAGATCGACCTGGGGACCGAGTGGGTGCTGGTCTTGCCCGATGCGGATCGCCCGCTGTTCCATGTGCTGGCGGAGTCGCCCTCGCGCGATTCCGCGCAGGCGCTGGCCGATAAGTACGCCAGAGTCGTGAGCGGGCTACAGCACTGATTGATAGAGGATGGTCAGGGATGATGAGCCAGATGCGACCAGTTAATCTGTTTGAGTACGAAGCGCTGGCCTGCGAGCGGCTGCATCCTGCCGTCTGGGATTACTTCAGCGGCGGCGCGAACGACGAGGTGACGCTACGGGAAAACCGGGCGGCATTCGAGCGCATCCAGCTTCGTCCGCGCGTGCTGGTGGACGTGAGTCAGATCAGTATGGCGACGACGCTCCTTGGGACGCCCGTGGCGATGCCCACCTGCGTCGCTCCCTCGGCGATGCACGGCGCCGCCTGTGAGGAAGGCGAATGCGCGACGGCGCGGGCTGCTGGCGCGCTAGGTACGCTGATGGTGGCGAGCACCGAATCAACCCGCCCGCTGGAAGACATCGCACAGGCGGCGACCGGCCCGCTCTGGTTTCAACTCTACTTCTCCAGCAGCACGCGCGGGCATGCCGAGCGGCTGGTCAGACGGGCGGAGGCGGCTGGCTATCGAGCCATCGTGGTGACGGTTGATTCGTCGCGCTGGGGGCAGAAGGAGCGCCATGCCCGCAGCGAGGCGACCTTCGAGTGGCCGCCCTCGGGCAACTTCATCCAGGATCCGCTGCCCGAGCGGGATGAGGATGAAGCCGACGGCGCGGCGCTCACCTGGGCCGATGTGGAGTGGCTGCGCGCGATTACCTCGCTGCCGCTGGTGCTCAAGGGCGTCCTGACGGCGGAGGATGCGCACCAGTGCGCCGAGCGCGGCATCGCGGGGATTCTCGTCTCGAACCACGGCGGACGGCAGCTCGACACAGTGGCTCCAACCATCGAGGCGTTGCCGGAGGTCGTCAGCGCCGTATCGGGTCGGTGCGAGGTCTACTTGGATGGCGGCGTGCGCCGGGGGACGGATGTGCTCAAAGCGCTCGCTTTGGGTGCGCGGGCGGTCTTTGTCGGTCGCCCGATACTCTGGGGGCTGGCGGTCGCGGGCGCTGAGGGCGCGCAACATGTGCTGGAGCTGCTGCGCGACGAGCTGGAACTGGCGATGGCGCTGGCGGGACGGGCAACTCTGGCGGACATCGACGCGAGCGTAGTCAGACCCCGCGCGCTCTGAATGACACCCAGGTGGAAGCTCAGGCACTAGAGAAAACCAGAGTGAACGCATGAAGTGGTGTCATTGAAATCTCTGCCTCAATCTTAGTGGGCTGACTGCCACTCAAGCTCCCTTCAATCGGTCAACGGGCCCTATTCGTACATGCCACAATAACCGCGTGCTTGCATATTTTGTGACGTAAAGTTACACTGTGGCTGCTATTTGTATCCAGGCGGTTTCAGGTCACCGATGACAACTTGGTCATTTAGTGTCGCTATGAGGAGTAAGTATGAAATGCTTTGTTATCATGCCCTTCCGCCAGGAGTTTAACGAGGTCCATGCGACAATCAAACGAGCTGTTGCAGCTTCTGGGATCGGTGAGGCGCTTCGTCTCGATGAAGTGCGAGCGGCAGGCCATATCACGAGTGATTTAGTTGACGAGCTTCATGAGGCAGATTTCTGTATTGCTGATATGACAGATCCCAATGCGAATGTCATGTGGGAAGTGGGCTATGCTGCCGCATTGACAAAGCCCACAATTGTAATACGTCATTCCATTGGCACGTTGCCCTTTGACGTTAAAGACGTAAGGGTTGTGCAGTACGATCTGAATGCGTTAGATCAGTTAGAATCTGACCTGGTTGATGTTATTGGCCAAACCGTCCGCAGATACCAAGCAAGACGAATTTACTTACCACCTCGCTCAGCGTCTACAATTGCAATTACAGGAACCATGAACGCCAACCCAGATAAAGTGAGTCGGCGATTAGAGATTCTCCTTCCTCCCTACTTTGGATCTGATACTACCTGGTATACAGGCACATCTGGTGTCTCAGATGAACTGACAGCGGAGTATTTGCTCCAGGCTGGTCAGCGTGTTATAGGAGTCGGCTACGCTCAACTTGATGTTTCGTCGCGCATGCTACATATCCTCGAAACCCATAAGGCGTCTTTTGTAGACTCTTCACGTGAACAATTGCTCGAGCTTGCGAACGCGCCCAGTCAACGTGATGTACTGTTCGCACAGAAGGCGGACTTGGTAATCTTGCTCTGGGATGGACAGAGTGTAGGCATTGGACAACTAGCAGACTGGTTTAGAAAGCAGCGGCGCAACCACCTCTTGGCATTCATCTAAACATCGAGGCACATTGCGAAATATCAGGGGCGAACGGCCTCACAGCATCTCCATATAGCGGTGGGTGGATAAGTTTGCGTGGTATTGTGGCACTTGGATATCATCGTGAGATAGCATCAATATGCCTTGGCGAGCATATCTCGGAGGTGTATGTATGACTTCCCTGGGTGTGTGCTCGTGCTTTGAACACTTTTCTGCCACATACCTCACGATTGAGCTGAGGTTTTGTAACACTGCACGGATACAAGAACCGAAGTTATGGGAAGCCAAGCGCCTCAACCACCATCACAGCCGACCGCGCGCCGACGGAAACTGATCCGACGTGGCATCGTGGTGGTCCTCATCGTGGTGTTGGTGGCCATCGCCGCTGGCTTCGCCTGGCAGCATCGCGAATACCCTCTTGCCCTCATCCAGGGCCAGATTCATCCTCTCGGCGGCTCGACACAGACAACCACGCTCCACCTGCCGCCGGGCTTCACCGCTGAGGTCTACGCATCGGGCTTATCTGCGCCACGCTTCCTGACATTCGGGCCGGATGGCGTGCTCTACGTCGCCGAGAGCGCGAATGGGCACGTCACCGCGCTGCCGATGGACCCCGCGACAGGCAGGGCGACGCGACACATCACCGTGGCAAGCGACCTGCAACATCCGACGAGCCTGGCGTTCGCGGGCGATGTGCTGTACGTCGGCGAGACCTCGCGTGTCACCCAGATGACCATCGGCGCTGACATGCAGGCCAGCAACGAGCGGCGCATCATCACCGACCTGCCCAATAGCGGCGAGCACATCACGCGTACAGTGCTCATTGGGCCAGACGGCAAGCTCTATGTCTCGATTGGCTCGTCATGCAATGTCTGTGACGAGACGGACCCCCACCGCGCCGCCGTCTGGGTCTACAATCCCGATGGCTCTGGCGGGCATCGCTATGCGTACGGGCTGCGTAATGCCGTGGGCATGGCGGTCAACCCGGTCACACACGAGACATGGGTGACGAATATGGGACGCGACCTGCTCGGCGACAACATCCCGCCCGACACCATCTACTCGCTACGTGCGGGCGCGAACTATGGCTGGCCGCGTTGCCACGCGGGCAACATCATCGACCCCGATATGGGCAAGCCAGGCGACTGTAACGGCGTGGAGCAGCCGCTAGTAAAGATTCAGGCCCATTCCGCGCCGCTGGGGCTGGCCTTCTACTCCGCCTCGGCGTTTCCAGCCAGCTATCGTGGTTTGTTCGTCGCCTATCACGGCTCGTGGAATCGCAGCGTGCCAACCGGCTACAAAGTCGTCTTTATTCCGCTCGATGGCCAGGGACACGTCGCTGGCCCACCACAGGATTTCGCCACAGGCTGGCTGCATGATGGCTCGGCGTCTGGTCGGCCAGTGGGGCTGGCCGTTGGGCCGGACGGCGCGCTCTATCTCAGCGATGACGCCGCCGGATTGATCTATCGTATCACCTACTCGGGCTGAGCATGGATCGCGTCGCGCAGCACGCGGTCGGGGCACATCCCTGGCAGCGCCTGCTCGTAGCAGACCATGCAGTAGTCACCCTCACGGATGTCGCTCTCCTCGCCTGTCCCATAATAGGTGATCGTGTGTGGATCGCAGGCCCAGTGGCCGCAGGGGCGCAACTTCGCCTCGTCGCGGTGCGGCAGCTGGTGGGGAAACTGCTCGATATAGCAGTCGTGGGTCTCACGCTCGGTCATGTGTTATCTCCTTAGAGTTCCTATCGAACGCCGTTCTTAGCTGCGGCATGAATGCCGCGAAGCTGGCCTACTCCCATCATTGCCACTGGGACATGACGGTTTTGGTAGGGCTTCTTATTGCGCCGGGCAGATTAAGAGAAACGGGCAGCTTTGGCAGCGATGCGCCTCGGGCCGCGGCGTGAAGTCGTTGCGCAAAATCCCTTCGATGGCGGATGTCAGCTCGTCGTGCAGGTTCTCGCGCTGGCGCGGGCGTATCGTCACCGGCTCGCGCGCGCCGGTCGTCATGTTGCGCTGGCTGACCTCCACGCGCTCCCCTTTACCCGCCTGTTGCTCTGCCGCCAGGGTATAGAGCAGCGCGCGCAGGTCTGGCCGGTCCGACGCGGCTCCCAGGCGATCCCGAACATACTGTGTTGCCGTTGGTCGTCTCGGCTGTGCCTGCGCCGTTGCGCCAGAATCCGGCTGGGGAGCGTCGCGCTCGACACGATCAACGGTGAGAGCGATGGTGCGTCTGCCAATCGGGATCGCCAGCGTCTCCTCGAATCCCACCTGCCTGTTCGATACGCTGCTCGTGTCGCCGCTGTCAGCCAGCTCACGCCACGCGGACTCGATGATGCGGCGACCATAGCGGCGATAGACATCGTTAAACGGTCGTTCATTATCTTCGTCGTCAGTATGCTCGGAGGCTGCGGTTCCTGACGGCTGGGCTGCTGGCTGGTCCGTCCACGCCTCGTCGAAGCGCTCGATCGCGCGTGCTAATGCCGACGTGCCGTTTGCGCCATTCTCGTTCGGGTCGCCATAGAGCAGCCGTAGCGCCTCGATCACGCCACGGCGCATGCGTGGGAGACTCCCGTCAGCAGCGGAAAGACCTTCGACGTAACGATAGGCGTACTGGCGCGGGCAGCGCGCGTAGGTCTCGATGGCTGAGACGCTCAGCGTTTCATCGTCGGCTCGCGATCCGGCTACGCTGATATGGCCGTCGTCGGCTCCGCGCTCCTGGTCGCCCTCACGTGGGCCAGCAGCCGACCACTCCAGCCGCTGCAAGTCATGTCCGAGCCGCCGCTCGATGGGCGCGAGAAACGGCGAAGGACGCGCGCTTCGGCGGCCTAAACGCTCGGGGCGGCTCAGGATCAGCTCATCGCGCGCGCGGGTAATCGCCACATAGAAGAGGCACGTCTCCTCTTCGTCATGCGCCGCATCGGTTGGCTCGTCATCATCGGCCAGTGGCGCTTTGACGCGTTCCCACAGGCGCTGAGCCGGAAAGCGGCCGTTTGCCAGCCCCGGCACATACACCACCGGGAACTCCAGCCCTTTGCTGGCATGCACCGTCAGCACCCAGACGGCGTCCGGCTGCTCGCCCGCTGGGTCTTCTTCTATGCCAGCCCGCCCCTGTGGCGTGCCGAGGAGCACACGCACGTATTCGAGGAAGCCGTTCCAGTCCGCCGAAGCAGGTGTGGCGCGTTCGCGTTCGTCCCTGGTCGCGCGCTGTGAATCATCGAAGAGACGGGCAAGCGCGATCAGGTGGCTCAGTCCACCGGACTGCATGCGCGCCTCGTCGTTGCCGTATGCCGCCCGCTCCATGAGTGTGAAGCCGAGACCCGTGGCAGTGAAGTAATAGCGTGCCAGACCGGTCGCGACATCGGGGGCCGCGCGCAACTCCAGCAGCGCCTTACCGAGCGCCCGCAACCCGCGTTTCCCAGCCCCCGATAGCCCAGCGACCTCGTCGAGATGGCCCATGAGCAACGCCCGGGCGGATGTATGTCCATCGCGTGCGCTGGCGAGGACGTTGCGCGCCTCCGCCCGGCTGAACCGATGGCCCGGCAGATCGCCTGCTCGCAGCAATCCAGCGCCCACCGGTTCCGACAGCAACGACAACACGGCGAGCACATCGCGGATGAGCGGCTGGTCCAGCAAGGGCGCCGCGACGCGCGTGGGGATATCCGCCTGGTGTAGCGCCTCAACCACGGCGCGCGCCTGCTTGCGCGTGCGGCAAAGCACCGCCTGATCGCGCCATGTATAGCCAGCCTGCTGGTGCGACGCAATCGCTCTGACCAGTCCAGCATGTTCGGCCGCTTCATCAGGGGCGACGGCGAGCGTCACCTGCTGCGGTCTGGCGCCGGGGGAGCGAATCGGGCGCAAGGACAGGCGGTTGTCGCCGGGGAGCAGCGCCTGGGCAATGCTATCCGCCGCCGCGATGATCGTGGGCGTCGAGCGATAATTGCCGCTGAGATGGTGAATGTGCGCGCTGGAATATTCGCGTGAGAAGAGCGCGAGATTGGCAGGCGATGCGCCACGGAAGCGATAAATCGCCTGATCGGCGTCGCCCACCGCCCAGAGCGTGCCATCCTCGCCAGTCAGCAGTCGCAGCAGGACTCCCATCGCGCGGTTGATATCCTGAAACTCATCCACCAGCACCGTACTAAAGCGCTGCCGCACCGCTGACAGCACGTCGGGATTGTCGCGGAACAGCCGGACGCAGAGGCGGACGAGATCGCCATAGTCGGCGTCGCCACGGGCCGCGAGCGCCTGTTGATAGGCTGTGTAGACGGCGGCCAGCTCCTGGGCGCGCTCGGCGGCGATCCGGTCGTCGGGTGTCTTGGCCGCATCCAGCATCGTCTGCGCGGTGGCGGCGTAGTCTTCCGGCTCGATCAGGCTATCCTTCGCGCGTGAGATAGCACGGAGCAGATCGGGAAAATACAGCGCGGGCGCGGTGAGCGGCATATAGTGTTGCAGATGCAGACCGCTGGCGACGCGGCGCAGCAGAAAATAGCCCTCGGCCTCGCCGACCACGCGGAAGTCCGGGCGCAGGCCGACCAGCGGCGCGTAGCGGCGCAGCATATCGCCGCAAAAGGCATGGATAGTGCTGACGGTCGGGCCGGGCGGTTGTGCCAGTGGGCCGTGCTCAGCCGACGAATCGCTATCGCTGCCACCTATGTCGCAGAGCAGCGTCGCGAGCCGGTCGGCCATTTCGCGGGCGGCCTTGCGCGAGAAGGTCAGCGCCAGCACGCGTTCCGGGGCAATGCCGCGCTCGCGCACCAGATGGGCCACGCGCGCCACGAGGGTGGTCGTTTTCCCGGACCCTGGCCCCGCGACGATGAGCGCTGGCGTTACCGCCGCGGCAGCCGCCCGCTGTTCATCGTCGAGTGCGGGTGTAGGCGTTGGCGCAACGGATGGGAGCGGCTGCCCCGCATCCGTGGATAGCGCGGATGATGCGGATGATGAAGAGGCTGGCAGCGTGAGCAGCGCGCAGAGGCGGCGCAGCAAGACATCTTCGCTGACCCCGAAGCGTGTTGCCAGGCGCCGAGTGACAGTGCGCTTGCTATCACCAGCGCGGAGCGACGTAACTGCCTGGCGCAGTTGATCCGTCGGCAGGAGGAGCGCCGCCGCGAACGCATTCGCCTCGCCCTCACGCTGAGCGCGGGCGCTATAGGCCTGACCAGCGGCAAGCAGCTCACCTTTCGCGCCGCTAGTTTCCAGCGCGGCGGTCAGATCATCGTCGCCACAGATCGATTCGTTCCACTCGTCGTCGGCATCTTCCATGGGCTGAGCCAGCCACGTGCCTGCCGCGCGCGCCGCCAGGCCGTCGGTCCGGTGGAGCACGGCATGGCCAAGCTCATGCGCCAGGGTGAAGCGACGTACCGGCTCCGCCAGGCCAGAGCGTAGAAAGATCAACTCCTCGCCGGGCTCCAGGTAGCCCAGCGTGCCTGGATGCAACGCTGCGGTGAAGCGCGCCACATCCAGCCCAATCGCCGCGACCAGCGCATCCACCGGGACGCGGTCGCCCTGCCAGGGGCCGTTCTGCTGCGCTAACCAGCGGAGAAGCGCTGCCGCCGCCTGCTCGATGCGTGTTGCCTCGTCTGCCACGCCAACCTCTGGGTAAATCTTGCCCTCGAATCGCGTCAAATGGGTAGTTGAGCGGCGCTGAAACACGGTTCAGCACCCTCCATTGTACCATACGGGCACGCCCGCTCAGTGCCGAAAAGATGCGGCTCATTGCCGCCTCTTGTGCTATAATTTCCGCAATACGCGGTGGCGGTTCCGGGATGTTCTGGCAGTGGTGCATACGCGAGGATACCCACGAAAGCCACCAGGCGCGAATCATCGGGAGGCGATAATGGATGCCCAGGCAATACTGGAGACAGCGCGTTCCAACAATGTGCCAGATAGCTGGAATGTCTGGCCGCTGCGCGTGGAGCGGGTGCGCCGGTCGGCGCTGGGATGGGCTGCCTGCGCCCTGGTGGGCTTGATTCTCCTCGTGCCAATCATGATGGCAACTATTCCCTACGATTTCACCCACGGCATCGGTCTGTCGGTGTTTGCGACGTTGCTCCTGGCGCTCGTCGGGGTGGTGGCCTTTGGCTCGTTGGGGATCTCCGCCTATGATGTCTGGCGGATGATGCACGCCAACGAGTATCTGTTGGTGGTCACCCCGGACGATTATCTGCGCGTGGGGCCGGGCAACAAGCAGACACATGTGCCGATTGATGACATCGCGCATGTGACGATGCGGGGCGTGAAGGTGAATGCGCCCTATGATGCCATGCGCGAGGCCGACTTCTCGAATATGTCGCCGTGGAAGCGCCTCTCGCGCGTCGCGGGCAACTTCTACTCGCCGCGCGAGCCGAAGCGCGCTCCGGTGCTTGCCTTCATGGATACGCGCACCAACACCGAGGTCGTCGTCGCGACGGATAGCTCATTTGACGAGATTGCCACGCTCGAACAGGTTATTAGCTATCTGGTCGATGCCAAGAAGCGCAGCAAAGTGCGATAGGTGCGATAATGGGATACGAGCGAGAGGTGCAAGGCATCTCATAGCCGTGCGCCGCTACATCGGCAACGCAGCCAACGACGAGGGCGATGCTCGAGGATCTGCTCAGAGAGCAGGCTTCTGGCTCGCCCTCCGCGCTGTTTCAGGACGGCCAGATTTTTTCCGTTATCATCTTTCATCGCAGTGGAGTTGAGAGGAGTCGTTATCGTGATCCGCGATCTGGTGGCAGAGGTCATCACCCGGTCGGTCGCCGCGCTACAGGAGGCAGATGAGCTGCCAGCGGTGGAAATACCGCCTTTCGAGGTCGAGCGGGCGCAGAACCCGGTCTTTGGCGACTACGCGACCAACGTCGCCATGAAGCTGGCGGCGGCGGTGCGTGCGAGTGGCGCGAAGGTGAACCCGCGCGCGCTGGCGGAGACGATAGCCGCACGTGTTCGCGAGACGGCAGCGTTCGTGCCCGCCTATGACCTGATCGACTCGGTGGAGGTCGCGGGGCCGGGCTTCATCAACGTGCGGCTGGCGAACAACTGGCTGCTGCGCCAGACGACGGCGATCCTGGCGGCGGGCAACACGCTCGGCTGTATCGAGCTAGGCGCGGGCCAGCGCGTCAACGTCGAGTTCGTCAGCGCCAATCCGACTGGCCCGGTCACCGTCGGCAACGGCCGGGGCGCGTTCATCGGCGATGCGCTCGCCGGCGTGCTCAGCGCGGCGGGCTACGACGTGACCAGAGAGTATTACTTCAACAACGCTGGCGGTCAGATCAACCGGCTCGGTGGCTCGATGGAGTATTATCTGCTGCTGGCGCAGGGCAAGACAGCCGAGGCCGAGGCGGTGCATGCCTCGCTGCCGGAGGTACAGGCGAAAAAGAAGCGCGTCTATGGCCACAAAGATGACGCGGAAGCCGACGAGCCGGGCGCGGACGACGAGGCGACGCCGCAGGACGAAACTGCCGAGGGGCAGAGCGAGAGCGCGCCAGCAAGGAAAGAGGGCTATTTCGCCCCGTTCTACGAGTCCCTGGCTGAGCGCATGATCGCGACCGGCGGCGCGGCGCTGCTCGACGAGCCGGACGTTGAGAAGCGGCGGGCGGCGATTGGTCGCGCTGCCTCTGACCTCATTATCGAGGACATCAAGCAGACGCTGCAAAAGATGCGCGTCGAGTTCGATGTCTGGTTCAACGAGGCGTCGCTGGGTCCGAGTGGCGAGTTGAAGCAGGGCATCGCCGATCTGCGCGCGGGCGAGCATACCTATGAGAAGGACGGCGCGCTCTGGGTGCGCACGACCGACTTTGGCGACGACCTGGACCGGGTGGTGCTGCGCTCGAACGGTTTGCCGACCTACTTCGCCTCGGATGTCGCCTACATGCGCAACAAGTTCAAGCGCGGCTTCGACCGGTTGATCTTCGTGCTTGGCGCCGATCACCACGGCTACATCGCGCGGCTCAAGAGCATCGCACAGTCGCTGGGCCATCCCGCCGAGAGCGCGCATGTCGTGCTCAATCAGCAGGTAACGCTGAAGGTGGATGGCAAGGGCGTCAAGATGGGCAAGCGGCTCGGCAACGCGGTCACGCTGGACGAGCTGTACGAGGACATCGGGCCGGATGTGACGCGCTTCTTCTACCTGATGCGCGCGAACGATACGCCGCTGGAGTTCGACCTCAACCTCGCGCGCAAGCAGACCGACGAGAACCCCGGCCTCTCGGTGCAATATGCCCACGCGCGGGCAGCGGGTGTGCTGCGTAAGGCGGCGGACCAGAGCATCAGCGAGGAGCAGTACGGCGACGCCAATGTCGCGGTGCTGGCGGCGGACCCGCCGGAGCAGTTGACCCATGAGCTGGCGCTGATCCGGCAGATTCTGCGCATGGAAGAGATCGTCGAGCGGGTCGCGACGACGATGGAGCCGCACCATCTGACGCGCTACGCGATGGACCTTGCCGACGCGTTCCATCTCTATTACGACCACTGCCCAATTCTCAAGCAGGGTACAGACATCTCGACCGAAGTGCGGATGGCGCGGCTGCGACTATTGCGCGCGGGTCAGGCGGCGCTGGCGCGGACGCTTACCCTCATCGGCATGAGCGCGCCCGAACGAATGGAGCGCGAGATCCCAACGGCGTAAGATGAAAATACCCCCTCCCCGATATGGGGAAGGGGTTCGCGTATCTGCGTTGCGGTTAGCTACGGTTTGGCCGTGGCGGTGGAGGCTGGCGCGGTCGAGCTTGGCGTGCCGTTGCCCGGCGTGGCGGTGCCTGGCGTCTGCACGGTGATCGTGATCGTATCGATCTTGTCCTGCGGCGTGATCTTCTTCACCACATCCATACCCGACGTGACTTTACCGAAGGTCACGTAGGTCTTGCTAAAGAATGACGACTCGTCGCCGATGGTGATGAAGAACTGCGCGCTGGCGCTGTCCGTGTTTCCGGTGTTTGCCATTGAAATTGTGCCTGGCGTGTAGTCCGAGGGCAGCGGGCTATCGTCCTTAATGGAGTAGCCAGGGACTCCAGTGCCATCATTACCGTCTTTGGCGACCGACCCGCCCTGGATCAGCGAAAGCTGTGAGGGCGTGCCGCTGGGGTCGATTGGGCTGGGCTTGCCGGGCACCTCGACGCGCCAGAAGTACGTGCCATCGTACCACTTCGACTGCGCCAGGAAGACGAAGTTGTTGACCGCAATCGGCGCGGTCTTGGGATCGAGCTGGAGAACGATGTCACCCTTCGCCGTCTTGATGGTGGCGGTGTAGGTGGCGTTCTTGTCAATCGTCATGATCGGCGCTTTGTCGCACTTGTGCGTCTTGAGGTCGCAGGTTGCCTGGACCGCAGGGGTCGCTGTCGCCTTGGGCTTCGGGGCGAAGAATAACGCCTGCTGCTGGTGCAGGATCAGTACAATCACGCCCACAACCACCAGACTGAAGATCGTGGTAGCCCAGGGATAATTGCTCACGAACGCCGCAAATCCGCGCGGCTTCGAGCTCTTGCGCTTCGCAGACGGTGTTCGACGGACGACAGGCCGCTCCGGCGCAACCGTATGCGCGCGCGCGACCCGTGCCATCTTGCGCGCCTGCGCACGCTTGCTCGCTGTCTTCGGCATAAATTACTTACTCCCTCCGCGGGCGCTTCCTTCGCCCGAGAGTCCGGGCGTATAATCATTCGCCAGCCGCCTGCGCGCTGAGCTTGGGGATCTCCTGCGCGCGTCGCTTATCTGCTGATGCCCAACTGGGCTGTAGGTTATAATACTCTCGTACGCCTGATGGGTCAATAATTTAGCCCACTCGCGCGCAAAATCCTTCATACATCAGGATGGTTTAAGGATGGCCGAACTCTCCGAGACGCTCCAGGCGGTCCTCAACTCGCTGCCGCACAAGCCCGGCATCTATCTGCACAAAGATGCCGAGGGCACGGTGCTCTACGTGGGCAAGGCAACCTCGCTCTACTCGCGGGTGCGCTCGTATTTTGGCGATCCCGCCGATCTAAGCCCGAAGAATCGCGCGCTCGTCGCCAAGATCGCAGATATCGAATATATCGTCGTAGGCAGCGAAGTCGAGGCGCTGATTCTCGAAAACGAGTACATCAAGCGCTATCAGCCCAAATACAACGTGCGCCTGCGCGACGACAAGAACTACCCGTACATCAAGGTGGCGCTGACCGAAGACTTCCCGCGCGTCTACCGCGTCCGCAATTTCCGGCGCGACGGCAACCGCTACTTTGGCCCCTACACCAATTCCGGCAACGTGGACGCCACCCTTGACCTGATGAATAAAATCTTCCCTTTCCGCACCTGCCGCTACGATGGCGCGACCTGGGCGCCGCCGCGTGGCCGCGAGGAGAACCCGCCGCCCGACTGGAAGCTGAAATATCTGCCGCGCCCCTGCACGCAGTATTTCATCCACCGTTGCGGCGCGCCGTGCGTGGGCAACGTCTCGCGCGAGCAGTACGACGCGGTCATCGAGCAGGTGCTGCTCTTTCTTGAAGGCAAGCACGAGGCCGTGTTGGCGGACCTGAAGCGCCAGATGGAGGAGGCCGCCGAAAACCTCGAATTCGAGCGGGCGGCGTCGTTGCGCGACCGCATGCAGGCGGTGGAGCAGGTGCTGGAGAAGCAGAAGATCATCCACACGACCGGCCCCGGCGACCAGGATGTGGTGGCGCTGGCCGATGGCGACGACGAGACCTGCGCGCAGGTCTTCTTCTTCCGTGGCGGCAAGCTCGTTGGGCGCGAATATTTCATCTTGCAGGGCACGCGCGAGACCTCCGCGAGCGAGATCATGTCGTCGTTCCTGCAGCAGTTCTACGATACCGCGCCGCATATTCCCGGCGAGTTGGTGCTGGCCGCCGAGCCGGACGACGCCGAGGCTCTGCGCCAGTGGCTGCGGCAGAAGCGTGGCGGCGCGGTGACGCTGATCGTGCCACAGCGCGGCGAGAAGCTGCGGCTGGTGGAGATGGTGGCGCAGAACGCGCGCGAGGTGCTGGAGCAGCAGCGGATCAAGTGGCTCTCGGACTCGCAGAAGACGGCGCTGGCGCTCGACGAGCTGCGCGAGGCGCTGAACCTGCCGACGATGCCGCACCGCATCGAATGCTACGACATCTCGAATATTTCAGGTACGTCGTCGGTCGGCTCGATGGTCGTGCTGGAGGATGGGCGGCCCAAGCCCAGCGACTACCGCCGCTTCCGCATCAAGACAGTCGAAGGCTCGAACGATGTCGCCAGCCTGCAAGAGGTGCTGCGCCGTCGCTTCAAGCGCCTTTTCGCCACAGACGCGCCAACCAGTGAGGCTGATGATGAGGCGGATATAGAGGTGGTAGCGGGCGACGAGGTTGCCGAAGGCTCCGATACCACTGAGGCGATCGAGGCGGAGCAAGAGACGCTGCCCGATGAGGCGGGGACGAGCGCCGACATGGCGGGCGACCCGTGGAGCCAGCTACCTGACCTGGTGATTGTGGACGGCGGCAAGCCGCAGTTAAATGCGGCGATGGAGGTGATCGCCGATCTGCCGGTGGGCGTGCCGGTGATTGGCATCGCCAAGGAGAACCACGGCGCAATCGGCACCTACGAGGAGATCTATCTCGTCGGCCAGCCGGAGCCGCTGGTGCTCCCACGTGGCTCGCAGGGGCTGTATCTGCTCCAGCGTGTCCGCGACGAGGCCCACCGTTTCGCCATCACCTACCACCGGCAGGTGCGCTCGAAACGTACATTCAAATCAGTGCTGGACGATATTCCGGGCATCGGGCCGAAGCGCAAGAAGGCGCTCATCAAGCGCTTTGGGTCGGCGCGCGCCATCGCCGCCGCATCCCTGGACGATCTGCTCGCGGTGGACGGCATGACCCGCGACGCCGCCGAGCGCGTGCTGGAGCACATCGGCAACGGCCGGGCAATTGCAACCAGCGAGGAGGCTGGTGGTTAAAAACCGCGCCTGAACGGCCTGGGGCCACAAAACCCGCCGTCGCGGGTTTCACAAACATCTCGCCAACGTGTGTGCGATGGTGGGGGTCTGGGAGCCTGCGAAGGCAGGCTTTGTGGCCGAGCGTTGCGAGGTCATTTAGGCGCGACTTTAGTCGCCAGCCGGTGTGCCGCGGTTTTAACCGCCAGCCTCCCATTGCCGCGCTATTCGCCTGTGCCCTCCCCTAGCAGGGGAGGGTGGCCGAAGGCCGGGAGAGGTCCGCCCCCTACTGCATCATCCGCTCGACAGGCACAGGCGTGCGCTCCAGAATCTCGTCGAGGATCTGCGCCGCGTCCTGGCCGTGCAGACGGCTCTGCGCCGTCACGACGAGCCGATGGGCCAGCACCGGCTGCGCAAGCTGTTTCACGTCGTCGGGCAGGACGAACGGCCGCCCAGAGACTGCCGCCAGCGACTGGCAGGCGCGGAAGAGCGACAGCGCGGCGCGTGGACTGGCCCCCAGCTCGAAGGCGGGATGCTCGCGGGTCGCGCGGACGATAGCCAGCAGGTAGTTAGCGATTGGCTCGGAGACCTGCACCGCCCGGACGGTTGGCACCAGCGCCAGCAACGCCTCCCCCGTCAGCACAGGCGCCAGCGTCTCCAGCGGCTGCGCCTCCTGGAAGCGATAGAGCATCGCGCGCTCGTCATCCGCGCCGGGATAGTCGATGCGCATGCGCAGCAAGAAGCGGTCGAGCTGCGCCTCGGGCAGTGGGAACGTGCCCTCAAGCTCGATGGGGTTCTGCGTGGCGATGAGCATGAAGGGATGCGGCAGCGGCATCGTCCGTCCGTCCACCGTCACCTGCCGCTCCTGCATCGCTTCCAGCAGCGCGGACTGAGTGCGCGGGGTGGCGCGGTTGATCTCGTCAGCCAGCACAATCGAGGCAAAGATGGGTCCAGGGCGGAACTCGAACTCGTTGAGCTTCTGGTTGAAATAGCTGACGCCCGTCACATCGCCCGGCAAGAGGTCCGCCGTGCCCTGGATGCGCGCGAAGGAGCAATCGAGCGAGCGGGCCAGCGCCCGCGCCATCACCGTCTTGCCCATGCCGGGAACGTCTTCGATGAGGATGTGGCCCTCGCCGAGCAGCGCAATCAGCACCAGATTGGCGGCGCCCTCCTTGCCGACGATGACTTTGCCGATATTCGCGCGGACCGCCCGCGCCGCCCCAGCCACCGCATGGACACGGTCAACCACCTGGTCCGCACTCAGCCGATCCGCCTGCTGCCCCTGCATGTGCTACCCTTTCCGCACTGCGGCCACCACGCCGCCGCTGCTCGCCCTATACACTATCACGATATGATGGAATGTGATACCACCAAACCTCGTGCCGGGAAATGCAAATGTGGTCGTGTGAGAAGACGCGCGAATGGGAGTATTCATTACAGGCGCAGAACAGCCACAGACAGCCATTTGAGGCGCAGCCATGCCGCGAAGCTGGTCCACTCCCATCATTGCTACTGGAGCATGACGGTTCAGTGAGGCGTTCTAAGGGTGCAAGGACGGCTATTCAATCGTGTCGTGGTTGTCCCAACCGGGGATCGGTTCAACTGGCGCTGGGACGGCGCGGCTGGGCAGCAGGAAATCAGGCGTGGTATCGAGCATCTCGATGAATGCATCGACGACGGCTGGGTCGAACAGCACGCCCGCGCTCCGCTCGATGCGCTCGCGCACGTCCTGGAGCGGCAGCGGCTCCTTATAGGAACGCGCCGAGGTGAGGGCGTCGAAGACATCGGCGACGGTCAGCAGGCGCGCGCCCAGTGGAATCGCCTCGCCCACAAGGTGGTCGGGATAGCCGCGCCCGTCGTAGGCCTCGTGGTGGTGCAGCACGATTTCGATCAGGTCATCGGGCACGTCATAGGTCATCAGAATGCGCGCCGCTATCACCGGGTGCCGCTGCATCTCCAGCCATTCATCCTGTGAGAGCGCGGTGGGCTTATGCAGGACGCTGTTATGCACCCATGTCTTGCCCAGGTCGTGAATCAGTCCGGCGAGCGCCAGCTCGCGGGCGGCGCGACGATGCCAGCCCATGTGACGGGCCAGCCGATTGGCATAGATGGCAACGCGGCGGCAATGTTCGTACGTGACAATATCGCGGGCGCGAATCGTCTCCGCCAGCTCAAAGATCGTATGTTGTGTATAGCGGCGTGTGCCGGGAAATACCTCACGCACCGAAGCAATGTTCCTCATGTTTGTCGCCAACGTCTGTAGCCACACGCCAATCTCCCTGTCCTGGCCGGGTGACCGCTCCAGTTCCGCGGGAAGTCAGCGTTGAAATGAACTCCCACGCGCGCCAGTATCTGGAAATTGTGTACGAACATCCGTTACAACGTCACCCAACGGGTTTGGGTAACGGCGGTGGTACTCCGGCTGCCTCGACACCTTGCCGCGTTGACTGGAGCGCGCCTCCACTCGTCCTATCTACGAATGTTGCTCCCCGTTAGATGCACCTTGCACGATTGAAGCCAGGAAACGTAGCAGATGTTGCATCGAAGCGAACAACGCGCTTTGGCATGAAATCGTCAGACTGGCCGCCTATCTACAGACGCCATGCCCGATGACATGCGATAATAGCGAGAATGGAGAGGTGCATCTAAAGGATGCGCGACGATACGCGAGACAGGGCATGCGAACAGAGAGGACAACCCGGTGATGAATCCGATAGAACAGGTCGTACAGCAGGTGACGCTGGGCGGGGCCGTACGCGAGAACCACGCGCTCGAGCATGCTACCATTGTGTTGTTGAGCAAGCGTTTCCCGGAGGTTCGCCTCTCCGGTATCTCCTTTGCCACCGGGTTCTTTGTCTTTGGCGACCTGCCGACCGAGGTGATACGACCGATGGCCGAGCAGGCGCTGGCCCGGCTGCGCGGCGGCGAACCTGAAATGGCCATTCACGAGCGCTGTGGCACCAATCTGGCCGTCGCTGGGATGCTGACTGGCCTCTCGGCGATGACCGTGGCCCGCCTGCGCAAACCATACAACAGCTTCAACAACATCGTGCTAGCGACGACCGCGGCCATTGTAGTCTCCCGCCCGTTGGGGCTGCTGGTGCAGCGCTATATCACGACACGAACGCCAGGCGAGGAGATGAAGATCACTGGCGTCAAGAAGATGACGGTTCTCGGAGCGCCAGCGCACTTCGTGCAGACGGACAACCAGGGCGCCAGACTGCATCTGATGCCCCACGCCTCATAGCCGGGATTTAGCGAGGACGTCTGGGATAGTGGCTGAGACACGGGGTTTCGTCCCACGGCGCCCTCGCTAGATGCTCCCACAGGCAAAGCCTCGCCCGAACCCGTTGCGCTGAAGGGCGCCAGCGCATCAACCAGGGGATCTTCGTCAGCGCGCTGGGGACGCTGACCCATCGCGGTCGCGAGCATGCGCCGGGCCAAAGTACCGGGCGTGTGCTGTCATTCGCGCGCCTGGAAATACGCCTGATGGTACGATTCAAGGCAAGACGCCTAGGGCGCGTGCCACCGCGTTTGCCGCGTTGCTCGGCAACGCCACGCTGGTCCTCGCTGGTCCGCTGACACAGAATCAGACGGCGACCTACCATTTGTAAGCATGAGGTCAGGGATTGGACTATGGGTGCAACACCATCGCAGCCACGAGACACAGCAGGCGCGGCGCTGGCCAACGCGCGCACGCTGGGCGAGGCGCTGATCCAGGCTGAGCGGTGGCTTCGTGCCGTGCCAGACGGCGAGAGCGCGGCGCTCGATGCGCAACTGCTCCTGGCGCACGTCGCTGGCTTACCACGGACGACGATCCTGGCCTATCCAGAGCGTCCGCTTGCGCCTGAAGATGCGGAGCGCTATGCGGCGCTGGTCGCGCGGCGAGTGGCGCGTGAGCCGGTGGCGTATCTCACTGGACATCGCGAGTTCATGGGGCTGGACTTCCTGACCGATGCGCGCGCGCTCATTCCTCGGCCCGAGACGGAGCTGCTGGTCGAGGCGGCGCTGACAGAGGTGCGCGACCGGCTGGCAGAAGCGATGTCGCCCGCGCCTGTCGTTGTCGATATTGGCACTGGCAGCGGTGCGATTGCGGTGGCGCTGGCGCAGCTTGAGCCTCGGCTAGACACGATTTATGCCACCGATGTCTCCGCCGACGCGCTGACGCTGGCTAGGGAGAACGCCCAACGGCTGGGGGTCGCGCATCGTATACGCTTTCTGGAGGGTGATCTGCTGCTGCCATTGCCTGAGCCGGTGGATGTTCTGCTCGCGAATCTGCCCTATGTGGCCCCCCGCGACGCGCCGACGCTCGCCGATGATGTGCGCCGCTATGAGCCGTCGCTCGCGCTCTATGGTGATGACGATGGGCTGGGGCATCTCCGCAGGCTCTTTGCCCAGATACCCACACGGCTGAAGCCGGGAGCCACGATCATGCTGGAGTTCGGCTACGATCAGCGGGCGGCGGTTGTTACGCTGGCGCATACAACCTTCCCCATGGTTGACATACGCATCGTCGCGGACTACGCGGGCTGGGATCGGCTGGCGGTGATACGAACCGGGACATCGTAGCATTGTCGCAACAATGTCGTAACTGTGTCGTAACTGTGTCGCACTATACTGCGTTTAGGCAGTACTGCGTAGCGAGTCGGCCTGTTCGGGGTGATATAGTCGAACAGGTGACTTTGCTATCGGACGATGGCGAACGGCCAGGACGGCCATCGGAGGTTGGGGAGAGAGGACGACGACGTGATCGAAGATCGCCGCGATGATACAGCCAACGACACTCCAGATATGAGCGAATCGGCGCCTGCGCGAAAAGCAGCTGGCGCTGTAGTGCGCACGAAATGGATGCGGAACGCGACAGTTGTCTTCTGGCTGATGTTTGCCATTAACGCCGTCAACTATCTCGACCGGCTGATCGTCGTCGCGGTGGGTCCCGCGTTGAAGGCGGATTTCAACCTGCTTGACAGCCAGATTGGCATCCTGAGTAGCGCTTTCATCCTGGTCTATGCCGTTGCCGCGCTGCCCTGTGGGCTGCTTGCCGACCGTTTCTCCCGCACCCGCGTCATCACGTTTGGCGTCTCGCTCTGGAGCCTGATGAGCGCCGCGACCGCCTTCGTGCGCAGCTTCCCCCCGCTCTTTTTCACGCGGGCAATGGTCGGCGTGGGCGAGGCCAGCTACTATCCCGCCGGGTCGGCGCTCCTGGGCGCGTACTATCCGCTGAAGAAGCGCGCCCGCATCATGAGCGGCTGGCAGTCGGGCCAGCTCTTCGGCATGGTGCTTGCCTTCGCCATCGTCGCCTTGCTCGATTCGATCATTGATCCCGCGCGAGAGCCGTGGCGCCTTGCGTTCTTCATCACAGGCGTTCCAGGGTTGATCCTGGCGCTTTTCATCTGGTTCGTGAAGGATCAGCCCGATGTCTCGGTCGAGAGCGGTGAGGAGCTAGAGGCCGCTGAAGCGGGATCCGTCGGCGATGCGCACGGCGCCGCGCTCAGCCTCTCCGGTGGCTTCGGTGCGATGTTGCAGTCGGTAGGTACCGTCTTACGCATCCGCACCATCTGGGTCGTCGTCGCGCTTCAGGCGCTGATGTTCATCGTGGTGACACCCGCGATTACCTTCCTGCCCATCTACGTCCATTCAGCGAATGGCCCGTTCCACCTCAAGTCAAACACGACCGCGCTGGCAGCCGGAGCGATTATCGTCGTCGGCGGTGTGAGTGGCATCCTTCTGGGCGGCGTGCTGGCCGACAAGATGAGCGCGCGCTTCCGCGGCGGCCGCGTGCTGGCGGTCTCGCTCGGCTTCGCGCTGGCTATCCCGTTCTACGCTCTGGCGCTCCTGACGTCCTCGCTGCCAGTCTTTATCCTGTTTGGCATCATCGCGGTGATGGCGCTGAATCTGCCGGTGGGGCCGCTGGTCGCCGCGCTGACCGACGCCACGCCGCCGCTGCTGCGGGCAACGGCCTTCGCCGTCGCGCTCTCGCTGGCGCATCTGCTTGGTGACGTCTGGGCGCCGTATCTCGTCGGTGGTATCTCGACCGGGCTCCACGAACACGCGAATCTGGCGCTGCTGATCGTCGGCCTGCCGTGCCTGGCGATTGCCGCGATTGCCGCGTTCTTTGGCGCGCGCATCTACTCGGGCGATGTCGCCAAACAGGCGCATCAGAAGGTATAACCCCGCATCTGGGATAGCATGATAGATGCGTACAAGTCCGATAGCCCAAATTGCCAGGTGGTATACTGTCCCATCTCTCATGAACGTTACGCGCCACCATGGACGGTCGGCGGCTAGTATACAGCATGGGGCAGACTGATGAGTGAAGATCAGATAGATTTTGGACGCGCGCAACTTCTCGGCGCGGAGGCGATTGGCGAGCCAGGAAATCGCCGCTTTCGCATCTACGCGCGCAGCCTGCGTGGCAGCGCGAGCCTCTGGCTTGAGCGCGAGCAACTGGATGCGCTTGGTCAGGCGCTAGAGCAATTGATTGCCAGAATCACCAGCGGCATGGCGCTACGGATCGAGGCGGTTGCCAAGGCGCTAAAGCTACCGAGTGCCCCCGCTGATTTTCCCGAAGAGCCAGATATCGAGTTCGCCGTCGGCAACATGCAGATTGGCTACGATGAGTCAGTGGATCGCACCACGCTACGGGCGGGGCCGCTAATTCTCATCGAGCGCGACGGCGAATACTTCGCGCAGGAAGATGCTGAGTTCCCCTTCAGTGTCTATTTCTCACGCGCTCAGACCGAGCAACTGGCGCAGCATATCCGCGGCATCATCGCGTCTGGCCGACCGCGCTGTCCATTCTGCAACAGGCCTATGGGGCCGAATCATATGTGCGAGAAGCAGAATGGGTTTCATCCAGCGGCCCTGAACTGACTGCCGAATATACGACTAATACTACGGCTGATTCTGCGAACGATAGCTGGTGGATTGCCGCGCGATGCAGTAGAGTGGTTCCATGCGCATTCCGGGTATGCCTGCATGCTATGCTCCCTGACAGTCGGGGGCAAGAGGCCTGGCTTCCTAAACCGGAGAAGGGGAACCGCTCCATGGTACGCAATCTTTATCGTATCTATCTCTATGCTGTCTGTATCGTCCTGCTGATCGCGGCAACGGTTGTGACCGCGTTTTCGCTGGGGCTGCTGTTCTCGGAGACGCCACTACGCGGGCCGTATGGCTTTCTACCTCCCCACAGCCAGATCGTCCAGACGGTGGTGGCGTTCGTCGTGGTGTGGCTGGTCACATTGCTGCTCGGCGGCCTTCATTACTGGCTGATCCGCCGCGACATGGCCACCGATCCGGCGGCGGGCGGTGGGGCTGTCCGCTCGTACTTCCTCAACGTCACCCAGTTATTCGCGGTGTTGACCGCCATCACCACAGCCGCAATAGGCATCACGCAACTGGGCAACCAGAACAACTCTACCGCCTCCATCTTTGCGGTGGCGATCTCGATGGCAGGCCTCTTCGCCCTGCTCGAGTGGGAGCGATGGCGAACGCGCGCCGCCACAACAGCCGCGATAGTCTTTCAGCGGCTGCATCAGTTCGGCGCGCAGTTGATCATCGTCTTTATTGCTATCTCGGTTTTGTCTCAGGCAGTCCAGGATATTGTGATGACTGTCCTGATCCGCAGTGGCGCATACAATCCCTGCGCGGGCTACCCTGAGGGCTTCACGTGCTATCCCGGAGACTCCTATTCACTGCGCCAGATCGTCGTGCAGTGGGGCGCGGCGCTGTTCCTCGCAGCTTGTTGGGTGGGCTATACCGCGTTCTCGCGTCATGATCGCCACTCACGGATTCGCCAGGTGACACATCTGCTGGCGTTCGGCTATGGGCTTTTGAGCGTGCTGACTGGCTGCCGGGGCGTTTTTGAGGCGGTCTTGCGTCAACTGCTCGGTCGCCCATTCCCGCCGAACAATCTTCCCTATGGGGCGCCGACTATCGCGGGCGCGCTTGTCTCTGGCCTCGTCGTGATGTTGGCGTATTGCTGGCTCTATGCCCGTGAGGCGGCGGATCTGCCGTCTGGCGTGCTCGCGGCGGGACTGATCCAGTGGGCGTTGGCTGGTGTCATCTTTGCCTATTCGTTCTGGGTGGGCACGCAGACATTGCTGATTAACGCGATCGAGCATGTCGTCCCCGAAGGCTCGCAACCGCCTGTGGAGAACTTCGCGCAAGCGGGCGCGCTCTTGCTGACGGGCCTGCCCTTCGTATTTATCACGCTGCTGCTCGGTATGCGGACAAGCCAGACCGGCGTCACGTGGCCGCACCGCATCTTTGTCCTGGTGTTACTCGCTGGCGGCGTGATTGCGGGCGCAGCTGGGCTGATCATTGCTCTACAGGCGTCGCTCAGTGCGATGCTTGGCGCGCCCGCCGACCACTGGCAGCAGGCGGCGCGGGGGGGCGTTGTGACCCTGCTGGTGGGCGCGACGATGGTCGCCATCTTTATGACGGTGGCGGTGCGCAATCGCTATCTTGGCACGCGGCCAGAGCCGAAGCCCGTCGAAACGGCACCGGTCGCGGCGAGCATGCAGCCGGTGATGTCAGTGAGCGTCGCGCCCTATGAGACGCTCGAAGGAATACTCGATGCGCTGCTGGCGGGCCGCATGACGCGCGACGAGGCGGCGGCGCGCATCCGCGCGAGGGAGGGTATGCGCTGAGGTAGCGCGCGTGGTATTATCTAGTGTTTGACGGCAACGAACGGCGTCGGTCTGCGGGCTGGCGCCGTTTGACCCACTGGGCGGCAGGTACGCCTGTGCATCGTATATACTGCACGTGTTGTCTCTCTGCCCATGTGTCGGGCGTCGCGAACCTGTTCTACTACTCGCGCTGGGAGAAATAAAATGGAATCTATCCGTGTCATGCTTATCGACGAGCACCCGCTGTTTCGTCAGGGTTGTCGCAATGCGCTGGAAGAGGCGGGGGATTGTACCATCGTCGCCGAGGCCTCAGAAAGCGCCGCCGGACTTGATCTGGCCAAGCAGCATACGCCCGACGTGGTGCTCATAGACGCGCTTCTTTCCACCAATGATGCGCTCGAGCTGGCACGGCAGATACGCCATTCGTCCCCACGCGCCGCCATTATCATGCTGACGGCGTTCGAGGACGAGGAGCAGCTCTTTCAGTCGATGAAGCTTGGCGCGGCGGCCTATCTGCTCAAGGGCATCTCCGCCGACGATTTGGTCAACGCCGTGCGCAAGGTGAGCACCGGCGTCTACATCATCAATGATAACGTGCTCTCGCGTCCGACGGTGGCCAGCCGCGTCTTGCGCAGCTTCCGCGAGATGACCCAGGAAGAGCCGCCCGAAGTGCAGCAGGTGTTTACCCCGCTCTCACAGCGCGAGATCGAGATTCTGGACTACATCGCGCGCGGCAACAGCAATAAAGAGATTGCCAAGTCGCTCAAGATCAGCGACCAGACCGTGAAGAACCACATCACCTCCATCCTGAAGAAGCTCTCGGTCAACGACCGCACCGCCGCGGTGGTCCATGCTCTCAAGAAGGGCTGGATCAAGATGGACGGAGACTAGGGAGCGGGGCTGGCTTCGCGGCATGAATGCGCTGCCGCTCCGCTCGCTCCCTCCGGCCCGCTGCCCCTCCGCTCGCACCTGCTCGCTTCTCGCCTAACGGCTCGCGGCTCGCGCACCAGCCCCCGACGCGGGGAGGGGAGCCAGAAACCAGCATGCCAGCATGCCAGAGACGCGCTCTGGTTCTGGTTCCCCTCTCCCTACAAGGGGGAGGGGTTAGGGGAGGGGGCGGCAGCCCCAGTGAAATCAGTATTATTGCCCGGTGACGATGTTCACCAGGCGACCTGGCACGATCACCACCTGGCGCACCGCTGTGCCTCCGACCGCCCGTCGCGCATTGGGAGCCGCCGCAGCCGCCGCGCGAATCTGCTCCTCCGTCGCGTTCGTGGCGACTGTGATGCGATCACGCAGGCGGCCATTCACCTGCACCACCATCGTCACCGTCTCGCTTACCAGCGCGGCAGGATCGAACTCAGGCCAGGGCTGCGTATGAATCGAGGCGGCGCCCGCTCCCTCGACACGCTCCCACAGCTCTTCGGTGATGAATGGCGCGTAGGGCGCCAGCAGCTTCAGCAGCGCGCGCATCTCCTCACGCGAGGGCTGCTTCCTCGCCTCCAGCCCGTTGACGTACTCCATCAGCGTCGCAATCGCCGTGTTGTATTTGAAAGCGCCGGTATCCTCCGTCACCCGCTGGATCGTTCGGTGCAGCTCGCGCCGCGCCACCCCACGCGCCTTGCTCTGCGCCGTGGTGGCAGTGCTCGTGGCGATGCGCCAGACTCGGTCCAGGAAGCGCACGACGCCGCTGATATTGCGGTCGGTGAAGTCGGCGTCGGCCTCATACGGCCCCAGGAACATCAGGTAGATGCGGAAGACATCCGCGCCGTAGCGATTGATATAGTCGTCGGGGTTGATGATATTACCCTTCGACTTGCTGATCTTCGCGCCGTCGCGGGTGATCGTGCCGTTTGCCCGGAAGTGCGGGAACGGCTCCTCAAAGTCCAGATGCCCCAGGTCGTGCAGCGCCATCGTGATGAAGCGCGAGTACATCATGTGCAGCAGGCTATGCTCCGCGCCGCCCGTATACATGTCCACCGGCAGCCACTTGCGCGTCATCGTCGGATTCCACGGTTCGCTGTCGTCGTCGGACGACGGGTAGCGCAGGTAATACCAGGCGGAGTCCAGGAAGTTGTCGTTGACATCGGTCTCGCGTCGGGCGGGCATGCCGCAGATCGGGCAGGTCGTCTGCACGAACGCGGGATCGCTGGCCAGCGGCGCGACGCCCGTCCCCTTCGGCCGGAAGTCCTCGATAAAAGGCAGCAGCACCGGCAACTGGTCCTCCGGCACGGGGACCGCGCCATGCTCCGGGCAATAGATGATGGGGATGGGCGGTCCCCAGTAGCGCTGGCGGCTGATCAGCCAGTCGCGCAGGTGGTATTTGACCGAGCGGCTGCCAATCTCGCGTGCCTCGAACTCCGCGATGATCGCCGACGACGCCTCGGCGGACGGCATGCCCGAATACGCCCCCGAATTGACCAGCACGCCATAGTCGGTGAACGCCTCCGCGCTATTCGCATCCGCATGTTCGCCAGTTGGCTGGACCACGGTGCGAACCGGCAGCCCCATCGCCCGCGCGAAGATCAGGTCGCGGTCGTCGTGCGCGGGGACGCCCATAATCGCGCCGGTGCCGTAGTCCATCAGCACGTAACTGGCGACCCAGATCGGTATCTGCTCGCTGGTTAGCGGGTGGATGGCATAGCGCCCGGTGAAGACGCCAGTGTCTGGCCGCGCCTCATCGGCGTGGTCGGCGGGCCGCTGGCGGTTGGCGTCCACGTAGGCCGTGACAGCGGCGGCATGTGCCTCGTCGGTGATCGCGGCTACCAGCGGATGCTGCGGCGACAGCGCGACGAACGTCACACCATAGATCGTGTCGGGGCGTGTAGTGAACGCCTCGATGGTGCGCGAGGTGTCGCCCGCCACCGCCATCGCGAATTGTAGCCCTTCAGATCGCCCGATCCAGTTGCGCTGCGCCGTCTTGACGCGCTCGGACCAGTCCAGCGTCTTCAGGTTCTCCAGTAGCCGGTCGGCATACTTGGTGATCTTCAGGAACCACTGCTCCAGCTCGCGTCGCTCCACCAGCCAGCCACAACGCTCGCAGTGGCCGTTGATAACCTGCTCATCGGCCAGGACGGTCTTGTCATTAGGGCACCAGTTGACTGCCGCCGACTTACGCTCGGCCAGCCCCGCCTTGAACAGCTGAATGAAGATCCACTGTGTCCAGCGGTAGTAGCGCGGGTCGGTAGTATCCACCTCGTGCGCCCAGTCGAAGCGGTTGCCGATGCGCTTCAGCTGGTCCTCGCGGAAGTGGGTCACGTTGCGCGCCGTCAGGATGGTCGGATGGATGCCCCGCTTGATGGCGAAGTTCTCGCTGTGGATACCGAAGGCGTCGAAGCCCATCGGCTCGAAGACATCATAGCCGCGCATGCTCATCCAGCGGCCATGGATATCCGAGCCGGTGTAGGGATACATATTGCCGACGTGCAGCCCCTCGGCGGAGGGGTAGGGGAACATCATCAGGTTATAGTAGGGTTTCCGCGCGCGCTCCAGGTCAGTCTGATAGATGCCGCTGGCCTCCCAGCGCTCGCGCCACTTCGCCTCAAACGTCGCGAAGTCGTACTGTGGCGGGCGTGTCGTAATCGGTGTATCCGCTCGCTTGTTGGCTGTTCGTGGCGATCGGCTGCTCCGCGCCGCGCCTGCTGTCGTCGTCTTTCGCTGTGCCATATGGTCCTCCGCTCTGGGTCATTTAGTCGCTTTCCAGCGATGTGGAAAGCATGAGCCTGAACGGCGATGGGCAACAAAAATGCCCTCCGCCCCGACAAGGGCGAAAGGCGACGCACAGTGCGAACCTTCGCGGTACCACCTTGTTTCTGCCGACGCCTCGCGGCGACGGCCTCAGAGGGCGCCAACACGCCCCGGTCCGGTAACGGGAACACCCGGCGACCGCTACTTACGCCTGGGCATGCCCAGCGTTTCACGGTCACGGCTCGCGAGGGAGCTTCCGCGGACCCACACGCCGGTTCGCACCAGCCACCGGCTCTCTAACGAGCGGAATCGCGCGTACTTTCCTCGTTCGATGCCCTATCATTGTGACGATTGTTACCTTCAGTGTACACGATGGAACCAGGGGGACGCAAGCAGCCATAAGCAGGAAGACAGCGCCCAGCAGGTAGTAGGTGCGGTTGCCACTGCCACCGCTGCTTTACTTCTCGACGCGGCTTCCGGCTCTATCATCCTTCACCTGCACTATTCACGCCTGTCTTTCGTAGAGCGCTTCGGCTCATTATGCCAGCCTGCGAGACATACCTTTAGATACTGGGGCGACTGCTTGGCCTCGCTCACTCAGACCCAGGGTCCTTCTTTTCAGGATTGGTAGCCTCCGCGAGGGCGCCGCCAATAACAGCCATCGCGAAAACAATGAAGATGATCGTTTTCGCTCCATTGAGGAAGTCTGACAAAGGATCGCTTCCAAGCAGTTTCGTTATCCCACTCAAGATCAGGGCACAGGCAAATGCCTCGTTGCTCACAAGTCCAGCTCCTCGGCCGAATGGGGTCTCTGGAAGCGGCAGAAACAGGCGCACTCGCACGAGGAAAGGAGCGGCGATGGCAAGGACAATGCCGCCAATAACCAGAGCCAATGCAAGACCATCAAGTCCTGGCATGTCACCCCCGATTCTTTATTGCTGAGCTTTGTCAAAGATTTTGGCTTGTACCTTCACGGATCTGCGTAGTATCGACTCTCGGGTGACGCATCTTTATGACACAGAGCAGCAAAGGAGCACTGACTTCATACCACAACAGTCCCGTTTCTCCGCAAATATCCGCCAATGGCCCCGTGCAACCGTCCGATGTTTGTGCTACGCTGACACCAGGAAACTCAGGCAAAGTCTGCTCTGACATGACGATGCTATTTGTGTTACATCTACTCACTCTACCCCGCTTTGGCCAACAGCCGCGCAAAGTGGTTCCCCTCTCTCGGCGTCAGCCGGGGGAGGGGCTAAGCGGATTGGCATAAATTTTGAGGAGACAAGAAGTAAAAGGAGCATGAGTTTCACTCCAAGGAAGGTGGTGCGAGATGGCAGAGCACACAGAAGAC
>Ga0207674_10000709_pt1 | contig 43489 bp, 45 predicted proteins | sample KBSCornC72_FD_184303 | JGI IMG/M metagenome (GOLD analysis project Ga0207674, IMG submission 184303) | Corn rhizosphere microbial communities from Kellogg Biological Station, Michigan, USA - KBS Corn C7-2 (SPAdes) (version 2) | ecosystem: Host-associated > Plants > Roots > Rhizosphere > Soil ... | reverse complement strand
CTCGAAGGCGAGGTCGACATCCTGCAGGTCGAGAAGCGCATCCGCGGCCGCGTCAAGCGCCAGATGGAGAAGAGCCAGCGCGAGTACTACCTGAACGAGCAGGTCAAGGCCATCCAGAAGGAACTGGGCGAGGGCGACGAGAACGCCGACCTCGAGGAGATGGAAAAGAAGATCCGCGGCGCGAAGATGTCGCGCGAGGCCGAAGGCAAGGCGATGGCCGAATTGAAGAAGCTGCGCATGATGTCGCCGATGTCCGCCGAAGCGACCGTCGTGCGCAACTACATCGACACGCTGCTCGGCCTGCCGTGGCGCAAGAAGAGCAAGATCAGCAAGGACCTCGCGCACGCGGTCAAGGTGCTCGACGCCGATCACTACGGCCTCGAGAAGGTCAAGGAGCGCATCGTCGAATACCTGGCGGTCCAGCAGCGCGTCGACCGGCTGAAGGCGCCGATCCTGTGCCTCGTCGGGCCGCCCGGCGTCGGCAAGACGTCGCTCGGCCAGTCGGTGGCGAAGGCCACCGGACGCAAGTTCGTGCGCATGAGCCTTGGCGGCGTGCGCGACGAGGCCGAGATCCGCGGCCATCGCCGCACGTACATCGGCTCGATGCCGGGCAAGATCCTGCAGAACATGACGAAGGTTGCCGTGCGCAATCCGCTGTTCCTGCTCGACGAAGTCGACAAGATGGGGCAGGACTTCCGCGGCGATCCGTCGTCGGCGCTGCTCGAGGTGCTCGATCCCGAGCAGAACAACACATTCGTCGACCATTACGTCGAGGTCGAGTACGACCTGTCCGACGTGATGTTCGTCGCCACCGCCAACACGATGAACATCCCGGCGCCGCTGCTCGACCGGATGGAAGTCATTCGCCTCTCGGGCTACACCGAGGACGAGAAGATCGCCATCGCGAAGCAGTACCTGCTGCCGAAGCAGATCAAGAACAACGGGCTCAAGCCCGAGGAGCTGCATGTCGCCGAGAGCGCGCTGCGCGACATCGTGCGCTACTACACGCGTGAGTCCGGCGTGCGCAATCTCGAGCGCGACATCAGCAAGATCTGCCGCAAGGTCGTGAAGGCGCTGCTGCTCAAGCAAAGCGAAGGCAAGGCGCGCAAGGCGCGCGGGCCGATGGAGGTGAACTCGAAGAACCTCGACAAGTACCTCGGCGTGCGCCGCTACACGTACGGTATCGCCGAGCGGCGCAACCAGGTGGGCCAGGTCACCGGCCTCGCATGGACCGAAGTCGGCGGCGATCTGCTCACGATCGAATCGGTCGCGCTGCCCGGCAAGGGCAAGACGACGTCCACCGGCAAGCTCGGCGACGTGATGAACGAGTCGATCGCGGCGGCGCTGTCCGTGGTGCGGCATCGGTCGAAGGAGCTCGGCATCGCGCCGGAGTTCTACACGAAGACCGACCTGCACATCCACCTGCCCGAGGGCGCGACGCCGAAGGACGGGCCGTCGGCAGGCACGGCGATCGCCACGTCGATGGTATCGACACTGACCGGCATTCCGGTGCGCTGCGACGTCGCGATGACCGGCGAAATCACGCTGCGCGGCGAGGTGCTGCCGATCGGGGGCCTGAAGGAAAAGCTGCTGGCGGCCGGTCGCGGCGGCATCAAGACAGTCCTGATACCCGAAGAAAACGTGAAGGACCTGGTCGAGATCGCGGACGAGATCAAGAACAAGCTCGACATCCACCCGGTACGCTGGATCGAGCAGGTGCTGGAGCGCGCACTCGAGCGCCGCCCGACGCCGCTCACCGACGACGCGGACAAGGCGCCGGCAAGCGTGCCTCCCGCGCCGGCGGCGGCAGACGACAAGAGCGCGGTCATCAAGCACTGACCGCGTCGCGAGCGCATCACGAAGGCGGGCGAGCCGATCGTCCGCCTTTTTCTTCGATCACGTACGTCGCGCGAGCCTTGACACCCGGAAAACGCGAGCGCTATAAACACCAATCCGCGCAGCGATCGTCATGCGCCGGCAGCTTCAAGACTTCCGAAGTGCTCACCTCGCGCGTCGCATTCCATCTCGAAAGGACGCTTTGTGAACAAATCCGAAATGATCGACGCGATTGCGCGTCATGCCGATATCTCGAAGGCGGCGGCGGGACGCGCGCTCGATGCGACGGTCGGCGCAATCAAGACGTCGCTGCGCAAGGGCGACATCGTCACGCTGGTCGGGTTCGGCTCGTTCTACGTCGGCAAGCGCAGCCCGCGTGCCGGCCGCAACCCGCGCACCGGCGACGCCATCAGCATCAAGGGCGGCAAGGTGCCGAAGTTTCGCGCTGGAAAGGCGCTGAAGGATGCGCTAAACTAGCGTGCTTCGCCACGGTAAATCGGGGTGCTTAGCTCAGCTGGTAGAGCGTCGCCCTTACAAGGCGAATGTCGGCGGTTCGATCCCGTCAGCACCCACCAGGGATAAGTAGGGTCAGAGACGACTTTCCCGGCACCGTCTTCGAAATCACGGGCCAACGCCGGGAAAGTCGTCTCTGACCCTACTTATCGCGGGAGTGGTAGTTCAGTTGGTTAGAATACCGGCCTGTCACGCCGGGGGTCGCGGGTTCGAGTCCCGTCCACTCCGCCAACACCGACAAGGGCGAACGCGAGTTCGCCCTTGTTCGCATTCGGGCAACGTCCGGTTGCAGAGGTAATTGCCACATGTTCGATCTGCTCCACAAGCACCCGCGCGTCACGCAAGCCGTGCTCGCGCTCATCACGCTTCCGTTCGCGTTCTTCGGCGTCGACTATTACTTCCGCGGCGGCGACAGCGGGCAGACGGTCGCGAGCGTCGGCAAGAACAAGATCACGCAGGCCGAATTCGACGACGCGCTGCGCGACCAGCAGCAGCGGATGCGCCAGGCGCTCGGCAGCAGCTTCGACCCGGCGATGCTCGACTCGCCCGAGATGCGCTACGCGCTGCTCGACCAGCTGGTGAACCAGCGGCTGCTTGAGAACGAGGCGCGCGCGGACCGCTTCCGCGTCACCGACGCGCAACTCGCGCAGTTCATCGCGGGCTTGCCGCCGTTCCAGGAGGATGGCAAGTTCTCGGCCGAGCGGTATCGCGAAGTGCTCGCGAGCCAGAACATGTCGCCGCTCATGTTCGAGCAGCGAGTGCGCGGCGATCTCGTGCTGTCACCGCTGCAGGACCCGATCATCGGCGGAAGCATCGCCGCGAAGTCGTCGGTGCAGCGCTATCTGACGCTGCTCGACCAGAAGCGCGACGTCGCCATCGCGCAGATCCCTGCCGAACCATTCGAGAAGTCGGTCAAGGTCAGCGACGACGACGTGAAGGCGTTCTACGACAAGAATCCGAAGGCGTTCGAGACCCCCGAGGTCGCGAAGGTCGACTATATTCTGCTGACGCAGGATGCCATCGCGGCGCAGGTGAAGGTCGACCCTGCCGAGGTCAAGCAGGCGTACGAGGCCAACGCGAAGCAGTACACCACCAGCGAGGAGCGCCAGGCGTCGCACATCCTGATCGCCGTGAAGAAGGACGCAAGCGACGCGGAGAAGGCCAAGGCGAAGCAGAAGGCGACCGAGCTCGCCGAGAAGGCGCGTGCGAAGCCCGATTCGTTTGCGGAGCTCGCGAAAGCCAACTCGCAGGACCCGGGCTCCGCCGCGCAGGGCGGCGATCTCGGCTCGTTTGCGCGCGGCGCGATGGTGAAGCCGTTCGAGGATGCGGTGTTCGCGGCGAAAGTCGGCGACATCGTCGGTCCCGTGCAGACCGACTTCGGCTACCACGTGATCAAGGTGACCGGCATCACGCCACCGCACGTGCAGAGCTTCGACGAAGTGAAGGGACGCATCGAGGCGGAGCTGAAGCGCCAGAAGGCGGCGCAGAAATTCGCGTCGGCCGCCGATCAGTTCCAGAATCTCGTCTACGAGCAGGCCGATTCGCTGGCCGGCGCCGCGAAGGCGCTCGACCTCAAGGTTGAAACGACGCCGCTCGTCACGCGCGAAAAGATGCAATCGATCGCCATGGGCAGCGCGAAATTCGTCCAGGCGCTCTTCTCGCCCGAGTCGGTGCAGAGCAAGCGCAACACCGAAGCGATCGAGGTCGGGCCCAACGCGCTGATGGCCGGCCGCATCGTCGAGTACAAGCCGGCCGCGCCGAAGCCGTTCGCCGAAGTCCGGGACGAGATCCGTCAGCAGCTCGTGCACCAGCGGGCGAGCGAGCTCGCGGTGAAGGCCGGCCGCGAGAAGCTCGCATTGCTCGAGGCGGGCAAGGATGCGGGCGTCGCGTTCGACAAGCCGGTGACGCTCACCCGCAACCAGGTGCAGCCCGGTGTCACGGCCGACGCGTTGAAGCAGATCTTCGATGCGGGTGCACGCAAGCTGCCCGAGTATGCCGGCGCGTCCAACGAGCGCGGCGGGTTCTCGATCTACCGGATCGACAAGGTGATCGATCCACCGGCGCCGGATGCGGCGAAGGTCGACGCGGCGTCAGCGCGCGTGGGCAGCGAGCTCGGACGCGAGCTGATGAACGCTTATCTGGCGAGCCTCAAGGCCGACACCGACGTGAAGATCAACCAGGCGGCGCTCGAGAAGAAGGCGGGGCAGTAAGACGGCTGTGAAGCCTCGCGACGGGTTCGCGGCCGCGACGTCACTGACCCCGAAGTCACTAAGCAAGTTGTGCACGCGGAATTACAGGTCTGACCGCGAAGTCAGCACTTGTTGTCGCGTAGCCACGCGTTGAGCTTCGCGCGCTCGCGGCCGCGCGCATCCTCGTCCATGACCTCCCGTTCGCCCTTCTCGTTGTAGCGATAGATCGCCAGCTGGCTTTCGGCGAGCTGCTTCAGCTGGCCTTTCGCCTGCGCGCAGCTTTCGGCATGCTCGGCGCTGCTCGCGCTGTCCTTGCCTGCCTTTGCCGCAGCCTTCTCGGCATCGGCCTGGCGCTTCCGGAAATCGGCCTCGCGCTGCGCGAGCTCCTTCGCGGCGTTCGGGTTCGCGGGCGGCGGCGCGCCACGCAGCTGCTCGGTCTTGACGTTGGCCTGTGGTGGCTGGTCGGAATAGACGATGCGTCCCTGCGCGTCGGTCCATTTGTAGAGCGCGGCCGCAGCGCCCGCGGCGTAACCGGCGGCGAGCAGCAGAACGGCGAACGCACAAAGCGATGCGCGCGGCATGGGCGACCCCGGAGTTTATGACATTGGCAAGTTACCCCGCGCAGCAACTCGGCGTCAATCAAACGGGCGGCGGACGCGTCGGCGCAACGACGAACCTGTCGCGCGATCGATACGGTCACGAGGCACGAATGCGGGCGCGGTTATAATCGGTCTTTGCGACAAGGAGAGTTCGATGCGTGTCGTGCGCAAGGCACTCACTTTCGACGACGTCCTGCTCGTTCCCGCCCATTCCAGCGTCGTTCCCCGCGACGTTTCGCTCGTAACCCGCCTCACGCGCACGATCTCGCTCAACATCCCGCTGCTGTCGGCGGCGATGGACACGGTGACCGATGCGCGGCTCGCGATCGCCATCGCGCAGGAAGGCGGTCTCGGCATCGTGCACAAGAACATGGCGCCCGCGCGCCAGGCCGCCGAGGTCGCGAAGGTCAAGCGGTTCGAAAGCGGCGTCGTGAAAGACCCGATCACCATTCCGCCGTCGATGTCCGTGCGCCAGGTGCTCGCGCTGACGCATCAGTACCGGATTTCGGGACTGCCCGTCGTCGACGGAAGGAAGGTCGTCGGCATCGTGACCAACCGCGACCTGCGCTTCGAGACGAATCTCGATCAGCCGGTGTCAGAGATCATGACGCGCGCCGAGAAGCTCGTGACGGTTCCCGAGGGCACCGATCTCGAGACGGCGAAGGCGCTGATGCATCGTCACCGCCTCGAGCGCGTGCTCGTGGTCAATCGCGAGCATGAGTTGCGCGGACTCATCACCGTCAAGGACATTTTGAAGTCCACCGAGCATCCGATCGCCTGCAAGGACGATCTCGGACGCCTGCGTGTGGGTGCGGCGGTCGGCACCGGCGAGGATACCGACGCGCGCGTCGAGGCGCTCGTCGGTGCCGGCGTCGACGTGATCGTCGTCGACACGTCGCACGGCCATTCGCAGGGCGTGCTCGATCGCGTGCAATCGGTGAAGAAACGCTATCCGCAGGTGCAGGTGATCGGCGGCAACATCGCCACCGCAGCGGGCGCGAAGGCGCTCGTCGAGCATGGCGCCGATGGCGTGAAGGTGGGCATCGGCCCCGGCTCGATCTGCACCACGCGCATCGTCGCGGGCGTCGGCGTGCCGCAGGTGTCGGCGATCCAGGACGCGCTTTCGGGCGCCGGCGACGTGCCGGTGATCGCCGACGGCGGCATCCGCTACTCGGGCGACATCGCCAAGGCGATCGCCGCCGGTGCGTCGGCCGTGATGCTCGGAAGCCTTTTCGCCGGCACCGAGGAATCGCCCGGCGACATCGAGCTCTACCAGGGCCGCTCGTACAAGAGCTATCGCGGCATGGGCTCGATCGGTGCCATGCAGCTCGGCAGCTCCGACCGCTATTTCCAGGATGCGGAAGGCGAGGGCGCGGCGGAGAAGCTCGTGCCCGAAGGCATCGAGGGCCGCGTTCCGTACAAGGGATCGCTCGCCAACGTGATCCTTCAGCTGATGGGCGGGCTGCGCGCGGCGATGGGCTACTGCGGCTGCCCCACGATCGGCGACCTGTCGACGCGGGCCGAGTTCGTCGAGATCACGTCGGCCGGGATACGCGAATCGCACGTGCACGACGTGCAGATCGTGAAGGAGGCGCCGAATTACCGCGTCGAATGATGATCCCCCCACGCTCGTGGCTTCACCACTTCGCTGCCCCCCGAGGGGGCGCAATTCGCGCCTCGGGGCGGCCCTGCGGCGCGAATGATGATCCCCCCACGCTCGTGGCTTCATCACTTCGCTGCCCCCCGGGGGGGCGGAATTCGCGCCTTGGGGCGGCCCTTCGGCGCTGATTAGCTTGCACTGCAAGATCCTGATCCTCGATTTCGGCGCGCAATACACGCAGCTCATCGCGCGGCGCCTGCGCGAAACGAACGTCTACTGCGAAATTCATCCGTGGACCGTCGGTGACGCGTTCGTGCGCGGTTTCGGCGCGCGCGGCATCGTATTGTCGGGTGGGCCGGCGAGCGTCACTCGCGGTGAAACGCCCCGCGCGCCCGCCGCGGTGTGGGCGCTCGGCGTACCCGTGCTCGGCATCTGCTACGGCATGCAGACGATGGCCGAGCAGCTCGGCGGCAGCGTCGAAGCGGGACGGGTGCGCGAGTTCGGACGCGCCGAGGTGCGCGCGCGCGGTCACACGATGCTGTTGCGCGACCTCGAGGACCGCCGCAATGCCGACGGCCACGGCCTCCTCGACGTCTGGATGAGTCACGGCGACAAGGTGGTCGGCCTGCCGCCGGGCTTCATGCTCGCCGGCTCGTCGGATGCCTGCGCGATTGCGGCAATGGCCGACGAGTCGCGGCGCTTCTACGGCGTGCAGTTCCATCCTGAAGTCACGCACACGCCGCAGGGCGCCTCGCTGCTTGCGCGGTTCGCGCACGACATCTGCGGCTGCGGCCACGACTGGACCATGCACGCGTATGCCACCGAGGCGGTCGACGCGATCCGGGCGAAGGCGGGCGGCGACGAGGTGCTGCTCGGGCTCTCCGGCGGCGTCGATTCGTCGGTGGCCGCGGCGCTTTTGCACCGCGCGATCGGCGATCGCCTCGTCTGCGTGTTCGTCGACCACGGTCTCTTGCGTCACAACGAAGCCGAGCAGGTGATGGACACGTTCGCAACGCACCTTGGCGTGCGCGTCGTGCACGTGGATGCGAGCGGCGAGTTCCTCGCCGCGCTCGCCGGCGTCGACGAGCCCGAGGCGAAGCGCAAGATCATCGGGCGGCTCTTCGTCGAGGTGTTCCAGCGCGAAGCGGCGAAGCTCACCGCGGTGAAGTGGCTCGCGCAGGGCACGATCTATCCGGACGTCATCGAATCGGCGTCGGCGAAGGGCAGCAGCGCGCACACGATCAAGTCGCATCACAACGTAGGCGGGCTCCCCGAAACGCTGCATCTTGCGCTGCTCGAGCCGCTGCGCGAGCTCTTCAAGGACGAAGTGCGCAAGCTCGGCCTCGAGCTCGGCCTGCCGCGCGACATGGTCTTCCGCCATCCGTTCCCCGGACCCGGGCTCGGTGTGCGCATTCTCGGGGAGGTGACGCGCGAGCGCGCCGACATCCTGCGTGCCGCCGATGCGATCTTCATCGACGAATTGCGCGCCGCGCGCGACGACGCCGGGCAATCGTGGTACGACGCCGTGTCGCAGGCGTTCGCGGTGTTCCTGCCGGTGCGCTCGGTCGGCGTGATGGGCGACGGTCGAACGTACGAGCATGCGATTGCGTTGCGCGCCGTGCAGACCACGGATTTCATGACGGCCGACTGGGCGCCGCTGCCGCATGCGCTGATCGCGCGCATCAGCAACCGGATCACCAACGAAGTGCGCGGCATCAATCGCGTCGTCTACGACGTGTCGAGCAAGCCGCCGGCGACGATCGAATGGGAGTGAGACGGCGCTTCGCGGTGGCCGGCGCATGAGCGCGCGCGACAGGTCGACGCGCAACGCGCAAGGCCCGCTCGCCCAGGCACCGACGCGGCGCTTTGCCGGCCCTCTCGCGTCGCGCACGATCTTCCTGTCGCGGTTCCGGCGTGCGGCAACCTATGCGCTCGCGCTCGTCGCCGTGACGCTCGTCGTCGGCATGATCGGCTATCGCGCCCTCGAGAAGCTGAGCTGGCTCGACGCGTTCCACCAGTCGGCGCTGCTGCTGTCCGGCATGGGTCCCGTCGTCGACATGAAGTCCGACGCAGGGAAGATCTTCGACGGCATCTATGCGCTTTTCTGCGGCGTGATCCTGCTCGCGTCCACCGGCCTCATGTTCACGCCAGTCATCCATCGGCTGCTGCATCGCTTCCATATCGAGGATGCCCGCGACTGACGACGACTGGATGGCGCAGGCACTGGCGCTCGCCGCCGAAGCCGGGGCGCGCGGCGAGGTGCCGGTCGGCGCGCTGGTCGTCTGCGCCGGCACGCTCGTCGGCCGCGGCGGCAATGCGCCGATCGCCGGGAACGACCCGACGGCGCACGCCGAGATCGCCGCACTGCGCGAAGCGGCTGCCACGCTCGGCAATTACCGGCTGCCGGGCTGCACGCTCTACGTCACGCTCGAGCCATGCGCGATGTGCGCCGGCGCGATCATGCACGCGCGCGTTGCGCGCCTGGTCTTCGGCGCGCGTGATCCGAAGACCGGTGCCTGCGGCTCGGTGGTCGACCTGTTCGCCGAGCCGCGTCTCAATCACCACACGCAGGTCAGCGCCGGTGTCGCCGCCGACGAGTGCGCGCGCCTGCTCACGCAATTCTTCGCCGCGCGGCGGCAACGGGCCACCGGATGAGCGCGAGCCTCGATATCACGATCGTCGCGCCCGCGGGCTTCGCCAGCGATCCCGCTGCCGTCGATCGCGCCGAAGCGCTGCTCACCAGGCTCGGTCACCGTGCGCGCAGCGACGCCACCGCGCGAACGCGCTGGCAGCGTTTTTCTGCGCCCGACGACGAGCGTCTTGCCGCGATCGAGCGCGTCGCGGCCGATCCGCAGACCGACGTTGCCGTGATGCTGCGCGGCGGTTATGGCTTCAGCCGCCTGATCGACCGCATCGACTTCGCGGCGCTCGCGCGCGCGGGGAAACGCTGGATGGGGCACTCCGACTTCACGGCGTTCCAGCTGGCCGCGTTCGCGCGATCGGGCATCGTCACGTATGCCGGTCCGATGGCCGCCTACGACTTCGGCGCCGTCGCGCCGTCGGCATTCACGCTGCGCAACTGCTTCGGCGTGCTCGAGAACGACGAATGGCACATCGACTGCGCGCTCGATGGCCCTTCGCATTCATGCGCAGGCACGCTGTGGGGCGGCAACCTCGCGATGGTGGCGCATCTCGTCGGCACGCCATACTTCCCGCAAATCGACGGCGGCATCCTGTTTCTCGAGGACGTCGGCGAGCATCCGTACCGGATCGAGCGCATGTTGCATCAGCTGCTGCATGCGGGCGTGCTCGCGCGGCAGCGCGCCGTGCTGCTTGGCGCCTTCACCGAATACCAGTTGCATGCGAACGACGCCGGCTACGATATCGACATGGCGATCGCGCAGCTGCGCTCGCGCACTCGCGTGCCGGTCCATTCGGGGCTGCCGTTCGGGCATGTGCCCGACAAGCTGACGCTGCCCGTGGGCGGCCATTGCGCGCTCACCGTCGACGCCGGGCGCGCGCGGCTCGAGCTTTCACGCTACCGATGAATCGATTCACCGTCGGCACCTGCCGCTGGACCGACGCGGCGGACGCGTTGCGCGGCGTGCGGCATGCGGTGTTCGTCGTCGAGCAGCAGGTGCCCGAGTCGCTCGAATGGGACGAGGCCGACGCGACGTCGCTGCACGCGCTCGCCGTCGATGCGGCGGGCGAGCCGATCGGCTGCGCGCGGCTGTTACCTGACGGCCATATCGGGCGTGTCGCGGTGCTCGCGCCGTGGCGCGGACGCGGCGTGGGCAGCGCCTTGCTGCATCGGCTCGTCGATGCAGCACGCGCGCAAGGCAGCGCGCGCGTCATCCTCAATGCGCAGGTGGCGGCGATGCCGTTTTACGCGCGGTACGGCTTCGTCGCGCGCGGCGACGTGTTCGACGAAGCGGGCATCGCGCATTGCGTGATGGAGCGCGCGCTCTGATCGAGGCGGAAGCGGAAGACGACTTCGCCGCTCGCAGCACCCGCGGCATCGAAGCTGCGCTCGCGGAACTGCACGTCGCCATCGCGCGCGATGGCGACGAGGGTCGAGCAGCGCGTCCCGTACGTTTCGCTGACGATGAACGGCGACGACAACAGGCGCTCGCGAGCGCGCGGCAGCCCCGTGTCCGGCAACTCGTCGTCCGCGGCGCGCGTCGGGTCGGCCAGCACTTGCCACAGGGGATCGAGCGCGTCGTCGCCCGCGGCGATCCATCGGGCGAGGCCGGCCTTCGCACGCACGAGCTTCGGCCACGGCGTGTCGAGGCCGGCGTTGGAAACGCCATGCAGCCCGCGTTCGAGGGGAACGCAGTGCGGGCCGCGATTGGAGCCGAACGCCGCACTCGCGGTATCGGCTGCAACGAGGTTGAAGCCGTTGTAGCCGTGCGCGCCGGCGACGAGTGCCTGCAATGCAACGGCCGGCGGCCGCGGATCACCCAGCAGCGCCGGCACGAGCGCGCCGCGCGATGGTGCGCCCGGATCGTGGCGGTCCGGCTCACGCACGTTGGTGACGAACGCGAAGCGGCCGTTGCGCGCGACGCCGAGCCAGGTTCCACCGTGCTCGAGGTCGCGCCCGGAGAGCAGCGTGTTGCCGCGAGCGTCGGTCCACCAGTGCGCGGGCACCGAAGGACGGGCATGGAACTCGTCGCGATTGGCGGCGATGACGACCGCGTAATGCGGATGCGCGTCGAGCGCGATGACCGCGAGGCACATGGTTCAGCCGTTCGAGCGCGGCGCGGCGCCGGGCGCGACGACAGGCACGTCGTAGGGAAGACTGCGCTGCATCAGGCGCGGTCCGCCCGGTTCGCCCAGCACGATGTCGCCGGCGTCGACGGCGGCGAGTTGCACGACGGCGAGGAGCGCAACGCCGCCGGCGACGAGATCGGGCGCCGCATTGACCACCGTCCCGCACGCCTGTTCGGGCCCGAACGCGGCCGAGTAGAGTCGCGTTCCGGGTGCCGCGTCGAGCGCATCGGCGTGGAACGCGAACAGGCGCTCCTTGAGCCTGCCGAGATATTGCATGCGCGCGACGATCTCCTGCCCCGGATAACAGCCCTTGCGGAAACTGACGCCGCCGAGGAGGTCCCAGTTCGCCATCTGCGGCACGAAAAGGTCGGATGTCGCCGCCGTGATCCACGGGACGCCCGCCGCGACGCCGAACCAGCGCCATACATCGCTCGTGACCACGCTCGCGTGCCGCGCGAGTGCGGCGTGCAGCACGGGCCCTTCCGCCTGCGGCGCGACGATCGCGATGCGCCGGTCGGGCAGCGTGAACGCGCTGGCGCCGCCGGCGAACGCAACCGCGCGGCCGGGCGGAGGCGACACGCCGAACGCCTGGCTCGACGCTTCGGCGCTTCCGTTTCCCGCGATGCCGATCAGCATCGACGTTGCGCTCGCGTCGTCGAGGCGGACCTTCGCGCGCAGGACGAACATCGCGAGGCGCCGGCGTGTGGCGTCGGCGACATCCCCGGCGAGGAGCAGCGTGATCCCGGGGTCGCCCGCTTCGGCCGGCGCCCGCCACAGCACGCCGTTGGCGAGCATCCGGCCCTTGGGCGAGTTGTAGGACCAGTATTGCCCGTCGCCCGGTCCCAGCGACTGCACGTCGCTCGACAGCTGCGAGTGCAGGAAAGCGACGGCATCGTCGCCGGACACGCGCAGTACCTTCCAGCCGGTATGGTTGCAGGCGGCGGGGGCGGGAGGGGTCATCGCGTCAGCTATCGTGGTTGGAGCAGGGCGGTGCGGCGTCCCCGGCGCGACGGCCGGGCCGGGGCGCCGGCGAGCACGTTGGGCATGCTAGAATAACGAGTTGCCGGCGCCGCGGTTTACGTCGATCGAATCATGACGCGAGCGCCGGCCACCCGCGCCTTCGTGCGCCCGTTCTCGCATCGCCTGCGAGGCCGGATGCGGCGAAGCGGCGCAATCCCGGGAAGATGCAGGCGAACCGGCCGCGTCTTCCACATCGCACACCGGCGTTTCAGGGTGTCGTCAGCCGCGAGATGCATGCGGCGCGAGCGCAATCCGCCGGTGGAGGTCAACCCTGACAGAGGAGTACAGCATGTCCGTAACCATGCGTCAAATGCTGGAGGCCGGCGTTCACTTCGGCCACCAGACCCGCTACTGGAATCCGAAGATGGCCGACTACATCTTCGGCCAGCGCAACAAGATCCACATCGTCAACCTCGAAAAGACGCTCGCGATGTACAACGACGCGATGAAATACGTGCGCCAGCTCGCACAGAATCGCGGCACGATCCTCTTCGTGGGCACCAAGCGCCAGGCGCGCGAGATCATCGCCGAGGAGGCGCAGCGCTGCGCCATGCCCTACGTCGACCATCGCTGGCTCGGCGGCATGCTGTCGAACTTCAAGACGGTGAAGCAGTCGATCAAGCGGCTCAAGGATCTCGAGACGATGAAGCAGGACGGCACGTTCGACCGCATGTCGAAGCGCGAGGCGCTGTCGCATCAGCGCGAGCTCGACAAGCTCGAGAAAAGCCTCGGCGGCATCAAGGACATGAATGCGCTGCCCGACGCCGTGTTCGTGATCGACATCGGCTATCACAAGATCGCCGTCACCGAGGCGAAAAAGCTCGGCATCCCGCTCGTCGCCGTCGTCGACACCAACCACAATCCCGATCCGATCGACTATGTGATCCCGGGCAACGACGATTCCAGCCGCGCCATCCGCCTCTACGCACGCGGCGTCGCCGATTCGGTCCTCGAAGGCAAGACCAGCACGATCCAGGAGATCGTTTCCACCGGCGACGAGTTCGTCGACGAGGCGACGGCCTGAACGTTGACATCGCGACGAGGAGTTGCACGCGCCTCGCCGCCTGGCCCGCAGCGTCACGAGCGCATGCGGGTAATGCCGGAACGCGCGCCGTTCCGGGCGCAATGAACGATGGAGCAAGACAATGCCGGATATTTCCGCAAGCAGGGTGATGGAACTGCGCCAGCGCACCGGGCTGGGCATGATGGAATGCAAGAAGGCGCTGACCGAAGCCGCCGGTGACTTCGGCAAGGCCGAGGAGCTGCTGCGCATCCGCAGCGGCGCGAAGGCGAGCAAGGCCGCATCGCGGGTCGCCGCCGAGGGTGTCGTCGGGATCGCGGTCGCTCCCGATGCGAAAACGGCGGCGATGGTCGAGGTCAACTGCGAGACCGATTTCGTCGCGAAGAACGACGAGTTCCGCGCGTTCGCGAACGAGATCGCGCAGATCGTCGTGCGCGAGCAGCCTGCCGACCTCGACGCGCTCGCCGGACGTACGCTCGCCTCCGGCGACACGATCGAGGCGCGCCGCGTCACGATGGTGCAGAAGATCGGCGAAAACATCACGCTGCGCCGCTTCGTGCGGCTGGCCGCCGAGGGCCGTGTCGCGTCGTACGTGCACGGCAGCAGGATCGGCGTGCTTGTCGACTACACCGGCGGCAACGAAGCGCTCGGCAAGGATCTCGCGATGCATATCGCGGCGACCAAGCCGATCGCCGTTTCGCGCGAGCAGGTCCCGGCCGGCGTGGTCGAGAAGGAACGCTCGATCGCGGCGGCGCGCGCCGCCGAGTCGGGCAAGCCTGCCAACATCGTCGAAAAAATGGTAGAAGGTGCAGTCGCCAAATACCTCGCGGAGGTCACGTTGCTGCCCCAGCCGTTCGTGAAAAACGACAAGGAGACCGTGGGCAGGCTCGTGCAGGCGCAAGGGGCGCGCGTCAACGGCTTCATTCTCTACGTCGTCGGCGAAGGCATCGAGAAGCGCAAGGACGACTTTGCCGCCGAAGTCGCCGCAATGAGCCGCAGCTGACCTTCGTCACCACGGCACCCGCGGAGCCCTCGATGAGCCCACCCGACAGTGCGGTAACGGCGGCCATCGCGCCGCTCCCCGGGATCGCCGGCGCACCGGCGCCGGCGTATCGGCGCATCCTGCTCAAGCTGTCCGGCGAAGCCCTGATGGGCAGCGTCAGCTACGGCATCGAGCGCGAGACGATCGATCGGATCGTCGCCGAAGTCGCGGAGGTCGTGCGCCTCGGCGTGCAGGTGGCCATCGTGATCGGCGGCGGCAACATCTTCCGCGGCGTGGCCCCCGGTGCCGCCGGCATGGACCGCGCAACAGCCGACTACATGGGGATGCTCGCCACGCTGATGAATGCGCTCGCGCTGCAGGACGCGCTGCGCCGGGCGGGCGTCGAGTCGCGCGTGCAGTCGGCGCTGCGCATCGACCAGGTCGCCGAGCCTTACATCCGCGGCCGCGCGCTGCGCCATCTCGAAGAGCACAAGGTCGTCATCTTCGCCGCCGGCACGGGCAATCCGTTCTTCACCACCGACACGGCGGCCGCACTGCGCGGGCGTGAGATGGGCGTCGACATCGTGCTGAAGGCCACGAAGGTCGACGGCGTCTACACGTCCGATCCGCTCAAGGACAACACGGCGCGCCGCTACTCGACGCTCACGTTCGACGAGGCGATCGTCAGGAATCTCAAGGTGATGGACGCGACCGCCCTTGCGCTGTGCCGCGACCAGAACATGCTGTTGAAGGTCTTCTCGATCTTCGTGCCCGGTGCGCTGAAGCGCGTGGTCATGGGCGAGGACGAGGGGACGCTCGTCCATTGTTGATGGAGAAGTCATGATCAGCGATGTCAGGAACTCCGCCGAACAGAAGATGACGCGGTCGATCGAGACGTTGAAGGCCGATCTTGCCAAGGTGCGCACGGGCCGGGCGCACACGGGCCTGCTCGACCACATCCACGTCGATTACTACGGCTCCTCGATGCCGCTGTCGCAGGTCGCCAACGTCACGCTCGCCGACCCGCGCACCATCGGTGTCACGCCGTGGGAAAAGAAGATGATCCCGGCCGTCGAGAAGGCGATCCGTGAATCCGATCTCGGGCTCAATCCCGCGACGTCGGGGGAGATGATCCGCGTGCCGATGCCGGCGCTCACCGAGGAGCGGCGCAAGGAATTGATCAAGGTCGTCCACAAGGAGGCCGAGGCCGCGAAGATCGCCGTGCGCAACGTGCGGCGCGACGCGAACGAGCAGCTGAAGAAGCTGCTCAAGGACAAGCAGTGCTCCGAGGACGACGAGCGCCGCGCGCACGACGATCTGCAGAAGCTGACCGATCGTTTCGTCGCCGAGGTCGACCGGCTGCTGCAAGCCAAGGAAGCCGATTTGATGGCGATCTGATGCAAGGCTACCGTCCCACTTTCGATCGCTAGATGATGTTCACGAGCTCCACCCGCATCATTCCCGAGTCGCGCGACGTGCCGCGGCATGTCGCCATCATCATGGACGGCAACGGCCGCTGGGCAAGCCGGCGCCTGCTGCCGCGCGTGGCCGGCCACCGCAAGGGCGTCGAGGCCGTGCGCGCCGCCGTTCGCGCGTCGATCGAGCACGGCGTCGAATACCTGACGCTGTTCGCGTTCTCGAGCGAGAACTGGCGCCGACCGGCCGAGGAAGTGTCGATCCTGATGGAACTGTTCACGCGCGCGCTCGAGGCCGAAGTCGCGAAGCTGCACAAGAACGGCATCCGCTTCAAGGTGGTCGGCGACACGTCTCGCTTCGATCCACGCATCCGCGACCTCGTCGCGGCCGGCGAAAGCCTCACCGCGAGCAACACCCGGCTAACGCTGACGGTTGCCGCGAACTACGGCGGCCGCTGGGACATCGCGCAGGCGGCGCGGCGCTATTTCGCCGCGAACGCCGATACGCCCGCGAGCGCGCGCGCCTTCGTACCCGAGTCGATCGAGCCTTATCTCGCGATGGCGTACGCACCCGAGCCCGACCTGTTCATCCGCACGGGCGGCGAGAAGCGGATCTCCAACTTCCTGCTGTGGCAGCTCGCCTACACCGAGCTTTATTTCACCGACCTGTTGTGGCCCGATTTCGACGCGAGCGCGCTGGCGGCCGCGATAGCGTCGTACGCCGGGCGCGAGCGCCGCTTCGGGCGCACGAGCGAGCAGGTGCAGGCGCAGAACGACGCCCAGATCGAGGCCCGGGTCCCGCAGCGCGTGCAGGCGCAGGACGCCTAGCGGGCGCTCGCGCGTGGCGCCCGTTGCCATCGAGCCACCCGCAAGGATCGCCTTGGCTTCCGCTCTGGCTACGCGCATTGCCACCGGCATCGTCCTCATCGCCGGCATCCTGGCAGCGCTGCTGCTGCTGCCGACGCTGGCATTCGGCGCGATCGTCCTGCTGATCGTGCTCGTCGCGGCGAGCGAATGGGCGAAGCTGATCGGTCTTGCGAACGGCGCGCGCGTCGGCTTCGTGATCGCGGTGCTTGCCGCCGGCGGTGCTCTGCTGTGGTGGGGCGCGCTGCGCGGCTTCGATCCGGCCGTCGAGCTCGCATGCGGTGCTGCGACACTGTTCTGGCTCGCCGTCGGCGTGCCCTCGGTGCTGCGCAACTGGCAGCCCGGCTCGCTTCTCGTGCGCGCCGTGTCCGCTTTCGTGATGCTCGAGGGCGCGTTCGTGGCGATCGTCGCGCTGCAGGCGCGCTCGCCCTGGCTCGCGCTCGCTGCGATGGCCATCGTCTGGCTCGCGGACACCGCGGCCTATTTCGCCGGTCGCAGCTTCGGTCGGCGCAAGCTTGCGCCGCAGATCAGTCCCGGCAAGACGTGGGAGGGTGTCTGCGGCGCGCTCGTCGCGGTCGGCGTGTATGCGTTGCTGTTGCTGCCCCTCGCGCGGCGCGCCGGATACGCCGGCGCCTTCACCGCGGGCGCCATCATCGGATGGATCGTCTTCGCGATCGCGCTCGCCGCGCTGTCGGTCGTCGGCGATCTCCACGAATCGCTCCTCAAGCGCCGCGCGGGCGTCAAGGACAGCGGCGCCATTCTTCCCGGGCATGGCGGCGTGCTCGATCGCACCGACGCGCTGCTCGCCGCGATGCCGCCGGTGGCGCTCGCGGCAACCGCGTTTCTCGGAGCGCCGTGATGCGCCGCACGCTGGCGCTCCTCGGCGCAACCGGATCGATCGGCGATTCGACGCTCGACGTCGTCGCACGCCATCCCGGGCGCTTCAGCGTTGCAGCGCTCGCCGCAAATCGCAATCATTCGAAGCTCCTTGCGCTTTGCCGGCGCTTTCGTCCGCGCATCGCGGCACTCGCCGATGCCGATGCAGCGCATGCGCTCGCGCGTGCGCTCGCCGCCGAATCGATCGCCACGCGCGTCGTCGCGGGCCCGGAAGGTCTCGTCGAAGTGGCGACGTTGCCCGATGTCGACACGGTGCTTGCCGCGATCGTCGGCGCGGCCGGCCTGCCCGCAACGCTGGCCGCGGCACGCGCGGGCAAGCGCATCCTGCTCGCGAACAAGGAAGCGCTGGTCATCGGCGGCGCGCTGTTCATGGACGCCGTCGATGCAAGCGGCGCGACGCTGCTGCCGATCGACAGCGAGCACAACGCGGTGTTCCAGTGTCTGCCGTCGAGCTATGCGCGAAAGCCGGAAGCCGCGGGCGTGCGGCGCATCCTGCTCACCGCGTCGGGTGGCCCGTTCCATCCGCATCCCGAGGTCGATTTCGCGACGGTGACACCGGCGCAGGCCTGCGCGCATCCGAACTGGTCGATGGGACGCAAGATCTCGGTCGACTCGGCGACGATGATGAACAAGGGACTCGAAGTGATCGAGGCGCGCTGGCTCTTCGGCCTCGCGCCGTCGCAGATCGACGTCGTCGTTCATCGGCAGAGCATCGTGCATTCGCTCGTCGAGTACGTCGACGGGTCGGTGCTCGCACAACTGTCCCATCCCGATATGCGCACACCGATCGCGCACGCGCTCGGCGCCCCCGAGCGCCTCGCCAGCGGATCGGCGCCGCTCGATCTCGCGCAGCTCGCGACACTTACGTTCGAGGCGCCGGATCGCAAGCGCTTTCCATGCATCGGCCTCGCGTACGACGCACTGGACGCCGACGCGGCGGCGCCGGTCGCGCTCAACGCCGCGAACGAAATCGCGGTCGATGCGTTCCTCGACGGGCGCGCTCGCTTCTGCGACATTGCGCGCACGTGTGACGTAACGCTTGCGCGGCGCACGCAATGCGATATCGCGACGCTCGACGATGCGCTCGCCGTCGACGCCGAGGCGCGCGAGATCGCGCGCGCGTCCCTTGGTATCGTCGATCGTTCCAGAACGCGCAGCGCCGCTCCCGCAGTGCGACCTTAGCCGCCGCCGCATCCGGTCCTGTCCTCCGATACCTGACACCCGATACCCGTTACCTGATGATCGCCGCCCTCTACAAGATTGTCGCTTTCGCAATCACCCTCGGCGTGCTCGTCGTGTTCCACGAGCTCGGACACTACGTCGTCGCGCGTCTCGCGGGCGTCAAGGTGTTGCGCTTCTCCGTCGGCTTCGGCCGCATGATCTGGCTGCGCCGCTTCGGTCGTGATCGCACCGAGTGGGCGCTGTCGTCGATTCCGCTCGGCGGCTACGTGAAGATGGCGGACGAGCGCGAGGGACCCGTCGCACCCGAGGATCTGCCGCGCGCGTTCAACCGCCAATCGGTCTGGCGGCGCATTGCGATCGTCGCGGCCGGTCCGATCGCCAATCTGCTGCTCGCCGTGCTGCTGTTCACCGGCACGTACGTCGCCGGCATTCCGGGCCAGCGTGCGCTTCTCGCCGAGCCGCCGCCTTCCAGTGCGGCGGCCGCGGCCGACGTGCGTGGCGGCGATCTCGTCGTCGCCGTCGACGGCGAGCCGGTCGGAAGCTGGCAGGACCTGCGCTGGCGCATCGTGCGCGCGCAGGGCCACGACTCGGTCACGCTGACGCTCGTCCGCGACGACGAGGCGGCCGCGCCCGTCACGCGCGAGTTGTCGCTCGCCGCCATGCAGGCGTCAGACTGGGAAGGCAGTCCGCTGACGATGCTCGGTTTGCGCGCCGACCTCGGTCCGCCCGTGGTGGACCAAGTGCTTCCCGGCAAACCGGCCGAGCGTGCCGGCCTGCATGCGGGCGATCGCATCGCGGCCGTCGACGGGAAGCCGATGAGCTCACCCTCCGACGTGGCGACCCTCACGAACGCGCATCCGGGCGACACGCTCGTCTATCGAATCGTGCGCGGCACGAGCACGCTCGACGTCCCCGTCACCGTCGAGGCCGTGGATCAGAACGGCCGTCGCGTCGGACAGGCAGGCGTGCGCCTTCGCGTCGACCCGCAAGCCGCGCAGCGCGCGGCGGTGACCGTGCGTTACGGTCTGGGCGAAGCATTTGCGCAAGGCGCGCAAAAGACGTGGGAGCTTTCGGCGTTCACGGTGCGCATGCTCGGACGCATCGTCACCGGCGACGCATCGCTGCGCAACATCAGCGGCCCGCTGACGATGGCAGACATTGCCGGGCAGTCGGCGCAGGCGGGACCGCTCGTGTTCGTGAGCTATCTCGCGCTGATCAGCATCAGTCTCGGCGTGCTCAATCTGTTACCGGTGCCGTTACTGGACGGCGGGCATTTACTGTATTATCTCGCCGAACTTGTCAAAGGCAGTCCCGTATCCGACCACGCATTCGAGGTCGGTCAGCGCATCGGCATGGCGATGCTCGCCGTCCTGATGGCCCTTGCACTCTTCAATGATGTTTCCCGCCTGTTCTGAACGTCCCCGGATCAATCGCGCGCGCGTCGCGGTGTCGGCGCTCGTGGCGAGTCTCGTCGCGTCGGCGCTGTCGTGCGCGGCGTGGGCGGTCGAGCCGTTCGTCGTGCGCGACATCCGCGTCGAGGGCGTGCAGCGCACGGAGCCGGGCACCATCTTCAGCTACCTGCCGATCAAGGTCGGCGACCGCGTCACCGACGAGAAGATTTCCGATGCGGTGAAGGCGCTCTATGCCACCGGGTTCTTTCGCGACGTGCGGCTCGAGGCGCAGGGCGACGTGCTGATCGTTGCCGTGCAGGAGCGGCCGACGATCAGCTCGCTGTCGTTCTCGGGCAACAAGGAGTTCGACACCGACACGATCAAGAAGGCGCTGAAGGACATCGGCATCGCCGAGGCGCGCATCTTCGACCGCTCGGCGCTCGACCGCGCCGAGCAGGAGCTGAAGCGCCAGTACATCACGCGCGGCAAGTATGCGGCGAACATCCAGACGACGGTCACGCCGCAGGAGCGCAACCGCGTCGCGATCAACTTCACGATCGACGAGGGCGAGTCGGCGAAGATCGCGCGCATCAACATCGTCGGCACGAAAGCGTTCACCGAGAAGCAGCTGCTGTCGGAAATGACGCTGACGACGCCGGGCTGGTTCACCTGGTACACGAAGAACGACCAGTACTCGAAGCAGAAGCTTTCCGCCGATCTCGAGGCGCTGCGCAGCTTCTACCAGAATCGCGGCTATCTCGAGTTCAATGTCGACTCGACTCAGGTGTCGATCACGCCCGACAAGGAAGACATCTACATCACGCTGAACGTCACCGAGGGACCGCGCTTCAGTGTCGGCGACGTGCACATCGCGGGCGACCTCGTGGTGCCCGAGAGCGAGCTCGCGCCGCTCGTCCAGCTGAAGCCGGGCGACGTGTTCTCGCGCCAGAAGCTGCAGGCATCGGCGAAGGACATCAGCGACCGGCTGGGCGCGGAAGGCTACGCCTTCGCCAACGTCAACGCGGTGCCCGAGCTCGACCGCGACAACGCGAAGGCGTCGTTCACGTTCTACGTCGACCCGGGCCGGCGCGCGTACGTGCGCAAGATCAACATCACCGGCAACTCGAAGACGAAGGACGAGGTGATCCGCCGCGAGTTCCGCCAGATCGAGGACGCGTGGTACGACGGGCCGCGCATCGAGCGGTCGAAGGTGCGCGTGCGAAGGCTCAACTATTTCGACAACGTGACGGTCGAGACGCCGCCCGTGCCGGGAAGCGCCGACCAGGTCGACGTCGAGGTGTCGGTCAGCGAGAAGTCCACCGGCAACCTGCTCGCCGGCGTCGGCTACTCGAGCGACGAAGGGATCGTGCTGAATGCGTCGATCTCGCAGGACAACATCTTCGGCACCGGCAATGCGCTGTCGCTCGGCGTGAACACCGGCCGCTTCAACCGCACGTACTCGATGCTGTTCACGCAGCCGTATTACACGGTGGACGGCGTGTCGCGCACGATCGAGGCGTACGACAAGAGCCTCGACCCGACCGGGCTCGCGATCTCGCAGTACGCGTCCGACACGCTGGGTGCGGCGGTGGGATTCGGCGTGCCGATCACCGAGACCGACACGATCAATTTCGGCGGCCGCTTCGAGCACACGCGCATCACGCTCTTCGACAACAGCCCGCCGGTGTACCAGCAGTTCGTCAACGACTTCGGCTTCGCGTCCAACGCGTACATCCTGACGGCCGGCTGGTCGCGCGACACGCGCGACGACGTCCTCTACCCCACGCGCGGCAGGCTGCAGAGCGTGCTGGTCGAAACGGGGCTGCCGTTCGGCGACCTCGCGTATTACAAGGTGCAGTACACGCATTCGGTCTATTGGCCGATTTACGGTGATCTCGTGCTGATGGCGCGCGGCGACCTGGGTTACGGCGGCGGCCTGTCGGGCAAGCCGTTGCCGTTCTTCAAGGCGTTCTTCGCGGGCGGCGTCAATTCGGTGCGCGGGTACGACACGGCCTCGCTCGGACCGCAGGACCAGTTCGGCAACGCGTTGGGCGGACGGCGCAAGATCGTCGGCAACCTCGAAGCGTTCTATCCGATCATCAAGGGCGAGAAGGCGGTGCGAGGCAGCGTGTTCCTCGACGCGGGGGAAATCTATGCGAACGGCCAGCAATCCCAGTTCGAGTCGTTCCGCTACTCGACCGGCATCGGCGTTGCATGGAGCTCGCCGATCGGACCACTCAAGTTCAGTTATGCGATTCCGCTGAATGCGCGCGAGGGCGATCGTCAGCAGAGGTTCCAGTTCCAGGCCGGCGCCGCATTCTAGAATCGCGCTTTCCCGACCGGCCCACAGCATGTACATGCACCCCCGCCGTCCGCCGCGCTTGCGCAAGCTCTGCGCGGCTCTCGCGCTCGTCGCATTCGCTACGGCGGCGGCCGCCGCCGACTACAAGATCGGATTCGTCAATACCGAGCGGCTGTTCCGCGAGGCGACGCCGGCGAAGCGCGCGCAGGCGAAGATCGAGAAGGAATTTGCGACGCGCGACGCGGAGATCCAGAAGCTCGCGAAACAGGTGCGCGACCTGCAGTCGGCGCTCGATCGGGACGGCGCGACGATGTCCGACGCCGACCGGCGCAACAAGGAGCGCGACCTCGCAAACCAGTCGCGTGACCTCACGCGCATGCAGCGCGAATTCCGCGAGGATCTCAACCTGCGGCGCAACGAGGAGCTCGCCGGCATCCAGGAGCGCGCGAACAAGGTGATCCAGCAGATCGCCGAATCCGAGAAGTACGACCTGATCCTGCAGGATCCCGTCGTCTACGCGAGCCAGCGCATCGACATCACCGACCGGGTGATCAAGGCGCTCGCCGACAAGTAGCCGAAGGCGCCCGGTTCCCCAACCCGCGCAGGTGGCCCGCACGATGGCTTCATTGCGCACGTCCGCTGGAAAACCGCTGTCCGAGCTCGCGCGGGTGACCGGCGCTGCACTCGACGGCGACGGAAGCGTCGTCGTGACGCGAGTCGCGACGCTCGAGCACGCGGGAAGCGGCGATATCGCCTTCCTCGCGAACCCGAGATATCGCAGCCAGCTCGCGGCGACGCGGGCCAGTGCCGTGATCGTCGATCCGGCGGCCGCCGGCGCAACGCCGCTGCCGAAGCTCGTCTCTGCGAATCCGTACGCGGTCTATGCGCGCGTTGCCGCGATCCTGCATCCTGCGGCTGCACCCGCGCCGGGCGCGGATGCGCACGCGTGCATCGACGCTTCTGCCGCGGTCGCAGCATCGGCAAGCATCGGCCCGTACGCCGTCGTCGGGCCGCACGCGACGATCGGCGAGCGCGCCGTCATTGGTGCGCAGTGCTTCGTCGGCGCGGGTGCGAGCATCGCCGCCGATGTGGTGCTCGATGCGCGCGTCACCGTTTATCCCGATTGCGTGATCGGCCCGCGGACGCTCGTCCACAGCGGCGCGGTGATCGGCGCCGATGGCTTCGGCCTGGCCGAGGAGGGCGGACGCTGGCTCAAGATCGCGCAGATCGGGCACGTCGTCGTCGGCGCCGACGTCGAAATCGGCGCCAACACGACGATCGACCGCGGCGCGATCGACGACACGATCATCGAAGACGGCGTCAAGCTCGACAATCAGATCCAGATCGGCCACAACTGCGTGATCGGCGCGCATACGGCAATCGCGGGCTGCGTCGGCATCGCCGGCTCCACGCGGATCGGCGCGCACTGCCGCATCGGTGGCGCGGCCATGATCTCGGGGCATCTCGAGATCGCCGCCGGCACGGCGATCTCGGCCGCCACCCTGGTCTACGATTCGATCCGCGAGCCGGGGATATACACTGGCGCGTTTCCGGCGCTGCCGCATCGTGAATGGAAGCGGGTGGCATCGCAGCTCCGGCGCCTGCGCGAACTCGGTGACCGGGTGAGCAGGCTCGAAGCTGCGCTGGCGACGCGGCAGGATGACAAGAAAGCGTAGGGCCGTTGCAAGCGGCGAATGCGGACCGTCGGGGCCAGCGCAGCGCGTGAGCCCGATGGGCGGCCCGAGGCCGAACAGCCGAGTGCGAAGCACGAGGGCCGTCCAGTCGGACGCAAGCGTGGGGGGAAGCTATGAGCGAACTCGACATCGGCATCATCCAGCGGCTGCTGCCGCATCGCTACCCGATGCTGCTCGTCGATCGCGTCCTCGACTGGGAGGCGGGCAAGTTCGTGCGTGGCGTGAAGAACGTCACGATCAACGAACCGTTCTTCCAGGGACACTTTCCGTCGTACCCCGTCATGCCGGGGGTGCTCGTGATCGAGGCGATGGCCCAGGTCGCGGGGCTTCTCACGATGCTGTCCGACGTCGCACGGCGCGACGGCAGCCAGCTCGTGCTCTTCGCCGGCATCGACGAGGCGCGCTTCAAGCGGCAGGTCGTGCCTGGCGACACGCTGCTGCTCGAAGCGCATCTCGAGCGCGCGGTGCGCGGCATCGGGCGCTTCAGGACGAAGGCGATGGTCGGCGGCGAGCTCGTGTGCGAGGCGAAGCTGCTCGCGGCGATCCGCGATGTGCCGCCGACGGCGCCGTTGCCGGTCTAGAGCTCGTCAGCACCATGGTGCCACGTCGCGTGCGCGGGTCCTGACGTGCCGACGATCCATCCGACCGCGCTCGTCGACGCCGGCGCGCGCATCGCCGACGACGTCGTCATCGGGCCGTACTCGATCGTCGGCCCCGACGTGTCGCTCGGACCCGGCACGCGCATCGGTCCGCACGCGGTGATCACCGGGCGCACGTCGATCGGCGCGCGCAACCGGGTCTTCCAGTTCGCTTCGGTGGGCGAGATCCCGCAGGATCGAAAATACGGCGGCGAACCGACGTCCACCGTCCTTGGCGACGACAACGTCGTGCGCGAATTCGTATCGATTCACGCGGGCACCGCGCAGGACCGCGCGACGACGACCATCGGCAACGGCAACCTGTTCCTTGCGTACACGCATGTCGCGCACGACTGCGTCGTCGGGAACGGCACGACGTTCTCCAACAACGCGCAGATCGCCGGCCACGTGACGATCGGCGATTTCGTCGTGCTCGGCGCCTACGCGGGCGTGCACCAGTTCTGCCACATCGGTGCGCACGCCATGCTCGCCGCCGGCGCGATCGTGCTGCAGGACGTGCCGCCGTACGTCACCGCGGCCGGCTATCCGGCGAAGCCGGCCGGAACGAACAACGAGGGGTTGCGCCGCCGCGGATTCTCGGCGGAGGACATCGCGAGCGTGCGCCGGGCGTACCGCACGCTCTACAGAGAGGGCCTGTCGCTGGAGGACGCGCGCGCAACGCTCGCCCGCGAGGCGCAGACACAACCCGTCGTCGCGCCGCTCGTCACGTTCCTTTCGCAAAGCCGCCGCGGCATCGTGCGCTGATGGCGCCCGTCACGATCGGCATCGTCGCCGGCGAGGCGTCGGGCGACGCGCTCGCCGCGACGCTGATCGATGCGGTGCGCCGCCGGCGTCCCGCGGTGCGTTTCGCCGGCATCGCGGGACCGAAGATGCACGCGGCGGGCTGCGAGGTGCTGGCGCCGCTCGAGCAGCTCGCCGTCCGGGGATTTTCGGAAGTCGTTGCGCACCTGCCCGCGCTGATCGCACTGCGGCGCGACATCGCGCGCCGCTTCATCCGCCAGCGCGTGCCGCTGTTCGTGGGCGTGGACGCGCCGGATTTCAATCTCGGCCTCGAGCGGCGGCTCAAGCGCAGGCGCGTGCGCACCGTGCATTTCGTGAGTCCGTCGGTGTGGGCATGGCGCCGCGAGCGCCTCACGACCATCGGAGACTCGGTCGACCGGATGCTCGCGCTCTTTCCGTTCGAGCCGCCGCTCTACGAGGCAGCCGGAATTGCCGTCACGTACGTCGGCCATCCGCTGGCGCAGGATGCTGCGCGTCCCGGCACCCGGCGCGCGACGCGCGAGACGCTGAAGCTCAAGGGACCGACGCCGCTCTTCGCGCTGCTGCCCGGCAGCCGGCTATCGGAAATCGAGATGCACGCCGGCCTCGTGCTCGACGCTGCCGCGCGGATGCTGGAAGCGCGTCCCGATGCGCGGTTCATCGTGCCGCTCGTGTCGCGCACCACGCGCGACGCATTCATCGAGGCGCGCCACCGCGGCGGCCACGACGCATTGCCGATGACGATCCTGTACGGGCACGCAGGCGACGCACTGCGCGCCGCCGATGTCGCGCTGGTCGCTTCCGGCACCGCCACGCTCGAAGCGGCACTCGCGCGTTGTCCGCACGTGATCTTTTATCGCGTGAGCGCGCTGACCGCGCGCATCGTGCGCCGCAAGCTTCTCGTGCCGTGGGTGGGATTGCCGAACGTGCTCGCCGGCCGTTTCGTCGTGCCCGAGCTCTTGCAGGACGATGCGACACCGGGCAATCTTGCACAGGCCGCACTCAACCTCTTCGACGACACCGTGACCCGCAGACGCATCGAAACCGTATTCGAACGCATGGGACGCGCGCTCGCCGTCGATACCGGCGCGCTCGCCGCCGAGGCCGTCGTCGCCGAGCTCGATCACGCGCTCGCCGGCGGCCGCCGCGAGCGATAGCATGCTGATCGCGGGCATCGATGAAGCAGGGCGGGGTCCGCTCGCGGGACCGGTGGTCGCGGCGGCCGTCATCCTCGATCCCAAACGCAAGATCCGCGGCCTGCGCGATTCGAAGGTCATGACGCCGGACGCGCGCGATCGCGTGGCGGCCGAGATTCGCGCGAAATCGATTGCCTGGGCGTGGGCCGCGAGCGACGTCGGCGAAATCGACGCGCTCAATATCCTGCGTGCGACGCTGCTTGCAATGCGCCGCGCGGTCGAGGCGCTCGCCATACAACCGCTCGAAGCGCTGATCGACGGCGACCACTGTCCCGATCTCGCGTGCCCGGCCTACGCGATCGTCAAGGGCGATCGCGACGTGCCCGCGATTTCGGCCGCTTCGATCATCGCGAAGACGACGCGCGATGCGATGCTGGTCGCACTCGACCGCGAATATCCGATGTACGGCTTCGCGCGGCACAAGGGTTACGGCACGCCCGAGCATCTTGCCGCGCTCGACCTCCACGGGCCCTGTCCCGCACATCGGCGCAGCTTTGCGCCGGTCATCCAGTCGTCGTTCGAATTCTGGTAGGCGAACGGGCCGAGCGGCCCGGCGCGGACTTTTTGTCCTTTGCGGAAGCGCTCGGTCTTGCCGTCGCCTACCTCGCGCTGAAGGCATGGCAGTTGCACCTGCTGCTTCGCAACCTCGGCGCCGAGGCCGACTGGCGCCGCCTCGCGCTCGCGTTCGCCGTGGGCGAACTCGCGCTGACGCTGCCGTTCGGGCTGTTCGCGCAGAACTGGGTGCTCGCGCGCACCGGCCGCGCGCCCTTCGGAGAAACCGCCGCCGCGACCGTCGTCATGCTGCTGGTCGAAATCGTCGTCGTGCTGGTCTTCCTCGCGGTCGTCGGCATTCGCGGCTGGCCCGTCGTGCGGCCGGCGGCGATCGTCGCGGCAAGCGCCTTGTGCGTGCTGATGGCGTTCGTGCTGCATTTCGAGCCGCGGCGCGCCGGCTCGCGCAGCGCTTCCGCCGGCCGCTGCTGCACGGCGCGATCACGGCGTCGATCGATCTGCTCTGCGGCTTGAGGCGCCTGTCGCACCTGCACGTGCTGGGCGTCAACGTCGTGATCGCCGGCGCGTACCTCGCAGCGCTCGCGCTCGCGGTCATGGCGGTCGGGCGGCACGTGGGACTCGAGCGTTTCGGTTTTCTGATGGCTGCGACCACGTACGCGTTCGCGCTTGCCGTCGTGTTTCTCACGGGCGGCCTCGTGAGCCAGATCGGCACCGTCGAGGTGCTCGGCATGAGTGCAGCGCAGGCGGCTTTCGGCATTTCCTACGCGGAGGGCCTGACGCTGATGCTTGCCTTTCGCGTCGTCTGGACGGGAACCATGTGGCTTTGCAACCTGCCGATCGTCGCGCTTTTGTGGCGCGCATGAATCGTGGGCTGCCCTACGGCAGCAGTGCAAGGAAGCGCGGTACGGCCGTATCGACGCGCAGCCGCGGAAGCCCGCGCGCCGCGTCGGCGCGCTGGAGATCGCGCGCAATGTCGAGCGCAGACTGGACGGTGCTGAACACGCGGCCGCGCTCGCAGTGGAGCTTCGCGAGGTACTCCTGCTCGCTCTGCCCCGGCGTCGGGACGAACAGCGCCCGCTTGCCGAACGCGGCACATTCCATCAGCGTCGTATAGCCGGAGCGGCCGACGATCACCCGTGCCCGTGCGAGCATCTCGCCCTGGGTGCGCCGGTCGAGGTAGCCATGAATCGTCGCATCGCCGATCCGGCGCACGTCGCCGGCGGCGCCCGGCCGGCCCAGTGCGACCACGCTGCGACCGTGAAGCGACGGCAAGGCCGCGAGCACGCGCTGCGCCAGCATCGTGTGGTGCGGCTCGACGCCGGAGATCGAGAAGAAGTAGTCGATGTCCTCGCGAACCGATTCGCCGCCGAGCTCCGAGAGCGGGCCGAGGTAGACGAGGCGTCCCGGCCCCCAGTCGAGTTCGAGATCGTGCGCGAGGTCGCCGGCAAGCGAGTCGGCGCCGTCGACGTCGGGCACGAGGATCGCGCGGTAGCCTTTCAGCAGGTGCCGCTGCGCGCGCTCCACGGCGCGCTCGAGCCATGCGGGCCGCCCGGGAATGATCTGGCGCAGCGAATGAAAGAGGCAGTAGCTCGGCACCTCCCGCGACCAGACGCCGAGCGCTGCTGTCGGATACGACGGTGTCGATGCGCCGCGCGCGCACCAGCCGCTCGGTGAGGCGCTGCTCGAGCTCGAAGCGCAGCCACACCTTGGGTACCGCGAGGCTCATGCGCAAATAGAAGATCGCCGGATAGCGGCTGAACGGCTTCGGCAGGTCTTCGTATTCATGGAACTCGCAGGCATCGCCGAGCTCGGTGCGCAGCAGCGCGAGTCCGGGGCTTTCAGCCATCAGGATCGTGACGGCGTCGCCGCGCTCGAGCAGCGCGCGGATCAGCACGAGACTGCGCGTCGCATGCCCCAGGCCCCAGTCGTGAACCGCGAACAGGATTCGGCGAGCCATCGCAGCGCGTCATCCGCGGGTGCTGCTACGACGTACCATGACGAACGTGTGGAGCATTCCCATGCGGGAACGAGCGGCGTACATCGTGATTCGCGTTATGCGGCGGCATCAGCGGTTGCTGGCGGTGGGTCTCTTCCTGGCCGTGCTGCTCGCGATCGTTCAGCTGTCCGGCCTGCGCGATCACTTCAACGTCGCATTCCTGCGCGACCTCGTGCTGCGCCATCCGGGCAGCGGCGTGGTGATTTTCGTTCTGCTCTTCTCGCTCGGCAACCTGATCCAGATTCCGGGATCGATTTTTCTCGCGGCCGCGGTGCTCACGCTCGGCAAGCTGGAGGGAGGTGCAATCACGTACGTGGCCGCGGTCGCGGGATGCGCGGCGACGTTCGTTTCGATTCGCGCGCTCGGCGGCGATGCGCTGCGGTTGCTGCACAATCGAGTGGCGGTTCGCATCCTGCGCGAACTCGACGCGCATCCGGTCGGCAGCGTCGCCGCGTTGCGAATGCTCTTCCAGACGGCGCCGGCGGTGAACTATGCACTTGCAATGTCCGGGATCCGCTTTCGCAGCTACCTCATCGGGACACTGATCGGCCTTCCGCTGCCCATCGCCGCCTACTGCATCTTCTTCGACGTGCTCGCAACGCGGCTCGGCCTGCGTTGAAATGGACAGGCGCCCTACCGGCCGCAATCCGCGGATGCGACAGGCGCACGCTTCACGCGTCGTCGACGCGGCCTCGTGCGGCCTTGATCCTGCCGCGCTTCACCTTCGTTTCCACGCGGCGTTGCTGTGACGCGCGTGTCGGGCGGGTGGGCTTGCGCGCCTCCGGCACGTGTGCCGCGGCATCGACGATCAGCGAAAGGCGCGCGAGTGCATCGTCGTAGTTTCGCTCCAGGCTGCGATGGCGCTGCGCCTTGATCACGATCACGCCTTCACGGGTGATCCTGCGATCGTCGAGGGCGAGCAGTCGTGCCTTCAGCTGCTCGGGCAGGTGCGACGCAACGACGTCGAAGCGCAGATGCACCGCGTTGGATACCTTGTTGACGTTCTGGCCGCCGGCACCCTGCGCGCGCACGGCCGTCCATTCGATGTCGCCGGGGTCGATCGGGATGGTCATCGGTCTCGCACGCTGCAGCGCGCCACCCGTCACGTGCCGATCTCGGCCCAGTATTCGTGCCGCTCGGTGTTGACGAGCGATACGCGGTATTCGATCGGCTGCTCGCGATAGGACAACGCGACACGGCGTATCGACAGGAGCGGCGTCCCGGCGGCCACGCCGAGAAGCGTCGCGGTCGCGTTGTCGGCCGGCAGCGCCCGCACGCGCTCGCGAGTCGCGACGACCGAAATGCCGAACGCTTCCTGGTAGAGGTTGTAGACGGTCGAGCGGCGCTCGCGGAACTGCCGCTCGGTGAGTCCCGCGAAGCGCTGCACCGGAAGCGTGATGTCGTCGACGATGATCGGCGCACCGTCTTCGCGAAGCAGGTTGCGAATGCGATAGACGCTGTCACCCGGCTCGATGCCGAGCGCGTCGGCCACGCGTCGATCGGCCCGGCCGCGGGCGAACGATTCCAACTGCACGTCCGGGTATTGCTTCGATCCCTGCTGCGGCACGACGTGCAGGAAGTAGAAGAGCTCGCGCTCGCGATTGTGGCTCGCGACGAAGGTCCCGCGCCCCTGCTGGCGGATGAGGATGTTCTCGGCGACGAGCTCGTCGATTGCCTTGCGCAGCGTGCCGACGCTGATGCGGAAGCGCTCGGAGAGCCGGCGCTCCGCGGGAATGGCCGCGCCGGGCTTCCATTCGCCGGTGGTCAACGCGTCGGTCAGCCGGCGCTTGACGTCCTTGTAGAGCGGCACGTCGAGCGGCAGCTGCCGCGCATGCGCGTCGTTCATCACTGTGCGGTAGCGGGCAAGGGCCGGTGGTCGTGCGCGCCCGGCGAACGAGCGCGGGTGCGCCGCATCCAAGTCTAGGGGGTGCGCAAAAATTATGCAAATGATCTAAATGATATAGTTGACTCGCCTTGGCCGGCTCACTACGATCCGGTTATCCAACCGCGCCGGGACGACGGCGCGCCAACTGCCAGGAACCGCCGTGATCCATTGCGTATTGCACGACCCCGATGACAGCGTTGCGGTCGTCGTCGTCGAGGGCATCCATGCCGGGACGACGCTCACCGGACTGATCCTCGACGAGGATAGAACCATCACACTCGAGTGCCGCCAGGACATCCCGATCGGACACAAGGTCGCGCTGAAGGACATGGCGCCCGGCGATACGGTGATCAAGTACGGCGTCGACATCGGCAAGGTCGTGCAGCCGATCCGCAAGGGTGAGCATGCGCACGTCCACAACATCAAGACCAAACGGTGGTGACCCTGTTTGGGTCCCCCGGGCCGCCATTCGGCGTGTTCGGTGGCGTGGGCCTGCAAGCGGTTGGAGCTTCGCGCAAAGGCGCCGCGACGCTCAGCCGCTCACGGCCCCAGGCCACGCTGCGTCGCCATCCCCGTCATTCAATTCGGTGAGCATCGCCCGGCGCCTCAATTAAGGAATTCTTCGCCATGCAGAACGTTTTTCAGGGTTACCGCCGCAACAACGGCCGCGTCGGCGTGCGCAACCATGTCGTCATCCTGCCGGTCGACGATCTGTCGAACGCGGCATGCGAGGCGGTCGCCAACAACATCAAGGGCACGCTCGCGATCCCGCACCCCTACGGGCGGCTGCAGTTCGGCGCCGACCTCGACCTGCATTTCCGCACGCTGATCGGCACCGGCAGCAGCCCGAACGTCGCCGCGGTGGTGGTCATCGGCATCGAGGAGCAGTGGACGAAGAAGGTCGTCGACGGGATTGCCGCCACCGGCAAGCCGGTGCAGGGATTCGGCATCGAGCTGCACGGCGATCACGACACGATCATGCGGGCGTCGAAGGTCGCGAAGGAATACGTGCAATGGGCGAGCGAGCAGGTGCGCAGTGAATGCGCGCTCGCGGACCTGTGGGTGTCGACGAAATGCGGCGAATCGGACACGACGTCCGGCTGCGGCTCGAATCCGACCGTCGGTGACGCATTCGACAAGCTGTACGCCGCGGGCTGCACGCTGGTCTTCGGCGAAACGACCGAACTGACCGGCGGCGAGCAGATCGTCGCGGCGCGCTGCCGCGACGACAAGGTGCGCGCCGACTTCATGCGCATGTTCGATCGCTACCAGGGCGTCGTCGAGCGGCACAAGACCAGCGACCTGTCCGATTCACAGCCGACCAAGGGCAACATCGCGGGCGGCCTCACCACCATCGAGGAGAAGGCGCTCGGCAACATCCAGAAGATCGGCCGCAAGTGCACGGTCGACGGCGTGCTCGACAAGGCGGAAATGCCGACCCATCCCGGACTGTGGTTCATGGACAGCTCGTCGGCGGCCGCCGAGATGGTGACGCTTTGCGCCGCGGCCGGCTTCGTCGTGCACTTCTTCCCGACCGGGCAGGGCAACGTGATCGGCAATCCGATCCTGCCGGTCATCAAGCTCTGCGCGAACCCGCGTACCGTGCGCACGATGAGCGAGCACGTCGATGTCGATACGAGCGGGCTGCTGCAGCGCGAAATGACGATGGACGAGGCGGGCGACAAGCTGCTCGACATGATGTTCCGCACGGCGAACGGGCGCCTCACCGCGGCCGAGGCGCTCGGCCACCGCGAATTCGTTCTGACGCGCCTCTACGAGAGCGCCTGACGCTTCACAAAAACACGAAGGAGGAGGAGGAGATGACTGCAAGCACCCGTGTCCTTGCGAGGACGAGATCGGCCCTGACGTTCGTGGCGGCGGCATTGTCGCTCGCGATCCTGCCCGCCGCGCACGCCGAGGTGAGCGAGATCCACGTATCGCGCCAGTACGGCATCAGTTACCTGCCGCTGATGATCATGGAGGACCAGAAGCTGATCGAGAAGCACGCGAAGGCGTCGGGCATCGACGTGAAGGTCGACTGGTCGAAGTTCGCCAGCGGCGCCGTGATGAACGACGCGCTGCTGTCGGGCAATCTGCAGTTCGCCTCGGGCGGCGTCGCGCCGTTCACGACGCTGTGGGCGAAGACGCGCAGCAATCTCGACGTGAAGGCCGTCGCGGCGATCAATTCGATGCCGCTCTACCTCGTCACGAACAATCCGAAGGTCAAGACGCTCAAGGACTTCACCGACAAGGACAAGATCGCGCTGCCTGCAGTGAAGGTCTCGATCCAGGCCGTCACGCTGCAGATGGCTGCCGAGAAGGCGTTCGGCGCCGGCCAGGAGCACAAGCTCGACCACCTGACGGTGTCGATGTCGCACCCGGACGGCGAAACCGCGCTGCTTTCCGGCAAGTCGGAAATCACTGCGCATCTAAGCTCGCCGCCGTTCCAGTACCAGGAGCTCGAGCACAAGGGCATGCACCGCGTACTGAACTCGTACGACGTGCTGGGCGGTCCGGCGACGTTCAACGTCGTCTGGACGACGGCGAAGTTCCACGACGAGAACCCGAAGGTGTACGCGGCGTTCGTCGCCGCCCTCGACGAGGCCACCGCGCAGATCAACGGCAACAAGCGGGCGGCGGCCGAGACATACCTTCGGATCTCGAAGGACAAGGACAGCCTTGACGACATCCTGAAGATGCTGAACGATCCCGAGATCAAGTACACGACGACGCCGAACAACGTGATGAAGTACGTCGACTTCATGCACAAGATCGGCTCGATCAAGGTGAAGCCCGACTCGTGGAAGGACATGTTCTTTCCGAACGCACAGAAGCTGTCCGGCAGCTGATGGCCGCCTCGGGGGCGCCGCTCACGCTTCCCGATCTCGCCGCCATCCGCGACGCGCACGCACGCATCGCGCCGTTCGTCCATCGCACGCCGGTCATGACGTGCCGCGCCATCGACGACGAGGTCGGCGCGTCGCTTTACTTCAAGTGCGAGCATCTGCAGAAGGTCGGCGCGTTCAAGGCGCGCGGCGCCTGCAATGCGGTGTTCTCGCTCGATGCGCCGAGCGCCGCGCGGGGGGTCGTCACGCATTCGTCGGGCAACCATGGCGCTGCGATCGCGTACGCGGCGCGGGCGCGCGGCATTCCGGCGTGGGTGGTGATGCCGTCGAACGCGCCTGCGGTCAAGCAGGCGAACGTGCGCCGGTTCGGCGCCAACGTGCGGCTGTGCGAGCCCACGGTCGCAGCGCGGGAGGCCGCGTGCGATGAGGTCGCGCGCGAGAGCGGCGCCACGCTGGTCCACCCGTTCGACGATCCGCGGGTCATCGCCGGCCAGGCAACGGCGACGGTCGAGCTCGTCGAAACGGTGCCGGATCTCGATGTCGTGATCGCACCGTGCGGTGGCGGCGGCCTCCTGTCGGGCACGGCCATCGCAGCGACGTCGCTCGTGCCGGGAGTGCGCGTGTTCGGCGCCGAGCCGGCCAACGCCGACGATGCGGCGCGCAGTTACGCGAGCGGGGAGATCGAGCCGCTTGCCGCAACGGTCACGATCGCCGACGGATTGCGCACGACGCTGGCGCCGCGCACGCTGCTCGCCCTGCGCACGCATGTGGCCGCATTCGGCACCTGCAGCGAACTTGCTATCCTGCGCGCGATGCGGATGATCTTCGAGCGGATGAAGCAGGTCGTCGAGCCGTCGTCGTCGGTGCCGCTCGCGTGCCTGCTCGAGCGCACGCTCGACGTCACGGGCCTTCGCGTCGGCATCATCGTCACCGGCGGCAACGTCGATCTCGACCGGCTCACATGGACGCCATGAACAGCCCTTCGGCGACGCCGCTCCTCGCGGTGCGCGGCGTGACGCTGCAGTACAAGACGAAGGATCACCTCGTCACGGCGACCTATCGCGTCGACTTCGACGTCCAGCGCTCCGACCGCTTCATCCTGCTCGGGCCGTCGGGTTGCGGAAAGTCGACGCTGTTGAAGGCGGTCGGCGGCTACATGAAGCCCGTCGAAGGCGAGATTCGTCTCAAGGGCGAAGCGGTGACGCGTCCCGGTCCCGACCGGATGATGGTATTCCAGGAATTCGACCAGCTGCTGCCGTGGCGCACCGTCAAGGAGAACGTGATGTTCCCGCTCCGCTCGGGCGGGCGCCTGTCGCGCAAGGCCGCGGAGGAGAAGGCGCTCGAGTACATCGCGAAGGTGAACCTCTCGGCATTCGCCGACAGTTTCCCGCATACGCTTTCCGGCGGCATGAAGCAGCGCGTCGCGATCGCGCGCGGCATGGCGATGGAGCCCGCGATCCTGCTGATGGACGAGCCGTTCGCAGCACTCGACGCGCTGACCCGGCGCAAGATGCAGGACGAGCTGCTGGCGTTGTGGGAAGGCACGCGCTTCACCGTGCTCTTCGTCACGCATTCGATTCCCGAGGCGATCAAGATCGGCAGCCGCATCCTGCTGCTGTCGCCGCATCCGGGCCAGGTGAAAGCCGAGCTCGACAGCCTGCCGCACGACGCGAGCGGCGCCGAGGTCTCGGCGCTCGAGCAGCGCATCCATGCGATGCTGTTCGCCGATGCGATCGAGGACACGACCACCACCGAGAGGGTGATTGCATGAGTGCGAAGGGCCGCCCCGAGCGCGAATCAGCCCCGCGGCGCGAAGCGCTGCGGGTAGTCCAATGAGTGCGAAGGGCCGCCCCGAGCGCGAATCAGCCCCGCGGCGCGAAGCGCTGCGGGTATTCCAATGAGCTCGCTTGCGAACGAGCCGCCGGCGCGGCCCGAGATCCTGCGCGAACCGGTCTCGGCGAGCGCATTCGGCATCGTCCAGAAGCCGCTGTCGACGTGGGAGCGCATCAGCAACGTCGGCGCAGTGCGCAAGAGCGCGCTGCTCGTCGTGATCGCGCTGGTGTGGGAGCTCTACGCGCGCGAGCTCGACAATCCGCTGCTGTTCCCGACGTTCTCGGCAACGGTCGTCGCGTTCTTCCAGGGGCTGTTCGGCGGCGATCTCTTCACGAAGGCGATGACGTCGCTGCACGTGCTGCTGATGGGCTACGCGGCCGGCATCGTGTGCGCCGCGGTACTGACCGTCGTTGCGATCACGTCGCGCGTCGGCACCGATCTGCTCGAGCTCCTGACGTCGATGTTCAATCCGCTGCCCGCAATCGCGCTGTTGCCGCTTGCGCTGATCTGGTTCGGCCTCGGCGCCGGCAGCATCGTGTTCGTGATCATCCATTCGGTACTGTGGGCCGTGGCGCTCAACACGCATTCGGGCTTTCTCGCCGTGTCGAACACGCTGCGGATGGTCGGGCGCAATTACGGGCTGCGCGGATTGCCGTACGTCGCGCGCATCCTGATCCCCGCCGCGTTCCCGAGCATCCTGACCGGGCTCAAGATCGGCTGGGCTTTCGCGTGGCGCACGCTGATCGCCGCCGAGCTCGTGTTCGGCGTGTCGTCGGGCTCGGGCGGCCTCGGCTGGTTCATCTACGAGAACAAGAACCAGCTCGAGATTCCCAACGTGTTCGCCGGCCTTTTCACCGTGATCGTCATCGGCCTCATCGTCGAGAACGTGGTGTTCCGCGTGATCGAGGCGAAGACGGTGCGCAAGTGGGGACTGCAGAGCTGATGCCCAATCATCTTCCGACGCCGAACTACCCGCGCTTCCACCTCGCGTTTCCGGTGACCGACCTCGCGCAGGCGCGGCGCTTCTATGGCGAGCTCCTCGGCTGTGCCGAGGGCCGCAGCAGCGATGACTGGGTGGATTTCGACTTCTTCGGCCACCAGATCGTTGCACACAAGGTGCCGGCAGCGGCGATGACCGATGCGACGAGCCTCGTCGATGGCAAACAGGTTCCGGTGCGCCATTTCGGTGTGGTCACCGATCGCGCGACGTGGGATGCGCTCGCGGTGCGCTTGCGCACCGCCGGCGTGCGTTTCGTGATCGACCCGTACGTCCGCTTCGCGGGCGAGCCCGGCGAGCAGGCTACGATGTTCTTCGTCGATCCGTTCGGCAATGCGCTCGAGTTCAAGGCATTCGCCGACATGAACCGGCTCTTCGCGACGTCCTGACGCGCCGTTCGCCGCCCTCGACGCTCGTGCGCATCGTCATCAGCGAGTTCATGGACCGCCCGGCGGTCGACCAGCTCACGTCGCGTTTCGACGTGCATTACGACAAGGATCTCGTCGACCGGCCGGCCGAGCTCGCGGCGCAGCTCCGCGATGCGGACGCGTTGATCGTGCGCAACCGCACCCAGGTCGACGCCGCGCTCTTGTCGGCGGCGCCGAAGCTGCGCGTCGTCGGGCGTCTTGGTGTCGGGCTGGACAACCTCGACGTCGACGCCTGCGCAACCCGCGGCATCGCGGTGATTCCCGCCACCGGCGCCAATGCGCAGGCGGTGGCCGAATACGTGATCGCGGCCGCCATGCTGCTGCTGCGTGGCGCGTATTTCGCAACCGCCGACGTCGCAGCGGGGCGCTGGCCGCGCGCCGCGCTGTCAGGGGGACGCGAACTCGCAGGCAGGACGCTCGGTCTCATTGGATTCGGCGGTATCGGCCGCCTCACCGGCCGTCTCGCGCGAGTGCTCGGCATGCAGACGATCGCGTCCGATCCGCAGTTGCCCGCGTCGTCGCCGGCGTGGACCGAAGACGCCACACGTGCGCGCACCCTCGACGAACTGCTCCGAGAAGCCGACGTCGTTTCGCTGCATGTGCCGCTCGCGGCCGCAACGCGCAACCTGATGAACGCGCAACGCCTTGCGACAATGAAGCCCGACGCCCTGCTGATCAACACGTCGCGCGGCGGCGTGGTCGACGAAGCCGCGCTGGCACACGCGCTGCGCGAGGGCCGCCTCGGCGGCGCGGCACTCGACGTTTTCGAGCGCGAGCCGCTGCCCGCCGCCTCCCCGCTCACCGGGTGCCCCAGGCTGCTGCTCACGCCCCACATCGCGGGTGTGACGCGCGATTCGAACGAGCGTGTCTCGTCGCTCATTGCATCGAAGGTCGCGGCGGCGCTTGCCGCTGCGTAACGACCCGAAGGGCCCGTCCGATGCCGACGCTGACCGTATCCGAACTGCGCGACCTCGCGCAGAGCGCGCTGCTGAAAGCCGGTGCTTCGGCGGCAATGGCAAGCGTCACCGCACGCGCACTCGCCGAGGCCGAGGCGCAGGGACTTTCATCGCACGGCATGGCGCGCGTCGCGCAATATGCAACCCATCTGCGCAACGGACGTGCCGACGGTCGCGCGGTCGCCGTCATCGCACGGGAGCGCGGCGGCGCCATTCTCGTCGATGCGCGATGCGGCCTTGCCTTTCCCGCGTGCGCGCTGGCGGTCGCCGAGTCAATCCGGCGTGCGCGCGACTGCGGCATCGCGTTCGCCGGCGTCACGAACAGCCATCACTTCGGCGTCGCCGCGTGGCATCTCGAGCCGGTCGCCGCGGCGGGCATGGTGGGGCTCGCGTTCGCCAATTCGCCGGCCGCGATGCCGGCGGCGGGCGGCAAGCGCGCACTGTTCGGCACCAATCCGATCGCGGCCGTCTTTCCGCGGCGCGATTCGATGCCGCTGTCGATCGACCTGTCGCTGTCCGAAGCGGCGCGCGGCAAGGTGATGGTCGCGGCGAAGGAGGGCCGGCCGATACCGCTCGGCTGGGCGCTCGATCGCGACGGACAGCCGACCACCGATGCGAAGGCGGCGCTCGCAGGCTCGATGCTCGCGATGGGTGGAACGAAGGGCGCGATGCTGGCGCTGGTCGTCGAGCTGCTCGTCACCGCATTGACGGGTGCAGCGCTCGGCTTCGAGGCGAGCTCGTTTTTCGTCGACGAAGGCAATCGGCCGCGCATCGGTCAGGCGTTTCTCGTGATCGATCCCGATGCGCTCGCCGGACGCGACGTGTTCGACGAGCGCATCGAGACGCTGATCGCCGCCATGCAGCAGGACGACGGTGTGCGTCTTCCCGGCGCGCGACGCGCGGCACGCGCTGCCAAGGCGCAGGTGCAGGGCGTCGAGATCCCGCAGGCGCTCGCCGAGCAGTTGCGCGCGCTTGCGCAATGAGCGGCGAGTTGCAGGCGCGCGACACGCTCGCGCGAACCAATCGCGTCCTTCGCACGCTGCGCGCCGGCCACCGGGCGCTGCTCCGCGCCACTGACGAACAGGCGCTTCTGGACACGATGTGCCGCGTGCTCGTCGACGAAGGCGGCTATGCGATCGCGTGGATCGGCTATGCCGAGCACGACGAGGCGAAGACGATCCGCGCGATGGCCCACGCCGGTGCGCAGCAGCCGTTCCTCACGCAACTCCAGCTGTCGTGGGACGCGGCGCGACCCAGCGTGTCGGGCGAAGCGATCCGGACCGGCATGCCCGTCGTCGGCCGCAGGCTCAGGAGCGATCCGCTGCTCGCGCGCTGGCGCGACGATGCGATCCGGCTCGGCTATGGCGCAGTGAGCTCGTTTCCGCTGCGCGCCGGGCAGGGCGTCATCGGCTGCCTGACGCTCGTTGCCGCCGACGAAGACGCGTTCGATCCAACGGAAGTGCCGCTGCTGCGCGAGCTCGGCGACGACCTCGGCTACGGGATCTCGCATCTGCGGATGCAGGCGCGCGAGGTCGAGGCGGAGCGCACGATCGAGCGCCTCGCCTTTCAGGACCCGCTGACCGGCCTGCCGAACCGCGCCGCGATGCGCGTCACGCTCGCGTCCGCGCTGACGCGCGCGAACGATGCGAAGCGGCCGCTTGGCGTGCTGTCGATCCAGGCCGGGCATTTCGACGAGATCAGCGATACGCTCGGCCGGCTTACCGGCGATCGGCTGTTCGTCGAGGTGGCGCGGCGCGTGAGCGAGGTTGCGCCGGCCGATGCCGACCGTCTCGCGCGCGTCGGCGACGACGAGTTGCTGCTGCTGCTCCCCGACGCCGACGCGGATGCGGCGTGCGAGGTGGCGCGGCGCGTGACCCGCGCGCTCTATCGGCCGGTCGAGGTCGGCGGTGCGCAACTCGACGCGCGGGGCGCCGTCGGCATCACCACATTCCCCGATCACGGAAGCGACGCCGACGAGCTGATGCGACGTGCGAAGGTGGCGATGTATCGCGCCGGTCCCGGCGGCTTTGCGCTCTACAGCGGACTCGATGACGACGAACGCCGGGAGCGGCTTGCGCTCATCGGCGACCTGCGCCGGGCGATCGCCGCCGACGAGCTTGCGCTCTACTGCCAGCCGAAGGTCGAGATGGCGACGCGGCGGCTTTGCGGCGCCGAGGGGCTGATGCGCTGGCGGCACCCGCGGCACGGCATGGTCTCGCCCGCACGCTTCGTCGGCCTCGCCGAACATGCGGGGCTCATCACGCCGCTCACGCAGTGGGTCCTCGAAGCGGCCTTTCGCGAGCGCCGGCGCTGGCACGACAGCGCGTTCGAGCAGCCGCTCGCCGTCAACGTCTCGGCGCGCGACCTGCATGATCCGCGGTTCGTCGAGCGTGTGCGCGAACTGATGGCGGCGTGCGGAACGGCGCCCGGCTGGATGCAGTTCGAGCTCACCGAATCGGCGCTGATGGAAGAGCCCCAGGCGGTGATCGATACGCTCGGCCGGCTCGCCGACCTCGGCATCGAAACCATGATCGACGATTACGGCACCGGTTATTCGAGCCTGCGCTATCTGCAGCAGATGCCCGTGTCGAGTCTCAAGATCGACCAGTCGTTCGTGCGCAGGATGCGCAGCGACCCCGACTCGGCCGCCATCGTGCGCTCGACGATCGAGCTATGCCATGCGCTTTCGTTGCGCGCGATCGCCGAGGGCGTCGAGGACGAGGCGGCGTGGTCGGCGCTGGCGCGCGACGGCTGCGACGCCGCGCAAGGTTACTATGTCGGCAGGCCGCTGCCCGTAGGCGAATTCCAGGCGTGGGCGAACACGTCGCGCTGGAGCACCGATCCTGCGGCCCGGAGACTATCGTCATGACGCCGCTGCCGCGCGCCACCTCGCTGCTGCTGAATGTCGCGCATGCGATGGACCACATGTTCCTGCTGATCTTCGCCACGTCCGTCACGGCCATCGCCGCCGACTTCGGCTTTGCGCACTGGGAAGACCTGATGCCCTACGGCGTGGGCGCGTTCGCGATGTTCGGGATCGGCTCGCTGCCGGCCGGCCGCCTGGGTGACCTGTGGGGACGACGGCGCATGATGCTCGTGTTCTTCTTCGGCATGGGCGCCTGCGCGCTGCTCGTCGCATTCACGCACTCGGCGTGGCAGCTCGCCGCAGCGCTGGCACTGCTTGGGGCCTTCTCCGCGATCTATCACCCGGTGGGCATTCCGATGCTCGTGCAGCGCGCCGCGCGGCCGGGACTGACGATCGGGGTCAACGGCCTCGCCGGCAACCTGGGCGTCGCGATGTCGGCGCTCGTCACCGGCGCGATTCTGAAGTACGCCGGCTGGCAGGCAGCGTTCGTCGTGCCCGCGGTGGCCGCCATCGGCTGCGGCATGCTGTTCGCTCGCGTCGCGCCCGCCGAAGGGGTGGCGCCGGCCCGACGCGCACCGACGCGCGCGACGCTCGACAAGCGCGCGCTCGCGCACATCTTTGCCGTCGTCACCGTCGCGTCGATTTCGGGAAGCCTGCTGTTCAACTTCACCACCAACGGCAACGGCGAGTTGCTGCGGGAGCGCCTGCGCGGCATCGTCGAGGATCCGGCGGCGCTCGGATTGCTGCTCGCGGCGGTCTACGTTGCCGGTGCGCTCGCACAGGTCAGCGTCGGATTGCTGCTCGATCGCGTGCCGCTCAAGACGCTTTACGCGTGCATCGTCGTCGTGCAGGCGCCGCTGTTCCTGCTGGCCGCAAATGCGACGGGCTGGCTGCTTTACGCACTGATGTTCGCATTCATGATCGTCGTGTTCGGAGCGATTCCGTTCACCGATGCGATGATCGTGCGCTATGTCGACGACCGGATGCGCTCCCGCGTGTCGGGCATGCGTCTGGCGGTCGCGTTCGGCGTGAGCTCGCTTGCCGTGTGGCTTCTCGGCCCGATCGTCAAGGCCAACGGGTTCAGCGCGCTGCTGCTGCTGATGGCGGCCATTGCCTTCGCCACGTTCTGCGTCGTGATGCTGCTGCCGCGCACGGCGATGGGCGGGCTCGGCGTCGACGATACCGCCCCGCAGCCGGGCGACTGACGCCCCGTCAGCCGCCGGCGAACGTCACCACGTCCTCGGTGCCGATCAGCACGATCGGCGCGCCGCCGTTCGAGATGCGGGCCGCGTCCGCGAGCGCATCGCGTCCCCCCTGCGATGCGGCGCAGGCGTTCAACGCCTGCAGCGACGCAAAGTGGATTTCGGCAATCCGATGAAACGGCGCCGGCCCGCTTGCCGCGCCGGAAATCAGCGTCAGGACGACCTTCGTTGCGCCGGCGGCCTCGAAGATCGGCGCCGCCATCGGGATGTGCTGGGTGCTGTACGCGTTCTCGAAGGCTTCGAGATTCGCGGGGGTCGGATAGATCACGATCAGCTTGGCTGCGGCCATGGCCGTTCTCCAGTTCGGATGGGAGGAACGGCGTCGCTTCGGCGACGCCGCTGCCGTGCATTCCGCCACGACGCGTGATGGGCTGCGGATCGATTATTCCAGATTTCGCCTGCCCGCATGCCACATGACGCCGCTCGCGGCCGGATCGTGACGGTCTCCGTCTGACACGCGCGGCGCGGGTCGCCTACGACAAATCCAAATGATCGCGGATGGCGCTGCGGGCGGCGTCCGTTCATCGTGAGGGCATCGAGCAAGCGAATCCCGGAGGAATGCGATGAACTATTCTCGTCTGACGGCGGCCGCCGCCCTTGCACTGGGATTGACGTTCCCGCCCCTCACAAGTGCACAGAATCCGCCGCAGCAGCGGGGGGACACGGGCGTGAAGCATCCGCCGACCGCGCAAATGGATGCGGCGACACCCCCCGACAAGACGACGACCGGCGAGCCCGACTCGGCGAAGCATCCGCCGACCAGCCTGATGGACCGGGCCGCGCCCGACGAGAAGTCGCCGGGAGCGACGCGGGACGAAGCATCGCCGGGAAGCGCGCAGGAAGAAACCGCGCCGGGAACGCCGCGGGACGAAGCATCGCCGGGAAGCACGCAGGAGGAAACGCCGCCGGGAACGACGCAGGATGAGAACGCGCCCGCGACACCCGACGACGAGTCGCCGCAGGAAAGCGGCCAGCGCCCGAATACCAACATCCGCGTGTAGCGAAAGCACGTGCCCCGCTA